>Ga0182018_10001607_pt1 | contig 25315 bp, 24 predicted proteins | sample 812P2MmetaG_FD_120490 | JGI IMG/M metagenome (GOLD analysis project Ga0182018, IMG submission 120490) | Permafrost microbial communities from Stordalen Mire, Sweden - 812P2M metaG | ecosystem: Environmental > Terrestrial > Soil > Wetlands > Permafrost | place: Sweden: Stordalen | collected...
AATCCGCCGGGCGGTGCGGCCCAGTGTCGCGCGGCGAACTCCGTGGTTGCGGCCGGGTTCCGCCAGAACGACATCGGATTCGGTTTCGATGACGCCGGCCGGATGGCCGATGCGCAGTTCCAACCTTCCCGCCGCCGCGTCACGCATCGCCTCAGAGACCAGCGTGCCGGGAATGCGCGCGGCGACACCGGTGCAAACCGTTGAAGTCCCGGCGTAGGTCTTGTGCGAGATTTGCATGAACAGCAACCGCGCGACGAGATCGACGTCCTCGGCCGCCACCGGGACGCCATCCAGATGTCCGGTGTAAGCGGCGGGCGGCGCCACCATGCCCAGGATGGGGGTGGCGGGAGTCTCGGATCGCGCTGAGGCGATGGAGGATGCCATGCCCATGCGGACCGCTCCCGCGGCACGAATCCGCTCCAGCCGATCGAGCAGCTCGCGATTGGAGTCGATCTCGGCGGGCGTTTCGATACCGGTCAGACCGACATCGCGGGCGCGGATGAAAACATGGGCGTTGCCGATGTCGATCAACGATGCCTCGATCGTTCCGATTTCCGGAACATCCAGGGTATCGACCGGGTTGCTGGTGGGAAGCAGTGAACCGGTGGCGCCTCCCGCGGTGTCGGCGAAGTCGATCAGGATGCGCGCGCCGCTTCCGGGCACGCCGGGCACGCGATAGGTCCCCAGGCCGGCCGGTTTGCCATTTCGCACCGGAACCTCGATCGTCAGCAGGCGCTTCAGGTTGGTGGTCCAGGCACGCACGCGGGTCACACCCTCAACCGGCGCCACCAGGCCGGATTCGATCGCGTAATGACCAACGGCGGCCGAGATGTTGCCGCACAGGCTGTGATAATCGACGTGCGGACGGTCGATCTCGACCTGGCCGAAGGTGTAGGTGACGTCGGTGTTGGCCATCCGCGGCGGACCGATGATCGCCAGCTTGCTGGTCAGCGGATCGGCGCCGCCCAGACCATCGATCTGGCGTTTGTCGGGGGAGCCGAAGACGCGCAGGATCAGCCGGTCGCGTTCCGGGCCGGGGGGCGGGATGTCTTCCTCGCGCAGGAAGACCGCTTTGCTGGTGCCGCCTCGCATGATGGTGCAGCGTAATGATTCCATGGTGTCGTGTCCTGTCAACTCAAACGCATCATGCCCGTTCCGACCATGATTGTCATTCGCCTATCTCAGCGTCTGTCCGGAAACAATGATACGGCGGCAGTGCGTTGGGAGGGACCCAAGCGGTTCGATCCCTGTTGTTATCCGCGTTAAATATCTTTGCCAGGCCAAAGTTCAAAGGTCGATTTGAGATGAGAATTTTAGCGCGGATAAGAAAAGGGATGACGCGGATTCACGCGGATGCTCTCTGATCATGGTCCGGGTTCGACGAATACCAATGGGACAACGAACTCCCCGTGCTTTTCGATGAATGAGTCCGGACAGTCACTCAGTCTCATTGTTGGGGTAGTCAATAACATCAATTTTATAATTCACATTAAGGCCTTTCAGCTTGGTCCTACTAAGGAACAGGCTGGAGATCTCGGCTATCGATATCCGCACCGAGTGCGGATCAAGCTGCGTTATAACGGGCAATAGATCTTTGTAGGCCGGAACGAATTTGAACAGAAGAACTTTCTTTTCCTTACCGGGTCTGGACGCGAATACACTGATCGCCGCGGTTTTCGCGATTGTGTCGCAGTATGTTTCGCTTATCTCAAAATCAAAGCCCGACACGGCGAAGGTTCGACCACGGACTTCCGTGGTGCAATCGAAAGGCGTCGGAGCCAGTCCAACCATTGCCAGCCATAAATAGGCGGCGATCAGAGTCACGGTGATAATAATGGTGCAGGCGAGCAATATTTCAACGAAAGCAATAAGGGTTGGCCTTCGAGACACCATCACGGAGGTGTCGCCTTGCCGGAAACGCCAGTTTTGCTAAGATTGAAGCCCGTAATTATGAATTGGGCGGTTTCTGGATCGAGACCGTAGGGTCCGCTGGGATTCGCGTTGCGCGACCTGAGGCTAGCGAAGCGACCCGCGAACGTCAGTGTCTCCTCGAGTGTCAGCCCTGCTTGCTGCGATAATAATCCAACATTGACATTCGCGACGTTCCTGAATTGTGGAAGCTGCGTGAAGCCCGCGATACTGTTTCCTTGTCGTTGATAGTCGAAGCTACCGCCTTGGCCAACATTAACGCCCAGGCTTCCGGCCAAAAGACCGGGTGCGCTCTCGGTACCCATCGGATCATTCAGCATCGAACGATAAGCCGCACCGATTCGTCGGCCCTCGGCCGCCACCACGCTCAGATCGGCAACCGGCGACATCAGTTTGCCGGTTGGAGATTTTGGATCAGCAATATTTTGGCCGTTCGGTAGCTGAACCGCCACGCCCTGGTTCGTCGTATTCAGTGCCTGGGCCGCTGCTGGCCCGGGGGTTCCTTTCGTCCCTGGCGGGACGGCTTCATGGTCCACCCTCGCACCTCCGTCCGTCGGGATATTTTCCGCCGCTCGGACAGGTTCCCCAGAGGGAGAGGCCGGTTTCGCCGTCCCACTTGGAGCTGCCGAACCATTGCTGGTATGTTCGCCCAGGTTTCGTTCGTCCGGGTTCGCGGGTGTGGGCGTCCCCTGCCCCGATGCCGTAAGTTGTTCCGTCGATCCCGTGTTCGGTAGGGTGGCGGCCGCACCGTCCGTCGTGCTGGCATCCGACACGATTCTGCTGCCCGCCAGAGCAGATTCCCCAGTTGGCAAGGCCGGCTTCGCCGGGACGTTACCGAGCCATGCCTGCCCCGTGAATGGAGTCGCGCCAAACCTGCTGGTTGACGGCGGGCGGGAGCGGTCGAGCCACGACCCACCCTGATTATCAGGCGCTGACTGACCGTCTCCAGGTGCGCTGCTGGCGGCCGCCCAGCGATCGCGATCGAACCGAGATCCAACAGAGGTATCGGCGCTCGACTGGCCAATTCCCCGATCGCCGCTATCTGGACCGGGCGACCCGCCGCCCTGCTTCGACCCTGGCACCTCATCCGGGTGCCATTCCGCGCGAATATCGCCTCCAAAATGCGTGCCTGGCGTGGCGCAGGTGGGTTTGCCCGTCGCCGGATCATACGTCGCGCGCATACGCAATTGATCCCAACGGCCAGCAAACTCCGGCGGCGGTTCCGCGCCAACCGGCACGAACACCGCGCGGATCAACAGGTGATCCGGTCCTGGACGTGGGTGAGGAGAAGCCACCACGCCGAAGTCGTCACTCGTTTTTTATACCGCTGTCGTGATAACCGACGATTTCTCTCCACAAATAGCGTAGGGAGCTTATCACTTCTCTCGTCTCAGGCTCCCTGCGAAGGCGCTCACCGCCGTCACGAGAATCGCCAGGAGAAAAGCGGTGAACACAACTTCCGGCAATTCACTTGGGGTATCTTCTTCATCATGATCTAAGGGGCCGAATATTACCGCGAAGGGTGCCAAAAGAGCGAACCCCGCCAGGCAATCCGCTGGATTTGCGCCTTCCGCGGTCCACGCCGGGGTGAAGCAGGTCGGCCCCATCGCATAAAGACGCCAGATCGAAGGCGATAGTGGCATCACGATGACAAACCAGAGCGCGACGCAGCGTCCCCATCGTGAGATATGCAGCCAGACTACTCTCACTGATCGGGCCCTCTGCTGGCCGGATCTGGATACCGGAACGGGTCGATCTTGTCCCCCGCGAATGGGTCTTTCAAGTAGTCTCTTTGGAAAAACAAACTCAAGATTATCGGTATTAACATTTGACCGCAATGCTGATCAGGTTGGGGGTGACGGGTCTCGGCTCGACGGAGTTCGAATCATATTCCCGCCATAGTACTTTTCGTTTGGTCCGATTTAGATTTTAACGACTAAATCTGTACATATTTGCAAATGAATCGCAGTGGACCTCGCCAATCTCACATTCCGAGACTGACGAGCCGGAGAGCCTCCCAGGTTTCCGTGAGGCAGCCGAAAGGTGTCGGACCGAAATCCTTCGTTGCCAGCCACACGTATGCCAGTCCAGGCGCTTCGGGAGGCTCCATGGCCCGGCGGCGGTAGGTTCTGACGAAAGGACCCAAAAGTGACATGCAGATACACACTAAGGCGTTACTGGTTGGCCGAACACGCCACTTTGTCCGAGACCGAAGCCCTTCGTGATGAATTCGACGTTTCTTGGGTCCAGACCGTACGGCTCGTTGGGCTTTGCGTTATTCGAGCTAACCCTCGCGAAGCGACCCGCGATCGTCAACGTCTCGTCAAGCGTCAATCCTGCCTGCTGCGACAATAACCCAACATTGACATTTGCGACGTCCCTGAACCGCGGGAGTTGCGTGAAGCCCGTGATGCTGTTTCCCTGCCGTTGATAGTCGAAGGTGCCGCCATGACCAAGAGCAGCAGCGAGACTGCCGGCCAAATACGAGTTCGCGCCCTCGGCACCCATTGGATTATTCAGCATCGAGCGATACATGGCACCGGTTCGCCGGCCCGCAGCTGCCACCGCGCTCAGATCGGCGGTCGGTGACATCAGTTTCCCGGTTGGAGAGTTTGAATCGGGAATATTTTGGCCGTCCGGAAGCTGTACCACCACGCCTTGGTTCGTCGTATTCAGTGCCCTGGCCGGTGCTGGCCGGGCCTTCCTTTCGTCCCTGGCGGGACGCCTCCTTGGTCCACACCCGCACCTTCGTCCGTCGCGGTGTTCTCCGCCACCCCGGCAGGTTCCCCGGATGGCGAGGCCGGCGTCGCCGCCCCACGCGGAGGCGTCGAACCATCGCCGGTATGTTGATACAGGTTTCGTCCGACCGGGTTCGCGGGTGTGGCCGTATCTTGCGCCCATGCCGTCGGTGGCACTGTCGATCCCGTGTTCCCCAGGACGGCGGCGTCACTGTCCGTCATCCCGGATTCCGGCGTTATTTGGCCAGCCGCTTGCGCAAACGCCCCAGGTGGTGAGACCGCCTTCGTCGCGCCGTTACCCAACCATGCCTGCCCCTTGAAGGGCGTCACGCCAAACCTGCTCGTTGACGGCGGGCGGTAGCGGTCGAGCCACGACCCACCCTGATTATCAGGGTCTGGCTGACCGTCTCCACGTGCACCGCTGGCGGTCGCCCGGCGATCGCGATCGAACCGGGATCCAGCAGAGGAGTCGGCGTCTGACTGGCCAATCCCCCGGGCGCTGCCATCTGGACCGCTCGACCCGCCGCCCTGCTTCGATCCTGGCACCTCATCCGGGTGCCATTCCGCGCGAATATCGCCTCCGAAACGCGTACCCGGGCTGGCGCAGGTGAGTTTGCCCGTCGCACGATCATACGTCGCGCGCATGCGCAGTTGATCCCAACGGCCAGCAAACTCCGGCGGCGGTTCGGCGCCATCCGGCACGAACACCGTGCGGATCACCAGGTGATCAGGTCCTGGGCGAGGACGCCCGGATGACTCAGACAGCGGAACACTCCAACCACAACGCCCGGCGCTTATCCCTCACGTCCAATTTCGCGCCAAGGAGTTTCCGCCGCCGGAGCCAACGTCAGCATAACCTCATCATCGACGATGGGATCGCGGCTCCGATTCATCATCCACCGCTTCCCGCGCTACCGGTCCCGCGGCGCCACGCGTTCCACGGCCACCGCCGGTAACGGACCACCACTCTCCTCCGGCGCGACGCGCCGCAACTGCCGCATTTCGATGAACTGCCAGATCAGCAGGATCGGCACACCAACGACGATATCGCGTCCCCGGCGCACCAGAGACACACCCAGTGCGATCTCGGGCGGCACGCCAAACACCGCGCCCAGTCCAGCGTAGCCCGCTTCCTGCACGCCGGCATTGACCGGGACAAGAAACGCCACGGCGGCGGCGGCGCTCAACAGGGCCTCGATCGCCATCGCGTCGTCGAAGTCGATTGGCACGCCCAGTGCGTGGAAGCCGATCCAACCAGCGACACCGGTGCAAATCCAGCCGATCAAATGCACGAAGAAGCCCAGCGCGAGGCGGCCGGTGTGGCCATAGATCAAGGCGAGTTCAGCCTGCAGGACCTCCACCCGTTCTTTGGCATCCTCGAACCGGTTGCCGGCGATGCGAGCGCCGAGCCGGGCGAAGATGGTATTGATGCCCTTCTGTAACCAAATGAAAGCGAAGCAGGCCAGCACCGCCAGGCCGATTCCAGCCTCCACCGGACCGGCGATTTTCGAGCCCGGGACACGCAGAAGCAGAATGGCGAGGCCAATGCAGGCGAACACGATCTGCGCCAGGAACTCGGCGGTGACATCGACGACGGTCGAGGCTGTCGCGGTGTGCCACTCGACCCCCTGCACCGTGACGGCGCGCGCGCCGAAGATGAAGCCGCCGACCTGCGAGAACGGCAGGCAGTTGGCGGCGGCGTCCCGCACCATGCGGCCCCAGACCGGCACCCAGAAGCGCCGGCTGTCGCGGGCCGGCATGATGATGTCCCAGGCGATGCCGAGGATCGCGAATAACACGATCTGCCATCCGACGATCAGCGCGAACTCCGGCCAGCCGATTCGACTGATCGCGGTCACGACGTTGCCGACGCCGAAATACGCGACCAGAACGACGCCGATCAAAACGCCCACCAGCGCCAGAACGTACGAGAGATGCTTCATCGCCGCCGCTTCTGCCCGCGCCGGTCCGGCGGGGCAAGTACTGGGCGCCCACAAGGCAATCGCTCGAATCGGGAAGGCCGGGGCTTCCGCCCCGGACCCCGACCAAGAGGCTCTGCCTCTTGGAACTCCGCCAAGGGGCAAGGCCCCTTGGGACCTATTAATTTGGTTTGTGGAATGAGAGGGGCGACGGTGACCTCGCGAGGTCCGTGTCGCCCCTCTCATTCCACAAACCAATTGACAGATTGCAAAGGGCCTCGCCCTTTGCTGGGGTCCAGGGGCAAAGCCCCTGGCGGGTTCGAGGGCGGAGCCCTCGCGCTTCCTGGTTCGAACGATCGCCCTGCCGGCGCCCTGACCCCATTGGCGAGACGCGGGATCGGGTGCGATAGTCGGGGCAATGCGCACGCTGTACCACCTTCCGCTGTCGCCCTACGCCCGCAAGGTCCGATTGGTGCTGGCCGAGAAACGGCTGCCGGTCGATCTGGTCCCCGAAAAACCCTGGGAGCGTCGCCCGGAGTATCTGGAGTTGAATCCCGCCGGCACGGTGCCAACGCTGGTCGAGGACAACGGCGTGGTCATTCCGGACTCAGCGGTCATTTGCGAGTACCTGGATGAGGCCTACCCGGAAATCCCGATCATGGGCGACACGATCGTGGAGCGGGTCGAGGTCCGCCGCCTGGCAGCCTGGTTCGACGGCAAGTTCGCCGCCGAGGTGACGCAGAACCTGTTGGGCGAGAAATACATGCGCCAACAGGCCCGCCGCGGCACGCCCGAGCCCGCCGCCATCCGCACCGGTTACACCGCGTTGCGTTATCACCTGGATTACCTGGGCTGGCTGGCGGAAAACCGCGAATGGCTCGCCGGCGCCAACTTGTCGCTGGCCGATTTCGCGGCGGCGGCGCATTTGTCGTGCCTGGACTATATCGGCGACGTCGACTGGCGCCTGTCGCGTCCGGCCAAGGACTGGTACGCGCGGATCAAATCGCGGCCCGGCTTTCGCACCTTGCTGTCGGATCGCGTGCCCGGGATGACGCCGCCCGAGCACTACGTTAATCTCGACTTCTGAACGGGAGAGAACAACATGGCCGTGACCGCTCAATCGGTGCCCATCCTGAAGGACAACTACGCCTGGCTGTTGCGCGATACCGAAACCGGCGCGACCGCCATCGTCGATCCGGCCGAGGGCCCGCCGATCATCGCCGCGATCGAGGCGGCCGGCGGGCGGCTGGACATGATCCTGCTGACGCATCATCACGGCGACCATATCGCCGACGCCGACGTGGTGCGGGCGAAGTACCCCGGGGTCAAAATGGTCGGCGCGGCGGCGGATGCGCACCGGTTGCCGAAACTCGATCAGGCGGTGCGCGAGGGCGACGAGGTCCGGCTTGGCAACGCTGTCGGCCGGGTGATCGACACCCCGGGCCACACACGCGGGCAGATCAACTACTTCTTCCCCGGTGGTCCGATCCTGCTGTCGGGTGACACTCTGTTCAGCCTGGGCTGCGGCCGGCTGATCGAGGGCACCGCGGCGGAAATGTTCTCCAGCCTGGGTAAGCTGGCGGCGTTGCCGGACGACACGCTGGTTTGTTGCGGTCACGAATATACCGAAGCCAACGCGAAATTCGCGCTGAGCGTCGATCCGGACAACAAGGCGCTCCTGGCGCGGACCGAGGAAGCGCATAAGCAGCGTGCCGCGGGCAAGCCGACGATCCCGTCGCGGCTGGGGGATGAGAAGGGGGCCAATCCTTTCCTGCTGGCGAAAGACGCGGCGGCACTCGCGGATGTGCGCGGGAAGAAGGACCGGTTCTGAACCGCTTTCGCGTCATGATGTCCCCTCACCGGTCATGGCGCCCAACATCGTCATGGCCTCCTATCATCGTCATCGCCGCCCATTATCGTCATGGCCGCCCATTATCGTCATGGCCCGTGTCCCTGTTCGTCATGGCCCGGCTCATCCGGGTCACCTGACACTGCACCATCTTGAAGGGGTGGCTCGGACAAGCCAGGCCATGACGATGACGGGAGAGGTGGGTCGGCCGCCACTTTCCATCGGCACAAAGAAGGACCGTTACCGATGAAACTATACTACGCCGCGACCAGCCCCTACGTCCGCAAAGTCATGGCCTGCGCGATCACCCGCGGGCTGGAGGGCCGGATCCAATTGCACAATGCCAATCCGCACGCCTCGCCCGCCGATCTGATCGCGGACAACCCGACCTCGAAAGTACCGTGCCTGGTCACCGACGACGGGATGGCGCTGTACGACAGCCCGGTGATCTGCGAGGTGCTGGACAGTATGGGCGATGCACCGGAGTTGTTCCCGCCGGCGGGCGCGGCACGCTGGCGGGCGTTGAAGCTGCAGGCGATGGGCGACGGCATTCTGGACGCGGCCGTGCCGTGCCGCGGCGAGCTGCAACGGCCGAAAGAGGCGGCGCGGGACGCGGCCATGGCTCGCTACAAAGCGGCGATCAGCCGGTCCGTCGATGCGCTGGAGGCCGACCCACCGCACCGGCACGTCGATATTGGCTCGATCGCGGTGGCGTGTGCTTTGGGGTATTTGGATTTCCGTTACGCCAGCGATCCATGGCGGCCAGGGCATCCGAAACTTGCAGCGTGGTTCGAGGAATTCTCGCAAAATCCGGGCATCGCTCGGACCGTGCCGAAGGAATGATCAGCCGAAGCGATCCGGGCGCGGTGATCGCAAAAGTCTGGAAATGACCACGATCGCGGTCGTCTGGCGAGGAGATCGCGACGCACGCCGCGACGCGACGCCGCGGAATAATCGTTTCCACCGTGTCTTCGAGGAATTGGCGAAACTCGGCATTCATGCGGAGCCCGCGGTATTCGCCGAAAACTTCGCCGATGAGGTGCGTGAGCAGCTTCTGACGGTCGATGGGGTGCTGGTCTGGGTCGATCCGATTTCCAACGGGCAAACCCGGCCGGTGCTCGATGCGCTGCTGCGCGATGTGGCGTCGCGCGGCCCCTGGGTCAGCGCGCACCCGGAGGTCATCCTCAAAATGGGTGTTAAAGAGGTTCTCCATCGCACAAAGCATCTTGGCTGGGGTTCGGATACGCATCTTTACCGAACCGAGATGACATTTCGTGGCGAGTTTCCGTCGCGACTGCGATCAGCTGGTCCGCGTGTCCTCAAGCAAAATCGAGGCAATGGCGGTCAGGGCGTTTGGAAAGTCGAGCAAATATCTCCGCCGGCCGGCGAGCATGTTCGCGTGTTGCAAGCGAGCCGGGGGAGCATGCCGGAAGAACTGACATTCGACGAATTTCTGACGCGGTGCGGTGCGTATTTCAACCTGGGCGGTTGCATTGTTGATCAATCGTTTCAGCCGCGTCTGCCTGACGGCATGATCCGCTGCTACATGGCGGCGGACAAGGTCGTTGGGTTTGGTCATCAGTTCATCACGGCGTTGCTATCACCTCCGCCAGAGCGGCCGATGTCAGACGCCGCCCAACCTGGCCCGCGCATCATGCACCCTGCCTCCGCCGATCAGTTCCAGGCACTCCGTGTCAAAATGGAATCCGAATGGACGCCGCGGATGATGGATGTTCTTGGGATCGACACCGCGTCGCTGCCGATCATCTGGGATGCCGATTTTCTCTATGGACCGCGAACCGCGTCGGGTGAGGACACTTACGTTCTGTGCGAAATCAATGTCAGTTCAGTTTTTCCGGTACCGGAACAGGCGCCGGCCGCGATTGCTCGCCTCGTTATGGCCAGGAGCGACGTGCGGGCCAGGGACCCGATCACTGTCACGCCGGCCGCACGTTCCACGGATACGGCGAGACGCCCTGTAGCACGCCGGTGATGCCTCGGCGGAACGCGGTCTTGCCGTACCACTGACCGACCGCGATCGCGCCCGCGTCGGTCATCGCCACGTGCGACAAAGCCTTCGCCGCTCTCTCCTGACCCGCCGCGTCCGGCGCGGCCAGCCACTCCGCCGTTAAAGTGCGCGCGTCCGCGTTGTCCCACCAGCCGAACCAACCCTTGGTGCCGCGTCCGTTGGTCAGCGGATGCGTCGCGGGCGTGCTCAGCGCCGCTGAGGAGGAGAAGGTGTGGAACACGCTCCAGCCGCCCTTCTCGACCGGCTCCATGCTCGCGCGGCGTTGCACGACGGTGCCCCAGTCGGTTTCCTGTAGTTCAACGTTCATGCCGATCTGCTTCAGCGCATCGGCGGTGACCAGGCCGAGTGGATGGATCGCCGGGAAATCGGTCGGGTTGATGACCACGACTTTCTGCCCCGAGTAGCCCGCGTCCTTCAGCAACTTCGCGGCCAGCGCCATGTCGCCCTTCATCAGGCCTCCATCCGCGCCGGAGTAATACGCCGTGCCGAATGGGAACACGTCTTTGCTGACTCGCCACAGCGATTGGTCGTCGCCGAACGTCGCGCGCATATAGTCGTCCTGCCGCACCGCCATCATCGCCGCGCGGCGGATGCGCACGTCGTTGAATGGCGGTTGCAACTGGTTGGTGATCATCCAGCTCAGACGTCCCCAGGGCTGGTCGATCTGCAACGCGATGTTGTTGTCGGCGGCGAGCTTCGGCAGCAGGTCGGCGAGCGGTTGTTCCCACCAATCGACCTCGTTGTTTTGCAGCGCGGCTCCGGCCGTGGCGGCATCCGGAATGATGTTCCAGACGATGCGCGGGAAGTGGGCCTGTTTCGCGCCGGTGGCCCAGATCGCCGGTTCGTCGCGGGAGACATATTTGTCGAACTTTTCGTAAACCACGCGGCTGCCGTTGACGTATTCGTTGGTCACGAAACGGTAGGGACCGGAGCCGACCATCTCCGTCACCGGCTTGTCCGCCGCGGTGCCGGAGGCCAGACGTTCCGGCATGATGAACGGCACCGATGAGTCGGGTTTTCCCAATGCCGCGGCCAGCAGCGGGAAGGGCTGCTTTAGTTTGACCACCATGGTGCGGTCGCCGTCGGCCGAGTAACCGTCAACCGCGGCGGCCAGCACCTGGCCGAACGGATCGCGCACAGACCAGCGCTGGATGCTGGCGATGCAATCGGTGGCTCGCACCGAGGTGCCATCGTGGAAGAACAGGCCCTCACGCAGTTTGATGCGCCAGGTAAGTTTGTCGTCGGAGACCGAATGGCCCTCGGCCATTTGCGGGTGCGGGACGCCGTCGGGGCCGACCGAATACAGCGTGTCGAACACGTAATAGCCGTGGTTGCTGGTCACGGTCGCGGTTGTGAACACCGGGTCCAGCAGCGTCAGGTTCGCCTGCGGAACGAACCGCAAGGTCGCGGTCTTCGCGGGTTGCGCGATGGCGGGCGCCGCCAGGACCGACCCGGCGGTTGCCTTCAGAAATGACCGGCGATGCATGTGTGGAGTTTCCTGTTGTGATTTTGTCCGGGACGCTGGCCTTCGAGCCCAGCAACGAAGTCGCTGGATTTGAGGAGCCGGCGGTCGCGATGGGTTCGCGACCGCCGGTCTCGCACAGCCCAGATTACCCGATTGCGCCGTTCAGGACCGGACCGAAGGGAACGTAGCGTTCGCCTTCGAAGCGCCTCATCTGGGCTTGTTTGATCGGCGCGAAGTTGGTCGGGCTGGTGTTGATCAAGATGCCGGGCAGCAACATCGGCAATTCGAAATTATGCAGGCTGGCCGCCTGCTTCATCACGTTCTCGCGGGTCAGATTATCGCCGCACTGCTTCAGCAACTGCACGGTCGTCGCGGCGATCGAATAACCGTAGACGGTCTGTTGGTCGGTCTTGTCGCCGTTCGGGTAATACTTATCCATGAACGCGAGCCACTGTTTATAGCCGGCGTCATTGAGCCACCGCGGATCGGTGGGGTCTTTGAACGAATTGTCGCTGATGATCCCCTGCGCGTACTGGAAGCCCGCGGGCTTCAGGGTCGCTCCGACGGACGAGGCGATTCCGTTCCGGATATGCAACGGCTTCCAACCGAGTTCACCGATCTTCTTGATCGCCTGCGCGCCATATTTTGGGATCGCGATCGTGACGAGGACATCGCAGCCCGCCGCCTGCAACTCGAGAATCTGCGAATCGACAGTCGCGTCCGTGGTCTCATAGGAAACCTTGGCCTTGATCATCGAGTCCGCCTTGCCCCCGAGCCCGTCGGTCACCCCCTTCATATAGTCCTTGCCGAAATCGTCGTTTTGATAGAGCACGCCGATTTTGGCATCGGGTTTGTTCTTCAGGATGTACGCCGCGTAGATGCGTCCCTCTGCCTGGTAACTGATGAAAAACGCCATGGTCCACGGATGCCCTTTGGGGTCGTCCCACTTGGTGGCGCCCGTGCCTGGGAACAGTTGCGGCACCTTCTGTTCGTTCAGGTAGTGCCAGACCGCACTGTTGGTTGGGGTCCCCACCGAACCGGAGAGAAGCAGGACATCGTCACTTTCCACCAGCTTGCGCGTCATCTCGACCGTCTTCGCCGGCGAGTAAGCGTCATCGTAGGAAATCCAGGTGATCTTGCGCCCATTTATCCCACCTTGGGCGTTGATCATCTTGAAATAGGCTTCGGCCGACAGCGGGATTGGACTGGCGTTCGAAAGCGGTCCGCTATAGGGGCTGGTGTTGCCGATCTTTATCTCGGTATCGGTAACACCCGGCCCATATTGTTTGGCTGCGCGGGCGGGCAGCGCGGCGGAAGCAAGCGCGGTCGATGCCGCGGCGAGGATTGTTCGGCGTGTCGGATTGGTCATTGGTAGCTCCCTGTTTGTGTGCCTAACGTCTGTTATCCAGATCAACGGCTTCTCGCCCGTGACCACGCGGGGCGCCGCCAGGGCGGGCGGAGCATGATCTCAGAACGTATGATTTTCAAGCGAGCGGATTGGGGCGGACGAGCGTGCCCTTCGCGTGTGCGGATCTCGCGTATGATGACGCCGGCCACCCAGCGAAATTCTGGTTGAGGCTCCGAAATTACACCAGATCAGCCGGCGGATCGGCCCCACAGCCGGGTGGAGGCGATGCGCGCGCCCTCGGCGGCGGCCGCGAGTTTCGCCCAGACGACCTCATGGGCGACATATTCCCGGCCGGCGAACGTGCCGAAGCCGCAATCGGTACCGGCGATCACGCGCTCCCGGTCGCCGACCGCGGACACCGCTTCGGCGAGGCGGCGGGCGACCAGTTCGGGATGCTCGACGAAGTTCGTGGTGGTATCGAGGACTCCGGGAATGAGCAGCATGTCTGTAGGCAGCGGATTTGCACGCAACGCGTCATATTCGTGCTGATGCCGGGGATTGGAGAATTCGATCGACAGCGCACCGACGTTGGCCTGATAAAGCGACGGCAGAATGGCCGCCATCGGGATGTCATAGGTGTGCGGCGAATCGCTGTTGCCCCAACAGACATGCAGCCTGACCCGGTCGCGCGGAATGCCCTCGATCGCCTTGTTGATCGCCGCGACATGCAGGTCGAGTTGCGTGATGAATTCGGCGTCGCCGAGGTGACTGAAGAACCGGTGCCGTTCCATCGCCAGATCGGGACTGTCGATCTGCAGCACCAGGCCGGCTTCGTGAATCGCGCGATATTCATGCGACAGCGCCGAGGCCAGCGCCATCAAATAAGCCTCATGCGTGTCATAATATTGGTTGATCATCGTCGTCGCGACGATGCCCGGCGAGGGCGCCGTCATGAAGCGCTCGCGAAAATCGCCGCCCAGGCGATTGAGCCGTGCCGCGTCGTCCTTGATCGGCGTGCTGTTGACGTAACGAATCTCCGACAGCGCCGCCGGCGCGTTGATCAGTCGTGCCGTATGCGGGAAACGCGCCGCCGTCTGGCGGACATAGCTCGGGAAGTCGAGTTGATCCTTGGCCGGTGGACGCCGGGATTCGCCGCCGAAACCGCACATGCAGCGCGGCACATAGGTTTGGAAGCCGACGCGGGATTGTTCGCCATCGTTACCGATATCGACTCCCGCCCTGAGCTGTTCGCGTATGATCGCGGCGGTCGCGGCTTCGACCTCTCGATCGAGCGCTTCCGTATCGATCGCCTCTCCGGCTTCCTGGCGGATGAGCAAATCCGACAAAGTTTCGTTGCGCGGCAGGCTACCGACATGAGTGAGCAGAATGCGGTCCGTGCTCGTCAGCATACGCGTCCTCCGGATTTGCACCTGGTTTTCCCAGTGAACGGCCAGAGTAGACGCGCTCTGGGGGTGTTACAACGGCGGCACCAGCCGCGGCCAATCCTGGAGCAACGTTGCCACGATCGCCTCCACGTCCTTCGCCGCCGGGCTACCGGGATGGCGGACGAGCAATGCCTGCTGATGCCGGATCGCGTCGCGGACCTTGAGATCATGCCGGACCACCCCCGCCAACCGTGGTTCACGGTTCAGGAACGCCGCGCACGCACGCCGCAACGTCGCGTAGGTCTGCTGGCCCACTGCGGGAGAGCGCGCCTGATTGATCACGATCCGCATATCGCCGTCAGGCCGGTCCAACGTTTGCAGTTTCAGCACCGCGTAAGCATCAGTCAGGCTGGTCGGCTCATCCGTCGCCACCACCAGCAGCAGGTCGGACCACGCCGCGATACGGCGCACCGCCCGGTCGATCCCCGCGCTCAGATCGAGCACCACGACGTCGTAGTCCGCCACGTGCTCGCGCAACCGGGTCAGCAGAGAGTCCAGGCTGGCGGCGGGCAGGCCGGACAGCGCACCGGATCCGGACGGGCCAGCCAGCACATCCAGGCCGCTTAGTTCGTGCCGCGTGACCGCGCCGGCCAACGACGTCATGCCTTTGATGACCGCGCCCAGATCGAACGCCGGCATGATCCCCAGTTGCACGTCGATATTGGCCAGGCCCAGATCGGCGTCGAACAACAGGACGCGGCGACCGGCCTGGACGAGCGCGTGGGACAGCGTGATCGCGAGCCAGGTCTTGCCCACGCCTCCCTTGCCCGAGGCGATCGCGATGAACCTTGGGCGATCAGATGGCATGGTTGAAACCTTCACAGCGGGTCAGCAGCGCCGCCAGCAACTCCGCCGTCATCGGCACCAGACCATCCGCGGCTCCTGAGCCGATCCCGGCCTCGGTCAATGGCAGGCCGGAGACAGCGGCGGCGGCGATGACCCCGCCCAGTCGGCGGGCGGCGTCCAGACGGGTGGCGATCAAGTGGGTTGTGCCGAGGGCGGCGTAGGCGGCAGCCAGATCGGCGGCCTCGGCGGGATCGAGGCCCGCCGGCAGCACCAGGGCGATCCGCGCCTCGGCGGCGGTGGCGAGGTGGGTGAGTTCCTCGGCCTGGGCGGGGTCGAACGGATCGGTGCCGGCGGTATCGATCAGCACCGGGACGCCATCCCGCCGTTGCGCCAAGGCGCGGGCGAGGCTGACCGGATTGCTCGCCACCAGGACCTGGATCCCCAGCAACCGGGCGAACGCGGCCAATTGCTCGGTGGCGCCGGCCCGCTTGCCGTCCGTGGTGACGACCAGTGGTGGCGTGCCTCGCATCGCCAGCCGCGTCGCGAGACGCACCGTCGTCAGAGTCTTCCCCGCGCCGGGAGGCCCCGCCAGCATCACCGGCGATTCGTTGGGCTGGAGGGACAGCGTGCCAAACCGCAGAACGAGCGCGAGCGCGTGGGGGAGATCGCCGTACGCCAGAGCCTCGTGCAGGCCCGGCGGCACGGCGTGCCAGATCAGGGTGGTCAGGCGCTGGGGCGACGCGACGAGCGGCGGTTCCGGCTCGGGTTCCAGCGCGGCGGTGATGGTGATGCCGTTCGCCGAGCGGGCGGTGTTCAGGATCAACGCGTCCGGCCCTAGCTCGGCGCGCACCTGGGCCATGGCGTCGGCCATTCCGGCGGCACGGAAAGTCTTCAGACGCATTGCTTACCCGTGAGCCAGGATGCCGATCGCGCGGGCCGCGGCCGGGTGACCGGCGGACTATGGCGTGGGGAGGTTAATCAGGGGTTGAGGCGGTGGGCGTCCCGCGCCGGCCTTGTCAGTAATGATGCCGGCAGATCAGGATGATCAGACGTTGATCCACGCCAGGCTTGCCCTCTACCGCATAGACGAGGCGATGTTCTCTCGTGATGCGGCGAGACCGCCAGCCAGAGTAGTCACCCTTCAAGGACTCGGGCTTTCCCAGGCCCGCGAACGGCGTCCGCCGGGCGCTCTCGATCAACTCGTTGATTCGCTTGTGCGTGTCACGGTCGTGATCGCACCAGTACAGATAATCGTCCCAGCCGTCGCTGGAGAACTGGACCCTCAAGCGCGCTTCCGCGGCTTCTCGGGCACGATCAGGTCATGGTCGGTGGCGCCGCCGGCCCGCACTTCGCGCAACGAGCGTGCCATCCGTTCCGCGTTGGCCGGGCTGCTCAGCAGGTGCACGGTCTCCTGCCATCCCGCGAACTCGGACTCCGAAATCACCACGACGTTCTCCTTGCCGCCTGGGCGGGTGACAACCAGCGGTTCTCGATCCTCGGCGACGCGGTCGAAGTACGTGCCCATGTGATTGCGAAGGTCGGTGAACGAGACGGTGGTCATCTTGGGAGGCCCTGGTCTTTCGGTACCGAAAAATGTACTAAACGGCGTTCGGCGTCAAAGGTTTCTCACGTTGCTGCCCGGTCAGCGCAGCTGATCGACCGTTCATCGGCGGCGGTCTGCACCCGGCGGATCAGGCTGTGGCGTGAGCGATCTCACGTTCCCGCTGCCGCTGACGTACCTGATATACGGGGCTCACGGCCTTTGGATCGAAGGCCTCAAGCAAGCGGAGCGCCGGTCCACTGGGCTTTCTCTCACCCTGCTCCCACTGCGCCACCGCGCTCTTTCCGACCCCCAGCAGGCGAGCGAACACCGGCTGACTCATGCCCGTCGACGAACGGATCCGACGGATCTGCGCCGGGCTGTAGGCCGGCACCGGCGACAGGCACAGCTTGTCCATCTCGCGCATTGTCACATCATCCATGGCACCAACTTCATGCAGCGCCTTCGCCACCGTGTGGGCCGATGCCAGGATCTTGTCGTTCGTGCTTTTCTTCATCGCCCTTCACCTCGATAACCGCGCCCGTGTTCAAGAGGGCTTCCATGGTCTTGTCGTTCGCCGAGATAACGCTCTCAACAGTGATCGCCAGGGCCTTGCGCCCTTCCTTGCTAATGTTGGACGCCTCGTTCTTGCCGAACCCGAACACGAATACGACCCGGTCCGCGTTCGGTTTGCGATAACCAACGATCAGCCGCCAGCCCGCGCTTTTCCCCCGCCCGGGTTTTGCCAACCTCTTCTTGAAGAGGTTATCGCCGAGATCGGCCTCCACCTTGCCTTCCACGATCTCCGCGGCTGCCTGGCGGAGTGCCTTGTCCGATATGCGCTCCTTCCGTGCCCATTTCGCGAAGTCGGAGTATTTGAAGACCCTCATCCGCCTGGTCTATATTACAAGGTGGTACAGGAGTCACGCATATCAAGAGCTGGTAGGCGACGCCGGCCCGGAAGGATGCCTACATCAAGATCACCTTGCGCGATGCGGCGCCGGTGATCCAGTTCGCGGCGTTATGACCATGGCTCGAGATTGTTTGAACTGCGAAGACCAAAACGGTTTGGCCCGGTTCAAAGGCGAACCCTTCACCATCGAGCATGCGGGGCAAACGGCCTCCGTCGAGAACCTGTCGGGTTGGCGCTGCCGGGCCTGTGGCGAAGTCGAGTTCGACGCCGAAAGCGCGCGGCGTTACGCTGCGGCGGGAGACGCCCTGGTGCTGCGGGAGCCGAGCGGCGGAGCAAGGAGATTCGCTGCATCCGCCGCAAGCTCGGCCTGAGTCAGGTCGCGGCGGCGCGTTTGACCGGGGGCGGGCACAACGCATTCACGCGCTATGAACGAGGTGAGGCGGTGCCTTTGCCTGCGGTCGTCAATTTGTTTCGCCTGTTGGACAAACATCCGGAGTTACTGAGGGATCTGGCGTGATCCTGGCGGCGCGCCGAACGGCATCGTGACTCCGCCTCGAATCTCTGCCTATTCTTGAAGCAAGTTCGGTTTATAAAATAACCTGGAATGGCTGTGTCAAGCGGCGGTGCCACCGAATCCTTGCCGTGATGTATAGGGACAATACCATGCCGATCGTTATAGTAATCGTCGTAATCGTCGCAGTAGCCTTTATCGTGGTTGTTCTCGGGCGAATCCTGATCATTTCCCTGACGTTCGGCACTCTCGCGGCGATCGGTGGGGTTGTGGCGCTGGAGATCAGTTCTCGCATTGAGGCACGAAAGCTAGTTGCGGCTGAAAATGGAGCGGGCCAGGTTCAGACCGGTCTTGTACTCCAAATTGACTTGGTCCACGGCTCCATTTCCTGCACTCGGGACATTCCACGCCTGAACGATGTGGCAAGAAATTTACTGCAACAGTCACAGATCTTGACCGTCGCGTGCGCGAGCGCCGTGGCTCTATACGTCATTCCCACTTTGATATTTCTGACTCTGTATTCTGATCATTGGCTCTTGCACTGGTTTGATCACGATTTTTCGCCCGGCTGGTCAACGATGAGTGTTGTGGTCGCGCTTCTCTTCGTTGCGCCAGCGATTATAGGCGGATCATTGTACGCCGGGTATCGTTATACAGCGCCCAATGCGTTCATCGACGCAGTGATGGCAAGGGCTGCTGTCATCGAGTCAAAATTTCGACTGGCTGTCTCGCCGCAGATAAAGGAGATACCAAGCCTAATTGGAGAAATTGAGCGGGCCGCAGCTTGGACTGGTTTCGTGTTTCCTACCCGAATTGCCAGTATTGTTGAGCAGCTCAAGTCTGATATCTTACGTAACCCACATCAGTTGAACGAATTGGTTGAGAAAACGTGTGACCAATGCCGAGCCGATCTGGCGCACCTCCATGAGTCGAAGGCTCTCAAAATGCAAGCGATGAGGGCCCTTGATGAAGCAAAACGGGAAGTATTACGGACGGGCAGCAGCATCCTACTTTCCCGCCTAGAACCGGCCCACGAGGCTATCGAATCGACGGAGCTCTTGGGCCTAATTCCCGATCGGCGTTGGGCTGATTTCCATGAGATCGTGACCGCGATGACAGCTGACATCATTGCGGTCATGGAAGACGCCCAGCGGTTCAATGCAAGCGATGCGGGAAAACCGCCGTCCGATGATCGTACGCCGACCACCTTGGACCAAGCATATCGCACGCTGGGTATCCCACCGACGGCCAGCGACGATCAGGTCAAACGTGTCTGGCGCACACTTGCGGCCGCCTGGCATCCGGATGCCGGCGCGGTAACGGACGATACTAGGTTCAAAGTCCTTAGCCATGCATATGAGCAGATCCGCCAGGCCCGACGGTTCGTTTGAATGTTAAGCGGTCAGCCGCTTCGCGGTAACCGCTTGGGAGTGGGGGTGAGCTGGGCGTGTCCCACTGACCGCAGTGTGGTGGCTTCGTCATGCCGCGGCAAAGTCGGCTGTGATGCGCTGCGTTCCTCGTAGCGGCGTGCCTGAACGTCGAACCGTTCCACGCTTGCCAACGCTTCAGGATCGATAAAGCAGCTACCGCACTGTCCAAGGAGTTTTCCCGAACTGGTCGTGCCTAGGCAATGGAAAGTCGCGCACCCGTCACAGCGCCAAAAATACCAATGTTTCCCGATATGATCCGATCCGCAGACCGGGCACTTCCAGCCGCTTGCATCAATGCGCAGTGACTGTGGGGCTGGTTGGCCCTCTGCGGTCCCGTCGGCTCTGTCTCGGAGGAGATCCTTCGTGTCGCGTAGAAGGCGACTACCAACCCAGCGGAGCAGATCGCCATCGAGTTCGGCGAGCACGAGGAATGGCTCGCCCGTCCGTGAGCAATGTGCCTGAAAGGTAACCTGACCACCCGTCGGTGCCTTGCCGATGTCAGCTCCCGTTGGGACGCCGGGATGCCCCTCGCCTCTGCGGGACGCTTGGCCTTCGGCGATCTCGGCGAGGCGCCGTCGCCAGTCAGATGTAGGGGAGCCAGATGAAGGCTCGTGAGCCATGGTTTGTTCCCGGATTAGGTGGCAGCGTAATTTATTGTTTCGTCCAACAATGCGCCAGTCTGAATTGGAACCCGAGGTTCATTTGGGCGGAGGACCCCGGCAGCTACTTTGCTCGGGCTTCAGAATGCGATCCCAGCCTGACGCATCCCAAGAGGGAGGAGAGAGTGGAGAAACCTATAGGAGAGCATAGTCCTAAGTCATCCTGGCTTAAGACCTTGGAGAAGGTGACGGATCGCCCGGCCGAGCGAAATCGAATCCCCAGTAGCACGATCAACGGGTCTCCTATTCCGATGTTTGGTGACGGAAATCAAACATCTGACTCTGATATCCCACTCAAGACAGCAGCCCAACTCGCTTTTCCCACCTGATAATGACTTCATTGCCAATTTGGTTGAGCGGGCATTGGCGACCCTGCCCGAACGCCTTCAGCAGCATGTCCAGAGGCTCGGAGTGATCATCGAAGACATGCCGGATGACGCAACACTAGGCCAACTTGGAATCGAGTCGGCGTGGGAACTGACAGGCATATATCGTGGGACACCGTTAACCGAACCTAGTTCTGGCGTCAGTGATGAACCAAGCGTCATCGTTCTCTATCGTCAGCCCATCCTTTTCGAATGGGTAGAGACGAGTGCGGATCTGTACAAACTCGTCAGGACCGCCCTCGTGCATCACGTTGCGCACCATTTTGGGTTTAATAACTCTGAGATCGAGGCAACCGAGCGAAAGGAAGAGTGATGGGCATTTTGATCTCCATCAAGATGGGAAGTAGCCCTTTTGAAAAGCGGTGGATGGGACAACCAAAAGTCCTTTGACGCTGTTGCTCGGGTAACTTGGCTATTTAATATCGACCGATCGAATTGTTCCCTTCACCTGCTGCTTCGCTAACTCAATCGCCTTTTCCCGAGTGTTCCTTGCACCCCGGAACTCATCTGACTTGGTAAAATATACTGAGTACAGACCGTCCTTTCCTTTGTTTATTCCATATTGGAACGTCCCGTACTCAGTTGTCACTGACACCACACAATCATAAGAAGCCATGAGGCCCTCCCAGTAGCGTTACATCCACTCGCCGTCAGATAGAATGACACCATGAAACCATTTGTCTATTCCGTGGTGGGCTCATTATTCGCGCTTCTTCTGGTCTTTGGGTATCAGGCACATGCTGTCACGCTTCCAAGTGGCGAAGCACTGTTTGAAACTTCGCTTGCCTCGGATTAGCTCGACAGATACCAGCGTGACGCTGGTGTCCAATAGCACAGGTGGTAGCTTCATACGCGATACTTGGCTCTCTATCCGTCCACACGGCCTAGTGTCGCAGTTTGAATTGTCCGCTGCGGTTCACCTGTAAACGGCACCAGAGCCCTCATATCGAGGACAACTGATTCGTCCTGCCTTATCGCAATTACCGCACGGCCTGGGGTCCCAGAAAATATCGTTCCGAAATGCATTCCCGTCGCAACGGGGGCAGATGACTTTCCTTGTTCCACGCATCGCGTGCAGATCTCCTTGGCCATGGAATTTTCCCTCCTTTGCATCTATATGCTTACCACTACGCAATCACGGAGTCGATAGGACCAGAGGTCCCAGAGGCGAGCAGCGGCCATTCCCCTGATGGCAGCAGATGTCATTGGCCCGCAGTGGAACATGGAGGATATCATCGAGTTGATCGACGTCAGGGCCGAGGTCGCGAAGCGCTCGGCCATCTACTAAGTAACAAACTCAAGCTGGGACATTCCCGGCAGGTTTGCCCGTTACAGCCGACTGGCTCCGTCAATCGGAGGCGGCGACACCACTAAATATCCCGCATAGTAACGTCCTTCATTTTGCGTAACCCGCATATCTCGCCCCCCCCTCCAACCTTGCCCCCACCCCTCCCCCCAGCTACTCCCTCCCCCGCGCCACCCCCACGGGTCCGCGCGCACCCGACGCTCCCCCCAACCCTCCCACCGGGAGCGAAACGTGTCCGCCCACTCCACCGCCTCCGCCATCCCCTCCACGACCCGCCTCCTCGCCCTGACCGTCCTCCTCGCCGGAGGCTTCCTGCCCCCCGTCGACTTCTTCATCGTCAACGTCACCCTCCCCTCCATCCACCTTTCCCTGGGCGCCTCCCCGGCCGAGCTACAACTCGTCATCTCCGTCTACGCCGCCGGCTACGCCGTCTTCATGATCACCGGAGGCCGTCTGGGCGACATGTATGGCCGCCGCCGCCTGTTCCTCATCGGCATGGCCGGCTTCACCGTCACCAACCTGCTGTGCGGCCTCGCCGCGTCAGCGCTGCAACTGCTGTTCTGGCGAGCGCTCCAGGGCATCTCCGCCGCCCTCCTCGTCCCCCAGGTCCTCGGCGCCATCCGCGCCTTATCCGCCAACGACCGCGACCTCGCCCGAGCGCTCAGCGCCTATGGCGTCATGATGGGGCTCGCCGCCGTCACCGGCCAGTTCTTCGGCGGCGCGCTGGTGCAATGGAGCCCGTTCGATCTCGGCTGGCGCACCGTGTTCCTGCTGAAACTGCCGGTGTGCCTCATCGTCCTGGCCGCCGCCTGGCGCTTCCTCCCCGAAAGCTCCGCCTCCACCCGAGCCAAACTCGACCTGGGCGGCGCCGCCCTCGTATCGCTGGCACTGACCGCCGTGATCGTTCCGCTGTCCGAGGGCCGCGATCAAGGCTGGCCACTCTGGGTGTTCGTCACCCTGGCCACCGTGCCGTTCCTGATCGCCGCGCTGCTCCGTTACGAAAACCGACTGACCGAAAAAGGCGGCATGCCCCTGCTCGACCTGCGCCTGTTCGCCATCCCCAGCTTCCGCCGCGGCGTGCTGGTCGCGACGTTGTTCTTCTTCACAGTCTCGTTCTATTTCCTGTTCGGCATTTATGAGCAAGAAGGCCGCGGCCTGGATCCGCTGCACACCGGCCTCGCCATCGCGCCATACGGGATCGGGCTGTTCGCCGGTCCTCTGCTCAGCGCGCCGCTGACACGGTTGCGGCCCAGGTTGCTGGCGATCGGGATGAGCATCCAGGTGGCCGGGTACGCGGCGATTGGCGCACTGGTGGCGGCCGGCATCGACGGCGCCTTCGTTCCGTCCGCGGTCTTACTCGCGGGCTTCGGACAGGGCATCGCCTTCCCGCGTCTCTACAACGTCGTACTGGGCGACGTGCCGCCGGCCCAGGCGGGCCTCGCCGCCGGCATCGTGAACTCGGCGTTGCAGGTTGGCGCGGCGGTCAGCGCCGCGGCGATCGGCAGTTTGTTCTTCACCATGCTTGGCTCCGCACCGGACGAGCGCGCGTTCGCCTATGCTTTCGCGACAGCCCAGGGAACGCTGACCGCGGGGTTGTTCGCGGCGATGCTGATCGCGATCCCGCCGCGGCGGTCCGCACTGTTGGCTCCGAAGAGTTAAGCCGCGCCGCCCGGCCAGAGCGGGTTCCGATCAGGTTGACGTGGGTACCCGTCATGGACCGGCCGGGCCATCGGCATCAACACGAGGGAGAGAGCGATGGAACGCCAGGCCGAGTCCATGACGGGCAGGAGCGATTCGCCCAGTTCGGAATTCGCGCCGCGCCGCCCTTCTACCCGTCATCCCCCGGCCTGACCCGAGGGGCACCGTGCCAATATAAATCCGCCGGCCACGTCAGAGGATCGGGCGCGGGCGCGTCCGCTCCCGCCGGTTCGCCAGCGGACGTCGTCACATAGTGCCGCACGGCGGCCCGCCGTCGCAGATATTCCCGCACCGCGTCCAATCTCACGCCATGCACGACCAGCGGCGCGTATCCCTCGGCCTCCCAGATGTGCCGAGCGAAATCCGGATGCAGCCGCAACGCCGGACCGCCATTGTCGAACTGATCCTTGTTGCCGGTATCAAGGAAACTTTCGCACGGCAGACCCTCGGCCAGGAGAATGTCGTGTTCCGCCAGTTCGATGTGGAAATAGGTGACCGTCCGCCACGGCTCCTGGAATATCGTTTCGTCATTGATCAGATACCGGACCGGAATCAAAATGCGATCGACATAAACCGCGTGATCCGGCGACAGCCACAACGACCGCCGCGGCATCCCGGGTCCGAACGCGTCCTTGATGATGTGCACCGGACACACCGAATCCGGTCGCGGATGCCGATCGGTGGCCACCACCCGGCGGCCGATCCAGGCGATCGGCCTGGTGGAACCATCCGCGGTCCGGACTTCGTCGCCAACGGCCAGATCCTCGACCGCGACTTCCCCATCCCTGGTCGCGATCAATGTTCCAAAGCAGAAACACGCGGTTTCCGTGACCAGCGTGCCGCCGTCGAACGCGGTGGCCGAAAACACCGATCCCGAGTAACTACCGGACAGAAACTGTTGATAGATCGTGCCACCCTCAACCACCGTCAGTTGATCGTTGCTTAAGTCAACCGAAGCGCCGCCGCCGGCGCTATAGACCAGGTACGGCAGGTCGATCGACGCGCCGTTGACCATCACGGTGCCGCTGGCGATGCCGCCTGATGAGACCACCTCGAAGCCACCGCTGTGCAGGATCGTGCCGCTCGCGATGCCGCCGGCGTCCAACACCTCGTAGCCGCCGCTGAGCAGGATGGTGCCAACCAACGTGCCGTCGAACGTTACGAAGGCCGAACCGCCGCCGCTCACCGTGGTAGAACTTGCCATGCCGCCCGAGTTTACCGTCACCGAAGCGGTGCTGCTCACCGTGGTGCCACTCGCCACGCCGGCGCTGTAAACGTACTCGCCGCCGCCGCTGTTCAGAGCGATCAGATCGCCCGTGCCATACAGTTGCTGGGAACCGCCTTTGCTGACGACCGTTCCGGTG
>Ga0182018_10001608_pt1 | contig 25312 bp, 24 predicted proteins | sample 812P2MmetaG_FD_120490 | JGI IMG/M metagenome (GOLD analysis project Ga0182018, IMG submission 120490) | Permafrost microbial communities from Stordalen Mire, Sweden - 812P2M metaG | ecosystem: Environmental > Terrestrial > Soil > Wetlands > Permafrost | place: Sweden: Stordalen | collected...
CGAAGAACTGCTGGCAGGGGAACTAGACGTGCTCGACGTCGAAGCCGCCGAAGAGGATGAAGAGGACGACGAGGACGAGGAGGACGCTGAGGAGCCGAGGGTGGTCGATCCCGCGCTAACCGGGTTCCCGACCGCCGCATTGACCGCAGTGACCGTCCCGGCGATCGGCGAGGTCAACGTGGCCTCGCTCAAGCTGAGCTTGGCGGAGGAGAGCGTGACGCTGGCTCCCTCGATGCTCGCCTCGTCGGCCTCGATTGTCGGACCCAGCCCCTGCCTATCGTCGGCCACCGTGGTGTTTGCCGTGGCGATGTCCTGCTCGTCGTTCTGGAGGGTCACCTGGGCATTGGCCAGCGTTTGTTGCGCGGTGGTGATGGCCTGGGTGGCCGAGGTGACCGCCTGGGCGTTCTTGACCAGCGTGGCCTGCAACGAGAGCTGGTCCACCTGGATCGCCTGCTGGTCCGAAGTGATCGTTTCGGAGTCAGTGGCAGAGTCAGAGGTGGCCTTCGCCTGAGCAGACGAGACTGCAGAAGAGCAAGCGGTCGCTGAGTAACTTGCAGAACTTGGGTCACATTCGGAACTTGACTGAGCGTTAGACACTGCCTCCTCGTCCTCGCTCTCCTGCGCACTCTCGGTGGCCTCATCGCTCGTGACCTTGGCCTGAGCGTCCGTCACCGCGTTCTGGGCCTGGGCGAGCGACACCGCGTTGGAATCGTTGGTCTCGGTCAGGTCCGTCTGGTCGTTGGTGATGGCCGTCCCGTCAGCGGTGATCTGCTGCTGCTCCAACGTCACCGCTTGGGTGTCGGTGTTGAGCTCCTGCTCGGCGGTGGCGACCGACTGGCCCGATTCGTCGCTGTCCAGCTTTGCCTGGTCGGTCGCCACCTCAGCCTCATCCTCAGCCACCGTCGCCTGGAGAGTCGAGGGGTCGATTGTGGCCAGCACTTCTCCGGCGGTCACCGTTTGGCCAACGCTGACGGGGACCCCTGTCACCCGGCCCGCCACGGCAAAGTTCACGCTGGCTTGGTTGATGGCTTCGATCGTCGCCGTCGCCGAAACCGTCTGCTGCACGGTGCCCGTACCGGCTGCCGTGAGCTCGTATTTGGCGCCACTCGACTTCGTCGCGAAGTAGGTGCCGACGCCCGCTCCCGCCAAGACCAACACGAGAACGCCGATGGCTCGCCCCTTGTGGCGTCGGATCATCCTTGCAACAGCCCTCAATGGACTTCCCCCGTTTGCGGGCGCGCTTCTTCTCACCGCTTCGGGGGAATTGTCCTCTTCATTTCGTAGGATCCCCGATGAATCGCGTAAATTTTCTCTAAGAGAACCGCCGCGTGAACTGGTCGCTTAAGACTGTCCACGATGTATCCGGGACACGGTGTTACCCATGAGGCCGGAACGAACACTGGTCGATGAGCAGTGGACGTGTTCACCACAGCTTCACTCGAAGCCCGCCGACGGAACGACTTTCCGGCCAGATCGAGGCGCTACGAAATACGGATCACACCCTGTTCGAGCAGCCTGATCTTGCCGCTCTGCGACATTCTCACGGAACGGCCGATGGGCTTGCGACGCCGCTGGTCACCAGGACCTTTGGCCACCGAAGCTCTCGACGTTGTGGTCCGACCCAGTTGTCGCCCGGTGCCTCGGGCGCCTATGCGATTCGGCAGGGGATGTCGGCATTCTCATCGATGTGGTAGCTGGCGCAGATCCTGTGATAGCCGTCGGCGACGGTGAGCGGTATGTCGTGATCAGCCTTGCCCCGCACCAGCAGAATCGGCGATAGGCGATCTCCATGGCGAACCTTCTCCAGGTCGACGACGACGTGGGGGTTGTCGGGCGGCAGGAGACCGAGCCGGCTCGCCCGCAAAAGGTCCTTTGCCTTTCGGTGGGTGATGGGTGCATCGTGAAGACGCTTGATCGCGGCCTGTACCTGATCGTCTTCCATCAGAAGACTCAGATAGTCGCCGGCGGCCGGGTAGTCGTGCTCGTCTGGTTCATCCTTCCAGTGCTCCGCCGGAAGGCTCTTGGTCTTGGGCTTGTCAGACTTTGCCATGGAGACCCCACTTTCCCTGGGTCACGATTTGGTTGTCGGTGCTTTGGTCTCGATACGTTCGACCACGACGGTGCCGAGCGACCCCTGGGCGGCACGGGCGGCCACGACGTCGCCACCGGGGCCACGCAGGACGTACGCGATACCGACGGCCACGAGCATCCCCGCCGTCGGCCCGACCAAGTAGACCCACAGGTGGCCGAAGTGCCCCGACACCACGTCCGGCGTGAACGAACGCACCGGGTTCATCGATGCTCCGCTCGCCGGGCTGGCCCAGAGGCCCGCCAGCGCGATGTAGCCGGCCACCGCGATGGCCGAAAAGGTCCCGACGTTCTGCGCACCCGAAGCGGTGCCGAGGATCGTCGTGACGAGTCCACTCGTGAGCACGGCCTCGATCAAGAATGCATGCGGGTCACTGATGTGGAGGCCGGGGATCGTCGAACCGAGCCCACCTGCGGTTCCGAAGACCCCTCGCAGGAACAGGCAGGCCAACAGACCGCCGACCACCTGAGACACCACGTACAGAGGAACACGGCTCCAGGGGAACTCCCGCCTGAGCGCGAAGGCGATGCTGACGACCGGATTGAGGTGCGCGCCGGACACCGCGCCGATGGCGAGGATGATCGCCATGACCATGAGCGCAGGCGCGACCACCGAGGCGGTCCGACCGACGGAGCCGCCGGTCGATGCGTTGACGACGCCCGCTCCGGCGGCCACGAGAACGAGGAAGAAGGTGCCAATCACTTCCCCAAACAGTCGACGCCACTCATATGTGAGGTCCGAAAAGTCACGGGCCCACGCCGGGATCGGGGGACCCACGACGATCCTTGCGGTCCCCGCCGGCGACCCGTGGACCTCAACCACACCGGTCGGGGATTGGGCCCCGAGCGGAGAGCCGGCCCCGGCGCTCTGGTCGGCGTTCACAGCCCAACGGTAGCCAAGGTCCGCTGAGAATGCCGAAGGAACGCGTTCCTCTACCAGGGGACTTTTGAGAGCCCTAAGCCTGGTATGTGAGGATTACGACTCCGTCGCCGATCGTCGCGGTGGTGGCCGACCGGAATCGCTTGGGATCGGTGACGTCACCAAGGAGTCGGCGGCCGCTTCCGAGGAAGATCGGAAAGACCATCAGACGCAGCTCGTCGACGAGGTCGTGCTCGACGAGGGCGCTCACCAACCGGCCACTGCCGTGGACGACAACGTCTCCGTCGAGCGAACCTCGCAGCTTCGAGACCTCATTGGCTACCGACCCGTTCAACACGGTCGTGTTGTTCCATGTGGCCGAGTCGAGTGTCGACGAGACGACGTACTTGGGCATGCCGTTGAAGCGGTCCGCGAATTCGCCCTCCATCGAGGGCCAAGCGGCGGCAAAAGCCTCGTAGGTCACCCTCCCCAAGAGCAAGGCCTCCGAATCCAACGCCTCGTCCAGCTTGAACTTGTCTCCCTCCGGGCCGCGGTTGAACGGCGAGCGTCCAGCCCCCGTGCTTGGTGTTTTCACTGCCGCCGGGATCTTCCATGACCCCATCGAGCGAGACGAACTCCGATACGACGATCCTCCCCACGGCGGCTCTCCCGTCTGTCGCGTCGCGCCATTCTTCCAGGCCGTCGAGCTGAGCCCGGGGCGGACATTCGCAACGCCTCCCGGCCAATCCTGATTGGTCGACGGGAATACGATCGGTGGATGAGACATGCCGGGCCCGAGACCTTCGAGGAGCTGGACGGCCTTCTCGTCGAGCTTCGGAAACTTCCTGGACTTACCGAACGCAAAACCGGGATCTTCTATCGTCGCTCACGGGCGTTCCTGCACTTCCATTCGGATCCGACCGGGCCGTACGCCGACGTGCGCCTCAGTGATGACGACGATTTCGTCCGCTTTCGGGTACGGACGACCACCGACAGGCAACGTCTCTTACGGCAGGTCCGCAGCGAGATCCGTTCCTAGCTTGCGACCAACTCGACCCTGAGGACGACGATCTGCGCCGATCCGGGCTCGCGCCCCGCGCCACGCTGATCCGGAGCGGCCATTCAGCACGTAGGCTGGGTCCGGCTCATCAGAGTCACTTGCGCCTCCGCTGGAGCGGAGGCGGGCGGCCGCTCCCTTGGATCGGCCTTCTCCCCAAGAGAATCCAGCCCGCCGCGCGCCTGCTTCGAGAAAGGCATCAATGCGCATCGCCATCGTCGCACCCCCGTGGTTGCCCGTACCGCCGCCCGCCTACGGCGGCACCGAGAACGTTCTTGACACGCTTGCCCGCGGCCTGAATGGCGCCGGCCATGATGTTCTGCTCTGCACCACCGGTGACAGCACCTGCCCCGTAGAGCGGACCCACGTCTTCGAACATTCCATCGGAGTCGGCTCCGGGAGCAGCGTCGATGAGATCCGACACGTAGCTCACGCGTACGGCGGGTTCGACGATGTCGACGTCGTGCACGACCACACACTCGTCGGCCCCATGTATGCGGCGGCGTTTCCGGGCTTGCCGGTCGTGACCACCAACCACGGGCCATTCAATGCCGACCTCATCGACCTGTACCGCAACGTTTCGGGCCGGGTGCCGGTCATCGCGATCTCGCATCACCAGGCCTCGACAGCCCGGGACGTCTTGATCGCCGAGGTGATCCATCACGGTGTCGATCTCACTGCGTTCCCGGTGGGCCGGGGCGGGGGCGGTTATGCGCTGTTCCTCGGGCGAATGCACCCCGGAAAGGCTCCGCACGTCGCGGCTCGGGTTGCCAGGCAGGCCGGCATGCCGTTGAAGATCGCGGCCAAGATGCGGGAACCGCAGGAGCGGGCCTATTTCGAGGCCATGGTGCGCCCGCTCCTCTGCGAAGACGTCACCTTCGTAGACGAGGTGGACAGTCAAGCCAAGCTGGAGCTCCTCGGTGGAGCCGAATGCCTGATCAATCCGATCGCGTGGGCCGAACCTTTCGGCATGGTCATGATCGAAGCCTTGGCGTGCGGGACCCCGGTACTGACCACCCGATTCGGTGCGGCCCCCGAAATCGTCGAGGACGGGGTCGTTGGGTTCCTCCGCTCCGACGTCGCGAGCATGGTGGAAGCGCTTGGCCGGGTTCCAGAGATCGACCGGGCGGCCTGTCGTCTGAGGGTGGAACGGGAATTCTCCATGGAAAGCATGGTGGCCAAGCACGTCGACGTATACGAACGGGCAATTGCCTCCAGTGCGTCCAGTGCCTACGAGCTCGTCGTAACCGGCGCGGCTTGAAGGACCGATCGATGGCGTCCGGGGCGGTGAACGATCCCTGGACCTTCGCTGGCGAACCGACCGTCAAAAACACGTCCGGTGGCTCGATCACGTTGGTCGAAGGCGCCTCATTCTCCATCTCCTCGTCGAGCGGCGACATCGAACCGAGCGGCGCACAAGGCGTGTTCTTCGAGGACACCCGCTTCGTCTCCACCTGGAGAGTCAGACTCGACGACGAGGAGCTTCAGAACCTCGCGGTGATCACCCGTCATCCGTTCGCGGCGACGTTCGTGTCCAGGGGACAACCCCGTCCGGGCCAATCGGACAGCACCGTCCTCGTTGAGCGGAGCCGCTACGTCGGGAACGGCATGCGCGAAGACGTCATCATTCGCAATTTGGGGCGTGAGCCCACCTCTTGCTCCATCACCTTCGAACTCGACGCGGACTTCGCCCATCTCTTCGAGGTGAAAGAGAACCGGGTCCAGTTGCGAGGCCGTCGCTCCGTCGATGTGACGTCGTCCGTGATGGCCTTCTCATACGAGAATGGCGAGGTGACCCGCAGCCTCGACGTGGCCTTCCCTCCAGAGGCCAAGGTGACTCCGCGCCTCGCCAGGCTGGACGTTGTCGTGCCGGCCGGTGACGAATGGCGAACCAGTCTCGAATTCCGGCTCCGGGTGGACGGAGAGTCCGTTGAACTTCGCTACAGCGGCGACGACCCCGTCAGCCGCTCCGCCCCGGTCGAACGTCTCCGTGCATGGGGGGAAACGACCCCGCGGATCCATAGTGGCCACAGCGACATCGACGCGACGTTCGTGCAGAGTGCCGCCGACTTGGGTGCACTGCAGATCTTCGATCCCGAACACTCGGACCGGACGGTGATCGCAGCTGGCGCTCCCTGGTTCATGACGCTGTTCGGGCGGGACTCACTGATTACCTCGCTCATGACTCTGGACGTCGATCCGAGCCTGGCTACCAACACACTCCTCACCCTGGCCCGCCTTCAGGGCGACAGGGTCGACGAGGTCACCGAGGAGCAGCCCGGGAAGATCCTTCACGAGATGCGTCGCGGGCTGACGACGGTCGCCGACACACCGGCCGGGTCGATCTACTTCGGCTCGATCGATGCCACTCCCCTTTTCGTCGTCCTTCTCGGCGAGCTGTACCGGTGGGGTGCGTCCGAGGAGGTCATGGCACAGCTCCTGCCGCACGCCGACCGAGCTCTGGCGTGGATCGATGAGTTCGGAGACGCCGACGGCGACGGCTTCGTCGAATACCAGCGGGCGACCGACCGGGGATTGGCCAACCAGGGTTGGAAGGACTCCTTCGACGGAGTCAACTTCGCCGAGGGTTGGCTCGCCGAGGCGCCGATCGCCCTTTGCGAGGTCCAGGGATACGTCTTCGCGGCTTTCCTGGCTCGGGCCGAGATCGCCCAGCACTCGGGTGATGCTGACACCGCCTGCACATACGCGGCCAAGGCGGCCCGGCTGAAGGCGGCGTTCAACGAGCGGTTCTGGCTGGAGGACCGCGGCTACTACGCCATGGGTCTGGACCGGGAGAAGCGTCCGATCGACTCGCTCACGTCAAATATCGGCCACTGCCTCTGGTCCGGCATCGTCGATGAAGCAAAGGCCGCGAGAACGGTCGAGCGCTTGTGCGGTCCCGAAATGTTCACGGGATGGGGTATCCGGACGCTGGCCAGTTCGATGAAGAGATACAACCCGGTCAGCTACCACAACGGCTCGGTATGGCCCCACGACAGCGCGATCTGCGCCGCCGGACTGGCCAAATATGGGTTTACGGAACAGGCCGAGGCGGTGACGATGGGGCTGTTCCAAGCTGCGAATGCGTTCGGCGGGCGGTTGCCCGAGCTGTTCTGCGGCTTCGACCGCGGGACCTTCCCGATCCCCGTCCCCTACCCGGCTTCGTGCTCCCCGCAGGCATGGGCTTCCGCATCCCCGTTCTGGTTGCTCCGTACCACCTTGCTCGGATTGGAGCCGTGCCTCCCCGACGGCGTGGTGTCGTGCTGCCCGTCGGTGCCCGAGGCGTTCGGGACCCTGAACGTCGAGAATCTCTTCCTGGCCGGCGCCCGTCTCGAGATCGAGGCGACCGGGCACGCCGCAAAGGTGCGCGGCCTCCCCGACGGGTGCCGTCTCGTCACCTGACGGCCCAGCACCGCCGGAGTTCGATCGGCCGCCCCGTACCGGATACGCCATGTCGGGCCGCTTGGGAAGCGCCGGCGCATGCCTCTACAGTGGGCGGCGACCTGGGAGAACGATTGTCGGCACCACGAACACCTAAGACGGCGGGCTCCAGAACGGTCTCGCCATGACCGACGACGCCCTCGAGGTGAGCGGGTCTTCCGACGACGGGTTCGACCTCGAAATGGCCGTCTCGGCGCTGGCCTCGAACGCAACGGATGTTCGAATCATGTTGAAGCTGCTCGTCAGCGAGCTTGCTTCGGCACTCAGCGGTCGCCTGCAGGTCGAAAGGCCCGGGGGCCTGCGCCGGAGGTCCGAAGAGATCAGTGCCGTCCAGGTCGTGCTCGGGAACGACGTCCTTCGAGCCGAGGTCGACGGCGCCTCGGTTCGCTGCACGATCGGACACTCGTCCGGGGGGATCCGAATTCGTAGCGAGCAGGTCGACATGGGCACATGGCTCAAGCGCCTCCTCGGAGCACTCCAGGCCGAGGCGGCGCAGTCGGAAACCACCCGGCTGGCACTCGAGAACATCATGATCGGAGGCACCTCGTGAGCAGTCCCACGGATCTACCCAAGGACGCCGAAAGCCGGCTGGCAGAGCTCGGGCACGGGTTCTTCACGTCTGACCTCTCGGTCAACGAGTTCCTGCTGGTGAAGGAGACGGGGTTCCACCCGTTGGGCTTCGTCATGGGCTCGTCGATCTACCACACCGGCATACAGGGCCGGCGGTGGAGCAAGAGCCAGGAGCTCTCGAAACTCACCGAAGCCATGTACAACGCGAGGGAGCTCGCGATGACCCGCATGGAGGAGGAGGCCGACGAGCTCGGTGCCGACGGGATCGTCGGTGTCCGGCTCGACGTGAATTACTACGAGTGGGGCAGCGACGCTGCAGAGTTCATCGCACTTGGGACGGCGGTCAAAGCCGAGGATGGGAAGTCCTACCGCAACAAGCACGGGAAGCCGTTCACCTCGGACCTGTCCGGCCAGGACTTCTGGACGATCATGCAGACGGGGTATGTCCCTCAGGGTCTCGTGATGGGCACCTGCGTGTACCACATCGCCCACCGCGGGCTCGGGCAGACGCTCGGCTCGGTGGGCCAGAACATCGAGCTCCCCAACTTCACCCAAGCCCTCTACGAGGCCCGCGAGTTGGCCATGACCCGCATGCAGGACGAGGGCAACGCGCTCGGCGCAACGGGCATCGTCGGGGTCCGCCTCGAGGAGAAGTCGCACCAGTGGGGATCGCATACCATCGAGTTCCTGTCCATCGGCACAGCCGTGACCAAGACCACCGGTGACGTCACCCTCCCCAGGCCGACGGTCATCATCTCGCTGGACAACTGATGACCGGCCCGGGTGATCTGCCCGAAGCGGCGGCGAGACGGCTCGAGTCGGGGTCCTTCTCTTCGGGGTTAACCGTCCCGGACTTCGGCGCGTGCCTCCAGATGGGCCTGCGGCCGGTTGGCTTGGTCCAGGGGTTCTGCGCCATGCAGTGGTCCTGGTACGGGGCCGGGTCCCCATACATGCGGGGCATGTCGCCATACGGGACCAGCGACGGTGGCCAAGGCGGCTATTCGCAGAGCTGGCGGTGCCCCCACGGCCTCGTCTCTGCCGAGCACCGGGCGTGGGGACAGAACTACGAGCAGACGTGGGTTGAGTCGGCATGGCTGCAGGGCTACGGCTCCGCATACGGTCGCCTCATCGAGGAGGCGAAGGAGGTCGGGGCGCACGGCATCATCGGCGTGACCGACACGTCGCACAACCTCGCCGACATGAACGTGACCGAGTTCCACATGCTCGGCACCGCCGTCGTCGTCGAGGACGCGCCGGCCCCGCCAGGCGGCGATCCGTGGTCGACGTATCTCGCCGGGCAGCGTCTGGCCAAACTCATCGAGGCCGGTTTCATGCCGATCTCGGTGATCGCCGGGATCGCATCGGTCCGAGTCTGGGCGTACTGCATGACCGAGTACCTCATGGAGGGTCGGGTCGGCACGTACGGTTGGGGTGGAGCGACATCCACCCAAGAGATCGAACAGGTGTCCGAAGGTCATCTCGCGGCCCGAGCGTTGGCCCGAGAACACGTACGCCGCCAGCTCGGGTCCGACACGCTCCACGGCGTCTCGATCACCACGGCCGAGCGCGAGGTGGGCTCTGGCGACCAGGTGCTCGAGTGCACGCTCCGGGGCACCCGGGTTCGCCGGTTCAAGGGCTTCGATCCGATGCCCACCCCGAGGCCGACGGTTCGGCTGTCGTGAGCGCGGACACTCCGTTGCCGATCGACGTCCGAACGGAGATGCGCAGCGCCGCAGCCTGGCTGGCCGACGGGGGATCGGCCCCGAGCGGTCGGGCAGTCACCTCGGACCTCACGATCGACGAAGCGCTGCTGTTGCACTCGATCGGGTGGGAACCGGTCGAGCTCGTGTTCGGGGTCTCGGTGACTTCGGTGCCCGTCGGCGTGTGGACCTGGGGACGGGGGGAGATCAGCACCGCCTCCGACGCGCACAACCTGGCCGTCCACACGGCAGCCGAACGGCTCGGGCGCGAGTGCGCCAAGGCGGGCGGCCACGGCGTGGTCGGGGTCCAGGTGAGCGTCGAGGTCACCCCCCACCACGTCGACGTCCACCTGGTCGGCACGGCCGTCCGGCCGGTCGACGGGAAGAAGCCGGGACAGACGTTCGTCTCGGATCTCTCGGCACGCGACTTCGTCCTGCTATCGAACGCCGGGTGGTCTCCTTTGGGATTGTCGTTCGGCGCAAGCTTCATCTACGCGCCGCGCCGGGACGCGGCCACCGCGATCCGCCAGTCAAGCCAGAACATTGAACTCACCAATCTCACCGAGGCCCTCTATTCGGCCCGGGAGTCAGCGATGGAACGGATGCAGGCGTCGGGCTTGGCCATGGCGGCCCAGGGCGTCGTCGGCGTGAGGATCACCGAGGGCCCGATGCGATTCGCGCGCCACGTCATCGGGTTCACCGCCTGGGGAACTGCGGTTCGTCTCGTCGCGGACAATCACGTGTACCTGAAGCCCGACATGGTGCTGCCGCTGGACGACGCCGTCGTTCAGTTCGAAGCTCAGTCTCTGAGGGGTCGTTAGCGTCCTCGGCTCTCGTGCAGGCGGATCGAGCCACCAGAGGGTGACGACGCACCGCGGCAATCGGTTTTCCCTGCGGGTCCCGGGGCCTCGGACGTTCACATTCCGATCGGAAAGTGTGTCGGCGCGACGAGCACCGGGCATCAGGCAGTTCGGGCGGTCCCACAGGGTCGCTAACCTGGATGGACTGTGCTTCGTCGAGATCTCCGAAATGTCGCCATCGTGGCGCACGTCGACCACGGTAAAACCACGCTCGTCGACGCCATGCTCCGCCAGACGGGGGCCTTTCGGAGCAATCAGGTCGTCGCCGACCGAGTCCTCGACTCGGGGGATCTCGAGCGTGAAAAGGGCATCACCATCCTGGCCAAGCACACGGCCGTCCAGCGAGGTCCGATAAAGATCACCATCGTCGATACCCCGGGGCACGCCGACTTCGGCGGCGAGGTCGAGCGTGGCTTGGCCATGGTCGACGGAGTGCTGCTGTTGGTCGATGCCTCCGAAGGCCCGCTCCCCCAGACCAGGTTCGTCTTGCGAAAGACCCTCGAGGCCCGCCTGCCCGTCGTGGTCGTCGTGAACAAGGTCGATCGATCCGACGCTCGGATCGAAGAGGTGGTGCACGAGATCGAAGAGCTTTTCTTGGACCTAGATGCCGACGAGGACCAGGTCGGCTTTCCCGTCCTGTACGCCAACGCCCGAGCCGGCTGGGCCAGTACCGACCCGAATGTGAAAGGGACCGATCTCGCGCCGTTGTTCGACGCAATCGAGCAGCATGTTCCCGCCCCTTCCTACGAACCCGATCATCCTCTCCAGGCGCTCGTCACCAACCTGGACGCGTCGCTGTACGTCGGGCGCCTGGCGATCTGCCGGGTCCACAACGGGACGCTGCGACGCGGTGACACGGTTGCGTGGTGTCGCATCGACGGCTCCGTGGAGAAGGCGAAGATAACGGAGATGTACGCGTCAAAGGCGCTTGAGCGCGTCGACACCGAAGAGGCCGGTCCCGGTGAGATCGTCGCGGTCGCCGGGATCCAAGAGGTGATGATCGGCGAGACGCTCTCGGACCCCGACGACCCGAGGCCCCTGCCGGCGATCCTGGTGGACGAACCGAGCCTTGCGGTCACGATCGGCGTCAACTCCTCGCCGCTGTCGGGGACCGAGGGCACGAAGCTGACCGCACGCCTGTTGAAGAACCGGCTCGACACCGAGCTGGTGGGAAACGTCTCGATCGCCGTCCTGCCGACGGCACGGCCCGACACCTGGGAGGTGCGGGGGCGAGGGGAACTGCAGCTGGCCGTTCTCGTCGAGACCATGCGGCGTGAGGGCTTTGAGCTGACCGTTGGCAAGCCGCAAGTGGTCACGCGGACGATCAACGGTGCCCTCCACGAGCCGATGGAGCGTCTGACGATCGACGCGCCCGACAGCTACATGGGCGTGGTCACGCAACTCCTCGCCCTCCGCCAGGGCCGATTGACCGAGATGGTCAACCACGGCTCCGGCTGGGTGCGATTGGACTACCGCATTCCGGCTCGCGGACTTGTCGGATTCCGCACGGAGTTCCTCATCGAGACGCGAGGGACGGGAGTGCTGCATTCGATCTTTGACGGATGGGAGCCGTGGCACGGCGACCTGCGCGTGAAGCGAAACGGCTCGATGGTCGCTGACCGACGGGGGCCGACGACGACGTACGCGCTGATGGCGCTCGAACAACGCGGGGCGCTATTCGTCGGCCCCGCCACCGAGGTGTACGAGGGGATGATCGTGGGAGAGAACGCTCGATCGGAAGAGATGAACGTCAACCCGACCAAGGAAAAGAAGCTGACCAACGTTCGATCTTCAACGGCCGACGAGCTCGAGCGGCTGAGCCCACACCTGCAGCTCTCGCTCGAGCAGGCGCTCGAGTTCATCGTCGACGATGAGTGCGTCGAGGTGACCCCCAAGACAGTACGGCTCCGGAAGGTGGTCCTCGACCAGGCGATTCGCGGTCGCCAGCGCAGCCGGGATCGACGAGACTCAGGAACCTGACGGCGCGTCAGGCCGGGGCGCCATCCCGAGCGATCGTGCGGGCCAGGATGCCCAGCGTCGCTCGCAACGCACCCTCGGAGATGACCGGGAAGATTGCTCGTTCCTTCCAAACCGGATCAATGGAGGACCAGTCGTAGTACGACGTGACCAGCGTGCCCCCGTCGGTCGGCTCGAGTGTGTAGCCGTAGATGTGACCGATCGGAGGCTGGATCTGCCCGAGGATCGTCCAGGCGATCTCGCGGTCCTTGACGAATGTCGTGATTGAGACGGTCACGTCGTAAAGGCCCAGCGGATAATCGTTGAGTGCCTCTCGGTCCATGTGGACCACAAAACTGTCCCCGACCGCAGAGGCCGGATCGCCAGTGGCGTCCATGAGCATCCCGGAGCTGTCGATCACGACATGACCCTGCGGGTCGCACAGCAGCCGGAAAATGGTGGCCGGGTCCGTCGGGATGGTGCGTTGGACTTCCATGCGCTCGCTGTTCATGACCAGCATCCTTCCACCGGCTCGGTAAGGGCCGCCATCGCCGCATCGCCACTCAGCCGCGCGCGCACGCCGTCGATGTCCACCGAACACCGTGCGGTGTCTAGCCCGCAGGAATTTCCTCCCACCATTGGCACCACCAATTGTCCCCCACGAGAATGCGGATCTTCGGATGCCAGCAATAGGAGAGGTCAGCCGTCTCGTCGAGGCAGTACCGACAGTTGTTGCACTGCTCGTCCCCCGAAGGCCGACCTCGGAGCACGGCGTTGGAGGCGAGAATCCGCAGTTCCATGGACAGTGTCTCATCGACCGGCTTCGGTTCTGGTTCAGGGATGACGTAGTCGGACATGCGCCAGAGGGTACCGGCTCGACCAAACGGATCGGCACGTGGTCGGCCCGGCGATTGCCGGGATGGAAACAGGCCCCCGCTCCACACCCCACTGGCTGTGTGGGGTGTGGAGCCGGGGACCGTGGTGGTCGCCTGCCCTTGAGCGGGATCACCCGGATCCGAGCTCGCGGCAACTCCGTCGTTGCCTTCACCCCGAGTCTGAAGTCCGGTCGCCGCGAGTGCATGAGTACGGCCATACTCAAATTCGGCCCCGGACCCGTTCTTAGATCTGCCGGGCAGTCCCCCGATGGCGGGGCGGTCCGGCACCGCGACATCGCCCGGTCGTTCGTGCGTGCCCGGTCAGATCGGCGCCGATCGGCACGGCCTGCTCGGCCTCGACCCCCAGACGGAGGCTTACGATGACAGTGTGGACCTCGTCATCTCCGATGAAGCCCGGGCTTTCGTCAAGGCACACGGAGGCACCGCGTTCGTCACCGCGCACCGGCACCGGTGCTGCACCGGCGCGTTGACACTCCTCGACGTCACGACCGAGATTCCGGCCGCCGACGCGGACTTCGAGTCGGTCGACGCAGGCGGCGTCCGGGTCCGGTTCAGCGGTGGGCCGAGTGGGCGACCCCACAAGCTGGTCATCGAGCTCCGGGGACGCTTGAGACGCCACCCGGTCGCCTACTGGGACGGCTGCGCGTTCAAGCCGTAGTGTCCCCGGAGCAGCCAAGTTCCATAGTGGGAGGGCACGTGTCGCATCCGGTTCGAGACAAGCCGTCCTGCCCACCAGGCTCGCGCCGGGATCGGGCATAGACACGTCGGCATGGGACTCAACCACGCGGATGCGTTCATGGCCGTCGTTCGGGCCGTACCCGAACGGGAGGCGATCGTCTTTCGGGATCGTCGGCTGACCTTTGCATCGTTAGCCGACCGCTCGGTGCGCTTCGCCAGCATCCTCGACGACCATGGGATCACGCTGCAGCACGAACGCGACGGGCTGAAGGGTTGGGAGTCCGGCCAGGATCACGTCGCGCTGTATCTCTACAACGGCAACGAGTACATGGAGGGAATGCTCGGGTCGATTCTCGCCCGCGCCGTCTCGTTCAACGTCAACTATCGCTACGTCGAGGCCGAGCTGATCGACCTATTCAACGACGCCAGAGCCGCCGCGATCGTGTACCACGCCGCGTTCGCACCGGTTGTTGCCGCGGTTCTCGGTCATCTGGAGAGAGCCCCGCTCCTGTTGCAGGTGGCCGATGAGAGTGCAAACGATCTGCTTCCCGGGGCGCTCGACTACGAGGACGCAATCGCTCACGCTTCGGGGCGAATGCCCGACGTCGACCGATCGCCCGACGATCTCTACGTGCTCTACACCGGCGGAACCACCGGCAGCCCGAAGGGAACGCTCTGGCGCCAGTCCGACATCTTCGACACGACCCTCAACGGGTTGATCGCCACGGGCGGTGGGGACGCGTCGAGCGTCGAGGCACTCGAACGGACCGTGCAGGCGAGCAGCGAGCGCCGCGCACTCCCTGCGCCACCGCTCATGCATGGGGCCGGTCAGTGGGTTGCCCTCGGGATGTTGCTCGGCGGGGGCACCGTGGTCTTCCCAGACGCGGTGACCCAATTCGATCCGGTCTCGATTCTCGATGCGATCGAGCGCGAACGGGTCGAGCTTCTCGCAATCGTCGGGGACGCCTTCGCCCGGCCGCTGTGCGATGAGCTCGAGGAGCGGCCCCGAGACATGAGTTCGCTCGGCGCGATCATCAGCGGGGGCGCTGCGGTCAGCGTTGGGACCAAGTCCCGGCTTCATGCGATCCTGCCCGCCACCCTCCTGGTCGACTCCGGTGGGGCTTCTGAGACCGGGCCGCAGCTGAGCAACGTGAGCGGGGCCGGGGGTGACCCGACAAGCGGGCTGTTCCTACCCAGTGCGTCGACGTTCGTGCTGGACGAGGACCGCATTCGCATCCTGGAGCCGGGTCATGAAGGCATCGGCTGGCTGGCCCATGACGGGCCGATCCCGCTCGGTTACCTCCACGACGAAGCCAAGACGAACGCGACCTTCCCCGTGGTGGAGGGTCGGCGCATGGTGGTGCCGGGAGACCGGGCGAAGCTACGCACGGACGGACTCGTCGAACTAGTCGGCCGCGAGTCCATGACGATCAACTCGGGGGGCGAGAAGATCTTTGCGGAAGAGGTCGAACAGGCCTTGATGGCTCACCCCGACGTGCTCGACGTCCTGGTGGTCGGCCGGGCCAGCGACCGATGGGGCCAGGAGGTCGCAGCGGTCGTTCAACTCACCACCGGGTCGACGGTGACCGACGAGGCGCTTCGGGCCACCGCCATAGATCACCTGGCGCGCTACAAGGCTCCGAAGACGATCGTGCGCGTCGACCACGTCCAAAGAACCGCCACCGGGAAGCCGGACTACCCGTGGGCAAAACAGGTGGTCGAGGCCGGCTGAGGTTGCCCGTCGTTCACCCGAGTGACGCGAACACCGCGTCGATGAGTGAGCGATTGCGCGGATTCTGCCAACGTGGGCCCATGGAGTTGATCACGTAGCCGAAGGCGACCCCGACGTCCGGATCGCAGAAACCGAGCGAGCCACCCGCGCCGAAATGACCGAAGGCGCGGGGGCCGGGGCCGAGGGGCCGCTCCGGTTGGGTGAGCTGAAAGCCGAGCCCGAATCGGGACGGGCGATGGAGGACCAAGTCCGTCCCGGACGAGCGTTCCGTGGTGAACAGGTCGAGCGTGGCCCGGTCCACCACCCGGACCCCGCCGGCCTCACCTCCGGCGGCCAGAGCCTCGTAGATGCGGGCGACGGCTCTCGCCGACGCGTGACCGTTGGTGGACGGGATCTCGGCCTTGCGCCATTGCGGGGTGTTCACCGCACCGGCGCCCGACAGACCCGACGGGTTGAAGTAGCCGTTGTGCTCCATCAACTCGGATTCCGAGAGGTTCTCGGGCTCGACTTCGGGTGGCGGCTCGCCGACCCACTGGAACTCGGCAACCCGATCGAAGAGCTCGTCCGGCAGGCCGATGTAGGCATCGGCGGCCAGGGGCGCCGCGATGTCTTCCCGGAGGATCGTGCCAAGCGAACGTCCGTCGATCCGGTGGACCAATTCTCCGACGAGGTAGCCGAAGGTGTTGGTGTGGTACCCATGGGCGGAACCCGGCTCCCACCAGGGCTCCTGCTCCTCCAACGCCGCGCACATCAGCTGGTGGTCAAGCATCGCTCCGGGAGGCAGGCGCCGACGCACCGCCGGCAGGCCCGCCTGGTGCGAGAGCAGCTGGCCGACCGTGATGCGACGCTTCCCGGCTGCGGCGAACTCCGGCCAGTACGCGCTCACGGGTTCGTCAACCTCGAGAAGCCCCTGGTCCACCAGCCGGGCCGCGCAGAGCGCCGCAAACGCCTTTCCGACCGAGAACACGTTGACCAAGGTGTCGCCTTGCCAGGGCGCGGCGGCGAGTGGACCGGCCCAGCCACCCCACAAGTCGACAACCACCGAGCCCCGCACGACCACGCACACGGCCGCGCCGACCTCACCACGCTCCGCGAAATTGGTGACGAAGGCGTCCCTGACCGCCTCGAAGCCGGGCGCACACGTCCCCCCCATCGGGGCGGGTTCAATTGCGCTCACGGCACAATCCTGGCGTCCGGGGGTCGCCATTGCCCAGGCCTGGGAAGCGGTGGGCCGGTCGCGGCGTTGGACCAATCATGGTGCCGCTCTCCGTGCTGGAACTCGCGACTGTCGCGACCGGTTCCACGCCGGCGAGGGCCCTGGCGGAGACGACGAAGCTGGCCGGTGAGGCGGAGCGACTCGGCTACCACCGGCTTTGGGTTGCCGAGCACCACGGCATGCCGGCGGTGGCGAGCTCGGCTCCGGCCGTCCTGATCGCCCACCTGGCCAGCGCCACCTCCACCCTCCGGGTGGGCTCGGGTGGGGTCATGCTGCCGAACCACTCACCGCTTGTCGTGGCGGAGCAGTTCGGCACCCTCGAGGCACTCCACCCGGGACGCATTGACCTGGGATTGGGGCGAGCACCAGGGACAGACCACCAGACGGCACGGGCGCTGCGCCGCACCCGGGACCTCGGCGCTGACCACTTCCCGGACGACGTGGTCGAGCTCATCAGGTATTTGGCACCGAGCGACGGACCGCCCGGCCATCCTTCCGCCAACCCGGGCGCCGGCTATCTACCCGAGGTGTGGCTTCTCGGCTCGTCGCTCTTCAGCGCGCAGCTCGCAGGGCTTTTGGGCCTGCCCTTCTCGTTCGCCTACCACTTCAGTCCCGGCCCGGTCGACGCGGCGCTCGACGCCTATCGCGAGACGTTTCGGCCATCGCATCTTCTCGCCGAGCCGAAGGCGATGGTCGCCGTCTCGGTGATCTGCGCCCCGAGCGACGAGGAAGCCCGTTGGCTCGCCGGATCATCGGCACTCAGCATCCTGCAGCGCCGAACCGGCCGGCTCGGACTTCTTCCGTCTCCCGAGGAGGCCCACCGGTACGAGTTCTCCGCATCCGACTCGGCCATCATCGAAGAGACGATGTCCACCCACGTGATCGGGGCCCCGTCGACGGTTGTCGACGGGATCAACCGGCTCGCCCAGAGGACCGGGGCCGACGAGCTGATGATCTCGACCCGGGTGCACTCCTACGATGCCCGCGTGCAGTCGCTGTCGCTGGTGTCGAAGCACTTCGGCTTGGCCAGAGCGAGCGATGTCGACAGCGAGCCCATCGATCGGTAGCTCCAAGAACAAGACCACGGGCCAGCTCTGGCTCTTTGTTCGAAGCGTGTCCGGTGGGAGTGTCAGGGTCCTGGTCTGATCGAAGTCCTTCTCGCCGCTCACGCGTGCACCTTGCCTGAGAGGGCTTCGGCAGCCCTGTCCGCGTCGTCGAGCGTGTTGTTGAGGTGGAATGAGAGGCGCAACCGGCCGGCCCGCGTGCTGCCGACGATGCCGACCCGCGCCAGTCGCTCGCCGACGTCCGCGCTCGTGTCGAGACTTACGATCGCCGAGTCGCTTGGCGCCCAGCCAATGCCGGCACGGAACCGGTTGGCCAAGCCCACTGCATGGTCGTGGAGCCCCTTCGGCCCTACCTCGGTAAGCAGCTCCAAGGCCGGAGCTTGGGCGACCCACGAGTGCCATGCGGGAGAAACGTCGAAACGACGAGCGTCGCTCGCCAAGCGGATGGGCCCGCCGTAGATGCTGTCCCAAGGATACTCGCCGGCGTACCAGCCGGCATTGTTGGGCACCAACCCGTCGACGAACTCGGGGCGCACGGTGAAAAAGCAGGTGCCACGGGGGGACAGCAGCCACTTGTACCCGGCGCACACCGTGTACGCGAATCGGCTTGCGGCGACTGGGAGCCAGCCGACCGCTTGGGTGAGATCGAGCAACACCTTCGTTTCGGTCGCACGCGCGGCCTCTACCAGGGCCTCCAGGTCGACCAGACGACCATCGGCCGATTGCACCGCCGCCACTGCCACGAGTGTCGTTCGCTCCGTGATCGAGTCGGCCAGACGCTCCAACGGCACCTCCTTCACCTCGACCCCCCTTCCTTGAGCCATGAAGGGGAAGACGATGCTCGTGAATTCGCCGTTGACGACGAGCACCTCGCTGTCGTTCGGTAGCGCCGCGGCAACGAGTCCCGCGAACACGCTGACCTGATTTGCCTGTGCCACGGCCGCAGGCTCCACCCCGACGAAGGACGCATACGACTTGCGCGACTCGGCGATCGAAGCGTCATAGTCGGCCGGGCTCGCCCGCCCCACTCTCCACGCCTCCAAAACACTCTCGAGCGCGTCCAGCGACCGACGGGGCGGAAGACCGAGCGACGCCGTGTCGAGATATACGACTTCGGAGGCGAACTCCCCCTTGACTAAGGCCTCGACCGAGAAACCGTCGGTGTCATCTGGGTCCCCCGTTGTTCGACTCGACATCGCTCTACCTTCCAACTTGGGCGCACTCGGCTCGATCCGGCGCGCCGGCACGGCCGGTCAGGACCGGGCGGGCTCCACCACGACGCGCACGCCTCCCAAATCCATCTCACGTGACCGAGCCTCCGGGATGGCGACCTCGAATCCACAGATCCCCTCACCGCGCTCATCGCGCAGCGGGACAAATCGCACGACGCCACCGTCGACATCGATCGCTGCGCCGTCATCGACACCGTGGGGCTCACAACCGAGGACCTCACCCCATCGGCGAGCCACCTCCATCGGGCGTTCCGACTGCACTGTGACCCCGACGATCCCACCCGGGGGATGATCAGGGACGGCGGCCGTCCAGTTCGGGCCGGCCCAACGCCACGAGCCCGCCGGAGACGCCCAATCGATCGAGACGAGCGCGCCAGGCACGTCCTTCGGATGGAGATGCGTGCCGGCGATGTCCGGATGATCGGACTGCCACACCACCCGCACCCCGCTGGCTGCGATCCTCTCCCGGGCGGCCGTCAGGTCGGCGACCTGGAAGATCGCCATGTACCCGCCATCGCCACCCCGGCGTTCGAGGTAACGGCCTGCCGTCGTGTCCGGCTGTACGGGAGATACGACCTCGAGGAAGGTGTCGCCGACCGCCATGACTGCGTTCTGGAGCCCGAACGCGATGATGCCGGGATCTCGGAACGGTTCGGTCTCTTCGAGGCCCAACTCCCGCTGGAGATCACCGACCACGGGCTCAAGATCACGAGCGACGAGGGCGACCTGGCGCAGTCTGACGACGGTCACTCCCGCCTACCTCCCCCGGAACGTCGGCTCGCGCTTTTCGACGAACGCCGCGGCGGCCTCCCTGTGATCCTCCGTGAGCCCGGTGCGGATGTGGTGGGCGGCCTCCATGTCCAGGCACTCGCCGAGTTCTCCGAAGATCGCCCGGTTGAGGTTCTCTTTCATGTAGCGGAATGCCACCCTCGGGCCGTTGGCGAGCCGTTGCGCGATAGCCATGACCTCGCCTTCCAGCTTGTCCGCGGGGAAAACGGCGTTGACGATCCCGAGCGTCTCGGCCTGAGCGGCGCCGATTCGAGTCGACAGGTAGTACAGCTCCCGGGCCCGGGAGGGACCCACCAATCGCGTGAGGAACCACGTGCCGCCGTAGTCCCCGGCAAAGCCAACCCGTGCGAAGGCCGTCGTGAGGACGGCGTCTTCGGCCGCGTACCGAAGGTCACAGGCCAGCGCAAGGGAAAGGCCAGCTCCCGCGGCGGCGCCGGGGAGTGCTGCGATCGTCGGCTTGGGCATCTCATACAGTCGGCCCGACGTCGCGCGCTGGTTGAGTCGCTGGAGATGGATTCTCTCGTCGAGCGTCGGGCCCCGGCTCGCGCCTTGGCCGCCGTCTTGGGGCCGGTCCGCCATGGCCTTGACGTCGCCGCCCGAGCAGAATGCGCCGCCCGCACCGGTCAGCACGATGCAGCCCACGTTGTCGTCGACCTCGAGCTTGGCCAGGACCCGAGCGAGCGCCTCGGTCATCGCCCCGGACAGTGCGTTGCGGCGCTCCGGACGGTTCATGGTGAGCACCGCGACCCCTTGATCGATCCGACCCAACAGGTCCGCCGTACCGGTGTCAATTTCTGTCATCGAGAACTCCTCGCTCCGCCCGACATGCAAGCCGCTTCCCGGGTTCCCTGACGTTACGCCGATGGTGGCGGTCGGGGCTCGTCCTCCAATCTCGATCCGTGGTCAGGACCGTCGCACCGTGGCGCAGCGAGTGACCGCCATCTGACTCTCTCAGCACCTTCTATCCCATGTCGCGGAGCACGAGCACCGGGCAGGCGGCATTGGTGACGCAGTGCTCGCTGACCGATCCAAGCAGCATGCCGGCGAACTCTCCGTGACCGCGACTGCCGACGACAAGCAGGGCTGCCCCGTGAGACGCCTTCACGAGGACGGGCGCGGGGTGGCCCTCGGCAACCGTCGCACGGATCTCGACCTTGCGGTGGCCGGCCCGAGCGGTCTCCACCGCTGCGTCCACCTCACGTTGGGCGTCGGCTGCGGGGTCGTACTCGGTAGGGACGGCGAACGGTGCCCCGTAGGTCATCGGCCACTCCCATGCCGTAACCACTTCGAGCATGGACCCGGTCAGTTCCGCCTGGTGGGCTGCCCACTCCAATGCGGCCAACGAGGATGAGGATCCGTCCACTCCGACCACGATCCGATCATTCGGTTCTTCCTGAGGATTCGTCACTTCGTGCTCCCTGACTCTGCGATTCCTTGCCCCCACCGTAGGGAATAGCCACCACCAGGGGTAGGGGCATTGGTCCCCTTGACGCCGAGGCCAGCTCATTGACGGCGGGTTCCGCCGGCACGCTGACCCTGCAGCGTCTATACCTACTGACCGATCGGTACCTGCCAGGTAAGCGAGGTCCCGCCCGAAGGTGAGCTCTCGATCGAGAGACGCCCATCCAGATTTTCCGCACGACGGCGCAGGTTGGCTAGACCGAGCCCACCTTCGCTCGCTCCAGTCTCATCGACGCCGCGGCCATTGTCGACGACCCGAAGGCAGCATTGACCATCGGTCACGCTGAGCGTGACATTCGCTTCTGAAGCATGGGCATGACGAGCGATGTTGGTGACGGCCTCTCGGATCGTGGCCAACAGTTGCTCTCCCGTCTCATCGGAGACGGTGGTGTCGATCGGACCGTCGAAAGACACCAGGATTTCGAAACCGACCACCGGCTTGAGCTCACGTACCAGCGAAAGAATGCTCGCTCGGACACCAGACTCTTCGGAGCCGAGCTCGAATATGCTGGATCTGACCTGGCGGATCGTGTCGTCGATATCTGATACCGCCCTTTCCAGCCTCTCTGCCAATTCCGGTGCTGCCGCTGCCCCGGCAATGCTCTGGAGCGAAAGCCCGACCGCGTAAAGGCGTTGGATGACGGTGTCGTGCAGGTCTCGCGCGAGTCGGGCCCGATCCTCGAAGACGGCCGCAGTAGCCACACGTTGGTGGAGACGAGTGTTCTCGATCGCGATACCCGCACTGAGGGCCAGAACCTCGACCAGCGCTTGGTCGTCACGGGTGAACTCGGACCGGCCGATCTTGTCGGTCAGGTAGAGGTTCCCGTAGATCTCGTCGCGCACCTTGATCGACACCCCCAAAAAGGACGTCATCGGAGGGTGGTTCGGAGGGAACCCAAAGCTGTCGGGATGAGAACCGAGATCCGCCAAACGCAGTGGCTTCGGGTCGACGATGAGCAAGCCCAGCACGCCCTGCCCAGTCGGTCGAGCACCAATCCGATCTTCGACGCCTTCGTCAAATCCGATCGTGAGGAATTCGGCAAGCGCGGTTCGGTCGTCGTTCAGGACGCCAAGCGCGCCGTAGCGGGCGCCGGTCATCGATCTAGCCTCGTCGATGATGTGACGCAGTAGGGCCGGGAGTTCCAGATCCTGCTCGAGAAGCAGTACGGCCTCGAGTACCCGGCGGAGCTTGGCCGGATCCTCGATGGAGTGATATGGCACTGTTGAGGAGCGTAACGGGCTTGTTCGGCACCGTCTATGGACAGCGGCCCGCCAATAGTCTCATTCACCAGGGCGTTCATTGATTGTTCGCGGCGACTGCCGGAGGCGGTTCAGTCGAAAGGTTGGTTGTATGGCATTGCGTGTCTTCCTCCTCGATGACCACGAGGTGGTTCGGTCTGGTCTCCGGACGCTGTTGGAGGCAACAGAAGACATCATCGTGGTTGGCGAGGCAGCCACTGCTGCCGACGCTCTGGCCAGGATTCCCTCAGTCCATCCAGACGTCGCGATCCTGGACGTGCGGCTCCCGGATGCGAGTGGTGTCGAGGTCTGTCGAGAGATCCGGTCAGGCTCTCCGAAGATCGCGTGCGTGATGCTGACGTCCTACGCAGACGACGAGGCGCTATTTGCAGCGATCATGGCCGGCGCCGCCGGTTATGTCTTGAAACAGATTCGGGGCACCGATCTCGTCGACAGCATCCGTCGTGCCGGTGCTGGCCAATCGCTGCTGGACCCGTCCGTCACCAAGCGTGTGCTCGAAAAGCTTCGCGATCGTCCCGAGGAAGACCCGCGGCTGGCCAGCCTCACCAATCAGGAGCGACGGATACTCGACCTCATCGCTGGCGGCCAGACCAACCGGCAGATCGCGGCCTCGCTCTTCCTCGCCGAGAAGACGGTGAAGAACTACGTCTCCAACCTCCTGACCAAGCTCGGAATGGAGCGGAGAACCCAGGCTGCGACCTACGCAGCGCGTCTAGAGGAGCGGGCGGCACAAGCGGCTCGGCGCGACATCACCGGGACTTGAGCAAGGCTCCGCGCTACTCCTTCACGGGATAACCAGCTGGTCAAAGCTGGCCAATGTGACTCCCCGCGCAACCAACGCTTGCTCAAGCCGGCCTCGCTCAAGCAGTGGCTGGTCGAAAGCGCCTAGGTCGAAGTCGACCCCGACACCGTGAGCAAACTCGATGAGGGCGATGTCGTAAGCCAACTGATCGGCCACTGACACCACGACCCGGCCGTTTGGCGACGTGCTCGGTGTGAGTCGACTTCGGCAACGCAGCAATTCGGCCAGCTGCTGTCCCTTGGCTTCCGGGCGGTCTGATCCAAGGCGATCGCGGAGCGCGGCTTCAAGCAGTTGGGCGTACATGAACACGACTGTCCACGGTTGCACTCATTGGGTGCGTCCGCCAGAGGCAAAAGTCTCTATACCCGCAGAACATCGGTGATTCCTGAGCCACTCGTCCCGCCTGAGCATCCGACCCGTCTCCCACGGCACCGTTCATGGCGTCACACGTCTTACCGGGATCGCCGCCTCGGGCGACCCCGGGTTCTGGCCGACAAGTGTGCGGCGAATGGGTCAAACGGCCCTGGTGTCAGTCGCCGCGACCATTCACGCTGAGTGAGACCTTAGAAGTGGGAAGCGGAAGATGGAGCACGAACAGCCAGACCGTGGAGTGTCGACAGTGGCCCAGGCTTCACCGACAACGCCCTATCCGGCCGACATGGAGTGCGACGTCACGACCGAGTTGGGAACAAACATCCATGTTCGGCCGATCAAGCCGGAGGACGCCTCCCGACTGGTCACCTTTCACATGAGCTTGACACCGCGTTCGGTCTATCGGAGATTTTTCTCCGCCCACCCAAGGCTCAGCGACGCCGAAGTCACCCGGTTCACATGTCTTGACTATTTCGACCGATTGGCTCTCATCGCAGAGGTGGGCGAACGGATGGTGGCCGTTGCGCGGTATGACCACCTCCCGGGCACGACAGAGGCCGAAGTGGCCTTCGTCGTGGCAGAAGACCTCCAGCACCACGGCATCGCTTCGACCCTTTTGGAGTTACTCGCGCACGCGGCACGGGGGGCCGGTATCACGACATTCGTGGCGTCAGCTTTGGCCGAGAACCGAGAGATGTTGGGTGTCTTCACCGGTTCGCGATTCGATGTGAGCCGAAGTCTCGAGTTCGGAGTTGTTGATATTCGTTTCTTGATCGATCCCGACACCCCCGTGTCCTGAACAACACAACTAAGCCGGCGGACACGCGTTACAGGCGCGATCGGGTGCTTTGGACCCTCGGTGGTCTTCGGAATGAGCCCGTCGAAAAGTAGGACGGCCGAGCGTCCGAATATTGCCGCGTCCGCCTCACCAATGCGTATGGGACTTTCGCCCTACTGAGGTGGGACCTTTGCCTCTGGGGAGGACCGCCAGGTGCGCTCACGATGACAGGGACGTCCGCAGGAACCGGACCAGAAAGAGGAGAGATCAGATGAAGAGGCATGTTGCACTTCTCAGTAATCCGTCCGAGCGCACCACTCCCGGCGCACTCAAGTGGTTGGAGCGATCAAAGATCATGGCGATCGGATGGACCGCCATGCGTGTCTGGCTGGGAGTCATGTGGATCCAAGCAGGGGTCGCCAAGCTTTGGGGAGCGGAGAACTCCGCTTTTCTGCACAACAACGGCGCTGGCGTCGCCGGCTTTGCTGCGCACGGCGCTCC
>Ga0182018_10001610_pt1 | contig 25256 bp, 20 predicted proteins | sample 812P2MmetaG_FD_120490 | JGI IMG/M metagenome (GOLD analysis project Ga0182018, IMG submission 120490) | Permafrost microbial communities from Stordalen Mire, Sweden - 812P2M metaG | ecosystem: Environmental > Terrestrial > Soil > Wetlands > Permafrost | place: Sweden: Stordalen | collected...
ACGTGATTGAAAGCATGTTAATCAGCAAGGATGAGCCGTATTGGAACAGTTCGGTTGCTGCTTCCATGAGTCAAACGTACTTGCAACATTTTGAACTGCTCACCAAGAGCGGCGATGTGCCGGGCGCTTTCCAGGTTTTGGAACGGGTACGCGGGCGGACTTTGGCTTGGGCGCTCGAAGACAGGAAGGCATTTCCGACGGGCGAGTCTGGGCAGACAGCGTCGCTGGAAACAGACATTGCGGAGCTCCAAGCGCAACTGATGCAAACCAATAGCCCAGAGAAGCGTGAGCAACTGATGGATAGATTGGTCGAATATGAGCGGCGGCTCGGGCTGGCCTGGACAAAGGGGGATGCTCCCGACCATGGCCTGCCGGTGCAACCTGCGTCACTGTCGAAGTTGCAAGAAGTCCTGCAACCAGACGAAGTTCTTCTGGAGTACGTTCTGGATGACCCGACTTCCTTCTGCGTCGTGGTTTCTCAAAAAGGGGCATACGTCCGAGTGCTACCGGCAGGACGCAAGGAGATCGAGAATCTAAGCCAGCAATTTGTCGGCGAAATTCGGACCAAGGGCACCGGCGCTGAACTCTCAAAGCGACTCTACGCGATGCTCGTGAAGCCCCTCCCGGAGGCAGCCACAGCGACACGCTTCATCATCGCACCGGATGCAATATTGAACCTGCTTCCATTTGAGGCGCTTCACGATACTCAGGGCGAGTACCTTTTAAAATCGCGCGTCATAAGCTACGTGCCTTCCGGCACGATTTTAAACATGCTTCGCCGTTCGGAGAAGCGACAATTAGCCCCCCGACCTCTCCTCGCGGTGGGTGATGTCGAGTACGAGAACCAAGGCGGCTCGGGACGGAGAATCCCGCCTCCGGCCTCTGTTCGTGGCCGGATTGAGCGCGGCATTGCGGATCTCTCAGGGATAGGCCTTCACGATCTTCCAGAGACCCGAGCGGAGGTCGAGGAAATCGGTAAAATTGTCGGATCGGACGCCGTAATATTGCTTGGCAAGGATGCCACGGAAGCTGGATTCAAGAAGCAGCCACTTGATCAGTTTCGCATCTTGCATCTCGCTGTTCATGGATTCGCGGACACGCAGTACCCAGAACGGTCAGCGCTGGTGTTGGGTACTGATCCACAATCGGGTGATGACGGTTTGCTGCAAGTGCGGGAAATCATAAGACTGCGATTGAAGGCCGAACTCACGACCCTTTCTGCTTGTGACAGTGGAGTTGGCAAACTGCAGGGGCAAGAGGGCATCAGCAACTTGGTGGAAGCATTTCTAGTGGCTGGATCGAAATCGGTTGTGGCCAGCTTGTGGAGCGCGGACGACACGTTCGCCAGCGCGTTGATGGAGCAATTCTACCGGCACTTGGCTCGGGGCGAAGATACCAGTTCTGCTTTGCGAAACGCGAAGCTTGACCTGCTCGCGAGATATGGCGACCAGGCGAGCCCATTCTATTGGGCGGCATTCATCGCTGTGGGCGAGACTTCGACACCGATTGGCATAAGACCGCAATGAATCTGACTCTCGACGAACGCACGAAGATCTTCGACAAAGTCTGCCGACTGGTGGAGACAAAGCATTTCAATCCCGGAATGACCGGCGTGGATTGGGATTCTTTGGCTCGGGATCGCCGGGATCAGATCCTGCCATGTACCGACCCGGAGGCCTTCGAGAAGGAGGTCCACAAATTAGTAGCAGAACTAAAGACCAGTCACACCGGCTTTCGCCATGCGGGGATGGGGAATATTCCCGCTCGCCACGCGATCAACGCGACTCTGCAGCGCATCGGCGTAAATGGAGGTGAGCGCTGGATGTTTCAAGACGTCCATCAAGGTGGACCTGCATTCGCTGCCGGCATACGTCCCGGTGATCTCCTGCTCGAATGTGGCCAGCGAGAAGTTCGGCCCCCAAACGACCTGACGTTCTCCGTCGGCGAATCCGCGAATCTTCTCATTGAAACCCTTCACGGAGGAGTGCAGAAGTTCAAGGTTCAATTGCCGACGCCCAAATCCCAAAAGCATCCGGTTACGGCGCCGCAAGCGGTCACCACCGAAAGGCTCAGCAATGAAATTGGACTGCTGAGAGTCGCGATGTTTCCCGGCGCCATCGGAATCGACGTAGCGAAAGACATCGACCGCGGCATTACCGCACTCGGCGGTTGCACTCGGCTCGTTGTCGATCTACGCGGCAACACTGGCGGAGGAATCGGCGGGCTTCGCCTGATGAGCTATCTGACTCCCGGAAAACTTGAGGTTGGCTACAGTCTCACGCGGAAACGTCGCGAGCGCGGTTATCGCCGTGAGGAACTGACCCGATTCGGACGGATTCCGTCCCACAAGGCGACTCTCATATGGTTAGCCGCCCGGTATGCTTTCGTTGAAAAGTCTATCCTCGTGGTCACCGAAGGACTCGGGCAGCGACAATTCCACGGTCGAATCGTGCTTTTGGTAAACGAACACACCGCGAGCGCCGGCGAGATGGTCTCGGCTTTCGCAGAGGAAAATAATCTGGCAACCATCGTGGGAACCCAGACGCCAGGGCGTCTCCTGAGCAGCAGCGCATACAAGGTCGGTCACGGATACATTCTTGGCCTGCCGGTCGCCGCTTACCTGACGTGGCAAGGGCGGATGCTGGAGAACAACGGCATCGCTCCGAAGTTCTCCATTGAACTCTCGCGAGAAGCATTGAAGCAGGGAAGAGATACCCAGCTCGGGACGGCAATCGAGGTGGCGAAAGCTCTATAATCGCGGAACGCCGCTTGCACTTCACGCTGGCACTGTCGCTCAGATCTTGAGGTTGTCCGGCTGCTGCCAGAAATTGAACCGATAGCCCTTCGGCACCAGATGTTCTAGCTTTTCCTGGATGTCAATCAGTTCGGGCCAGTTCACCGAAAAGAAGACCTACCGAAGTATGTCCATCGTTGTCAGGAGTTTACCGGGAACGTTTAAATTAGCAGTTGTAGATGGTGTGGTCTGCCAGTACCCCCCACTCCCGCAAATTAAAAAATCTGCCAGCCTTGAAACTAGGTCGCATTTATCAGACACTCCGGGGCGGGGCGCAAACTGGCCTGCCTTTACTTTGGCAGCTTTGGCATTACTGGCCTACGAGAATATGGTTGCTCGAGGCGGAATCGGTCCGCGCCGTACAGTTCGAATTGCCTGTGACTACATCGCCCGTCGCCGAAACGTTATCTGCAAACGATAAGACCAGGGCCGATCTCGACTCTGATCCAAAATAAGAATAGATGGGATCGGCATCGGGCACAGCGGCGCAGCCTGCAAATTGGTCGTCATCTATGCGGTCATTTCTGGTTCCGGTGACATAGATCCCGGTGCCAGATGCGCTTTGGATCGTGTTCCCGGAGATTTCAATGTCTTGAAACGACGGATAGATTCCGGTGACCTCGTTCCAAATCCCGTCATACGTGGAAGAAATGTCGGTAAACATCGCAATCGACGCATTGCGGGATGGATAGTAGTTCGTGCCGTCGACACTGGTTTGATAGAGCTTCGCTACATGATTCGTTCCGAGGATTGCATTGTTCCGTATAGCGAGGTCGGAAGCGCCCGTGCTTTCACTGAAGTAACTCGATACGATCGACGCGATGGCGCTGGCGGTCATGTTCTCGAATCTGGAGTTCTGGATCAACATGTGAAATCCGCCAACCAGAATGCCCCGTCCCACTTTGTCATGGATGTTCACGTGGGAGACAAAGACACGGGATGGGGCATGATTCATGTTGACCGCGTGGATTCCAGAGCTCAACCAACTGACGGGTGAGTTGAGCTGCACTGTTATCGGCTGTCCTCCCCAAGGCGGCAGGTTGGGTGGGCTGATCGACTGGACAGTGGCCGAGCCAAGATATCCCAGAGCTTGGTCAAAGAAAGCCAGTGCGTCGCCAGCGTTAGGGATGGCATCCGGGCCACTCATCACAAAGGAATCGGTGGAGTTTACCGCCGTCAAAGTATCCCAGGTTACGGTGATATTCATCACGTCGTCGCCTTCATGGCTGAAATCGCCGCCCTCGACGACAATGTCTCCTCCGACTCCGGTAAAGTGCGTTCCATCAGCGACGGTCGAAATGGGACGACCTTGGCTGGGCTTCTCGACTACATTCTCCAGCGACAGTCCCCGCCCACCTTGGCCGGCTGTGATTCCCATATAGGGCGAAGTAAGAACCGAGGTGTTGATGATTCGAATGTCACTTGATCCGTAGTCATCCTCGATCACCATGCCCCAGAATTCCTGGAAGCGAACCAGAACAGGCCGCTTCGGATGCGGTCGCAACTGCGAAGCCACCCACTGCCCGCTTGGATTCGACTTGGGGTACAGGCTCCCATCCTTTAGGTACATCGACTGTTGCGACGGATCCTGCTGGCCATGGCTCTCGATGCAGGCATAGTCGCATCCTTGATCGCTCGGTCCTGTATTGAGATAGTCGTCGCGAGCAACTTCGGCTTTTTTCCTGTCCCACAAATTGAAGGCGTAAATGTAAGGCGAAAAGCCAGACGGGACGGGCGTATCCGGGTCGAGAACAATGTGTGCGGAATTCGTGCCGTCGAGAACAATGGTGCCAATCGCAGCGAAAACAGGTCCGCGCCAGAGAGGATTGGGATCAAGCGGATTTCCCCAGTCGAGAGTGAGATTCTGAACCACCACCCTCTGACTATTGTTGATATCAATGCCGTGGGTTGGCCCCGTGAAATACAGCGTAGAGCCATTGCCATCAAATGCCATATTCTCCTCGAAGTATCAAACTCCCAGAACAAGAGGATAGACCAAGGCTAGTATCATTTGGGATCAGTGGTATCGGTTATTGCCGCCCCAGGGCAGCACACCCAGACCCCAACTATTAATTTATTAGTTGACAAAGAAGATCGCGCTGCAATATAACCCTGGGAACTATTAATTACTTAATTGTTCGTCTCAGGGAGGTAGCGTTGGCGCGGAAAAAATCACCGAACTTAACGGAAGGCGAACTCCGGCTCATGAACATAGTGTGGAAGAAAGGGCGAGCGACGGTGGGTGAGGTAGTGGCGTCATTGCCGGCCAATCCGCCGCTGGCATACAGCACCGTGCTGACCACGCTGCGCATTCTCGAGGCCAAGGGCTACCTGCGGCACACGAAGAAAGGACGCGCTTTCATCTATGAACCGGTGATTGCGCATGAAGAAGCCAGCCACACGGCACTCGGTCATCTGGTGAACCGCTTTTTCGGCGGGTCGCGCGAACTTCTGGTCGTGAATCTGCTGAAAGAAGAAACAATCGGCCGAGCCGAATTGCGGCGCATCAAGAGGATGATCGCGGAAAGCGAGCAAGGAGAGCAGAAATGACACATGTCAACTTCGCCATGACAACTCTTCTGAACGGAATCTGCCAGGGCACAATTCTAGCGGCGGCGATGTGGGTCCTTCTGAAACTGCTTCCGCGACTGAACTCGACAACCCGCTTCACGGTTCTATGGCTAACCTTGCTCGCTGTCATGGCGCTGCCTATCGGGCTGGTCTCGCCCAGAGCTCCTATTCCAGGAGCTCAGCCGCATTCGCTTCCGATTGCAACAACGAACACGCCTGGAGTCCCGACTTTCGCGCCTATTGAAACTCGGCACCGGGAGTTGAAGACCGCTGCGAACCCCGAGTCACATCCTGCATCAATTCCTGACTCAAACCGTGAGTCCGCATCTCAACCAGGCTCCGAATTAACGCGAGTGCAAAACACCGGCTCCCCAAGTCCATCGGCAGTGAGGGAGCCGGTTGACCATCCCCTGATTCGCATTCGCTCTGGAAAGGTTCTTGCCGCGATCGAGATTCTATGGGCTCTGCTGTCCCTGATTATGCTGGCGAGGCTAGCAGCTGGATACCTGGGGCTGCGAAGGCTGAAATCCGGCGCGGCGCCGGCTCCGGAATACTGGAAGCTGCGCTTGCAGCGTCTGTGTGCGATCAACGGCGTTCGGCGGCAAACGCGATTGCTCATTTCGAGCCACGTCGCGGGCCCTATGTCGCTCGGATTCCTCGATCCGGCGATCCTGATCCCTCGGGCATTTCTCGACACGCTCTCGGACTCGGAACTCGACCACATCGTGATGCACGAACTCGCCCACCTGCGGCGCCGCGATGATTGGACCAACCTGGCGCAGAGATCGATTGAAGCGGTGCTACCGATTCAGCCGACGATCTACTGGCTCAGCCACCGGATGTCACTCGAGCGCGAGATGGCATGCGATGACTGGGTGATCGCAGCAACGGGAACTGCAAAGCCATATGCGGCTTCGCTAGCGAAAGTGGCAGAGCTCTCGCAATTTGGGGCCGCGGGCATCTTGGCCGCAAGTGCGGCGGGAAGCCGGTCACAACTCCTTCAACGCGTTCACCACATGCTGGACAGAACCCGGAACGAAGCACCGAAGCTTGTCCTTAGTCCACTGGTAGCGGCGGTTGCCGCGCTCGTCGGGTTGATCTATTTGGGCGCGAGGGCTCCGCAAATGATCGCGTTCGCGCAGAATCCGACAAACGAAAACAGCCAGCAGGAACTTACGGCACCAAGAGCGCCACAAGCACAGCATTCACTGGAGATCCCCGCAGCGCCAATTGCGGCGCTGACTTCTCGTGGATCCTTGGCGTCTCACGCATCGCTGACCCCGATCACGGTGCTTACTCCGTCCGCATCGCCGGCAGCGCAGGCTGCCACTTCGCCGCTGGCACCGTCAGCGCCTCTCGCCCCCGGCGCTCCGCTGGCTGGCATGGCGCCCGTAGCCTCGCAGCAGAGCGGCGAGACTCATATGGAATTGACAACCCAGAACGGGTGGACGTCACTGAAAGTGAAGATTGACGGCGCAATCGAATTCACGGACGACGATCGCGATGTTAAGTCATTGTCACCCAATGGGCATTTCAGGCTTGAAGAAGGGAGTTGGCTTTCCGGACGCGGGTATGACGTGAAAGCGGATGAAACGGGAAATCTCACAAAGACTTACTCGGTGGGCCGGACTTCGAAACCTTTAGACGACGAGGGGCATGCATGGCTGGGGCGATTGCTCCCGCAGGTGATTCGCGACACTGGGATTGGAGCAGGAACCCGCGTCGCGCGAATACTCCGGCAAGGGGGTCCGCCGGCTGTGCTGGCCGAGATCGGATTGATCCACAGCGATGGATCTAGGCGCATTTATCTGGAGCAGCTGTTCTCTCAAGCCACACTGAATACGGAGCAACTCAAAGACTCCGCAAAATTGATTCGGGGAATCTCGTCGGATGGCGATAAGGCGCAGGTGGTCATTACTGTGGATGAAAAGTATTTCAGTGGCGACCTTCGTCCGTACCTTTTTGCCGCAGCCGAGAGCATTAATTCCGATGGCGACAAACGACGGGTGCTCTCCGACATTATTAAGAAGGATGCGGGAAACACTGAGTCGCTGGTACGCGCGGCGCGGACCGCAAGGCATATTTCCTCGGACGGTGACAAGGCAGAAGTGCTGGTCGAGCTTGCGGACCCCTATCGTGCGAGTGATGAACTTCACATGGTGTATTTCGAGGCGGTGAATTCGATTTCGTCGGACGGGGATCGCGCGCGCGTTCTCTCGAAATTGTTGGAAAAACATGGCGACGACCGCGACACACTGGCTCGCATCCTGCGCTCGGCTGAAAAACTTTCCTCGGACGGAGACAAGGCTCGGGTGCTTCGCGAGGCCGTTTCCAGTTACAGCGAGGACCAGGCCGTGCGAAAAGCGTTCTTTGACGCGGCGAATTCGATTTCGAGCGATGGCGACCACCAGCAGGTGCTCGTGACACTCGTCCGCCGGCAGGGAATTGGGACTGAAACGCTTGGAGAAGTCGCGAATTCAGCTCAGCGAATTTCGTCGGACGGCGATAAAGCGCGTGTCCTTGTGGACCTCGCCGCGACGAATGTTGAGCCGGTTCGCGATGCTTTCTTTGCTGCCGCGGACAGCATCCATTCCGATGGAGATCGCTCCCGCGTTCTGACGGCAATTCTCGACAAGCCGGGGACTTCGAGCGCGATGGCCATTGCAGCGATTCAGTCGACAACCGGCATTTCCTCGGACGGGGATATGGCGCGTGTGCTGCTGGATGCGGCTAACCGGTATTCCAATGATCCGGGCGTCAACGCAGCTCTCCGCAAGGCTGTCGAAAGCTTGCACTCGGATGGCGAATATCGAACAGTGATGTCTGAAATCGCGCGGCATCGGGGAAGCATTTAACATGGATAACAATCTTCCTGCCTGGCGCGCTACGCGTACCGATCCAGCCCGAGGGTTGCGAGATTGATCCTTCCATGGGCGAAGTACCACCGGCAGTTGTCTTGCGGTTTGCTTTCCCGCGGCTGGTTTTTTGCAAGCTACAGGGATCGTCGGCATCCTGAAGGAATCCTAGCCTGGTATGGTATGACGATTCAGCACGACAGGTCCCGAGAACGCCCTTATGGTGCGTAATCTCCCGAATCGTCGGCTACACCGAAACCAATCGCCAATGCTGCCTTTGCAATGCAGAGAGTCGGATTCCAACCTAAAAAGCATCATTAAACCATTCGGATGGTTGCAGGCCCCGGCGATAACGCAGATCGACCGAATGAAGACCAAGGCGGGAAACAGAAAGCGATTTGCGGAATGGAAAGCATTTTCACGTTGAAACCGTTGATTTGGACTGCATGCGTTTTTGTACGCGCTCGCTGCACATTTAGGTTTGTTCTGGACTAACCGGGATTCGTCAGGGCGATGCGTAAGCGAATAGACTGCAAGGTATTTGCTTTATTGTAAGTAGGTTGCAGGGAATATCTAAATTAGCGGTTGTAGATGATGTGTCTGCCGGTTCCACCCCTTCCGCACTGGTAAAGGCGTCCGGATACACCTCGGCCTTGATCAAAACGTGTTACAAGGAGGGAGGCGAATGCCCGGATCGAGCTTAACCTTATCCCGCAGTCGTCCCATTTGGGATTCAAAGTCCCGATCTTTTGTCCCCGATGGGCTTAGCTGAACCCGTGACGGCGCGCCGGTTTCGCGCCCTTCCGTCGAGAAATTGCTTCTGCCTCAATCACTCTTCAGCAGGCGGTGCGGTCCGCGACGGGAGGATGTCGGTGCACCTCAGGGTGTCAATTTTCCCGTAGTGAGATAGTCCTGAGGAGGAACACCGAACGCGTCAGCGACACGATTGAAAAAGGCAAACAAGGCTGTGATGTACACGGCTTCCGAAATCTGTTCCTCTTTCCATCCAACCACTCGCAGTTTCTCAACATCCTCCGCAGTGGAGCGGTAAGCGGCGCAAGTGATCAGTTCCACGTATTCCAGCAACGCGCGTTCCGCAGCCGTAAGGCCAGCTTCGTCCAGCCTGCCTTCGACAATCGCCCGCACACATTGGTCGGATGCTCCCTGAACCCGCAGGAAGTAGGCGTGGCTGTCCAGTCAATACGGACATCGGTTCAAATATGAGACGTAGCTGGCGATCATTTCTTTGTGTCGACGTGAAAGATGACCTTCGGAGAAGTGGATCGTGTTTCCCAGTTCGATCACGCGACGAAGGAAGTCAGGCCGCACGCCGAAGCACTTGATAATGCCGGGGACTTGCTGTCTCCCCGATCCGGCCCGCCAAAAGTCATAAGCCGCGGCGGTTTCCCCGGCGGCTTCGCCATCCTCAACGATCTTGATTTTTGTGGAGGGCTTCGCGACTGCCGAGCCATCTGCGACTTCGGGAATCTTCTCGTCGTTGCCTTGATTCGCCGACATGGATTACACCCCTTCAGGAAGCGTCAGCTCTTGCTCGTCTGCGAGTATGCCCGAGGCCCGTAGACCGGCAATCCGGCGAGAAGCACCGCAACTCCAAGCATCGCCGTACGTGGAGTATCCGCGGCAACCAGAATCAGCCGGGGAACAGTTGTGCGCAATAATGCAAAAACACTATGCGTCGGTCTTCACTCTGCGCTCGGACCTCTTCGATCGAAGCGATACTGCTTTCAGATTATTGACTCGCCGTTAAGCCTCCCTATAATCGCCGCACTCCAAGTCTGCGGAGGGAGTTCTTCGCGCGCGTTTTACACGGATTGCTCGACGAGACAGGTTTCGCAAGATCAGTCGCGATTTTTGAGGACAAAGGGTGAAGCATGACTAGCACGAGAATGCTGACGTTGTTCCTAATGGCCATTTGTTTTACAAGCTTGAACGTGGCCGGACAGCAGATCACCGGAAGCATCCGTGGAACAGTGCTCGATCCGAGCGGGGCGATTGTCCAGGCCGCTAGGGTCACGGCAAAGAAGATCGAGACGGGCTTGACACGTTCTGCGGTCACGGATCGTCAGGGGGAGTACGTGCTGGTCGAACTCCCGATCGGGCATTACCAGTTGGAGGTTCAGGCGAAAGGTTTCCAGAGGTACTTGCAGCAAGGAATCTCGCTGGATGTCAACCAAGTGGCAACGGTGGGCATTCACCTCAGGCTCGGGTCGGAGACGCAGCAAGTCGAAGTGAGCGCGAACGCTGCGCTGGTACAGAGCACAGTCAGCAGTCTCGGGCAAACCGTGATGGAGCACGAGATTCTCGATCTCCCGCTAGATGGGCGCAATTTCTCCCAGTTGGGACTTCTTCAGCCCGGAGTCGTGCCCTTGACTCCAGGCCTCTTGCAAGCAGGAGGTCCGGCACGCGAGAACCAAGCCTATGCCGTCGATGGCCAGCGGCCGGAATCGAACAATTTCATGATCGATGGCGCCGACAACGTCAGCTCGGTGGACGGCGGATTTGTTCTCAAGCCGCCGATCGACGCGATTGCCGAGTTCAAAATTCTCAGCCATAACGCGAATGCGGAGTTCGGACGCAACACTGGCTCCACGACCAATATCGTCACGCGATCGGGGTCCAACTCATTCCATGGTGCCGCCTGGGAATTTCTCCGCAACGACGCGATGGATTCATCCGATTACTTCACGCAAAACGTGCAACCGTTGAAGCAGAATCAGTTTGGGGCCACGTTCGGTGGACCGATTCTTAAGGACAAGACTTTCTTTTTCGGATATTACGAGGGCTTCCGTAATCGACAGGGTGAGACGGTCCCCGCGACAGTGCCTTCGTCGGCCGAAAGGCAAGGGAACTTCGCCCAGGAGTGTACGGACCTCTACGCCAGTTTCGACCAAACCACCGGCCTCTGCGGCAATCCGAACGGGCAACTTACCTTTTTTGGAACGCCGGTGCCGTTCAACCAGATGACGCTGTTCACCCCGATCGATCCGATTGCGACGAATGTCTTGCCGTTCTTCCCGCTGCCGAACGTTGGGGAGAATGGATTCATTGCCACGCAGACCTTGGTCGAGAATAACGACCAATTCGGAGTGCGGCTGGATCATTATCTGTCCCGTGCCGACACTCTGAATCTCCGATACATGTTTAGCACTGGTCCGACGACGGATCCTCTGTCTCCGGTGGGCGCAAATGTCCCTGGATTTCCGGTGGGCGAATACAACCGAGCGCAGGACTTTGTCGCGCAGGAGACGCACATCTTTTCGCCCACCACCATCGCCGTGGGGCGCTTCTCCTTTCTCCGCAATACGTTCCTGCTCGACCAACACCTGAATCACGAATCTCCAATGGATTTGGGCTTTCAGTACACTCCGACGTTGCCTTCGGCCGCCGGACCTCCGTTCATTCAGGTGGGGGGGTATGCCTCGGTGGGCGACCCCATCACCGGACCTCGCAACACTTTTCAGAACACGTTTGATGTCTCCGGCTCTCTGAGCTGGGTGCACGGTCGCCACGAGCTGAAATTTGGCGGAGGCTACCGTCGCGATCAGATCAACGCCCTGCAGGGTATCGCCAGCAATGGCTTTTTTGTGTTCGCCAACTTTCCCTACAGCGATGGATTTGCCAGCTTCCTGTCAGGCAATCCTGTCGTCTTTCTGCAGGGCGGCGGCAACTTTGCTCGTGAAATCCGCGACCGCGCGCTGGATGCCTACGGCCAGGATACCTATAAGGTGAATTCCCGTCTGACTTTGAACCTGGGACTTCGATATGAGCTGCCTTTCCCCTCCACCGAGAACCATAACGAGGTGAATCTCTTCGTTCCCGGAGCGCAGTCGCAAGTGCTTCCCAACGCGCCGGCGGGGCTCCTGTACCCCGGCGATCCAGGTGTGCCTGCGGGCTTGATTCCAACCCAGAAAACCGCTTTCGCTCCGCGCGTAGGCGTAGCCTGGGATCCGCGCGGAAACTCCAAGACAGTGGTCAGCGCGGCCTACGGAATTTTTTACGAGCCGTACTATACGGGCGAGGGTGGTCCACTGCAGGATCCGGTGAGCTCTCCTCCTTACCTGAAGACGCAGCAAATCAGTTTTCCCGTCTACTCATTTGCCAATCCGTTTTATACTCCGGATCCTTTCGGTCAAGCTTTCCCCGAACCGATGACGCTGCTCGTAGTCGCTCGGAACCTGCATCTGCCCTACGCGCAGGATTGGAATCTAAATGTTCAACAGTCTTTCGGCGAGGACTGGCTCTTTCAGATTGGGTACGTGGGCACAACTGGTGTAAGGCTGCCGCGATTCATCGAAGGCAATCCCCCAGCCTTTGTTCCCGGCGTGGACACGACGAGCCCTGGCTGCTCGGCGGCGAGCCCGTGTCCGATTTCCACCGAAAACAATGTGAATCAGCGGCGCCTCTATTCTGGATGCACCCTGGCGAACCCGAACAATTGCGTTTATAGTTCGGTCGGTGAAATCGCTGGCATCGCGAACTCCAGCTACAACGCCCTGGAAACCAGCCTGCGGAAGCGCTTCAGTCACGGGCTTTCGTTCCTGGCTTCCTACACGTGGTCGCATGCCATCGATAACGTATCTTCCTTCAACATTACGGGCTCGGCTTCGCAACCGGTAGCGGGAGAGAACGACCTGGCGCAGAATCCCTTTGATCTTGCGGCGGAACGTGGCCGGTCGATGTTTGATTCCCACCGTCGTTTCGTGCTGAGTTATCAATGGAACCTTCCTTTTTTACAGCATTCGAGTAGCTGGTACGGCAAAGTTTTCGGCAACTGGCAACTGAATGGGATATTCACGGCCATGAGTGGCGGGCCATTTACTGTCTTCGACTCGAACGACGTTTCGCTGCAAGGGCAGGCGCCGGAAATCACCGGGTTCTCCGCGAACCGCCCCAATTTGATTGGCAACCCCAACTCCGGTCCGCGCACGCCCCAGGAATGGTTCAACGTTGGCGCCTTTCAGCAACTCCAACCGGATCCTCTCGGCCGATTCGAGGTCTTCGGAGACGAAGGCCGTAACGTAGTTCAGGGCCCGGGCTACGTGAACTGGGACGTCTCGGCCTTCAAGAACATCCGTTTGACGGAATCGAAAGAACTCCAATTCCGCGGTGAATTGTTCAATGTGCTGAATCACACCAATTTCAGGTTGCCGGTCAGCGACATCGAGTCGCCGACCTTCGGACAAATCCAGTCCGATGTAAGCCCGCGCCTGATCCAGGTGGCACTGAAGTTTATGTTTTGATGGTCGTGAGAACCGAGGATTGTCGATGGACCATATTCAACTTTCTAAAGGCTTATCTTGCATTCGGGACCTGATGGTATTCAGCCCTGCCGAAGAGGTGGACGGTACGCGCCGGCAGGGCGCTACTGACAGGGAAATCCAGGACTCGGTCCTAATCGCCGCCACCCACATATACGACCGCTATGTCGAGATGTATTGCGAGAATGGCCGGAGGCTGCCGGAAGAGGGTTTCGTCCGATCGATCGCGCGCCTCCCTGTTGTCGAAAAATGGGTCGAACAAGAATATGTCTAGTCTTCGGCTGAAGCTGACTCCGTTCGCTCGAAGGCTTCTGCTCGGGCTGGTTGTCGGCCTGATGATCGGCTATATCTGTTTCGGAGTTTACGTTTGGTGGGCGATGCATCAGCCTCCGGAAGCCTTCGGCCGAGTGATGGCCCGAATGCCTGGCCCTGTCCCCTTCCTGCTTTTTCCATTTGAAACTGCCTGGATCCATGCTCGTGCCGGCAAACTTCGTATCGGAGATCCCGCGCCAGATTTTTCGCTACTCAAGTTGGACAAAAGCGCGCGCGTTCGGCTTTCGGTACTGAATCAACAGCAACCCGTCGTGCTGGTATTTGGCAGCTACACTTGACCTCCGTTCCGGCGGGAGGTTCCCGCCCTGAATAAACTTTACGAGCGATATCGCGATCGCGTCGGCTTCCAGGTGGTTTACATTACCGAAGCGCACCCCAGCGATGTCTGGCAGATGCAGAGCAACATCAAAGACAACGTTGTTTTTGCCAGCCCGAAAACCGAACAGGATCGAGCATTCATCGCCGGAGCGTGCGTGCGAAAACTGGGGATAGAATTTCCGGCTGTGCTCGACGAGTTTGGCAACTCCACCGAACAAGCCTATACCGGCTGGCCCGACCGCATTTACTTGATCGACTCGCACGGCCGCGTTGCTTACAAGAGTAAACCCGGACCGTTTGGGTTCAAACCTGAACAATTGGCAGCAGCACTGCTTAAGATGGGAGTGCAAGCAGGCAAAAAACAGTGACGTCGTGGCACGATCGCGTTATTGGCCCGGTTTAGGATCATCAGCATCGCTCGCAGTCGGATCCACAGCGTTGTTTGGCAATCCGAGAATAGACGGCTGTTCTCCTTCCAGGAACCAATCAAAGTGTTCACCGCTTTGGCCAATCCCCACCCGCAACAAGGAATCCCAAAAGCCGTAGTCGCTATTTCCGGTTTTGCCCTCAAACCAGCACCAACCCTCGGCGCGGGTGCGCCAGTTGACCGAAATCTCAAGCGGACCAATCTTGTGTTTAGGCGGCAGGGCGGGCGCCGTCTTAGGAGTTGTCTCGGTTGCTTGCCCGGCAGCAGGCGGCGACGAAGAGTCCTCTGCAGGCGCAACTTGTCCCGCCAAGTCTGGATTTCCAGTTGCGAGCAGAGGCTGTTGAGCGTAGACGGAGACTCCTGCCAGAAGAACCAGACCCATGCTTAAAGAGTTTGCAAATCGCAATTTCATACCATCCCCTGACTGAAGTTCCTACGCTCCTCGAAGCCCCCCATTCCCCCGCGCAAGACAAGTAAGCTCACAGTCTTAGGCTCGGCGCAGGCACCTGGCGGGTGCATGGTTTGTGAATTCAGAAGCTATTCTCGAAACGCCATCCCCTCGTGTTGGTTCCGGATTGTTATGGGATGACTCGCAGTGGGTCAATAACCGATTCATACTAGAGCTCGTCGTTTTTGAGGATCGCCCCGCCCGCAGGGCTCGTATTTGGCAAACTCCGTTTGTTTACCAACCCGATACTGCAAGCTGAATCTTGGTTTTAGTTAGTTGTTTTGTGTTTTTTGAGGCGCTCGGAGAGGCGATAATCCTTTCCCCCCGGTTGACTCGGGACACTTTATTCCGCTGAACCATCCCAAGGTCGTTGCCGCCGAGCTCCTCAGTTTTTCGTGGGGAGCGGGAGGGGCGAATGAGAAGTAACCCCCAGCCATCGTGCGTCGACAAGGCGTGCAACGAAAAGGAGGAAATCCAAAGTCAACTGGGGATGAGACTTGGAAGACTCCGACTTCCATCCCGTCTCGTGGCCCGAGACTCCTTGTTCGTTGCAGGGTTCGTTATGCAGTCATCGGCAGATTGGGATTCGCAGATCTCAAAGACCGAGTCCAGTTTCGTAACCTTCAGTATCTCCTGCACTCGTCTGGTTGGATTCAGCAGCTGGAGATAAATACCAGCAGCCTGGAGCGCAATCAAAAGTCCTATTCCAGCCGCATCGATGGCATCAACGCCGCCCAGATCGAGAATGACATTGCGGCCACGATGCCGAACAGCCGCGCACAAAATGGCGGTCTCTTCGCCCCGCACAATCTTGCCCAAACATCGCAGAATCACGTCGTCATCCAACTCTTGGACAGTCACAGTCAGCATGGTCACCTCCTCCGGGACTTGGCTGGCAGCCCCGGCAACTACGGTGCCGGGACGGTTCATTGTAGGCGAACAAAAGGAGAATATCAAAGCAAAGTGGAAACAGCCCACGATTTGCCGGAGGTTCCTCGGCTCAGACCTTGGGAGTGGTGGCCGGGGCTGCATAAGAACCGCAACGCCTCCGCATGCCCTGGCGGAACTGATCGCGCTCCTCGGGAGTCATCTGCTCCCAGCGCTCGATCATGCGGCGACGCCAGTACATGTGCCGGCCAGGTCGGCCGTGGAATCCGCCAAACAGAATCTTGCTCAGAACCAAAAGGCCCACGGCTTGCCAGAAGTTGATCCCATGCCACCCGAAGATGGCCGGCATCAGCCAGTTCCATAGGCGCATGACAACAAACCCAAACACGGTGATGAACAAGACGGCAAAGAATGCGAACTTCAACCCCCGGGTGATCCAATTCTTTTTCATCTCTCTTGTCCTCATGATTTCGTATTACGGTTTCCTAAATTCGTTGCGAATAGCCTGCAGTCGCTCGCGTAAGTGAAGGACTGCATAGTGCTTGCGCGAAAGCAGCGTGTTCACGCTCGTGCCGGTTTGCGCCGCCAGCTCTTTGAAGCTCTGTCCCATCACCTCGTGGGCGATGAATACGTCGCGCTGCTCGTCAGGCAATTCGTCCAGAGCGGCATCCAGTTCTTCTAGCAGCACGCTCCGTGCGTAAGCTGCGTCCGGCCCGTCATCGGAAGAGGGAAGCAGCTCTTCCAATTGCAGCATCTCTCCACCCTCGGTGACCGTTGCCGGTTCGTTTCTCAGCGCCTCCCGTTTTTTCCTGCGAAAAAGGTCCGTAATCCGATTGCGGGCCACGCGGAACAACCAGGCGGTAACCTGCCCCACCGGCTTGACCATCCGGTAGGCTTCCACCAGCTCGTAGAAAACATCCTGCAGGACGTCTTCGGCGTCTTCCCGGTCAGCCACACGTCTGCGGATGAAATTGCGGAGCCGAGTCTGCTCCCGATCGATAGCTTCCGCAATATGCCGGTCTTGCTCCGCCATCATCCCCGGTTTTCTCAGTACCTCTTCCATCTACTCTTGTAGACGAATGAGCGAGACAAATATTTTTGAAGACCTGCACATTTTTTTGTGGATCTCTCGCTAGCGCCGCTGTCCCGGCGGCGGTTAGCGCCGGCCGCGCGGATGGCGAGAGCCACCTCTGATAACCCTCGCGCCAGTCCCGAGGAGGGGTTCAGAAAGCGGCGGCCAATGCAACCGGGCCGATCCAAGGTTGCAGACCGGCCCGTTTTTCGTGACGCGAGATGAACCGCTTAGTCGCCCGAGGGTAACAACATCTCCTCTGGACCCAAATCAACATTGACGGGTATCTGCGGGCGGTGGTCGCGCATCGGACGGCAAGCCGAATCGGGGTCATGCCCCGACCGCATCGGCGATTTCCTTTCCACAAACTGCTCCGCTTCGGTAGACCCGGCCAATGCCGTAGTCGACGCCAGGCCGCCGCTGATCACCTGCTGTATCTGATCAAAGTATCCTGTCCCCACAAAGCGTTGGTGCTTCACTGCCTCGTATCCATATTGAGCTTCGCGGCTAAACTCTTTTTCCTGCAGTCGCGAATAGGCGGTCATTCCCGTCATCTTGTATCCTCGTGCAAGCTCGAACATGCTGAGGTTCAGCGCATGGAAGCCCGCCAGCGTCACGAACTGGAACTTGTATCCCATGCGTGCCAGTTCCGGCTGGAAGCGCGCGATGGTCGCTTCGTCCAGATTCTTGCGCCAGTTGAAACTGGGCGAGCAGTTATACGCGAGCATTTTGCCCGGATACTGCGCATGAATCGCTCGGGCGAAGCGGGCCGCCTCCTCCATGTCCGGATGCGAAGTCTCGCACCAGATCAGATCGGCATAAGGCGCGTAGGCGAGACCGCGGTCGATGGCCGACTCGATTCCGCCACGAATGCGGAAGAAGCCCTCCGACGTGCGTTCTCCCGTACAGAACGCTCGGTCCCGCGGATCAACGTCGCTGGTGAGCAGATGAGCGCTGTCCGCGTCCGTGCGCGCCATAATCAATGTAGGCACGCCCATGACGTCGGCCGCCAGCCGCGCCGCCACGAGCTTTTGAATCGCTTCGGTGGTGGAAACCAGAACTTTGCCGCCAAGATGTCCGCACTTCTTCGCCGACGAAAGCTGATCTTCGAAGTGAACGCACGCCGCGCCCGCTTCGATCATCCCTTTCATCAGTTCGAAGGCATTCAAGGTGCCGCCGAATCCCGCTTCGGCGTCGGCGATCAGCGGCGCAAACCAGGTTTGCCCCGGCGACACCTTCCCCTCTGCTTGATGGACCTGGTCCGCGCGCTGCAGCGCATTGTTGATGCGACGGCAAAGATTTGGAACGCTGTCCGCCGGATACAAGCTTTGGTCGGGATACGTGGTGCCCGCATTATTGGCGTCGGCCGCGACCTGCCAACCGCTGACATAAATCGCTTTCAGCCCCGCCTGCACCTGCTGCACTGCCTGATTGCCGGTCATCGCTCCCAACGCGTTGATGTAGGGGTCCGTCTGCAGGAGTTCCCAAAGACGCTCAGCTCCCATGCGCGCCAGTGTGTGCTCAATGTGAATCGAGCCCCGCAAGCGCAGCACATCTTCGGGCGTGTAAGGACGCGGGATGCCCTTCCAGCGCGGATTTGTCCGCCAATCCTGATTCATAGCGGCATGGGCGAGAGCATATTGTGCAACCCGATCCTGCTCACCCAATGGATGCTCGATCTGAAATGTTGAGGATTGTAGCTTGGGTTCTTTTCGGTTGGCCGTCATGTGGATTTTCTCCTGAATGAGTCCGATGCCGCCGGTGTTTAAACTGGATTAAATTCTCCGTTCACGATCATGGCTTCGCTGATTTCGCGAGCGCTGCGAAAACGTTCCGCCTCCTCCGGAGCTGCGTTCGCGGGGAGACCGCCCAGCAATCGATCGAGTTCTTCATCGAACAGCTGGGTGATGAATTCCGGCGTATGCTTCACCGTTTGGCCCTGCTCATCCTGGACACGAACCAGATCGCGATGCAGGACACGCTGCGCAATCATTAGCCGATAAATGCGGTCCGTGGCCAGATCTTCCATGTATCCGTCGAGCAAGCTGGCGCCTCGACCGCTGAGCACGCCGTGCCGGTACCGAATCACGGTTCGCACAGCTGCCCGCGTCCCGCCCACCGTACATGCGCCGACCCGCACCGGCTGCGGGCGCAGGTCGGGATAGCGGCTCGCGGTTTTTGGCCGGGCGTTTAGTTGGTTCGGAGAAGGGAACTGCGCCACCGCAATCGCATTCTGATCGGGATGTCCCGTCCACGCCCCGTCCATCAGGCAGTCGGCTTCGTTCTTCTTATCTTTTTCCAGAACCGCGAGCGCTCGGGCATTCAGTTCCGCATCGTCACGGCTGGGATACAGCGCGGTCATCCCGCCAATCGCTAGGATGCAACGGTGGTGGCAGATCTCTGGCATCAGTTCCCGCAGATTCTGAAAGAAAGCCACGTTGTGCGGAATCGTGTTGCGGTCCGGCAGAACCCAGTCGGGATCGTCGAGATTGAAGTGAATCAGGCTGGCCATGTAGTCCCAGCGACCAAGATTCAGTCCCATGATGTGATCGCGCAGATGGTAGGCGAACTCTTCCATCTGGAACGCCATCGGATGCGATTCCACCAGTGCCATGCACTTGATGTAGTCGTGCGGCAGGCCGCGCCCCTGCGCCAGCCTCCGGAACAGATCGCGCCACCACAGAGCTTCCTCCGCGGACTCCGATTTAGGAATGTAAATACACAGCGGATGGTTCAACTCCGCCGGCTCGATGCCATAAAAGATGCGGGCAACATCGAACAACGATGCCGAGACCAGTTCGCCCGCGACCAGCCCTGCCTGGTTCAAGTGGAGTCCGCGCGGACGGATGAAGATTACTGTACCGTTCGGTTGCATGTTTACGGTTCGGCCACGTTTCTTGTCGTGATAGCTGAGTTCGCCGCGCAGGCAGGCCAGAATGTTGGCCACGCCCTTTTCATGATGGGACCACTCATTGACGCAGGAATCTTCCAGATCGAGCATCACGCCGGGTGCGCCCGAATTCAGCATCTTGACGCACAGATCGCCGTCATCGGCGGGTCCGGTCATCTGGTTGCGCTGGTCGCGGCACCACTCCGGCAGCGTGATTCGCCAGCCATTGCGAACCGTGTCAGAGGGGAACTGATGCTTCGGCTTGTCGCCCTCAAGCGATCTCTGCAACACCTCAGCCCGCTTCCGCGCCAGTTCCCGCTGGCGCGGAGTGAAGGTGTGGTGCAGCGGCAGAAAGAATTCCATAAAGCCGGCAGGAAGATCGCGCGCAGGATCGAACCCGCGAGGCGTGCTGTTGACCGGGTGAATCAGCTCGTCGGTTTCCGTCGGGGCGACTGCAGTTGGCCTCATATTCGCGCATCCCTCAAGGTCGAATTTCGGTTCAAAAGATGTTCAGTATAATGAACACAACTTCGTAATACTGGCGGATCGTACGATGCCTCCCGGGCGCGGTCAAGGGCGTTGTTCAATAGGCAGAACATACATTCATTTTGTTGGCCGAGTAAGGTTTTGCTACCATAACGATTTGGCGGCGAGCTCCAGAACAATGACTCTCAAAGGCGAATCTCCTTCGGTGGCCGTCGAACGCGCGCTTGCCATGCTGGAGGCGGTTGCCCATGAACCTGAAGGCCTTAGCAATGCCGAGATCAGCCGCAAGCTTCAGATTCCAAAGAGTTCCGCCAGCTACATTCTGCGCACACTGGAAACTCAGGGCTACCTCAATCGAGATTCCAGCAGCGGCAAATACCGGGTTGGCCTTAAGATTCTGAGCCTCAGTCGAGGTGCCCTCAGCGGGATTGACGTTCGCGAAGTTGCATTGCCCATCATGCGCCACTTAATGGAGAAGACCAGCCTCACCTGCCACCTGGCAATTCTGGACGGCCCTGAGGCGGTCTATATTGAGAAGGTCGAACCCCCGGGATTCATTCGCATGGACACCTGGGTAGGCCGCCGGATGCGGGTTCATGCCACCAGCGTGGGCAAGGCGCTGGTGGCCTATATCCCCCAGGAGCGGCTGGAAAAGATTATTTCCGACCGCACCATGGAAAAGCGCACTCCGAAGACTATCACCACCCTGCCCCGTCTGTTGAAGGAACTGGAGAAAGTGCGCGCGCAAGGCTACGCGGTCGACGATGAGGAAAACAATTTAGGAGCGCGATGCGTCGGCGCTCCGGTGTTCAACCAGCAGGGCGCCATCGAGGCCAGTGTGGGTTTGAGCGGAACGATAGGCCAGGTCAATTCTCAAACGATGCCGCGCATCGTGGAAGCGTTAAAAGATGCAGCCCGGCACGTCTCCATGCAGCTGGGCTATCGCGCCCCGCACCGCCGGGTTGGCGCCTAAGCAAACCGCGGAGCATGCGGCGAATGCCGCGCTGTGACTGGCGTGTGGTTCAGTAGTTCACAATCGCGGCAAACGATTTCGGATCCAGCGACGCCCCGCCTACCAGCGCGCCATCAATTTCTTCCTGCGACATGAGGGCTGCAGCGTTATCCGGCTTCACCGATCCCCCGTAGAGAATGCGCAGCTTCCCGGCGAATTCTTCGCCGAAAATCTCAGTCGCTTCGCTGCGGATTACCGCATGGGCCTCGGCGGCCAGTTCCGGCGTTGCCGTCCTGCCGGTACCGATCGCCCATACCGGCTCGTACGCGACGATGAGCTTTGCCGCCTTCTTCGCCGAGACCGCGTGAAAGGCCCGCACGCACTGCCGCCGCAGAACGTCGTCGGTCAGTCCGGCCTCGCGCTCTTCCAGCACTTCGCCCACGCAGCAGATCGGGATGAGTCCCGCTTCCAAGGCGGTTTTCAAGCGAAGATTCACCGTGTCATCGGTCTCGCCGAAATACTGCCGCCGCTCGGAGTGTCCCAGGATGACGTGCGTGACGCCCAGCGCCAGCAGCTGGGCCGCGGAAGTCTCGCCGGTAAACGCACCTTCTTCCTTCCAGTGCACGTTCTGTCCGCCGATGGCGACGTTCGATCCCAGGGTCGCTGCAAGCGCCGCCGGCAGGTCGAGAAACGGCGGGCACACGACGATTTCGTCGCGGGTGTGTGCGGAAACGAGTGGCAAAAAATTGCCGAAGAACTCGTGAGTCTGATCAGGAATCTTGTACATCTTCCAATTGGCGGCCAATACTTTTTTTCTCATGAGTCAGCCTTTTCGATTCGGAATGGAGAAGTGGTGTTCAAACGATGAAGTTTTACAGCTCCGCGCTGGTAGGCGCGCACCGTGGAGACATCAAACAGCACGAATCGACATTTGGTCACGTTCGTCGCCGATGCGACGGCCTCTACTGTCGCAGAAATCGCGATCAGAGCGGCCTCGGTCACCGGATACCCGTACGCGCCTGTCGAGATCGCGGGAAAAGCCAGCGAAGCCAAACCGTGTTCGTCGGCAAGACGTATCGACTCCCGGTGGCAGCTCGCCAAAGTCCCGGCTTCGCCATGTTGGCCGCCGCGATAGATTGGACCGACCGTGTGAATGACGTGCTTGGCGCCGAGCCGACCGCCGCTGGTAATGACCGCCTGTCCGGCGGGCAGCCTTCCAATCTGGTTCACGATTTGCCGGCACTCGGCGAGAATGGCTGGTCCTCCGGCGTCATGAATCGCACCATCGACTCCGCCCCCGCCCACAAGCGATGAATTGGCGGCATTCACTATCGCGTCCGTAGTTTCCTCTGTGATGTCGGAGGGGCCGTCAATTTCGATCGTCTTGCCGCCCTCGAGGGCGAGTCGAAGTGTCATGCTTTTCACGCCAGTGGTAAGGAAGGTTCTTCTTCTTCGTCAGCGATGAGCGATGGCTCGGATCAAACGCCCGACGGCCGAGCTCCGAAGTCGCCCTCGTTTTTTTCACTTCTTATCTGTGAGCGCCTCGACTCCCGGCAGTTTCTTTCCTTCCAAAAATTCCAGCGACGCGCCGCCTCCGGTCGAGATGTGGGTGATCTTGTCGGCTACGTTGGCGGCATGCACGGCCGCGACCGAATCGCCGCCGCCCACAATGGAGATGGCGCCGACATTGTCCGCCACCGCGTGCGCGATCTTGAACGTCCCTTGCGCAAACCCCGGAACCTCGAAGACTCCCATCGGCCCGTTCCACACAATAGTCCGTGCAGTTAAGATTTCCTCGGAGAACAATTCAATCGTCTTCGGCCCGATATCGAGCGCCATCTTGTCGGCGGGGATGGGCTGGCCTTCGCCAATCTGCTGCACCACCGCATTCGCTTCCGGCTTCATCGCCACCACATGATCGATTGGCAACAGGAATCTCAAATTCCGCTTCTTTGCCTCCGCCAGCAACTGTTTCGCGAGTTCCACTTTGTCCTCTTCGAGCAGTGATTTGCCGATCTCGTGTCCCTGCGCCTTCAGGAAGGTATAGGCCATGCCTCCGCCGATGATCAGCGAATTCACCTTGTCCATCAGCTGCCGAATCACGCCGATCTTGTCGCCAACCTTCGCGCCGCCCAGGATCGCGACGAACGGTTCCTCGGGATGCTCCAGCGCCTTGCCCAGATATTTCAGTTCCTTTTCCATAAGCAATCCGGCGGCGGATTGCTTCACGAACCGGGTTATTCCCACGGTCGAAGCGTGCGCCCGATGCGCGGTACCGAACGCATCGTTAACGTAGTACTCTGCCAGGTTCGCCAGTTGCCGGGCGAACTTCTCATCGTTCGCTTCTTCCTCCGCGTGGAAACGCAGGTTCTCCAGCAATAGCGTCTGGCCCTTCTCCAACTGAGTTGCAACTTCGTCCGCCTCAGGCCCCACGCACTCGGGACAGAAGCCGACGTTTTCCCCGCGCGTCAGTTCCTTGTCGAGCATCATGCGCAGCCGTTCCGCCACCGGCTTCAGGCTCATCTTCGGATTGACTTTGCCTTTCGGCCGGCCCAGATGCGAAGCCAGAATCAGGCGCGCACCGTGGCGCAGAGCATACTCGATGGTGGGAAGGGTCTCGCGGATACGGGTATCGTCCATTACACGGCCGTCTTCCAGCGGCACGTTGAAATCGACGCGCATAAATATCCGGGTGCTGTTCAGCGGAAGATCACGAATGGAAAGCTTGGACATGGCAGGTGGTCCTCGAGTGCAGATAATTTCAGGAAGTAGCGCCGGCATCTGGCCCACTGTCGCGAGGGCGTACTCCCCCTCGCGGATGCGGCGTAACGCAAAAATCTACAGGCCCTTACCGGCGATGTAGTTAATCAGGTCGCGAACGCGGCAGGAATATCCCCACTCGTTGTCGTACCAGGAGATCACCTTGACGCAATTGCCGCCGACCACGAGCGTCATGGGCGAATCCACGATCGAAGAACGCGCGTCGCCTTTAAAGTCCGACGAAACCAATTCATGTTCTTCGAAGCCCAGATACCCCTTCAGCGACCCGGACTCGGAAGCCTTCTTCAGCGCCGCATTTACTTCTTCCCGCGACGTCTTTTTTTCCACCCAGACCACCAGGTCGACCACCGATACGTTGGGCGTCGGCACGCGCATCGCGAAACCGTCCAGCCTGCCCGCCAACTCCGGAATCACCAGTTTGAGAGCTTTTGCCGCGCCCGTCGAGGTGGGAATCATATTAATCGCCGCCGCGCGCGCCCGCCGCAGATCCTTGTGCGGAAAATCCAGGATCACCTGATCGTTGGTGTAGGAGTGAATCGTCGTCATGGTGCCACTGACGATCTTGAACTGGTCTTGCAGAACTTTCGCAACCGGCGCCAGGCAGTTCGTGGTACACGAAGCATTCGAGATAATATGGTGCTTCGCTCCATCATATTTCTCGTGGTTCACGCCCAGCACCAGCGTGATGTCTTCATTCTTCGCCGGAGCCGAAATGATGACTTTCTTCACCGTCCCGCGCAGATGTTTCTTGGCGTCCGCGGCGTCGGTGAAGCGCCCGGTCGATTCGATCACGACTTGTGCACCCACGGATTCCCAAGGCAGCGCTCCCGGATCTTTTTCTTTGAAGACCTTGATGCTCTTGCCGTCGACTGTAATGCTGTCGGCGCCAGCGGAAATTTCATTGGGAAGATTGCCCAGAATCGAGTCGTACTTCAGAAGATGGGCAAGGGTTTTCGGGTCGGTCAAATCATTGACCGCGACAAATTCCAGATTTGAATCTTTGAGTGAGGCCCGCAACACGTTGCGGCCAATCCTTCCGAAGCCATTGATGCCAACTTTGATAGCCATGTTTCCTCCCTGAATTTATGAAGGCGTAGTCAGATTTGGATAAGTGTTGAGTTGTAAACCAATGATGTTAGCAGGGAAGTGGAAGCGACGTAAA
>Ga0182018_10001611_pt1 | contig 25250 bp, 24 predicted proteins | sample 812P2MmetaG_FD_120490 | JGI IMG/M metagenome (GOLD analysis project Ga0182018, IMG submission 120490) | Permafrost microbial communities from Stordalen Mire, Sweden - 812P2M metaG | ecosystem: Environmental > Terrestrial > Soil > Wetlands > Permafrost | place: Sweden: Stordalen | collected...
ATGACCATGTCAATCTCATCCGCGCCATCGGCCACGGCGCGGCGGACTTCGTTGAGTTTGGTGGGCAGGGGAAATTGTCCGCTGGGAAATCCGGTGGCGACGGCGGCGATTTTCACGGGCGAACTACCGCCGAGAAATTTCCGTGCGTAGCGAACCATGTTCGGATAAATGCACACTGCGGCACAGGGCGGGACATTATATTTTGCTTCGGCGGGCTGGAGCGCCTTGCGGCAGAGATAGGCGACTTTGCCGGGCGTGTCCTTGCCTTCAAGCGTGGTGGTGTCGCACATGGACACGGCTAGCTTGAGACCGGCGAGCTTGGCCGAAGTCTTGATGCTGCGCTTGGTGAAGGACGCGGCGCGTTCCTCGACCATCACGGCGTCAACCGTCGGAACGGTTGAGTGAAAAACGGCGAGTGACGAATGACGAGTTGAAAACTCCGGCCGCTCCCTAGTTAAGGCGGACACTTTCATAATTTAACCCGGATTCTGGCAATGGCAGCGCGTGACGTCAATGCGGTTTGTCGCTTGAAAGCATAAAACAAATCAAGTGATTGAACGAGGCCCATGAATAACTACCAACCACGCTGCTTTATAGAAACGATAAATCCAACACCCTCCATTTTTCTCAACAACAATCTTATGCCAAAAATCAAAAACACCTTCACCACGAGAATCGTGATGGCAAAAATTTATTAGATTCGCAAGCGTCTCCGCGTGTCGAGGAATTGGCGCGATGCAAAAAACATTAAACACATCGTTTCTAAAATCATATTCTGGGTAAAAATAAGTAAGAAGTCCTTTAGTAATTCTATGCAAAAACTTGTCCGCACGAACATCCGGTATGGAAAGCGTTGTTACTGGCACAGAACCGCTGGGCAAATTGAGATTCAGTATCTTTGTATGACTGGCAACGTGCTTGAACAGTTTTGGACTTCTTTTGAATGAAGATTCAACCACACGATTTTCCCAAATCCAGTCACCAGCTGGGCTGCGTCCGTTAACTGAAGCAACCCAAATTCTAAATGCTTCATTTTCCAGACTAAATGGCTTGTGACATTTTTCGCAGCAAGGAATTGTAATCAGGTTTTTGGAAGCGGAGGCGGAAAGAAACTTTGAGATGGAACGTGGTCACGGGTTAGTTGGTCTTCAGAGCCACAGAGGTAACATTTTTCCACAGACATAAAAGCCTGTTTTCTCAAACCTGCAACAACTTGATCTGCTCACCGTCCTTCTCGATGGCTTCACCCAGCGTTTGCGTGGTGCGGCGGCGGCGTTCGATGATGTGTTTGTCGAGCACGGGGTCGTAAGGCACGGGATATTTGCCGTCGTAACAAGCCATGCAAAATGATTCCGCCGGTTTGCGGGTGGCCTTGACCATGCCCGCCTGCGAAAGGTAATGCAACGAATCGGCGTTCAGGTATCTGCGGATTTCATCCACGCTGTGGTTCGCTGCCATGAGCTTGCTGCGGTCCGGAAAATCAATGCCATAAACGCACGGATTCTGGTGCGGCGGACAACTGACGGCGACGTGAACTTCCGTTGCGCCCGCTTCCTTGAGCGTTTTCACGCGCGTCTTGCACGTTGTGCCGCGCACAATCGAATCGTCCACGATGACGACGCGTTTGCCGGTCACGAGCGAGGCGATGAGATTTAATTTCACGCGCACGTCGAAGTCGCGGATTAGCTGCGTCGGCTGCAAAAAACTGCGCCCGACGTAGTGGTTGCGGATGAAGGCCATCTCGTAGGGGATGCCGGATTCCTCGGCGTAACCGAGCGCCGCGCACACACCACTGTCGGGCACGGGAATGACAAGGTCGGCGTCCACGCGATGTTCGCGGGCGAGCTGGCGGCCCATTTCCTTGCGCACGTCATAAACACCGCGCCCGCCGATCACGCTGTCGGGCCGCGCAAAATAAACGTATTCAAAAATGCAAAGCGCGCGGCGGGTGTGTTCGGGAAACGCCTGGATGCTGACCAGGCCTTTTTCGTTGATGATGACGATTTCGCCCGGCTCGACATCGCGGACGAACTCGGCGTGAATCTGGTCGAACGCGACGGTTTCGCTGGACAGCACATACGCGCCGTCCACGCGGCCAATGGAAAGCGGGCGAAAGCCGAACGGGTCGCGCGCGCCGATCAATTCCTTCTCCGTCATGATGACGAGCGAATACGCGCCTTCGATGCGGCGGAGGGTGTGGACGAGCTGGTTTTCGTGGCCGTTCAAATCCGGCTGCGCCATCAGATGCAAAATGATTTCGCTGTCCACCGTGGTCTGGAAAATCGAGCCGCGCGATTCCAGTTCGTCGCGGAGCTGCGCGGCGTTGGTCAGGTTGCCGTTGTGCGCGACGGCGATCTGCCCGCGCATGCAATCCACCGTGAGCGGCTGGGCGTTGCGCAGGCTGGACGAGCCGGTCGTCGAATAGCGCGTGTGGCCGATGACCATGTTGCCGACGAGGTCGTGGAGGATTTTCGGGTCGTTGAAAATCTGCGGCACGAGGCCCATGCCGTGATGCTTGTAAAATTTCCCGTCGTGGCAGGTGACGATGCCCGCGCTTTCCTGGCCGCGATGCTGGAGCGCGTAAAGTCCGTAGTAGGCGAGCTCGGCGGCGTTGGGATGGCCGAAAATGCCGAAGACTCCGCAATAATGTTTGGGATAATGTGGTTGAGTTTGCATCGCGCGCGTCGCTGAATTTTTGCAGACACGGGCGGAGTGTGCAAGCCGGAATGAAAACAGGTGGCGCCTAATTTGAATTTTTCTTTTTGAAAAGTTTGGAGATGAAAAAATGTGCAATCAGCACCACAGCCATAAAAGCTGGAAACCAAAGCCAACTATGCGAGTGAGGTGTGGACGAAACGTTTACATTGAAGAAAAGCCAATTTGTGCCCCCGGTTACATTTGTAGTCATTTCTTCCCTTTTGAATCTGCCATAATCGCCGCATTCAAATACGGTTTTAGTTTTGCGGCCAGTTCTTCCGGCATACGTTTTGGTTTTTCTTCCCGGCTGGTGCAGGCGTGAAATGTTTCCGCTTCGAGGATGAGTTTTCCGTCTTGATTCAAAATCCGATGGCCGAAGTTCAGTCGCACGCGCTCGACGAGCGTCACCCAGACTTCAACCGTCAGCAAATCGTCGTAGCGCGCGGGAAATTTGTAGCGCAGCCGCGCCTCGATGACGGGAAAAATCATGTCGTTTTCCTGCCATTGCAAAACCGTCGAGCCGAGCGAGCGGATGAATTCGCCGCGCGCGGCTTCGAGCAGATCGAGATAGCGCGAGTGATAAACATGGTTGCCGATGGTACATTCGGCGTAACTGACGCGGTGCGTGTGGCGGAACGGACTGCTCATGCCGAAACTTTAAGGTTCCGGGTTCAAAGTTCAAAGTTTTTTGCAAAAGACAGTTCCTTAAATCGTAATCGTGGAAAATGGATTTAGATTATGATCACGATTAGGATTAGGACTTTGAAATAATTCCCTGTTGCACGAACTGGTTTTGCGGTTATGTTGGCTTAATGAATTGGCAGCAGGCATTTGTGCTCGCGTTTGTGGCGGCGGTTGCACCTGTTGCGATATGTTGGGCGGGAAGCGTCGGAAAAATGAATTGAACGGCCCGCTTGCTTGTTCAGATTAGGTGCGATATAATTGATTCCAATCATGGCAGTAACCAAAGTCAGTTCGACGATGCATTTTGTTTCGCGCAGCTCGGCGGTGAGCGGGCGCGGCGGCTCGGTCAACGGGCGCTGGGTGCCGAACACCGACGTGTATGTCACCGAAACCGGGCTGGTCATCAAGGTGGAACTGGCCGGGATGAAAAGTGACAGCTTGGAAATCACCGTCGAGGGTCATCGCCTGCGCATCAGCGGCAACCGCCCGGATTGCTGCCGCTCGCCGCAGTGCAGTTTTCTGGTCATGGAAATCCGTTACGGACCGTTTGAAAGCGTGCTCGAAGTGCCGCCGGGTTACGACCTCGGCCTGGCCAAGGCGGTTTATGTGAACGGTTTTCTGCGCATTGACGTGCCGGTGGCGCATCAGGCGCACGCCAAGACAACGAAGGTTCCAATTTCCGAAGGAAGTTAGCCGCGCGTGAAGGCTTTTCCAGCACGACGGCATTCAATTTGCTAAATACCGACGATGACTGCGCCGGAAACAGAATTCGTCAGCATACTGGGCGCCGCCGAGAAATCGGATCGCGCGTCACGCATCTCGTCGCGTTCACTTCCGGAGGCGCTCCCGATTCTCGGCCTTTCGGACATCGTGATTTTTCCCGGCGCCGTCGTGCCGCTGCTTGTCGAAACCGGACCGAGCCTGAAACTCGTGGACGACATCGTCGCCGGCGACCGGCTGTTCGCCGCAGTGCTCCAACGCAAGGCGGAAGTCGTCGAACCGGAACCGCAGGATTTGTATGAGGTCGGCTGCGTTTCGCGGCTTTCCAAAATGGTGAAATTTCCCGACGGGACGGTGCGCGTGCTGGTCGAGGGACTCTGGCGCATCCGCGTCAAGGATTACCAAATGCCCGCGCCGTATTTGCGCGCCACCTACGAACTGTTGCGCGACGAAACCGAGGATTCCGTCGAGCTTCAGGCGATGCTCCGCAACGCGCACAAACAGTTCGAGGAAATCGCCAAGATGTCCACCGCGCTGTCCGACCAGGTCAAAATCGCCGCGCTCAACACCGAGCACCCCGGCCATTTCGCCGACCTTATCGCCGCGAATTTGAACTTGAGCCTCGAAGACCGGCAGAAATTGCTCGAAACCATTTCCGTCCGCGAACGGCTGCAAAAACTCCTGCCCCTGCTGAACCGCGAACAGGAAGTGCTCAACCTAAGTTCCAAAATTCAAAATGATGTCGCGTCGAACATCGCCAAAAACCAGCGCGACTTTTTCCTGCGCGAACAGATGCGCGTCATCCAGCGCGAACTCGGCGACGGCGACCCGAACGCCGGCGAAGCCAAGTCGCTCCGCGAAAAAATTGACTCGACGGTGATGCCCGACGACGCGCGCAAGGCCGCGTTGCAGGAACTCGAACGCCTTCAGCAGACGCCGCCCGCCGCCGCCGAATACGGCGTCGCCCGCAATTATCTCGACTGGATTCTCGCCCTGCCGTGGGAAAAATCCACCGAGGACAAACTGGATTTGAAGGCGGCGGAAAAAATTCTGGACGAACAGCATTTCGGCCTCGCCAAGGTCAAGGACCGCCTGATCGAATTCATCGCCGTCATCAAGCGCCGCAAACAGATCAAAGGCCCGATTTTGTGCCTCGTCGGCCCGCCCGGCGTCGGTAAAACCTCGCTCGGCAAAAGTGTCGCCGACGCGCTCGGTCGCAAATTTGCACGGATTTCATTGGGCGGAATGCGCGACGAAGCGGAGATTCGCGGCCACCGCCGCACTTACGTTGGCGCGATGCCCGGACGCATCATCCAAACCCTGCGCCGCGTCGAAAGCCGTAATCCGGTGATTTTGTTCGACGAACTGGACAAGGTCGGCGCGGATTTTCGCGGCGACCCGGCGGCGGCGCTGCTCGAAGTCCTCGACCCGGCGCAAAACAACACGTTCACGGATCATTATCTTGATTTGCCGTTCGATTTGTCGCGCGTGTTGTTCATCGCGACCGCGAACTGGCTCGACCCGATCCACCCCGCGCTGCGCGACCGGCTGGAAGTCATCGAACTGCCGAGCTACACCGAGTCGGAAAAATTGCAGATTGCCAAGCGATATCTCGTCCCGCGCCAGATTGAGGAACACGGCCTCACGAAAAGCGAAGTGAAAATCAGCGACGCCGTTTTGCGCGCGCTCATCCGCGAATACACGCGCGAAGCCGGCGTGCGCCAGCTCGAGCGCGAGATCGCCGCGCTCGCGCGCAAGGCCGCGCGGAAAATTGTTTCACGCAACGGCGCGGCGCAGCCGGTGAAGCTGGACGCGCCGGACTTGAAGGATTATCTCGGCCACGCGCCGTTTGTTTCCGAGGGCGCGGAGAAAATCACCGAGTTCGGCATCGCGACCGGCCTCGCGTGGACGCCGGTGGGCGGCGACATTTTGTTCATCGAAGCGACGCGGATGCGCGGGCGCGGCCATTTGATTTTGACCGGCTCGCTCGGCGAGGTGATGAAGGAAAGCGCGCAGACGGCGGTAAGCTATCTCCGCAGCCAGGCCAAAAAGCTCAATCTCGATTTCGACGACTACGGCAAGCACGACTTGCACATCCACGTGCCGGCGGGCGCGACGCCGAAGGACGGGCCGAGCGCGGGCGTGGCGCTCGTCGCGGCGCTGGCGTCGCTGCTGACCAAGCGGCGCGTGCGGTCGGACACGGCGATGACGGGCGAAATCAGCCTGCGCGGGCGCGTGCTGCGCGTCGGCGGCATCAAGGAAAAAGTGCTGGCGGCGGCGCGGTTCGGCTTGAAGCAGGTGATTCTGCCGGAGCAAAACAAATCCGACTGGCTCGACGTGCCGGCGGAAGTGCGCGCGAAATTGAAGGTGCATTTCGTCCGGCAGATTTCGGAAGTCCTGCAATTCGCGCTCGCGGCGAAATGAAAATTTCCCAATCGTCTCCAGCCACGGAGTGGCGACCGAAAGTAGCCCACGATGAAACCGTGGGATTCGGTTCAAAAATAAATAGAGTCCCGGATGGGGCGAAAGAAATGAATCGCGGATTGATTTTCTGCCGCCCCTGCCGGGGCTGGCTTCGGTTTGTCGTTTTACCCACGGTTTCACCGTGGGCTACTTTCTGGCGCGCCTCCGGCGCTTTGGCCGCAATGATTTTATTTTTTGCCGCTGGCGCGACGGCGGAAACGACAAACACTTTGTCCGATGCGGGAATTCAAGGGCGCAATCTTGCGCAACAACTTTTACAACAAAGTCCCGCTACAAATTTTTCTCAAAATGGGGTTTTGAAAATCCGCGATGTGAAGGGGACGACAACCAATATCCCTGTTTCTTTTAGAACATTTGTAGCGACAGGGTCTTGGCAAACATCTTATTTTTCGATGCAAACCAATGACTACGGTTTTCCATGGATTAAATTGGATATCATTCACAGAAATGATGAACCTAATGAGTATGATATTTCTGAAGATAAAGGCCGTATTGGACGTTTCGTAAATTCCGTTCCCGCAAGGCACTTACACGACAATCAAATAATGATGCCCTTCATGAACTCCGATTTTTGGATTGCAGATTTAGGCTTGGAATTTTTCCACTGGCCGGAGCAGAAGATTTTGAAAAAGGAATTCCGGCGCAATTGCAGTTGCGCGGTCTTGGAAAGCACAAATCCATATCCGTCCCCGAACGGCTATTCGCGCGTGGTTTCGTGGATTGACGAGGACAGCGGCGGCATCGTCATGGCCGATGCCTATGACGCGCAGGGCAAATTGCTCAAGGAATTTTACCCGAAGGATGTCAAAAAGGTGAACGGCCAATGGCAGGTGCAAAGCATGGAAATGGACAACGTCCAGACCGGCTCGCGCACGCGGCTGGAGTTTGATTTGACAAAATGACGGAGCGCGGGTTTGCGACACGCGGCACGCCTTGTAATCTGTGCGCCAACTTGTGATTCGCTGCGCTACAGAAATCCAATTGCGAATAACTCATCCCGCCGCAGGCTTGACTTCAATCCGGCTTCCGCACAATCTGCGGCCACTTGGTATGACTTCAAGGTTGCATGTAAAATTATTGATGATTTGCGCCGGCGCCGTCCTGGCTGCGCAGGTTTTTGCCGCTGACACCAATTCGATTTCGCCGTCGTCAATGCCGGACGCCGTGACGCAGGCGACGATGAATGGAGTCCTGCAAATCCAGGAACAGCTTCATGCCACGCAACTGGCCATCGCGGACAGCCGGGAGCAGGCTGCCGCCGAAGCGGCCACCAACGCCGCCGTGTTGACGGCGCGCATTCAGGCGCTCGAACAGACCATCGCCATCCAGCGCGCCAGCGACACCGACGCCGCGCACCGGTCACAGCAGATGATGCTCTTCGCGATGGGCGTGTTCGGGCTGATCGGGCTGGGCATCATGGTGCTGATGGCTTATTTCCAGTGGCGAGCGTTCGCGCAACTCGCGGCCATCGCCTCGCGCCAGAACGCGGCGATTGCGACGGCCAGCAGCGTGCATCAGCTCGCCGCGCCGGGGCGCGCGACGGTGGAGACTTCCAACGCCCGGCTGCTTGATGTCGTCGGCCAGTTGGAGCGGCGGATTCTCGAACTCGAAAGCGGACATATCGTGCTGGAAGCGCCACCGGCGAAATCGGCGGACTTGCTGGCCGAGGCGCAGAAATTTCTCGACGCGAATTCGCCGCAAAAAGCGCTGGAGTGCGCCAATCTTTTGCTGGCCGCGCAGCCGCAGCACGCGGAGGCGATGGTCAAGAAGGCCGCCGCGCTGGACATGCTCGGACGGCTGGATGAGGCGCTGTCGTGCTGCGACAACGCCATCGCCGCGAACGCCACTTTGGTCACGGCTTATTTGACGAAGGGCGGATTGCTCAACCGGCTGGCGCGCTACGACGAGGCGTTGAACTGTTTTGAACAGGCGTTGCTGGCGCAGGAGAAAAAATCTGCGGTGAAGGTCAGTTGAAATCAATCCGGTTGCGAACGGATTCGAGCTGGCGGCGGGTCATTTCAATCTTCAATTTCAGCAGTTCGCGATTTTCCTTGGTCTGTTCGCCCAGTTCCTTTTCCAATTCCGAAATGCGCTGCTCGTAGGCGCGAAGACGCTCGAACATCGGCGTCTGGACCTGTTCAAGCCGGCGGGCGAGTTCGGTGAGTTCGGCGGCGGCCTCCTGCTGGCCGCGAAGGAGTTCGCGCCGTTGCGCGGCGAGTTCCTGCACGACGGCGTCCTTGAGCGCCTGCGCGAGATGCGGCGCGAGCTTGGCTTGCAAAGAATCCAAAAGCGTGTTGACGCTCGGTGGCGGCAGCGGCTGGGTCCGGCCGTGAAGAATTTTGGCGATGAACTGGTTCGCGTCGGTCGTGCCTTCGCGGTCGCAGGTGGGGCAAAAAACCGGCACGGGCATCCGGCCGTTGAGCGGCTCGACATCAAAGGCGTATTTCTGGCCGCAGGCACAGATGATTTTGACGGGAATCATGCGACGATGGGTTGGCGGTGAAATGATTTCTGTTCGCTGAATTCTTTAAGCGGGAACTTTCCCCTGGGTCTGGAGCGCCTTTTCGTAGCACTGCATCGCCTCGTCATAACGTGCCATGCGGTTGAACAGCCCGCCTTTGTGAAGATAGGCGATGGTCATTGAACCGTCCGCCTCAATCGCGCGGTCATAGCAGGTGATCGCCTCGTCTAGCCGTCCCAGCCGTTCCAGCGCGCCGCCTTTTTTGATCAGCGCCTCGGCGTGGCCCGGCTCCAATGCCAGCGCCGCTTCAAAACATTGCAGCGCCTGCTCCGGCTGGTTCGCGTTGAGCAGCGATTGTCCTTCGGCGAGCAAATCGGGAACGCTTTTTTGCTGGTCGCCTGCCGCCGGTGCCGGGGTGCCGTTTCCGTTTTTATATTCAGCCTCGTCGGATGTCGCGGTAAAAGCAGACGCGGCCACTTGCGCCGGGGCAATGGGGGTGGCTTCTTCCGTTCCAAGTTTTTTGACCTGCGTTTCGTAAGAGTTCAGCCGTTCCTGCAACGGAATTTGCAATTCATCCAGGCGCTTGACCAGTTTGGCAAGTTCGGTGGCGGCGTTTTGCTGGGCCTTGAGCAATTCAACGCGTTGCGCGGCCAGTTCCTGCAACAGCGCCTCCTTCACCGCCTGCGCCAGATGCACCGCGATGTCGGACGAAACGGACGGCAGTTGCAAATCGGCCTGGCGCGCCAGCGCCAGCGTCGTCACGCGCCGGCGCTGGACGGTCAATTGCCAGAGCGCCGCGAGCGTGACGCCGGCCAGCACGCCCAGCGTGCCCGTCAGCCATTCGTTGCGCGCGCGTTCGTCCGACGCCTGGATTCTCAGGCTTTGCAGGCTGACCGCCGCGTTGGTCGCCGCGTCGCGTTCGCGCTGGCTTTGCTTCTCCGCGTGTTCCTGTTCAACGGCGAGTTGAAAATTCAATTCCACGGGAATCAGTTTTTCGTGCAATTGATCCAGCGCAACCTTGGTTTTGACATCAACCATCTCGCCGCGCCGGATGATGACCTGCCCGGCGTCGTAGTGATCCACGACGGAGAACTGGGGGACATCGCGTTCGCGCGCCTGTAGGGTGAGCATCGCGTCGGGGACGCAATTCGGCCTGATCAAGTTCGCGAGTGCCAGCGCGAGCGGCTGTTCGCTGACCGTGAATTCGCCCCGGAACTGCGTCTTCGCCCGCGAAAGCGTCGTCAGGCTTGAAGCGAGGATGAGCGGCCCGTTTTGCGCGGCGTCGAGCGTTGGCGTTTCGTCCGGCCCGCCCACCGGCACGAGGCGCACGGTGTCGCCGATGACAAAATCTTCGGGCAGGGCGTCGGGGCGGACGGGCTGGCGCAACTGGGACAACAGCCCGCCAAGCCATTTGGTTTGGGTGTTCAGCCCGGCATCGCCGCCCGCCCATTGCGCCGCGAGGGCAGGAGACACGGGGAAATTATTGCTTTTGTTGAACGTCGTGATGAAATTGGCAAACTCCGGCGAGGAAATCGCCGCCTCGTCCAGCTCCGTCTGATGAAACACGTTATTCGCGGCGGCGAGAAAATTCGTGCGCGTCGTGGCGAACGTGGCGAGAAAATCCCTCGCCATCGCGTTGGTGGTCGCGCGGTTGAACTCGCGGAAGAGCGCCGGGGTTTTCAACCGCTCGGTCTCCTTCAGCAGGGCGGTCGCAACGGGATCGATCACGTCGAGCGCGACCGGCGTGGTGATGTCCGTCTCCGCCGTGTCGCCGAGGCTGTAAGCTGCGGGGTCTTTGGCGTGCAGCGCGAAAACGCCGGCCAGCACGAGGATCAAGGCGAGCGAAAATTTCACCATAAAAACGATTTCTCCTCGCACAATTGCCGGTCATCGGCCCACAGCGTCACGCGCCAGGCGACGAGCACGCCGAATTTTTTGTAATCGTCACCGCCGAGCGGCAATGAAGTCCAGCGCCGGAACAGCGGCGGCTTCACTTCCTGTTCCAGCGTCTGCTGGGTCGGGTTGCCGTTGGGGGCCACGCCGCGCAATTCGACGCGCATTTTATATTTTGCCTCCGGCGGATTTCCCACCTGCCACAACACGTCGAAGCGGAGGGCGGAAATTTCGTTGGTGTGGTAGCGTAGATAATTCTGGTAGGCATCACGGTCATAGAGGCTCGGCGAAACGGCGTCGTGTCCCTTCAGATCGAGGAACAGCGGCAGCGTCTTGACGATGCGGCCTTTGACGGAGCCGCCCGCGAACGCCGGGAGCGTGCCGAGCAAAAGCAAAATCACCAGAAGCCTGCGCATGACCGGACGATAATTTTTCGGCACGGCGAATTCAACACTGATTTATTAACAATCTGCCAACGAACCGGGCGAGGCCGGTTCCGCGGCAGGATGCGGCGCTGGAACGAAAATTGAAACCGCCTACTTGACGCCGAGGCGTCCTTGAATCTCTTCGACGAGCTGGGCGTCCTCCTTGAAAACGCGTTCGTAAGGCGACCAATTTTCCTGCGCGGCGGATGCCGGAGTGGCCTGCTCGGATTCGATCTTCATTTTATAGACGAGCGGCGTTTTGGAAGAAATGGAACAGATGAAACGGGTGCGCACCCATAATTCCTCGCTCTTTTCCGGGAATTTTCTAAGGATGTAGACGCTGCGCATGTAACCCGAAGCGCTGTCAATCATTTCCAGGCTTGAGTAACGTCCTGTCACGGAGTCCACCAGCTTTTGCCAGACCACATCCGGTGCCAGCGAAGGTTCCACCTGCACCCGCAGCCAGTTGTTGTCCGCCTCGCACGTGGTCGTGGCCTTGTAGGCCGGGTCTTCGACCAGCACAACCGGCAGCTCGCTGCCGTGGATGGCGGAGGAGTCGGCGGTCAACACGATCTGCTCGTTGATGTAGCCTTCCTTGGAGGCGACGACGACGGTCGTGGGAGTGTGCCGGAAATCAAATTTGTATTGGACCGGCGCGGCCCCGACATTCACCCCGTCAACCGCGATCAACGCGCCCGGCGGCTGCGAAACGATGGACGTGGTGGGCGTGGTGCAACCGGACAACCCCGCGCACAGACCCAGGAAGAGCAGCCAGCGGACGCGTGAATTTTGCAGCCGGAATAAAATCGCGGGTTTCAGACCGGGAACAGTTGGGAATTGGCGCGGCAAATCAATGGTTTTCACAGGTGTTGGCTTCCGGGGCCTTCAAGTTTCGCGGGCAAGAATTACTCCGCAACGGACGGCGATGCAAGCGGGAACTGGAGAAAATTGTTTCACCGCCAATTGCTACTGCAATTTTGCCGCGTTCGGGTTTATCCAATAAAAGCGCACGACCTGCACGTCCGGGCTGTTGCCGGGGCGGTAGAGAATGGCGACGTATTCGCGGGAGACCAGCCCGACTTGCGCGGTGACGTGAACCTCGAACGTGGAACTGCGCACGGTGCAGTAATTGCCGATTTGCGCCGCAAGTTGCGGATTCACCCCGGCGGCGCCAATCTGGCTGGGGCTGCGATACGGAATGTCGTCGTCGGTGCCGTCCGCGCCGTCGGGGCCGGCGCGCTGCTTGATGATGGCCTCGGCGGTGTCGGCGTCCACGCCGGGAATCATTTGCAGGACGGTCGCGTCGGCGGTGTTGATGTTGATTTTGCCGGTGGAAAACGGCGTGAAGATTTCCGACAGGCCGAACGGATAGTCCGGCTCTTCGCCGGGCGAATTGCCGAACCCGAGCTTGTGCTGGAAGACCGCCCCCTGATGGTTGGACGCGCTGCCACCCCAGTAAATCTCCGGGTGGTCAAGAATGCCGCGCACCAGCAGCAATTCCGTCAGGTCATCCATCGGCGCGTCCTTGCAGTAGTAAGGCGGCGTGAGGCTCTGGTAAAAGTCGCTCTTCGCGCCAGCCACGCGAGGCGCGTCACCGGGACCCACCCAGTCCTGAATGGAATCGGATATGACGGAAATGTCGCTGGCGTCCACGCCCATGAGTGTAAGCGCCTGCTGGATGATCTGGCCGTTGGCGGAGTTGACGTTCACCTTGCGTTCGAGGTCAATGATTTTGACCGAGACCGTGCCGTCGCCGATGGCGTAATTGTCCAGCGACAGCCCGGAGAGCGAGCTGTTGGTCGAGCTGTCACCGCCCGGCCCGCCCGCCCAGACCTGGTTGAGCGAATCGTAGGGCTGGTTAGGAACGCGCAACTGCTCGGAAACAACGTAACGCGCCAGTTCCACGCCGGAGCGTCCGAGCCAGAGCAATTGCTGCTCGGAATTTGCGTTGGCCGCCAGCTTGGTTTCCACTTTCATCGAAAAGGCGAACATCGCCGCCATCATGGACAGCACCGTGATCGCGATCATCACGACAATGAGCGCGACGCCGGCGTTTTGCTTGTGGAGGCGGATGTTCAATGTCTGCCTCCCGGCGGAGCCAGGTTGATGCCGTTGATGCCGTTGATGCCGGGAAGGCCGGGAACTCCGCCGGGGCCGCCGGTGCCCGTCTGCACGACGGCGGGCATCGTGCCGGACGGAATCGAGACAACGCGCGAAATGGACAATTGCGGCGCGGAATTGCCGGACTCGGTGTTGCCGCCGAGCGTCAGATTGATGCGGATCATCGGCGGGATGGAGTTTGTCGTGAGCCACTCCTGCACCCAGTCCATCTGGTTGGTGTCCCAGCATTCGATGACGAATTTTTGCACGTTGCGCGCCAGCACGAGCGGATGCGTTTGTTCGTCCGGATCCATGTCCATGAGCACCGGGTTTTGCCGCAGCACCAGATCCTTTTCGCCATTCGCGCCCGGTTCGATTGAGAAGGCGAGCCGGCGCAGGTTGTAGTCGCCAAATTTTCCGTTGCGCGGGAAAACATCCGGCACGCGCGACGTATAGCTGAACAGCGGCTGATCCCCGTTCTCCACCACGAAGCTGTAATACTTCATGGACGCCTGGAATGACTGGATGCAGGTGATGGAATCCTCAATCGTCCGCAGCGTGATGCGCTGGCGCTGCGCCTGCGCCGCCGCGTCCTGCCCGACCTGCGTCGCGCGCAGGATCAGCATCCACGCCGAGTAAATTGCCGTGACGACCATCGCAAAAATGGCCATGGCGACCATGATTTCAATCAGCGTGAAGGCGGAAAAGTGGCGGGTGACGGGTGACGGGTGGCGGGCGCAAAAAGAATTTCGCACGCACGTTGCCGCCGGGCGGTCCCCGGCTTTTGATGCTCGACTGAATAATTTCATCGCTTGATAAAGTTGCCGCCGTCGAGGCTGCCGGCGGGCGATTGCGGCCGGAACAGCAGCAGGTTGACTTCGGAAAGGACATCGCGGTTGCCGTTCGCGTTCTGCACGACGATGTCCACGTGGAACAGCTTGTTCGTCCGCTCCTCCTCGACGTCCATCGTCCATGTGTAGATGTTGTAGTCCTTGCCCAGCAAATCGCCGAGGTTGCCGGTGTAGGTTCCCTCGACAAGCTGGTTGGTGATGGAAAGCTGCGCCGCCACCACGCCCGCGTCCACCATTGGGCGTTGCAGCCGCCGCGCGTTCGCCAGCGAACTGGACACCAGCCCCAGAATCGCGAACATGCCCATGAAAAAAATGGCGGCGGCTATCATTACTTCGAGCAGGGAAAATGCCTTTTGCCGTGCGCCGGTTGAAAAATTAAATCTCATTTGTCCACGTCGGAAACGACGGTGAGGCCGGTGGAAAATTCCAGCGTGATTTTCCGCCAGTCATCCCGCGAATGAAGCACCAGCGTCATCTCGTCGCTGGTGCCGTTGGGATAAAAGAACACGCGCGCAACATCCGACTGGCTGAAGTCCATCAGATTGATGTCGAGCATCGCGAAATCCACGCCGTCCGGCAGCGTGGCGGACGTGATCTTGCCCGACTTTGTGTTGCCGCCGCCTTCCACCGCAAAACTCCTGTCCACCGGATGAAAAACCACCGCCGTCTTCTGGTTCTGCAAAATCGCCCGCGCCCGCGCGTCGCTGAAAACGTCGTTCACGTCGCTCAACGCCTTGCGCATTCCTTCCTTGCGAAACGTCAAAAGCATCGAAGGAATGCCCATTGCCGCGATGAGGCCGACGATGGCCACGACGATCATGATTTCAATCAGCGTGAAGGCGTGGCGGTGACGAGTGACGAGTGACGAGTGACAAGAAGATGTGGCGCGCGAATTGCCGCTCGACTCGTCACTCGTCACTTGCCACTTGTTACTCATAGACAATCACGCGTGGATTTGTGAAATCAGCCGGAACAGCGGCAGAAAAATGCTCAACATCAGGAAGGCCACCAGCACCGCGATCGTCAGGATGAGCGCCGGCTCGATCAGTTGCGTCATCACGCGCAGGGAGATTTGCAGTTCGCCCTCGTAGGTGTCGGCGATGTTGTTCAACGCGCCGGGAACGTCGCCGGTCTCCTCGCCGATGCGCACCAGGTCCACCATCAGTTGCGGAAACAGTTTGCTGTGTGCCAGCGGTTGCGCGAGCGTCTTGCCGTCGGTCACCGCGTCGCGCGTCTTGGAAATCGCCTCCTTGATGAGGCTGTTGGACAAAACCTGCTCGGTGATTTTCAGCGCGGTCAAAACCGGCACGCCGTTTTGCAGCAGCGTGCCGAGCGTCCGCGCGAACTGGCCGAACAAATTCAATTTGATCACCTTGCCGAACACAGGCAATTTCATTTTCCATTCGTCCAATTTCCGCCGGCCCTCCATGCTCGTTTGAAATCGTTTGAACAAAATAAACAACGCGAGCAGAACCAGACCCAAGACAATCATGCACCAAAGATTTGTGAAAAAATTGCTGATGGCGATCAGGATGCGCGTCGGCAGCGGCAGTTCGATGTTGAAGCCGTTGAAAATTTCGATGAACTTCGGCATCACGACCATCATGAACAGCGTGATAAGCCCGATGCCCACGCAAACCACCAGGATCGGATAAATCATCGCGGAGGTGAACTTTGCCTGCACCTCGGCGAACTGCTGGAAATGGCTCGCCATGCGCCGCAGCACTTCCACCAGCGACCCGCTCTGCTCGCCGGCGCGCACCATGTTGATATATAAATCGGAAAAAATGCGCGGCTGCCGCGACATTGCGTCGGACAACCCCCGGCCTTCGGAAACTTCCTGCTTCAATTCACGGCTCACGTCGGCGGGAATGCCCTTCGATTCGAGATGCGTCATGCTGTTGAGCGCGACGGTGAGCGGCATCCCGGATTGGAGCAGGTTGGCGAGCTGCTGCGTGAACGTGGCCAGCTCCTGCAACTTCGGTTTTCGTTTCTGCGAAAGCTGCGCGCGCAACGTCGGCGGCAGGAACTGCATCAAGTCCACGTTTTTGGCCGCGCGTTTTCCGTCGGGCGTCGCGCCGGCCTTGGCGCTGTCCACGGCAATGGGAAAAAGTCCGAGGCGCTGGATTTGCGACAGCGCCGCCGGACGGTCAGCCACTTCGAGCACGCCCTCGACGAGTTCGCCGGAGCGTTTGCGCGCCTTGTAGGAAAATTGCGGCATACAATATCTTGTATCAAAAACCGTTCGCGGGCGAAAGTTTCAAAACAAGGCAAAAAAGAAACGCGAAACGTGCTTGACGCGGGCGTGATTTTTGGTTGTCTTGAAGCCGTTATGAAAAAGATAATTTTCGGGGCATTTGCGGCAGCGGCCATCATCGCCACCGGTTGCGTCAGCACGGTGAGCGGCACGAAAGCGCCGGCCGCCTGGTTTAACAAGGATCAGGTTCAAGGCCGTTACCAGCGGTCGGTGGACCAGGTCTACAAGGCGTCCGTCGCCGTCATCAACGCCAACGGCGTGCTGATCACGGAATACATCCCGCACGATGTCACCAACACCGTCCTCTCGCTGCAAGGCAAGGTGAACCAGCGCAACGTCTGGGTTCGTGTCATGTCGGATCCGACGCCCGGCGTCACCGATGTCACCGTGCAGGCGCGCACGAAGGCGAGCGGCGACGTTGACCTCGCGCACGAGCTGGAAAAGGAAATCGCCCTACAACTCGCGCGGTGAGCGGAACGGCGAGCCGTATTTCAAGCCGATGTTCTGTTCGTAATTGCCGAGCTTCACGCCCGGCTTTTCGGTTTGTTGCCCCTTGAATTCCAGTTTCAAGCGCGCCAGACGTGACCGCGCGATTTCCGCGACCGGCAGACTGGGAAACGCCTCCACGATTTTCTCCAGCGTCTGGCGCACTGTGTCGTAATCCGCGCCGTGCTTGATCTGCAAGTCCGCCAGCAAATTCAGCCAGTGCGCCACGCGCTTGGGCGGCTGGTTCGGTTCGTTGATCAATTGCACCAGTTCGGTGGTCGCCAGATCAATCCGCTGAAAATGGTTCGCGTAAATGATGGCCAGCTTCTCGCGGATTTCCGTATCCAGGGGATGCTGTTCCAGGTGCTTGACATAGACGGCGGCGAGTTTTCCCTGGTCCAATTCGGCCGGTTGTAAAAACGCGGAGGAATCGAGCAAACCGACGTTTTTCACGCCCTCCGGCAAGACCATCGCCTGGCGGTCGTGCGCCGCCATGAGAATTTTTCCCGTCCCGCCGAGATGCGCGATGCGATGCGCAGCCACCATTGAAAGTTCCGTGTCGGGAAATTTTTCAACAATTTTTTGCAGCGCCGCGCGCGCCCCGTCCACGTCCTGCACCAGCTTGAGATGCCAGTCGGCGATCTGGTTCATCGCGGCGGAAAATTGCTTGGGGTGCGTGTCGGGTGAATTGCAGAAATTGTCCAGCGTGATTTCCGCGCCGGGCAAATCCTGCATGTCCTCGGCCTGGACGCTGGCGAGCAGCATCACGCCCTCGAAATCGTTCGGAAATTTCGCCAGTTGCTTGCGGATTTCCGCGACGGCCTCGACCGGCTGGCTTTTTTTTCGTTTTGCCTGCGCGACGGAATAATACGGCTTCGGGTCCGGCGGTTCGCTGCCGCCGTCGTAAAGCGACGTGAACGGTTTGGCGATCACCTCGATGATGCTGTCCCGCCAGATGAGGGTGAAAGCCCCGCCGCAGAGCAGCATCAAAACCAGGCCGTTGATGGCCCCAAATCCACCCGCCGCAAATCCCGGAACGACCACTTTGAAAATAAATCCGAGGATCAACGCCGTCAAAGTCCACTTGATGATCAGCTTCAACCGGTCGGTGCTGTTTTTGAACGTATGAACGAGCAGCCAGCCGCCGCCACCGGTGATGATGACGAGCCAGCAGATGTTTCCCCAGTTGTCCTGAATCCAGTTCACGATGATGACCAAACTTCACCCGTTCCCCCGCCAGTTCAAGCAAATACTGGCTGAATCTTGGGATTATGCCGTTCACAAACTATCAAGGTAGGGATGGCGCGCTGCGCTGTCCCCGTCGCCGAGCGCAGCGCCCGCCTTGCTCGCGCCTGTCGCGGCAGGTCAGCCGACGGAAAAACGGAGCTTTGACCACGTTCGTTCCGTCCTGCCGGACGGGGACGCCGCAGCGCGGCATCCCTACCGCCCGAAAAGTTTGCCAAAGACATAATCCCGCTGAATCTTAATCATCATCGTAATCTTAATCCGCGTCATCGGATGATCAGGAGCAAGATTAGGAACCAAGAAAATGTCACCCGTAACGATACGGCTTCGACAGGGAAAACATGTTCGGCAAATGCCGGACTTCCCGCACGTCGCCGTCCGCCAGCAAAACTTCCACAATGTCGAACCGGATTTTCACCGGCGGATTTTTCAGCCGCCGCAGATAATCCAGCGCCGTCTGCGAAAGCAACCGCCGCTTGCGCGCGTCCACCGCCGCCGCCGGGCGCGTCCAATCCTCGGAAGACCGCGTCTTGACCTCGATGAACACCAGGCAATCGCCGTCGCGGAAAATCAAGTCAATCTCGCCGCGCGCCGAACGGAAATTGGCCGCGAGAAATTTCAGGCCGAGCCTTTGCAGATGCTTTTTCGCCGCGCGCTCGCCCAGTGCGCCGCGCCGCAAATGCTCCGGCTTCGCCTTGCCGGCAAACGCGATTTTGATTTTCTCAAAAAGTTTCATCCGCGAAATTCGCCAATTGTTTGGTCTGGATTTAATTCGTGTCAATTCGCGCAATTCGCGGATCAAAACAATTCTGTTTCCGTTTGTTTCAGCGGCGCGAACGTTTTGCGGTGGATCGGGCACGCGCCGAACCGCGCGATTGCCGCCAGATGTTTCGCCGTGCCGTAGCCTTTGTGCTCGTCAAAACCGTATTCGGGAAACTGCGCGTGGAATCCCAGCATCAGCCGGTCGCGCGTGACCTTGGCCAGCACGCTCGCGGCGGCGATGGAATAACTCCGCGCGTCGCCCTTCACGATGGCCGTCTGCGGCACGCGCATCGTCCTGACCGGACGGCCGTCCACGAGCGCGTGCTGCGGCTGCGGATTCAATTGTGCCAGCGCGTCGTTCATCGCGCGATGCGTGGCCTGCAGGATGTTGATCTCGTCAATCTGCACCGCGTCAATCCGGGCGACGGCAAATTCGATCTCGGCGCAGGCGGTCAGGAAGCTGAAGAATTTTTCGCGCTGCGCGGCGGTGAGCTGCTTGGAATCGTTCAAGCCGGCGAGTCCGGCGGGCAAACCCGATTCCGCCCAGCGTGACGGCAGGATGGCGGCGGCGGCGACGACCGGCCCGGCAAGCGGCCCGCGCCCGGCCTCGTCCACGCCCGCGACGCGCGTGAAATTTTTCTGCCACAGCACGCGCTCGAATTCAAAACGGTCGGAAAGTTTGGCGGACATGGGGAAAATTGAAAAACTAACGCGTAGCTATTGGTCAGTCATCATTCGCAAAGTTTTGCTAGACCATAAACACCAGTTAATACACACGCCACATCGAACAAAACGCCCCAACTAGAATAAATACCGCTCTGAATCCACGGCACATCTGGATGCGACTTGTATTGGAATAGGCAATCCACGAGATAAAGTAATACACCGACAATAATCAGCAGAATGGATTGCCAAAAAGTTAAAGGTGACTTTCGCATGATGCCAAAACCTATGGTTTAGCTGTTAGCTGCAACATTCATCGTTGCCTTGAGCCTAGCGCGTTTTGAAAAAGTTGTCGCCTTGATTTTTTGCCGGAGTCGCGCAGCGACGGCAGGAAATTAGCCAGCTACAAGTGGCTGGTAACGCGCCCAACCAATTCACCCGTTCTGCCGCCGTCGCGCCGAAGCGGCGCTTTGGCGCGCCGCGAAGGCGGAAAGGACGCTGGATTCCGCCGTCCCGCCGGGACGGAATCATTTTGAAACGCCAACCCAGCACGTTGTGCCGGGCTAATTTCCGGAGTCGCTCCGCGACAATTCCTGACCGTTGCAAAAATCATTTTCAACCGCGAAATACGCCAAATACGCGAAAACAGAATCAAACAAAATCCGTTCGCATATTTCGCATATTTCGCATGGTTCGCGGTTCACTTTTTCATTTTGAAAAATCCGTGTGCATCCGCGTCCATCCGTGGTTGAAAACTTCCCGCCTTTACGTTTCATCGCAAATGGAGTATTCATTTAGCCATGCAAAATTATTACGTTCCGATTATTGTGGAGCAGACCGGGCGCGGCGAGCGCAGTTGGGATATTTATTCGCGGCTGCTCGTTGACCGGATCATTTTTGTCGGCACGGCGGTGGACGACAACGTTGCCAACATCCTCATCGCGCAGCTTTTGTTCCTCCAGATGGCCGATCCGAAAAAGGACATCCATCTGTATATCAATTCGCCCGGCGGCAGCGTCACGGCGGGGCTGGCGATTTACGACACGATGCAATATCTCACCTGCGACGTAAACACCTACTGCGTCGGGCAGGCGGCGAGCATGGGCGCGGTGCTGCTCGCGGCAGGCACGAAGGGCAAGCGTTACGCGCTGCCGAACGCGAACATCATGATCCATCAGGTGCTGGGCGGCGCGGAAGGCGCGGCGAGCGACGTGGAAATCCGCGTCAGATACATGCTCAAGCTCAAGCAACGCCTGAACAGCATCCTCGCCAAGCACACGGGTAAACCGGCGGAACAGGTGGAACGCGACTGTGACCGCGACAATTTCATGTCCGCCGACGAGGCGAAGGCTTACGGCATCGTGGATCACGTCGTGCAATCGCGGAAGGAAATTCCCGGCGGAATGGAAAAAGCGGCGGCGATTGCGTAAACTGAAATGATTTTATGACTGAAACCGAAGCACATGCGTTTGTTGCTCGTTGGAATCGCATAATTCTTCCTCGCCGAATGCGAACGGAATATGAAACTATTCGCGAAGTCAGGCAGCGTCTACTCATAGTGATGATTGGCACATTTCTTTTGGTGTCTATTTCACTTTGGATTTCTATTCGGTTTCCACAAATAATTGGCAAAATGTCTATAGCAGGAGTTTTTAATTTTTCATTATTTGCCTTTTCTATTTGGCAGATTTTGCGCCTGCGCCAAGCGCGCCGCGTTCTTGACCAATCGCAAATCGTAAATCCAAAATCATAAATCAAAAATGGCCCGTCCAACCAACCTCACGATGTGCAGTTTCTGCGGCAAGTCGCACGCGGAAGTGCGCAAGCTCATCTCCGGGCCGGGCGTTTACATCTGCGACAACTGCATCATCCTTTGCAAAAATGTCCTCGACCGCGAACTGCAACTGCAAAACCAAAAGAAGCAGCCGAAATTTTCCATTCCCAAGCCGGCGGAAATCAAACGGCAACTGGATTTGTATTGCGTCGGGCAGGAGCACGCAAAGAAAACCCTCGCCGTCGCCGTTCACAATCATTACAAGCGCATCAAGCCCGAACCCGTGCCGGAAAACGAAGAAGCCGCGAAAGCTCCCGCCCCGAAACACGCCGACGTGGAGATCGAAAAGAGCAACATTTTGATGATCGGGCCGACGGGTTCGGGGAAAACCCTGCTCGCACGCACGCTCGCGAAAATCCTGGACGTTCCGTTTGCAATTGCCGACGCGACGACGCTGACCGAGGCTGGCTACGTCGGCGAGGACGTTGAGAACATCGTTTTGCGCCTGCTCCAAAACGCCGATTACGACGTGAAGCGCGCGCAGCGCGGCATCGTCTACATTGACGAGATTGACAAGATCGCGCGCAAGGCCGAAGGGCCGTCCATCACGCGCGACGTGAGCGGCGAAGGCGTGCAACAGGCACTGCTGAAAATCCTCGAAGGCACGGTCTGCAATGTGCCGCCGCAGGGTGGCCGCAAGCATCCGCAGCAGGAATATATCCGCGTGGACACGTCGGACATTTTGTTCATCTGCGGCGGCGCGTTCGTTGGATTGGAAAAAGTCACCCAGCGGCGGCTGGGCCGGCACACGATGGGTTTTGGCGCGATTGGCGAAACGCATAAAAAGCTTTCCGCCGAGCGCACGGAAATCCTCCAGCACGCCGAGCCGGAGGATTTGCTCAACTACGGTTTCATTCCCGAATTCGTCGGACGCCTGCCCGTCGTGACGACGCTCGCAGAATTGACCGAGGAACAAATGGTTGCCATTCTCACCGAGCCGAAGAACGCGCTGACGAAACAATACGCCAAGCTGATGGCGATGGAAGGCGTGGAACTGGAATTCACGCCCGACGCGTTGCGCGAACTGGCGGCGCAGGCGCTGAAGAAAGGCACGGGCGCGCGGGCGTTGCGCGGGCTGATCGAGCGGCTGATGCTGGATTTGATGTTCGACGCGCCGGACGGCGGCAACATCATCCACGTCAAAATCACGGCGGCGGTCGTGCGCGGCGAAAGCAAACCGATTGTGCGGCGCAAGCAGGACGCGGAGGCGGCGTAGAACGCAGGAGAGCTGCGAACCCATCCGACATTGCCGCGTGGCTGCGCGTCCAATTGCTGCCAAATTCCGCGAAAGCAAATTTTACGCGTGCAGCGTGGATCGCGGCGAAGCAGAAGCGGTTGCGCTGCCACCAAACGAAAATGAAAACCGTGTTTTGCCTGCCGCTTTTGCTGCTGATTGCCGCCACCGGCTGTGCCACCCCCCACTATAAACTTGTCTGGCACGATGAATTCAACAGGAACGGCCCGCCCGACCCGGCAAACTGGAATTACGAGCGGGGCTTTGTCCGCAACAACGAGTTGCAATGGTATCAGCCGGAAAATGCCTGTTGCACAAATGGCCTGCTCGTCATCGAAGCGCGACCGGAGCACAAACAGAATCCACAGTTCGCCGCTGGCAGTGAAAATTGGAAGACGAGCCGCGAGTGGATTGATTACAGTTCTGCGAGCATTACGTCGCGCCGCCTGCGTGAGTTCAAATACGGCAAGTTTGAGATGCGGGCGCGCATTGACACGCGACTTGGAAGCTGGCCGGCGTTCTGGACGCTCGGCGCACAGCCCGGCATCCGCTGGCCGGCGTGCGGCGAGGTGGACATCATGGAATTTTACACCGGCACAGTGCTCGCCAACTTCGGCTACAGTCTCGACCGGAAAACCAAATGGCTCGCAGTCAAGAAACCCGTCGCCGAACTGGGCGGCGAGGCGTGGTCGAAGGAGTTTCACATCTGGACGATGGAATGGGACGAAAAGAAAATTGACCTGCTGCTCGACGGCAAGCTGATGAACCATCTTGATCTGGCAGACGCCGACAGCGCGGATCGTGGCAATCCATTTCACAGGCCGGTTTATTTGATTTTGAATCAAGCCATCGGCGGGGACTGCGGCGGCGATCCATCGCAGACGAAGTTCCCAATCCGTTTCGAGGTTGACTGGGTGCGCGTTTATCAGCGCGGCAATTAAGTCGAGGCGCGCGGAAAACTTCAATCCTCCTTATTCTCGTCCTCGCCACCGAAATCAGATGTTAATTCGATGGCGAAGATGAACATGACGACGGGCATGGGCCGGCGGCGTCCGCTGCATCCTTTTATTTCCGCTGTATTTGGCTATTCTCCGCGCCAATGTTAAGGACGTTGCGCAAGGCCGAATACGCCGAGCTGATGATTTTGTTTTTCATCCAGGCGGCGGCCATGGGCATCTGGTTCGTCCCGCTTGGCACGATTCTCGACGCGCACGGGCTGCACGCCATCAAGCCGTTTGCCTTTGCCGTGAACGCCGTCGCGGCGTTCATTTCGCCGCTGATGTTTGGCGCGATGGCCGACCGCCATGTGCCGCCGGCGAAAATTCTGCGCTGGCTCGCGTCCGCCACCGCCGTCACGATGGCGGTCATCGCCACGGCCATCAAGGGCGGCTGGAATCCATGGCTGGTGCTGGCGTTGATCCAGGTTTTTTCGCTGTCCTACGCGCCGATGTTCAGCATTTCCACCGCGCTCGTCCTCGCGCGGCTGGAGGACGCCAAAAAGGAGTTCGGCCCCGTCCGCGCACTGGCGACGGTCGGCTGGATGTGCGGCGCGCTGCTCATCAGCCTGCTGAATCTGGACCGCTCGGCGCTCGCGGGTTATCTCGGCGCGGTGTTCTGGCTGCTGGTGGCGGCGTTCACTTTTTTTCTGCCGGCGCTGGAAATTCCCCCGTCCGCCGAGCATCTTTCGTGGCACGAACGCCTCGGCCTCGACGCGCTGACGCTCTTGAAGGACCGCGACACGCGTGTCGTCTTCATCACCACGACGCTGTTCAACATCCCGCTCTGCGCGTTTTATCCGTATGCGCCGACGCATCTGCACGACCTCGGGTTCACGCACACGAGCGCGTGGATGAGCCTCGCGCAAGTCACGGAAATCATCGCCATGTTTGGCCTCGCGTGGCTGCTGCACAACTGGCGGTTGAAATGGATTTTCGCCTGCGGCCTCGCCCTCGGGGTGCTGCGGTTCGCCTTGAGCGCGATGAACACAAAAGATTCGCTGCTGCTTGGCGTGACATTGCACGGCGCGTCGTTCGTGCTGGTGTTCATCACCGCGCAGATTTATCTCAACCAGCGCATTGACACCGCGTGGCGCTCGCGGGCGCAGGCATTGCTGACGCTGATGAACGGCGGCGTGGGCAATCTCATCGGCTATCTCGGCACCGGCTGGTGGTTCAACACCTGCACGCCGGCGAGCAGGACGCAATGGCCGCTCTTCTGGGGCGGACTGACGGCGGTAGTCGCGGCAGTGCTGGTTTATTTTCTGGCGGCGTATCGGGGAAAGCAAACAGACCGGAGTTGAGACAGAATTGACAGAATGGACAAAATTAAATTCTGGAATTATCCAGATGACAAACAATCCGTTTGGTAGGGACGTCGCGCTGCGGCGTCCCCGCCCGGAGCGAAGCGGAGGGCGGAACGGGCGTGGCAAAACTCAAGTTCCGGCAATCCGATTCC
>Ga0182018_10001612_pt1 | contig 25241 bp, 23 predicted proteins | sample 812P2MmetaG_FD_120490 | JGI IMG/M metagenome (GOLD analysis project Ga0182018, IMG submission 120490) | Permafrost microbial communities from Stordalen Mire, Sweden - 812P2M metaG | ecosystem: Environmental > Terrestrial > Soil > Wetlands > Permafrost | place: Sweden: Stordalen | collected...
CAGTTCACTTCATATCAGGAGTCTGTCGGGGATAGGAAAACGGTTTTGGGTTTTACCTCGAATGATGCATTAAGTCTCACCAAGTCGGAGGCGGCACCGGATTCACCTTGAGAATGTTTCTTCCGTACGCCGCAATCGCCCTTTTTGAGTCCGTGTCGGAAGGCTCTGTCCTGGTTATGTCCCTTGAAATGCCCTCCCGGAGCGGAACAGCTTCAGCAACGAATCCGGTTTCCCCGACTCGACCGCATCCGGATCTTCCTTAGCCGTCGCGTTCCTCTCCCCATGCTTTTGCTTTCCCACGGCGACGTGCAGATCGATTCCTTGCGCCCGCGGGTCGCTCACCTGCTTCGCATCCCAATAGCCAGTATCCGCGCTGGCCGCCTGCGGCTTGCCCCCTACATTCTGCTTTACCTGTTCCAACATCGCCGCCAATTGATGTTTATCATTGGGCTCCTGGGTGACTTCGGCCGCCACAATCACCTGCGCTTCTCCATCCACCGCCACTTGCGCGTTGTAGCCCTGCACGAAACTACCCTTGTGACTCCCATCCGGCATGATCCGACTGTCCGGATCCGTAAAATTACGCTGCGCTTTCGCTTCCGGCATGGCCTTCTACGGGTCCGGCACCTGCGGTTCCCGCCCTCCCGTCTTCTTGCCCGTGCGCGCCTCTTGCTCTCGCCGCTCGGCCAGTTTGGCTTCCGCCGCCTTCTTCTCCTCGGCTTTCTCTCTGGCCTCCGCTTCCAACTCCGCCTTGGCCGCCCGAATCTTCCTCAACCGACTTTCCCGCCGCGCCCACTCCGCCGGCAACTCCTCCCCGCTCTGCCCCTTCCCCTACTTCGCGTCCTCCGCCGCATCCACCGCGTCCGCTCGCTTCAATAACTCTTCCACTTCTGCCTGCAGCCTCTTCTCCGTTTCCCCCATCCGCTCATAACTCATCGCCTTGTGCTTGCTGGCATTGCCCTGCAGCTTGCTGCCATCGATCGCCACATACCCCAACTTCACCAGCCCCGCGTTCTGACACAACTGCAGCGCTTGGGTAAACAAACCTGCCAATGCTGCCAAATGCCGTTTCCGAAACTCCGCCAGCGTGCTGTGGTCGGGATGTTGGTCCGCCGCCAAGTAGCGAAACCCCACATCTTCGTACGTCTCGGCCTGTATCTTGCGCGAGCTGTAGATCCCCTTGCAGTAGCCGTACAGCAGCACCCGCACCATCATCGCGGGTGCATACGCGGCCCGCCCGCGCCCGTCTTTTTCGTCGTACGAAGCATAGATCTCCCCAAGATTCAAGGCATCGACCACGTCCACCAGAAAGCGTGCCAAATGCTCTTCCGGTAGCCAATCGTGCAGCGAAGGTGGTAGCAGCAGAGTCTGGTCCAGATCGTCGGAACGAAAGCACTTTCCCATGGCCGCATCTTAAGCGGAAACACCCTCTGGAAAACCTGTTATGTTTGGTACCCTCTGCTCCGGAATCTATTTCCGACAGACTCCTAGACTTAGACTAGAACGTCTTGCGGAAAATCCAAAACAGCGAGCCGGACAGCATCATGGCTACCGGCAAGGTGAGAACCCAGGCCAGGGCCAGATTGCGAACGGTGGACCACTGAATGCCGGAATGGTTAGCCGCCATGGTGCCGGCGATGCCGGAGGAGAGTACGTGGGTCGTGCTGACGGGGAGACCGAATCCGTCGGCGGCGCCGATGGTGGCCATGGCGGTGATTTCAGCGACCGCGCCTTGGGCGTAGGTGAGATGGCTCTTGCCGATTTTTTCGCCGACGGTCACGACGATACGTTTCCATCCGACCATGGTGCCGAGGCCCAGAGCCATGGCAACTGCGACTTTTACCCAGAGAGGAATGAAACGAGTGGAGTGGTCAATGTGCTTTTTATAGTTGGCGAGAACGGCCGTCTCGGAAGCCGTAAAAGTCGGGTTGTGACTCTTCTGCATCAGGCGAATGGCTTCGCTGATGAGATACATGTCGTTGCGGAAGTTGCGGACCCGGTCGTTGGGAATGTTTTTCATCTCTTTGTAGAGAGCAGTTTCGTTGCCGATGTCGCTGACCAGGGTGCGCAGGGCGAGCATGGTATTGGGCGTGAAATCTTTGTCGCGAATGTAATTGGTGACGTCGTCGTGGGCATCGCCGACGGCGGCGCCGGGACTCACATATTTGCTGAGGACGTCGGCGGCCTCGTGGGAGACAGCGATGAAATCCTGCGAATCTCTGTAGGTGACGGCATGGTTGAGAGCGTAGGCGGTGGGCACGGTGCCGATGAGAATGAGCATGATGAGGCCCATGCCTTTTTGTCCGTCATTGGATCCGTGGAAAAAGCTGACGCCAGTGCAGGTAAGGATCAGCAGGCAACGGATGTAGAACGGCGGTGGCTCGGTGCCTTCGGGCGCTTTATAAAGTTTTGGATCCCTAATCAGGGCCTTGGCGAGAAGCAGCAGCAACCCGGCGCAACCGAAGCCGACGATAGGAGAGAGCAGCAGAGATTTGCCGATGTTGGCGGCTTGACCCCAGTCGACGCCGCTGGTGCCGGTTCTGGCGTTTATTAGTTGGTTGGCGATCCCGACTCCGATCACGGAACCAATGAGCGTGTGCGAACTGGAGGCGGGCAGTCCGAAGTACCAGGTGCCAAGGTTCCAGATGATGGCGGCGACTAGCAAGGCAAAGACCATGGCGAATCCGGCTTTGCTTCCGACTTGCAGAATCAGTTCGACTGGCAACAGCGAGACGATCGCGAAAGCCACCAGGCCGCTGGATGCAAGAACGCCAAGAAAGTTCCAGAAGCCGGACCAAACAACGGCGATGTGAGGCTCCAGAGAGTGTGTGTAAATCACCGTGGCCACGGCGTTGGCGGTGTCGTGAAATCCATTGACGAATTCAAAACCCAGCGCCACCATCAGGGCAAGACCTAATAGCAGGTAGGGAAGGATCGAGTCGCTGTGCACGAACGAAAGATCGTGCAACAGGCTGGAGCCCGCGTACGCTACTCCGACAACCAGCACGACGCCGAAGATCAGCATGCCGAGTTTGCCGGGAGAACGCGAAAGTTTCTGGTCGAGTACGGTCGTCGGTGCAGTGGCCATTGTGCTCCTCAGGTCGCGCGGGGTTGAAGTGGGTGCGGTGCTGAAGTCCGCCACTATACGGAATGATTGTTACGCCAGTGTGAAATTTTGCTGCCCTCCACAAGTTTCGGTTCGTGAATAGAATCGTGACTCGCGAAAACAGAAATGTGCCTCGAGACATCCAAGGACGATCGCAGGGAAAGGAGAACGAATATGGCTAATGTAAGGTTGGGACTACTGGCGCGGGTAGAGGCGAAGCCGGGCAAAGAACCGGAAGTGGAAAGTTTCTTGCGCAGCGCGTTGTCGATCGTGGAAGAAGAGCCCGAAACACTGGAGTGGTTTGCCACCAAGCTGGGACCATCAACCTTCGGCATCTTCGCCGTGTTTAAGGACGAGGCGGGAAGGCCGGCGCATCTAAGCGCGCGGGTGGCGGCAGGTTTAATGGCCAACGCATCGACTCTTCTGGCAAAGGCACCGGTAATCGAGAAGCGCGAGGTGTTGGAAGTGAAACCGTTAAGAAAATGAAATACTTGCGTGTTGATGCGAAGATTTATCCGTAACCTTGCGGGGACGATTTGGCAACTAATACAGAATGCCAAACATAATCCCGCAGCGGCGCGTCAACTCGCGCTCTGCAACAATAAAGGAGTAAAGATGGCAGACGATACGGATAAGAACCGGCAGCAGAGCGGCCAGCACGGCCAGGGAAGTCAACAGAGCGGTCAACAAGGCCAGCACGGGCAGGGTCAGAAGGGCGGCCAGCCAGGGCAGTCTAGCCAACGGGACAATCCGGGCAAACAGGACCGAGCGGGCAACCGGAGAAGGGGAATGTAGACCCCAACCGTAAGAATCCTTCTCAGAATGAAGAGCAAGAAGAGCGGGATTGGCAACGCCGCGCCTCCTAGTCAAAACCGAGAGGCGGTAAGTTTAAAGGGCCCCGGTCGATCGACTGGGGCTCTTTATGTTTTCTGCCTATTCCTTTGTCTTTGCCCTATCGCTTTGCCACGCCTCTGATAAGTGCTTCGGGGAGGGCGCTGAATTGTTTACAATAGAAGATTCGTTCAGCTCCGCCGGGGAAAATCCCTGGGCTGGGGACGAATGCGCTTTGGAACAATCCAACCACAAACCCGATGCTCCCTGCCGCGTTTCGCCAACTGTCTATTGGCGGGTAGAAGGAAGTTTGCTGGACCTCACGGTGGTGCAGCCGGTGGCGTTCTTTACCTGGAACGCCCAGACGTTTTCCGAGCGCTTCCGGCGCCGTGGGCTGATCTTCGCGATGGCGGCACTGCGTCCCTTTCTTTATTCTACGAACCGAAAATTCGCCACGAGGGTGGTACATACCGCACTGCGCGGAGTGACGCGCGACCGCCTCGATCTTCTGGGCGAAGAATACTTCCAATACAAATTGAAGCCGCAGTTGAAGGCGCGAGGAGTCGAGCGCGTGCAGGAACTGGTGCGCGCGGGAGCCGACGTAGTGCTCGTGAGTCAGGGCCTGGAGCATGTAATGAAGCCGCTGGCGCAGCACCTCAAGGTGAAGCGCATCGTAGCGAATCGGTTGGAGTTTCGCGATGGCGTGGCGACCGGAAGGCTGTTGGAGCCGGTGATCCGGCCGCGCGGGGCGTTTGCAAGAATCCGGGAACAGAGCCCGGATGGGCGAAGGGCGCCGAAGACGCTGGCTCGGCAACTCGACATAACGCTCGAGCAATTGCGGGCGGCAGCGATTGGGTCCGGGCGGGAGTCAGTGGCCCGGGAGCACCCCATCGTGCATTTCGAGGGGCGGAAGCAGGAGAAGAATTTCTCCGTCAGGCGGGCGCTGGCGGGCAAGCACGTGATGCTGATCGGCGTGACCGGATTTATCGGGAAGGTTTGGTTGGCGAATCTTTTGACGGACGTGCCAAAGTTGGGGCGAATTTATTTGCTGATCCGCCGCCAGAAGTCGAATCCGGCAAAGCGTCGATTCGAAAAGGTCGTGGAAGAATCGCCCGTGTTCGATCCTCTGTTTGACCGGTATGGAGTTGCCCTTGGGGAGTATCTACGGCAGAAAGTGGAAGTGGTTGAAGGAGACGTTACCCGGGAAGGACTGGGGCTGGAAGCGGAAGTCGCGCGACGGCTGCAGAAGAATCTGGATCTGATTGTGAATAGCTCGGGATTAACGGACTTCAATCCGGATTTGCGCGATGCACTGTCCACCAATACCGACGCCGCCCTGAATATTTTGGAGTTTCTGCGTGGAACCGATCATGCGGGATTGCTGCATCTCTCTACTTGTTACGTGGCAGGAGAGCGGGATGGACGAGTAACGGAGAAATTGATTCCGAATTACACGCCCCGCCACGTGGCAAACTTTGACGCGGAACGGGAGTGGCGGTCGCTGCAGCAAGTGATCGCCAAGGCAGAGGCGCAGGCAGAAGGCGAGGAAGTGACGGCGGGACTCAGGTCGCAGTCGCTGGCGAAAGAACATGCGTCGAAAGAACTGCAGGGCGCGGCTCTGGAGAATCAGATCCGAAAGAATCGAATCCGTTGGTTGAAGACGCATTTGACCGAGGCTGGAACGCGGCGGGCCAAGGAGTTGGGTTGGCCGAATACTTATACCCTGACGAAGAGTTTGGCGGAATCGCTGATTGTGAAGTATGGCCAGGGGCTGCCAATCGCGGTGGTGCGTCCCGCGATCGTGGAAACTTCGGTAGCCAAGCCGTTTCTGGGATGGAATGAAGGGATCAACACATCGGCGTCCCTCTCGTATTTGTTGGGAACATATTTTCGGCAGCTGCCAACGAACGAGAGCAAGCGGCTGGATATTATTCCGGTGGACGCGGTATGCGATGGGATGACGCTGATCGCGGCTGCGATTGTGGAACGCCGGCATGATGAGTTGTACCAGTTAGCGACCTCGGCGACGAATCCTTGCGATATGGGACGGTCCATCGAGTTGACATCACTGGCGCATCGCAAGCACTACCGGGCGCAGGAAGGGCTGGAATCCTGGTTGAGACTGAGGTTCGATGCGATTCCAGTATCGAAGACGCGGTACCAGCGAATGTCGGCGCCTGCGCAGAGGGCAATTGTGAAATCGATTCAGCGCATCATGGCGCCGCTACCGCTGAAGAAAGCCCCTCTGGTAAGGGCGGAAAGAAACCTTGAGCGGGTGGAAAAATTGATTGAGCTTTTTGAGCCGTTCATCCTCTTTAACGAGCATGATTTCGCGGCGGACAACGTGGAAAAACTTTCGCAGGCGCTGCTGGAAGAGGAACGGGAAGATTTCGGATACAAGGCGCGGTCCCTGGACTGGTGGGATTACTGGATCAACGTCCATATTCCGGCACTGCGGAAATGGACGTATCCGTTGATCGAAGGACGGCCGCTGGAAGCGCGTCCTGCGCGAAGTTTGGAAAATGGGGAGACGGTGAAGACCGGCACAAATGGGGGAGCGTGGTGAGGTTATGCTCCGGGGCTAAAGCCCCTCATTTACAAGGGAGCATTTATCGCAGCGCTGAAGCGCTGCCGCCACCCAAAGGCACGGATTGCAGCCCCGAGGCGCTGGAAAAGGATTGCAGTGATAGTTGACGCTTTTCGGGCGGCAACGAAGAACGGAACTGGTGAATGGCGATATTTCTAACCGGGTCGACGGGATACATCGGCGCGCATGTTGTGGCAAATTTGCTGCGGGATGGAGCCGCGCTGAATGTGCTGGTCCGGGCGCGCGATGTGCGCGAGGCCGAAGCGCGACTGTGGCAGGCGCTGCAATTGCATCTGGAATTTCCACAATTCTATGAGTATCTGCAGACCCGGGTGCGGGTCTTTCGTGGAGACCTGACGGACCCTGGCTTTGGGTTAGAGCGCGATGAATACGATCGGCTGGTGCATACCACGGATTCGGTGATTCACTGCGCGGCGTCGCTGAACCGGAAGTCCGAAAAGAGCTGCCTGAATGTGAACCTGCGGGGAACTTTGGAAGTGCTGACGCTGGCGCGGCATGCGGAGCATTATCACGGGTTGAGGCGCTTCAGCCAGGTAAGCACGGTGGCCGTGGCGGGGAAGCGGCAGAACGAAGTGGTGAGCGAGGATCGCTCGATCGATTGGGAGCGCCCGGATTACGATCCGTATGCGCGAACGAAAAAATTCTGCGAGCACATGATTCGCGTGCTGCTGCCCGAGACGCCGAAGACCATTTTCCGGCCGAGCATTGTTCTCGGTGACAGCCGCTACCCTGAAACCACGCAATTCGACATGGTGAAGGCGTTTGTGTTTCTGGCGGGTCTGCGGGTGTTACCGTTTCGTGCGACCGACAAGATCGACATTGTGAATGTGGATTTTGTAGCGGAGGCGATTTCAACGCTGCACCAGAAGGAGCATCCGCAATACGATACGTATCATCTTTCGTCTGGAGCGGGATCGCAGACCTTCCGCGAGATTACCAAGGCGTTATCGGCGGCGCAGAATAAGCGCGCGCCCGTGTTCGTGCCGGTGGCGGAGCGTCCATTTGCCGGGTCGGTGAATTTTCTGGCGAACCGCAAGGGGCCAATCGGAAAGGGCGCATCGCTGATGAAGGTTTTCATGCCTTATCTGGTATGGAACACCGTTTTCGACAACCGGCGAGTGACGAGTGAACTCGGACAGAAGCCAGCACCGTTTTCCGAGTACTGTTATCCGCTGCTGAAGTTCAGCAGTGAGAATAATTTCGAGTACAAATATCGGCCATGGCCGGTGGCAGCGGGAGGAACGGCCGCATGATGGACTTCATCCTGGAAGCCTGGGTCAGCACTTCGATTGAGCACGCCAAGACTGCATGGATGCTGGGCTCGGGGAAGCGCTGGCAGCCGGGCGAGAAGCTGAAGCTTTTATTCGCCGGCTACAACGGCACGCGGAACATGGGATCCGATGTCCGGGTAGAAGAGATGTTACGGCAGATTCGACATATTCTGGGAGCGGAGCGAGTGGAGTTCAGCGTGATGAGCCAGAACTTCGATTTCTCGCGAGGTTATTTCGAGGGAACGAAGCAGGTGCATCTGCCGGATATTTTTCCGCCGTTTCTGGCGAACGAAGTTCCACGGTACGACGGGGTGGTGGCGTGCGAAGGGTCCATGTTTAAAAGCAAGTTCGCCAATGCGCTGACCACGATGATGATTGGATCGCTCGGGATCGCAGCCGCGCAGAACAAACTGTCCGTGGGATACGGCGCGGAAGCCGGACACATGGATCCTCTGGTGGCGAAGATGTGCGGGCGCTACTGCAGGAAGTCGTTTGTGATTACGCGAAACGAGGAATCACGCGGTGTGCTGCGCGAGTTGGGCGTCCCGACGGAACTGGGAACTGACACTGCCTGGACGTTTGAGCCGCGTCCCCCAGAGTACGGGCAAAGCGTACTGCGGAAAGTGGGATGGGACGGGCGAACGCCGGTGCTGGTTGTGTGTCCGATTAACCCCTTTGAATGGCCGGTGAAGGCCTCGGTGGCGAAGTATGCGGTGCGCAGTCTGACCGGCGCTTATAAGGATAGTCATTATCGCACGGTGTACTTTCACAACTCCGGGCCGGCGGCGGCGCAGGCGTATCAGAAATATTGGATGGCGATTGCGAATGCGGTCGATGCGTTCCGCAAAAAGAAGAATGTTTTCGTGATACTCGCGGCAACGGAAAGATTGGATGCGCGTCCGGCGAACCGGATCTCCGAAAGGCTAGGCGCAGTTCCGGTGCTGACGTCGGATGAATACAACATGTACGAGTTGGTGAGCATTTTGCGGGCGTGTCACATGATGGCGTCGTCGCGGTATCACGGAATTGTGACCTCGATGCCGGGTCTGGTGCCATCGGTTGGGATCACGATGGATGAGCGTATCCGGAACTTGATGCGCGAGCGGGGTCACCAGGATTTGTTGATGACGGTGGATGATCCGGAGCTAGAGGGAAAATTGCTGGTGGCCTTGGAAAAGCTAAGCTCCGAGGGCGAAGCGATTGCCAGCGGCATTGCGCGGACCGTCGTGAAGAATCTGAAAGTGATGGCACGCATGGGTGTTTACTTTGAAGAGGAGGTACAAAGACGGTATCCGGAGTTTGAAACGCGTCGCGGAGAATGGAGTTGGGAGGATTATCTGCCGCCCATAAGCAGAGCCTTGCAGGAGTTGGTGGGGGCCTACAATTAGTGGAGTTGTGTTTCGGAGTTGTGTCATCGAGCGTTGGACCGCAAAGGACACCAAGGGTGCGCGAAGGTCTGAAGAAAGTCTGATTTCGAGTGAATACGGCCATCCCATTTGTCGGAGATATTTTTTCGCAACTGCAGGTGGCTGCGAACACGCGCGTTCTCGCCGAGATTCGCGATGGCGAGATCAAGGGCGTGACCGGGAGCGAGCTGCTGGATCTGGTTCGCAAGGCGCGTACTTTCATCGCTTCGAAGGGACTGAAAAAGGGCGACCGCAGTGGCTTGCTGGCGCCGAACAGTATCCGCTGGGTGGCGCTGGACCTGGCGCTGATGGCCGAAGGGTTGATCGTGGTACCGCTGTATTCTCGGCAGGCGCCGTTAGAGTTGGTGGCGATGATGAAGGACTGCACGCCGGCACTGTTGTGTTGTGGCGATGCGGCGCTGCGGGATGGAATTCTGCAGAATTGGCCGGAGGCTCCTCCGCAGTTTCTGTTCGACGAGATTTTTAGGGGCGTGGATGAAGTGCAATTGGAGCGGCCACAGGTTGGGAAAGAAGATCCGGTTACGATCATCTATACGTCAGGGACATCGGGCGAGGCCAAGGGCGTCGTGCTGACCGCGGCGAGCGTTGGTTTCATGCTGGACCGTACTGCGCAACGCCTGGATGAGTTGATGGCGGGTTCATCGTCCGGCGTGGCGGATCAAGATCGCGTCTTCCATTATTTGCCTTTTACGTTCGCGGCATCGTGGATTGCGCTGCTGACGTTTCTGAAGCGGCGAAGCCTGGTCACGATCAACATGGATTTGGCGAAGATCGCGAGTGACATGCGGACCGTGGCTCCGGATTATTTTCTCAATGTGCCGCAGTTGCTGGAGCGTATGCGGCGTGCGGTCGATGAACAGCTCTGGCAGACCGGCGGCGTGGCACAGGCTATCTATTCGCGGGCCAAGGGTGCATGGGCGCGGCGGCAGGAGAAGCAGAGAAAGACGGGCGATTCCATGTGGCTGAAACTGGCGAACCGGTTGGTGTTTCCGGCGATCCGGAGAAAAATGATTGGGCGGAATCTGAAGGCGCTGATCTGCGGTTCGGCGCCACTCAGCGTCGAAACGCAGCTTTATTTCATGATGCTGGGAATTCCGGTGCTGCAGGTTTACGGGTTGACGGAGACAACGGCGATCTGCACGATGGACGATCCGAACCGGGTTGAGGTGGGATCTGTGGGACCGTCGATTCCGGGGATCGAGATGAAGTTAGGAGACAACGACGAGATCGTGGTGCGGGGACCGAATGTTTTCTCGAAATATTGGAACCGGCCGGAACAAACGGCGGACGCGATGCAAGAGGGCTGGTTTCATACCGGGGATCAAGGCGAAGTGAGTGCTGCGGGAAGCTGGCGGATCGCGGGACGGATCAAGAACTTGATCATCTTGGGATCGGGCCACAAAATTTCTCCGGAGCCGATCGAGAGTGCGATTGCAAAGCTGTTGCCGGAGACTCAGCAGGTGGTGGTGGTGGGAAATGGCAGGGGATATTTGTCGGCGCTCGTCACGGGAAGCGTGACGTCGGAAAAGGTGCAGTCGGCGCTGGATGCCGTGAATCCGGAGTTGCCGCACTACAAACAGGTACGGGCATTCGTGGTGCTCGCCGAGGTGTTTTCGATTGAGAATGGATCGCTGACCGTGAACGGGAAGCTCAAGCGCGATGTGATTTCGGCGCGAATGAAGAATGAGATTGAGAATTTGTATCGCGTGACGCAGGCCGTGTAGCGAGGCAAGGAGAACGAGGAGCCAAGTGAGTGAAGTAGAGTCCCAGACAAGACCAGTGAGCCGGTGCGCCGGGAGTGCTTTGTCCTGGACTCTAGCGGAGGGAGTGATTGAACTGGCGCTGCACCGCCCCCCTTGCAATGAGGTGGGATCGAGTTCCCTGGAGGAGTTTGAGAAATTTGCCACGGCTTTGCAGGCCATGCAGGCGGAGACGCATGCGCTCATTATTTATAGCGAGATGAAGCCGGGATTTTGCGCGGGCGCGGATTTGCGGGAGTTGTATCACCGGTCGCACGCGATGGACAAAGTGGAAGCCGCTCGCGGAGTTCGGGATTTTCTGGAGCGCATTCATCGCGTCCTGAATCTGATTGACGCCGCACCGCTGACTACCATTGCGGCCGTGCACGGAGTTACGTTCGGAGGAGGCTTTGAGTTGGCGCTGACCTGCGATTTGATTATCGCTGACAAGATGGCGCGGTTTTGTTTTCCAGAGGTAAGACTGGGCCTGATTCCGGGCTTCGGTGGAATCCCGCGACTCAAGCGTGATTTGGGGAATGCGGTGGTGAGAGACTTGTTGCTGACAGGGCGCAGCTTTAATGCAATCAAGGCACAGCGGACCGGTCTGGTGAGCCAGGTGGTAGGAGAAGGTGAAGCATTGCGGGCGGCGCGGGCTACGGCAGTTCAGCTCAAGAAATTCGATCATGCCACGGCGGCGGCGGCAAAGAGGTTTATCAAACCCGTTCCGCACGAAGAGCTACGGCGGGAGATCGATTTGTTTTGTGAACTGTTTTCCCGTCCGGCGGTCGAGGCGGGCCTGCGGAAGTTTGTGGAGAGCACCGATGCACAACCATATCTGCCCTAGTCTGAGTACCGAAGCATGGAATATCTTGTATCGAGTCACGAGGAGAGTTGCGTAGGTCCTTCGCTTCGCTCAGGATGACAAGTCACGGGGAGGGATGGCATAGCATCGATGAAGACTGCGGATCAAACGTTGGATGAGATTTTGAGTCTTGCCGCGGCACACTTCAAGGTTCCGAGGGAGAAGCTTTCTCCTGACGACGACTTCTTCAAGAGCCTGGGAATCGACAGCTTGCAGACACTCGATCTACTAACCAAGTTGGAAAATCATTTTCGGGTGGAGCTTCCGGATTATGAACTACAAGGCGTCTCCGACTTCCGCACGCTGGCGGGCAAAATTCAGGCCAGACTGTAGACAAACCGACCACAGAGACACTGAGCCACGGAGACAGACTGGGCAAGTCTCGCGGAAACGATCTTCAATCTGGTCATCCACTTCGGTAGGTAATCAACTCATTAACATGGTATTCTCTGGGTCTCCGTGCCTCTGTGGTGAAATAACTTCTGAATGCTTGATCTCCAAAAGTACAGTTGTCTGGGCGCGGCGTTGCGCGATGCGCTGGAGCGTTTCTCGGGCGAGACCTGCCTGATTGAGGCGGACCGGGATCGCGAGAAGCTTCGACTCACCTACTCCGATTTCAAAGAAATCAGCCTGCCTCTAACGCGAGCTCTAGAGGATGCAGATTTCGATGCGGGTGACCGCGCAGCGATCCTGATGACAAATCAGTCGAAGTGGCTGATTTCGGCGTACGCGGTTTTCTACAGCGGCGGCGTGCTGGTCCCTCTGGATTACAAACTTACCGCGGCGGAGCAGTTGCAATTGCTGGAGCACTCCAAGGCGAAAGTGCTGGTGGTGGAATATCACCTGTGGCGAGCGATCACGGAGTTGCCGGAGTTCCACAACATCAAGACGAAACTCGTACTGGTCACGGAGGCCCCGCTGAGTGCGGATCTGGCAGGCGCATTCCGCTGGGAAGATTTCAAGCGCAAGGGCAAGCCGGATTTTGTGATGCGTCAACGTGAAGATATGGCCTGCATCGTATATTCGTCGGGTACCGGCGGCCGTCCCAAGGGATGCGTGCTCACGCATGAGAACTATCTGGAACAGTGCCGGGCGTTGACGGCGTGGTATCCATTCTGGCCGGGCGTTCGGTATTTGAGCATTCTTCCGACCAATCACGCGATTGATTTCATGGTGGGATTTATTGGCCCATTCGTGTGCGGGGCCTGCGTGATACATCTGCGAACGCTGCGCCCGGAATTTGTGCGCGATGCATTTGTGCGCTACCGGATCACATACGTTTCCCTGGTACCGATGATCGTCAAGAACCTGGAGCGCGGGCTGCGGGCCAAGTTCGACGAGTTGCCTCCATGGAAACGCACGATTCTGAATCAAATGATTTGGCTCAACAAGATGCTGACACGGAAACAGGCCCATGCGAAAGTGAGCCGGGCTCTGCTGGGGCGGGTGCACCGTGCATTTGGCGGAGAGTTGCTCGCGCTGATCACGGGCGGAGCATTTATGGAGCCTTCGACCATGCAGTTCTTTTACGATCTGGGGATTCCGGTGGTGAACGGATATGGCCTGACGGAAGCGGGGACCGCGCTGACCCTGAACGATCTGAAGCCATTTCGCGCGGATACTGTGGGGAAACCTCTACCCGGCGTGGAACTGCGGGTGCTGAGTCCGAATGAAGAAGGAGTTGGCGAAATTGCTGCGCGCAGCAAGACCGTGATGTCGCGCTACCTGGACGACGCGGAGTTGACGCTGGAAACGATCGTCGACGGGTGGCTTCTGACGGGCGATTTGGGCCGGTTTGATAAGAGCGGACATCTGCAGCTGTTTGGGCGGAAGAAGAACATGATCGTCACAGAAGGCGGGAAGAATATTTATCCCGAAGATATTGAAACCGTCTTCGAAGGACTTCCGGTGAAAGAGTATTGTGTGTTCGCCGCCAATTATGTGTGGCCGCAGAAAGAACTGGGCCGGGAGATGCTGTTCGTCGCCGTGCGACTGGAGCCGAACCAGCGCCTTGACAGCGTGTTACTGCAGGAGATCGTGGACCGAAATCGACAGCTTGCGGATTTCAAGCGGGTGATTGGATATCTGATCTGGGAGAAGGATTTTCCACGGACGGCGTCGATGAAAATCAAGCGGCAAGCTCTGGCAGAGGACATCGCAAAAACGGTGGAGCGGGGAGCGGTGGTGGGGCTGTGAGCGAGCCGGAGCCGTATCTCGCCATTGTGAATCCTGCGGCGGGAGGCGGGCGGAGTCGCAAGATGCTGGGTCCGGCCATGAATCGCTTGAGAGGCAGTGGAATTGCGGTAGAGGTGGCGGAGACGTGTAGTGCCGGCGAAGCAACGCAAATTGCGCGTGAGGCTTACGCGAAGGGCAGACGGAAGTTTGTCGCCGTGGGCGGGGACGGGACGTCCTATGAAGTGGTGAACGGGCTTTTTCCGGAGGCAAGCGTGGGAGAGACTCCCACGCTGGGTTTTCTGCCGCTGGGGACGGGAAATTCCTTTCTGCGCGATTTCAGCGATCGCGGCGTAGAGCATGCAATCGAATCGCTGATCGCCCAAAGAACACAAAGCTGCGACGTGTTGCGATTGCGTCACCGCACGGGGGTGATCCATTACATCAACCTGCTCAGTGTCGGATTTCCGGCCGACGTGGCAACTCTGCGGGCGCGACGTTTTAGCGGACAGGGAGAATTGGGATATGTGATTTCGATTTTTCTGGCACTGGCACGATTGAGAAGGCGTCCGTTTCCAGTGCGCGCGGATGGGGAAACCGAATTCGACCGAAGGCGCTGTCTTTTTCTCACCTTCAACAACAGCAAATTTACCGGCGGGACGATGATGATTGCGCCCAAGGCGGAGGTCAATAGCGGCCTGATTGAATACGTCCGCTGGGGCGCGATTGGCAGGATCGGGCTGATGCGGAACCTGCCCGGACTTTACAACGGCACGCACATTGAACATCGGATGGCGGAGCGAAAAGCGGTGCAGCGGGTGGAATTCAATCTGAACCAGGCAGTCGATGTGATGGTGGATGGTGAGGTGCTGAGCCTGCATTGCGAAGAAATCGATGTGCTGCCCAGTGCGCTTAAGGTTGTGGCTTGAACGCGTGATTGAAAAAAAGTGCATCGCGTCGGAAGGAACTCATGTCTGAACAGCGGCGAAAGCAGCAGCAGAAGCGGGCCCAGGAGACGGAAGCGAAGGTGCCGTCGCGGAAGGTGTTGATCTATGGTGGAATTGCGTTCCTGTTTGTTCTGGCCTGGGCAGGTGGCTGGTATTACAGGAACCATCGTTACGATGGGTTCGCCAAGTGCCTGGCATCGAAGCAAACCAAGATGTATGGCTTGTATTGGTGTCCGCATTGCGCCGAGCAAAAGGAGAAGTTCGGACGAGCATTTCGATATGTGCCTTATGTGGAGTGTGCAATTAAAGGCTCAGGGGAACTGGCTCCGGAGTGCAAGGCGGCAGGAGTGAAGTTATTCCCGAGCTGGCAGTTTGGGACGAATCCGCCGAAAGAAGGTGTCTTTCCACTGGAAGAGCTTTCCGATAAAACGGGATGCGCTCTGCCGTGAGTGCAACCCCCAACCAGCCGTCCGCGTCCAAAACAACTCCTGCGAGGGGCATTCGGCCGCTTTTTGTTTTGGTCGCCGTCCTGGCCCTGGCAGGGGTGGTGGTGTCAGCCGTGTCGCTGCAACGTCATTACGCGAAATCGGCGTCGGCGTTCTGCGATTTTGGGGAGAGATTCAATTGCGACATTGTGAATCGCAGTGAATATTCAATCCTGATGGGGATCCCGGTAGCGGGGATTGGGATCGCGGGTTACGGAATTCTTTTCTTGCTGGCAACGGCCTATCGTTCGCGGGCAGAGACGCCGTTGCGTTTGCTGGTGGCGTCCGGGGGGGGGCTGGCTTTCGCCCTTTATCTAACCTATGTCGAGGGTTACGTACTCGATACCTGGTGCATTCTATGTTTAAGTTCGCTGGCAATGATTGCGCTGATCACGCTGCTGGCGGGAGTGGTGAAGGCGAGGGCGTAGCGAAGCGACGGTATCTCGCACTCTTCTGATGGGAAGAATCCAAAAAAAACAGGAAGGCGCAAGAGCGTTCGTGGAAGTAATTCAGGCTGGCGGTGCGGTAGGGGATCTGCGTCTGCACGAATTCCGCAGCCGTATCTTCAAGAACACTCGCTTTCTGCGCGTTTGGCTGCCTCCTGGTTACGACGATGCCTGCAGCGCAGGCCAGCGCTATCCGGCGGTTTATCTGAATGACGGTCAAAACCTTTTTGAGTCGTCTTCTTCGTTCACCGGCGTGGAATGGGGAGTGGACGAGACGGCGGATCGGCTGATCCGCGAGGGCGCCGTCCCTCCGATGATTATCGTTGGGGTAGATAATGCGGGGAAAGACCGGTTGCGCGAATACATGCCCCATCGCTCGATGCATCCCATGATGCTGCGGGTGCAGGGACGCTATTATCCGGATTTCTTGTTGAAGGAAGTGATGCCTTTTGTAGAGCAGAGTTACCGGGTCGCAACTGGACCGGAGAATACGGGATTGGGCGGCTCGTCGCTGGGTGCGTTGATCGCACTGTACACGGCGATCGTGCGGCCCGGAACGATTGGCCGGTTGCTGCTGGAAAGCCCGTCGCTGTGGGCGTCAAACCGGCAAGCGATCAGGGAGAGCCGCGTGGTGCGGATCTGGCCAGAAAAAATATTTCTGGCTGCAGGCACTGCCGAAGCTGGGAGCCCCGAACGCAGCCGCAAAGTCGTGGATGATGTGCGAGAATTAGCCGCCATCCTGAGGCGCGCGGTGCTGAGTGAACAACGGTTACGGATGGTGATCGCAGACGGAGCGCGGCACACGGAATCAGCTTGGGCGGCGCGGTTTCCCGAAGCTCTGCGATTTTTGTTCGGAAGGTAGATTGTTGTCAGACTGCATGAAAAGAAGTTAGTTTCCTGCCGCGGTTCTTATCTCGTTACGGCATATCTCATACAAAAGGGCCGCCATCACGGGTACAGAAAGCTGCAGGTGCGTCCAGCGTGCAAGCGGTCCGAACAGCGGGAGTATGAATGCCAGGTATAGAAGAACTTTGAAATATCGATCGGTGGAGTCGTCAACCTGAGCAACCAGCCAGTCGGAAAGCAGCAAGAAGGCGGGAGCGAGGATCACGAGATCGTAGACCGTGAGATGCGGAGCCAGAAGAACGGTGGCGAAAAGCAGAACAGAATAGCGCAACGAAAAAGCGGTGAGCCTGCGCCAGCAGTCGATCGTCAGAGCGCAAATCAAAACTGCGCTAAGTGCGTAGAGGGTGAATGAAACTGGAGGCCATGGGATGAGCATGGTCCAGAAGGTGCGCAGGGAGTGGGTCTGGTATTCCCTCGGTTCAAGCAGAGCCAGTACTCGAGGAACATGAACGAGTAGCCGCATCCATTCCTGAAGTGAACCGGATCCGTAATAAAGCAGGACCGCGATCAACTCGGCGGAAGCAGAGAGAAGCGCGCCGACGATTACCTTCCAACGAAGAGTGAACAGGAAGATGATGGCGGCGGCCAGGCCTAGTTGGGGCTTGAAGATGAGGCATCCGAGAGCCAGACCAGCGAGGAAATCACGCTGACTGCGCAGGGCAAAGAAGGCGAGCGTGAAACAGACAAGAGCCTGTGCGGAGGTTTGTCCCCAGGCGATCAGGTGCCAGAAGGCGGGGAAGGCAAATGCGAGAATCAGGACAGTGCGCTTGTGATTGTGTAGGTTCTTGCACACGCGCCATACGACGTAACAGCACAAGCCGTAGAGGAGCGCGCTGAGCGTGAGCCAGAGCAGCAGGGCCCAGGAATACGGGAGTAGAGCGAAGGGCGCGAACAGGAGTGAAACTTGCGGCGGATTAACGGGCAAATATTGGATGCCGGCGGCTGCGGGAATGCGCTGCGCCGCAAGCTCCGATTGCGCTTGCGAGTTGTAAAGATCAGCGCCTCGGTGAGCAAGGGCTAACGAGCCGAGAGTATAGAAATGAAGAAAGTCAGTCCCTTTGAGATTGCCAACGCGATCGAGCGCCCCGGGCACCGCCATGTTCCATAGGTAACCTGACCAGAGACACACGGCGAGAATGATCCCGTGAGCGCGCAGACGGCGGGACGTGAGCCACGCGGTTCCTGTTGCGGAAGTCGTGATTCTGCGCGGAACAGCCAATTTCCTATTCATGAGGATTGCAAATCTGTGAGTGCAACCTGCGCTGCCCCGCGTCTTGTCATCAGCAACAGAGGCAGAAGAATTGGAAAAAACAGAACCAGAAATGAAGGCAGCAACGGTAGCTGATTCGGAGAATCCAATCGCGGCCGAACAAGGAGCAGCACCAGGGAGATAATCCATGGCCAGCTCACGCTCGCTATAAAGACGACGCGGGAGAAACGCGATAGAAGGTTCCAGTCTTTTAACAGGAATACTACGGGAAGAATTAACATCACTTGATTGAATGGCGTTAACAGTGGGAATGCTAGTAAGGCGCCCATGAGAAAGGCGGCAAAAAGGTGGGCAAACTCCCGCGAATCAGCTCTCGCCCTTCGGTGGCGCCAGGCAAAAAGCAGGAATGTGAGGACGATGATACCGCCCAAGACTTGTCCAATCGTATCTCCCAGAGCCATGCGAAGCACGGATGTTGTCGGGAAATATTTTTGATAGGCTGCGGCCCCCTCAAGGAAGAAGCCGATCCATCCTGGAAGAATCCATTCGCCAGCAGCGATCAGAATTGCAAGTGTCGCGACGAAACTCGCGAAGAGCTTCCATCGGTTGCGCCAGTGCCCGATGATCCAGAGGAAGAAAAAACATAAAGGGAAAACTGCCATCTGAGGTTTGAGGGTGGAACAGGCGAGCAGCGAGCCCGCGGTCGCCAGATAGTTTCTGCGGACACACCATGCGGCTGCAATGGACAGGAAGCCAACGAGTATCGCGAGTTGCTGATGTTCCAGCCCCTGTGCGATCTGCGGGCTGCTGACGGTAAATAATGTGATCGCCAACAGTTCTGCCCAGGGCGGGCGCCAACGCAAGAAATCCAGGGACATCGGCACGCAGAGGGCTGCCAACAAACCCAGAACCATCGGAGCCCAGCGGTGCACCTTAGTGAAGTCGAAGTATATGGTTGGAGCCATCAGGAAGATGACGTAGACAGGATAGGCAAAGCGCTGTTCGTCGACAATCCTGCGCCTTGGTTCGCGATAATCCTGCGTGACAATGTGCCCGTAGAAGGCCATCTGGATCTCGCGGGTGACCTCCGGCCCGTACGGGTTAAGGCCGTGCAGCAGAAGTTCACGCGTCCCCACCCAACGGGGATAGAGATCGCCCATCTGCGCCTTGATTCCGTCCTTCACCTCTCCCATGTGCCGATCCCACGGACCAAGAATTCTTACGGCATAGAGCCATGTGATGGCGCTAACCAGAACGCTCAGCACGAGCCATATCCGGATTTTCATCTAGCGCAAAGCCTCGTACGATTCCAGTCGGGGCGGAGAGGCGTCGGCATTCACCCGCCAGAGGTGGCGATTCTTGAAGTAGCTCAACAATTCCTGATTCTTATCGTTTCCCATGTCGCGTGCCCACACCACTTTTGCCGCGTTAATGTCCGCGTCGTTGTAAACCCATTCGCGGTCCAGATTGTGAAGCGGACCGTAGTCCACGATTACGAGCTGCGGCCCCGGAAGGGATGAAAGCTGACGCACAATCATCGCCCTTTCCAGATTTCCCCGCGGCCAGCTGGATTCGATAGGGATGTGAAACGCCGCACCCGTTACGCGCAGAAGGATCATAGCGCACGCCAGTACAGGTATCGCGCGAACCAGGGCTCGACCTAGCGGACGTCCTGCCGGAGACCAGTACCACAATTGCCGCATGCCTTGAGCCACAAGCAGATAAAGGGCTCCAGCGGCAGGCGCGAAATAGTGAGGAAGAGTCCAGGTTTCAAACGCAATCCCAACGGCGACGGCGACGCACAGCAGAAGGGGAAGACACATTCCGCGCTGGTGAACGACCGGAAGAACCGCCAGCAGGGGAAAGGTCAGGAGCGGTCCCAGATAAAAACGCCAACAGGAAAAGAACCTTTCCGCAGCGTGGCTTAGATAACCAGTGAATGTGCGATTGCTCTCGAAGACTTTGATTTCCCACTCATAAAAATCGCGCACAACCTTGTGGTGATAGGAAACCTCAGGACGGGGTCTCTGCCAGTGGAACAGCGGAGCCGCGGCGTAAGTGTCGGCATTCGCCTGGTAGGCCATCCGAAACGGATTGCCGGTTACGCGGGAATTGTAGTGGGCGGTAGCTAGCGAGCCCGCGAGCAAGCACAGAAGAATTGGAACAATCACTCGCGGAAGTGACCGTTTGAACGCTGATCGATCTGTGCTCAGAAGCCAGAAAAGCATCGCGAAGGCGATTGGCAAGGCGAAGATGAGTCCTTCATAGGGGCGGCTATTGGCTAGAATCACGAGTCCCAGACCCATGAGCAAAGCGTCGCGCGCGCGAAGAGATTTGCGCAGACGCGGCCACGCTCCCAAAACCAGCGCGCCGCCAAGCGCTACAATCGACCCCGACCAGTAGCCATTCATCCAGTAGCTGAGTATGCCCAGCCGGAGCGCAGCCATCGCTGCTCCCAACAGAGCCCACGGCGGAGGCAGCCATCCTTGTAGCATCCAGCACAAGGCCGAGCACATGAGGGCAGTTGCAAGAACTTGACCGATCCAGGGGTGTCCCAAAAGTCGCCCCGCGGCAAGGACGAAGCCTTGTACCGGGGGATACATCGACATGTACGTGGGTTTTTGAATGATGTGGAAACTTTCGAAGTGGATCCACATGGGATGAGTGGGATTGGTGAGCTTACCGTGAGCGAAAGTGTCGGCTGCCAGCAGGTAACTGAACTCATCGTGATTTGCGGGCTGGGGAATGCCGAGGACTGGTATAAGTGCGAGTCGAAGCCCGATCACGCTGAGACCGACGAGCAACACGCAGAGGCGCTTGTGCCTTGCCAGGCGCACACCAGCGTTTTCGATCCGAAGGAAAACGGTCGGCACATCGGGGAGGGATGCACTGCGAGAGGAAAATAAAATCAGTGCCGTCGCGGCCGCCAGCAGGAGGGCTTCCATTAGCACCAGCAAGAGCGGAGCGACCCGTAAATATAGGTTCTGCATCGTGATCGAGCCAAGCACTTGCCGGCTCGCTAACGTTAAGCGTATTGCAGCGCGCAAGGGTAGCGTATCAAAGACATTTCATCTGAAACTTGTCCAAAATAAATCACACAGCTTGTTTGTCGGCAGCTCTCTCAAACAATCCGTCGACCATCTGAATCATTTCATTGTCGACGACGCGGTTTCGCGAAATGGCCTCGAGCAGCGGAATGGAGACGATCTTGTTCGAACGCAGGGCGGCCATACATCCGAATTCACTGCGGTGCACCATATCGATCGCGCCCAGGCCGTAACGGGTGGCGAGCACTCGATCGAACGCACTGGGCGATCCACCACGCTGGATGTGTCCGAGAACCACGGCGCGAGTTTCGAAGCCCGTGCGCTTTTCGATCTCGCGGGCGAGGATGTTGGCGATGCCTCCCAGTTTCACGTGGCCAAACTCATCCTTACCCATGTCTTGCAGAACGGGCGCTCCCTGACTAGGTTCGGCGCAGGAGAACTTTGCTCCTTCAGCCACCACAATGATGGAAAAATAAAGTCCGCGCTCATGGCGCTGGCGGATCGAGTCCGCGACCTTATCGACGTCAAAGGGTCGCTCGGGGATGAGGATGACGTCGGCGCCTCCCGCAATACCGCTGTAAAGAGCGATCCATCCTGCGTCGCGGCCCATCACCTCCACTACCATGACGCGGTTATGAGCTTCCGCGGTGGTGTGCACCCGGTCCAGGGCCTCGCATACGATGTTGCATGCGGTGTCGAAGCCAAAAGTGTAATCGGTTCCACCCAGATCGTTGTCGATCGTCTTAGGAACCCCAACCACCTTCGCGCCGCGCGCATGGAGTTTCTGCGCGACAGAAAGAGTGTCATCCCCGCCGATCGCGACCAGAGCCTCTATCTTGTTCTTCTCCAGCGCGGCCATACAGCGGTCGAGACCGTCAGCGCGCTTCGAAGGATTCGTGCGTGACGTACGCAGAATGGTTCCTCCCCGAGGCAAAATTCCTCCTACCGCCTCAAGATCGAGAGTCATGCTGTTGTTGTCAACCAGGCCGCGCCAGCCTTCCAGAAAACCCACGAATTCGTCACCATAAGTGAAGATGCCCTTGCGCACCACGGCGCGAATCACGGCATTCAAGCCAGGGCAGTCGCCTCCACCGGTTAACATGCCAATCTTCATGGTCTACTCCCTTAAGAGTTGAAATAAATTCAACCCCAGACGCGGACTGCGTTCTGCAACAGCCCAAGCGAGGATCCAACGGTTGCAGTTTCTTGGAAGAAATAGATTATCACCAAAGCGGTCGGATTCTGACCAACAAGTGTTTGGCCACGCTGTCCGTAGACGTGATTTAGAAGCTCGAGCAGAGATCGGATTCAGCAATCTACAATTTTGCGTTCAACTTCGCTTTCATTTTTTCCAGCAGGCCAGCGCAAGCTTCCCCGGCATCGCGAGTGGAAAAATCGCTTCCCAGTTCGACCACGGGAAGGTTCGCGCATGCAACCTGGAAGGCTTGTTGCGCGGCCGAAGACGCCGTCACGTCGGGTCCTGTCAGCAAAAGATCGAAGCGCGTGACGCGCATCAGGATTAAAGCGTCACGCAGGTGGCTGCTGGTGTGCACGTCGTATCCGGCGCGGCGCAAAAGTTCACGCAAGTAAGCAAGCACATCGGCATTGCCGTCCAGGCAGAGAATACTGCGGCCGGTGGGCGCAGGAGCTTCGGCTCGTGCTCCAGGCTTGTAAAAGGCTGCGACCGCCTTTTCCTCGGATTCATGCGTGTCGAAAAGGCTTGTCAGGTGCGAGAGCTCCAGAACTCTGCGCACGTGATCTGGTACGTTGCACAGCTTCAGATCTCCGCGCGCCTGACGAGTGCTGGTCAGAGTGCGGACGATCGTTCCCAGGCCGCTGCTGTCGATAAAGCCCACTTCCCCCAGATGGAGGACGATCGAGCGCCGATCGCGCAATAACCAGGTGATGTGCGCGCGCAGCGATTCGCTCTCGCCTCCAGCGACAATCCGCCCATTGCAGTGCACGATGGTGACGCGTCCAACCTCCCGGGTTTCAAGCGATAGTCGCAACGGCCTCCCGTCCGGCTTATAGCAGCCCGCGAAATCGCAACATTATATCGGCAAGGGGTTGGAACTGATAGGGTGAACTGAAGCGCCGGAATTGGCCTAGCGCTTGAGCCCGATGGCAGCCGCTTCCAGTTGGTCGTGAACTTCGGCAGCCCTCCGGATCGCTTCTTGCACATTGTCGCAAATGTTTTCCCCTCCAACCACCTCTTCGAATTCCGCCTGATGGATCAGGCTGGCGGGTTGCTCGCGCGCGCCGCAAAGAATCAACACCCGGTTCGATGCTTGCAGATCGCGGGCAACTTCCTCAATAGCGAACAGTCCGGTCGCATCCAACGCGGTCATATTGCGAAGGCGCAGAATGACGACGGGCGGTAGCGTGTGCAGATCCTCGGTGACGACGGAGAGCTTGTCGGTGGCGCCGAACAGGAACGGTCCGTGGATGCGGAAGATCGTGACGTAGTAAGGAATATCCTTATCTTGCAGGATGTGCATACGCCCGTCTTCCACATATTCATCGGTGACCTGGGAGACCGTGGTGGTAGCGGCGACGCGACCGATGAAAAGCAGGGCAGCGAGAATCATGCCGGCTTCGACGGCGACGGTGAGGTCGGCGAAAACGGTAAGAGCAAAGGTGACGAGCCAGATGCTGATGTCGGTCTTGGTGAGCTTCAGCAATTGCGGAATCTCGCGCCACTCGCCCATGTTGTAGGCGACAACCATCAGGATTCCAGATAGAACGGCGAGAGGCACGTGGCCCACCAGCGGGGCGGCGAACAGCAAAATGCAGAGCAGCGTGAGAGCGTGAATCATGCCGGCGACTGGAGACTGAGCGCCGGAACGAATGTTGGTTGCGGTTCGGGCGATAGCGCCGGTGGCGGGAAGTCCACCAAACATTGGCGAGATTACATTGGCCACGCCTTGCCCGAATAGTTCCACGTTCGGGTTATGGTGATCGTTGCTCATGCGGTCAGAAACTACGGCCGACATCAGCGATTCGATTGCCCCAAGCATCGCAACTGTAAAGGCTGGACCAAGCAGTCCGTGGATCAGGTCCGTGCGAAAACGGGGAATTACGAAGTGAGGTAATCCGCCAGGAATTCCGCCGAAACGTGAGCCGATGGTTTCTACGGGCAGCTTAAACAGCACTACGGCTGCGGTGCCGAGGAGGAAGGCCACAATCGCGCCAGGGATGCGATTGGAAAGCGCGCGGCACAGGATTATTGTGGCCACCGTGCCTGCGGCCAGTCCGGTTGCGGTATAGGAAAGCGTATGGAAGTTGCCCGACAAAGCCTCCATGCGCAGCCAGAAGACGCCTGGAACTTTGGCAAGTTGCAGACCAAAAAAATCTTTTACCTGGGTACTGGCAATGAGGATGGCGATGCCGTTGGTGAAGCCGATGACGACGGGACGCGGAATGAACTTTACGGCCGTTCCCATGCCGGCGAGTCCCATAACCATGAGGATGACGCCCGCCATCACCGTGCACATGAAGAGGCCGTCGATGCCGTGAAGTGCAACGATGCCGGAGATGACCACCACGAAGGCGCCGGTGGGTCCACCGATTTGCGTTTTAGAGCCGCCCAGGGCGGAGATGAGAAAGCCGGTGACGATGGCGCAGTAGATACCGGCCTGGGGCGTGAGCCCTGAGGCGATGGCAAACGCCATGGCCAGAGGCAGAGCCACCAGGCCTACGGTGATGCCGGCAATCAAATCACGCAGAAATTTATTGACGTTGTAGCCGCGCAGACAGAGGACAGACTTCGGAAGCCAACGTTCTTCGAAAGCAAACGCCATTAACCTATTATCCTGCAGCCGCCGAAAGAATAAAGCGAATTGCGAAAGGGCGAACACACCAAGGAACATGGACCACGGACCGAAGAATCTGCGCCTTGTTCGCTGAGTTGCGTCGCCGCCCCGGTTTCGGCACAATGCTCACGGATTGAGCATGAAACGGAGTGAACCCAAGACGGATCCAATGCATGAACGGATCTTCCCCACGAACGGACCTCACGCATGAACGGATCGAAGCATGAGTAAGACGCTTGCGATTTTAGGATGGGTAACAGTTGCGGCGCTCGGAGCCATGGGTGTGGGTGTGATCGCACTGCATCGCGGCGAGCCGATCAATGCTCTGTGGTTGGTAGTAGCTGCGACCTGCTGCTACGCGCTCGGCTACCG
>Ga0182018_10001613_pt1 | contig 25235 bp, 21 predicted proteins | sample 812P2MmetaG_FD_120490 | JGI IMG/M metagenome (GOLD analysis project Ga0182018, IMG submission 120490) | Permafrost microbial communities from Stordalen Mire, Sweden - 812P2M metaG | ecosystem: Environmental > Terrestrial > Soil > Wetlands > Permafrost | place: Sweden: Stordalen | collected...
CCAGTCCATCGACTGATCGTCCACATTGACGCCAACCCGCTTCAACGAATCATCTACCACCAGAGTCGCCAGATCGTAAAATGGCTGATCTGTCGTGTGCAGCATCACCAAACTCTCGCCATTGTATCCCGCGTCGGCGAACATCGCCTTAATCTCGGACAGAGAGCGCTTTTTCGTGATCTCCTCCATGCCCGCCATATCGACCTCCGGCTTGCCGGTCGCCAGATAGCCCATCGGCACGATCGCGCTGTCCGGATCGGCGCCCATCATCGCGTCCATCACCTCGCGCTGACTGATCGCCGCCCGAATCGCTCGCCGCATCTTCACATTGTTGGTCGGAGCGACCACGTGGTTGGGCCGCAACTGGCTGATGAACCCATAATCGTCGAGCCGTCCCACCTTCACGTTGGGCGCGCCGCGCAGCACCGGCAAAAGATCCGGCAGCGGCATTTCCAGCCAATCGATTTCTCCTGTCACCAGAGCGTTCGCCGCCGTCGCGGCGTCCGGAATCATCTTCCATTCCATCCGGTCAACCAGCACCTTATGACCCCCGGAGGTGAAGCTCGGTTTCTCGTCGCGCGGCACATAGCGGTCGAACGGCACCAACGCCGCGTGGCTGCCGATGACATATTCGTCTTTGAGAAAGCGGAACGGTCCGCTGCCAATCGCTTCCGGCATCTGCTTGAATGGATCGGTCTTCGCCAACCGCTCTGGCACCATCACCGCGGCGGTCTGGAATTTTGACAATGCCTGAGGCAATGACGGCAGTTTCCGATTCAACCGAAGCACGATCGTGCGATCGTCCGGTGCCTCGATCGCGTCGAGCCGCGCCGTTATCGTCGCACCAACCGGGTCGCGGATCATCCAGCGCCGCAACGAGGCGACGCAGTCCCGCGCCAGAACCTTTTCACCATCATGGAACCACTGATTCTCGCGCAGCGTCATGGTCCAGCGCTTGCCGTCGTTCTCGACGACGTAACCGGCGAGCATCTGTGGCTTCGGGTTCATCCACTCATCGCGGCCGAACAGCACGTCATAAATCTGAAATCCAATGTTGCGCGTTGTCATCGCGCTGGTCCAAACCGGATCCAGGCTGGCCAGCGGCGACTGTGGCACGAACAACAACGTTTTCGTGTTGCCGCCGAGCGCCGGACGCGCCAAAGCGCTGGCCGCGCCACCGGCCAAAAAACCGCGTCGTTTCATGGGATGTTTCCTCCGTCCGCCGCGACTCTAGCTGGTTCGCATGGCCGCAACCAGCGGCGCGAAGAATTGACGCAAGTTCAACCCCTGCCGCGCCTGGGGGCCAGTTCCTCGCGCACCTCTTCCTCGATCGCGTCCAGCAAGCGGGCGGGAAAGTGCCGCGGCATATCGCGAAAAATGAAAACAAGCCGTGTATCGGTGTCCGCGGATGGCCAACGTTCCAGGAATTCGGGCGGGGAAAATATGTGTTGTACTCCGTGGATTACGGCGGGCCGCCAGGCCATTTCCTCAATCGCAACGATCCCCTTCACGCGGATCAGACGATCGCCACAGTGTTCCATCAATCCTTGCAACCACAGCGTCAGTGCTATCGCGGGCACCGGCCGGGCCCGGCGCAGTGATTCCGTTTCGATCCCGTCCGCATGCTGTGCCCGGCTGAACGGCGACAGCCCGGTTCGATCTGCTGGCACCTCAAGCCGAGCGGCGCGCGCGACCGGATCGGCGCCCCCGAACAGCAATTCCGGCCCAGAGTCGATCGCGTTGGAGCGCGGTGCCGCGCGGTTCAACATCTCAATCCGAGAAAGCAACGAATCGGCGGGCGTGACCAGGTCCGTCTTGCTGAACACCAGCCGATCGGCCAACGCCACCTGACGCCTGGCCTCGGGGAATCGCTCCAGTGTCGCTTCGCCGAGCACGGGATCAACGACCGTCACCACGGTGTCGATCGCGTGTGTCGCGTATACGGCGCCGTCGGTCATCAAAGATTGCATGATCGGCGCCGGATCGGCGAGGCCGGAGGTTTCGATCAGCACCCGATCGAACAATCCGCCGGCACGTTCACGCAAGTCCAGCAACGTCTCAACCAGGTTGCTGCGAACCGCGCAACACAGGCAGCCGGTCGTCAGTGCCAGGAACGTTTCATCACCGGTTGCGATCAGTTCGTGATCCAGCCCGATTTCGCCAAATTCGTTGACGATGACGGCGGTCCGGGCGAACGCCGGATCGCGCAGGATCCGGCTGATCAGCGAGGTTTTGCCCGAGCCCAGAAATCCCGTGACAATCGAAACCGGGATCACGAAACTCTCATCTCACCACGCCACGTCCGCGCCCTGGAAATCCAGAAATGCGTGGTGGTGCTTGCCGCGCTCGCGCTCGATCATCGATACGAGTCCGCCCGCGCTTTCCTCGACGCTGACCGGAGCCGACGGGCCGCCCATATCGGTGCGCACCCAACCCGGGTGCAACGTCAGCAACGTGACCCCGCGGCCTTTCACCTCATTCCACAGTCCGCGCGACAGTGAGTTCAACGCCGCCTTACTGGCGCGGTACAGCTCGTGATACCCATCGCTTCCCAACGACACACTGCCCATGGCCGAACTGGTGAACGCCAGCACGCCGGTCTTTTCCCGCACCGACCCTGCCAGGGCCCTGGCGAGGCGGATCGGAGCGATCGCGTTGGTGAACATCAGCGTGCCGATTTCCGCCGCGCTGGCCTTGCTCGCGCTCATGTGGTCCGGACCGGCGACGCCGCCGTTGACCAGCACCGCGTCCAGGGTCTTGCCCGCCATCGCGCTGGTGAGCGCGTCGATCTGCCCAGGATTGGTCATGTCGAGGGGCTGGATTTCCAGCTTGCCGGGATGGGCGGAGGCCAGTGCTTTCAACTCGGCCGCCGCGTCCGGGTGCCGCGCGGTGGCGATCACGGACCAGCCGCGGCTCAGCATTTCCTTGACGACACCCAGGCCAATGCCGCGGTTGGCACCGATCACAAGGGCGAGAGACGGGTCGGCCATGACGAACTCCTTCGGTACGATACGATCAGGCCAGCATGCCTATTTTTGTGGCTCGACGACAACCGTGCCCACTTTGCCGCCTTGTTCGACCGATAAATGGGCGGCCGCTGTTTGGTACAGCGGGAACGTGCCATCGACGGACAGAATGCGGCCCGGCGTGGCGATGAAGCGCGCCATGTCGATCTGCGCGCGCTTGCGATCGGCGTGCCGGCTGGTTGGCAGCACGAAGCCGCGGATCGTCAGATTTTTCGCCATCAGCGTTCGCAGCGGCACCGCTGGTTCCAGCGCCCCGTTCGACGCGTAGTAAGCAATGCTGCCGCCCTCCCGCACCGAGGCGAGCGTCGCGGCGAGATTGCCGCCGAAATCGACGTCCACGACGTGATCCACCAGTTCGCCGCCGGTGATGTCGCGCACGCGGGCGGCGACGTCCTCACTCCGGTAGTTGATGACATGCGCGGCACCTCCGGCACGCGCCCGCACGGCTTTTTCCTCTGAACTGACCGTCGCGATCACCGCCGCGCCCGCCCAACTGGCGAGTTGCACGGCGTAATGGCCGACCGCGCCGGCGCCACCGGTGACCAGCACGATCTTTCCCTGCAAGGGAGCGGCGGAGAACACGCAGCCATGCGCGGTCATGCCGGGAACGCCCAGGGTCGCGCCCTCGGCAAACGAGACATGGGCGGGCAGTTCGGCGACAAGGTCGGCGTTCAGACAAATATATTCGGCGGCGGTCCCCATCCAGCGGCCATTCCTCTGGCCGTTGTACAGCCAAACACGCGTGCCTTCCCAGCGGGCGGGCACCATGGGCCCGACCTTGTCGATCACACCGGCACCATCACTGTTGGGGATCACCCGAGGATATTCCGCCGGCACCGCGCCGCGGCGCCGGTAAGTATCTGACGGATTGACCCCTGAGGCCTCGAGGCGAACCCGAACCTCGCCGGTACCAGGCTCGGGAGTCGGCAGTTCTCCGGTGACGATGACCTCATTCGCCGGGCCTTGCCGATCATACCAGACTGCTCGCATCGCCGTCTCCCCCATGCCGAAAATTCTGCCTCGGCAGTCTCAGAATATGACCCAAAGTGCCAGGCCGTTACCAGCCGGCAAGACAAAGCATGAGATGACCCCAATTCGCGCCAGACACTTCAGGCTGGCGCACATCGGAGATTTGAGGATGGAAGACAGCGGATTGCCTGCGATGGCTTCGGCGGCCCTGGCTGAATTGCGCAAGGCGGCGCGGCTGGAGGGCGCGGCGATTATCGACATGGCCCGTCCGGATTCTGCTTCAGTACTGTTATTCGACGCCTCGCCAGGGGTCCCGGACGCGATTGGCAGCGCGCACCAGATGCTGCGGCGCTGCCCGGACGCGCCGTCGTTCTCGGTCGGCAGCGACAAGCGGCCCATCCTGGTGTCGCCCTGGATTCTCCACCCCGATCGCCGCGGTGGTCTGGCCTTGTGGCGCAACGCCGGCGCCTCGGCCTGGGATGAGCGCGACGCCGATTTCGCCGCCTCGGTCGCTGGGCTGATGCGTGTGATCATCGAGCACGGACCGGGCGAAGCCTCGATCGACCGACTGACCGGTCTGCCGAACCGGCCATATTTTCTGGGCGAGGTGAACCGTCACATCGACCGGCTGGAGCAGGACGGCACATCCGGCACCATGCTGCTGGTCGACCTCGACGGCCTGCGCCGCGTCAACGCCAGTCACGGCCGCGGATTGGGCGACGATCTGCTGATCCGGACAGCTAATCTGCTGCGTGGGATGGTGCGGCCGGTGGATATGGTCGCTCGCGTTGGCGGCGACGAATTCGCTGTGTGGCTGGACGGAATGGACCACATGACCGCCGCCGAAAGGGCCGTCGGTCTGGCGGAACGGCGCCTCGCGTTGCCCGAAGGGGGCGTTATCGGCGAGCAGACCGAAGTCGCGCAAATGGAGTTGACCTTGTCGATCGGTATCGCCAGCCGGTTGCTCGGGGATGGTGAGGACGCCCGTGCCCTGCTGCGCCGCGCGCACAAAGCATTGTGGGACGCGAAGCAGTCCGGTGGCGGCGGTTGGGCCGTGTCCCGCGCGCCCAGGGGATAATCCATGACTTTGGCGCCGGCGGTCTGAAGTCCGCCGCGTCAATCGCGCCCCGCATGAGTTGATGCACCAATCGGCACCTGCAATTCGTGCAGTGTCGTCGCGGCTCGCGCGGCGGCTTCGCATAACTCCTCGACGGTTTCGGCGCGATTTTCCTCGATGTCGAACCGGCGCAGGCAGGACGATAGCGTCGCAAGGCCAAGGAGTCCGGATATGCCGACGAGATCGTGTACGGCGTCTCGCACCGTGGCGCTCTCGGCGGCATCCGGACGCCGCAGCATCCCGAGCAAATCTTCGATGCGCCGCGCCGCCGCCTCAAGATGCTCGGCCAGTTTGGCGTCGCCCAATCCGTGCCTCAACTCGGCGAAGGCGGACTCGTCGAGCACCTTGGGCTCGGGTGCATCGGTTCGCGGCGTGGACGGGCGCCGCGCGGCCGTCGCCACCGCGGCCAGCAGTTCGGCGCGGGTGAATGGCTTCATCAGGCACAGATCGATGCCAGCCTGCCCGGAGGCACCTTCGCCAAGCGCGACGAGATCGGCGGTCACCAACACCACCGGCGTACGACCCCGTTGACCGGGTAAGGCACGAATGCACCGCGCGGCCTCCAGACCGTCCATGATGGGCATCCGCATGTCCGTCAGGATCAGGTCGAAATCCTCTGCGTGGGCGGCTTCGACGGCTGCTTCGCCGTTCGCGACCTCGGTGACAGAATGCCCCGCCTGGCGCAGAAAATCCGCCGTCACCGACCGGGTCAGATCCAGGTCGTCGGCCAGCAAGATGCGCACGGGACCGATCGGCGCCGGCGGCGGCACGCTGGACTCCGTGGCCGAGACAGCGCGCATGCCGGCATCGGCCGTGGGGAGCTCGACCCAGAAGATGCTGCCACCGCTCGGATTCTCTCGATAACCAATGCGTCCGCCCATGCGGCGGACGAGGCGCTCGGAGATTGAGAGCCCGATACCACTTCCTTCGATGCCGGTCCGGTTGGAATCCAGGCGATCATATTCACGAAACAGCCGCCGCCATTTGCCGGGTGGAATCCCGGCGCCCGTGTCCGCGACCTCAAACCGCAAATGCGCCGCGTCACCCACGACCCTCAGCGTGACGGTGCCACTGGCGGTGTATTTCACCGCGTTCATCAGCAGATTGATCAGCACCTGCTCGACAAGGTCATGCACGAGCATCACGTGCCTGGGCGTCGCGGGCGCGATGCCGCCCGTGAGGCGGAGCCCTTTCTTCCGTGCCTCGCTTTCGAACATTGAAATGCAGGTGCGGATCAAATCATCCAGATCGCAGGGCGAGGCGAGAAGCGGTTCCTCGTGATCTTCTGGACGCGCGACGTCGATCACGCGGTTGACGATGTTGCGCATCAGCGTCCCCGCTTCGGTCATTCGGGTCAGCCGCGCCGCCTGCCGCTCGTTGAGTCCACCTTCCTCCGCCATCAACTCGGCCTGGCCGAGGATACCGGTCAACGGTGTGCGCAACTCATGACTCATCGTCGCGAGCAGACGCAATCGTTCGTCATTGGCCGCGTTGGCCGCGGCCTCGACGCGGCGGCCGTGGCGCAGGATCCGATGACTGGCGATACTGAGAAGCAGGATGCAAAGGCCCGGAATGAGGGCCAACGGCGGCAGCCAGATCAGCCAGGGGCGCGTCTCACCAGTGACGCCCGCGTGGTCCAATGCGAGTTCCAGAACCAGAGGCGCGGTGCCGACACGGCGAAACATGCGAATTCCGTCCGCGCCACCGTTCACGTACGGCACGCCGGTTTGCTGGAAGTCTCGCCATGCCGGATCATCCGCGCCCATCCGGCCAACGGCTTCGTCATCGAACGGGGATTGCATCAGGATCACGCCATCAGATCGTCTGACGGTGACCGAAAACGGTGGACCCGGCAGTTTGTGGGACAGCAAATCGCCCAACCAGGTCAGGCGAACGCCGGCGACCACAACCCCGGCGAACGCACCATCGGGCGAGGTCAGGCGCCGGCTAATCGGGATGGACGCATACTGATTCGACGCCAAACCGAAGGGGCGGCCGATCATCAGGCTGTCGCCTGGATTTTTCTGCTGATCCTGAAAATAATCCCGGCCGAAGAAGTTCCCCGGCCGGGACACGTTGGATCGGGAGTCAGCGATCACATCGCCAACCTCGTTGAGTACATTGATGAACCGAACGTACCGCGCGGTCAATGGCAGTTCGAGTAATTTCAGTCTGGGTGGTGCCTGGCCAGCATCGGGCCTGACCGCGGCCTCCAGCAGCGCGAGATCGAACAACGCGAGATCGTCCTCGATGTCACGCGCGAATTCATTGGCCTGAGCGGTCATCCGCCGGGTCTCGCGGCTGGTGGCGTCGGTCCTGGCGGTCAGCCCGAGAAACACCGCCACCGCGAGGCAGGCAAGGGTCGCGAACAGGCTGACGCCAATAAGCCAGGGCAGGGCGGCACGCAGGGACGGCGGACGCATTCTGGCGGTTCCCGGTAATCCGGGGAACCTGACGGTAAGAGGTTAACGAAGTGTTGACGGGTGCGGATGAGTGGAAGCTGGCAGCTACGTATTGCCCGGTTTGACTCGCCGGTCTGGGTTGTGGGGATGCCCACCAATCATGATCGCCGCCGCGGCGGCCAACAGAAGCAAAGCGGACAGAATCGCCGCTGCCCGTGCACCGCCAATGAAGGCACCGGTGCCGCTGATCAGAGCCCCAAACAGCGCCACACCCAACATGCTGCCGGACTGCCGCGTCGAATTGAGAACACCGGCCGCGATGCCGGAATGCGCTTTGTCCACGCTGCCAAGCAGCATTGAGGTCAGCGGCGGCACCAGCAAGCCCAGGCCGGCGCCCATCGCGATGAGCTGCGCGCAGAGCGCCCAGTACGGCGTGTCATGTCCGATACCGGCAAGACCCGCGCAGCCCAACGCCGCGAGCACCGAACCGGCGGCGATGACCGCTCGGGCGCCGTAACGTTCGGCGGCGCGCGGGGCAAGAAGATTCGCGGGCATAACGATCGCCATCATCGGCAGGAATGCCAGCCCGGTCGCGAATGGAGCCAATCCATTGACCTGCTGGAAATACAGGCTGAGCACGAAAATCAGACCCTAAAAGGCGACGTTGACGAGCAAGCCGATCGCCGATGTGATCGAAAATAACCGATTTTTGAACAAGGCGAGCGGCAGCATCGGTTGCCTGGCACGGCGCTCCCGGACCACGAACAGCACGGCCAGTGTGGCGAATGCCATGCATCCGGCGATCACAAGCAGATTGTTCCATCCGAAAGCACCGCCCTCGATGATCGCGCCGGCCAAACAGCCAAGGGCGCAGATTGCCGCGGCCTGTCCCGGCAAATCGAGTTCCCTGGTAGGCGCTCGCGCGGTTTCGCCGGCATGGCGCCATGTCAGCCAGAGGCCGAGCAGGCCAATGGGAACGTTGACGAGAAAAATACCTGGCCAGCCAACCAGCGCGACGAGTCCGCCTCCGGCGACCGGGCCAGCGGTGAGCGCGACACTGGCGCCTCCCGCCCAAATTCCAACGGCGCGGCCGCGGTCTTTTTGGCCGGGATAGGCGTGATTGAGCAGAGCCAGGGAATTCGGCACCAGGATGGCGGCGCCAATCCCCTGCACGGCTCTCGCCGCGATCAGCAGCACGATCGTCGGCGCGAGCGCGCACGCCACTGACGCCGCGGTGAAAATCGCGAAGCCGGTCATGAAGACCCGCTTCGCGCCGAGCCGGTCACCGAGGGCACCAGCGGTCAGAATGAACGCCGCGAACGTGGCTGTGTAGCTACTGACCACCCATTGCAATTCGCTGACGCCGCCCTGGAGCGATTGGCCAATGCTGCTGAGGGCGGTGTTTACGACGGTCACATCGAACTGGACCACGCAAAAGCCAAGACTCATGGCGGCGAGTGTGAATGACTTCGCGTGCGTCGAGGCCGTTTGTCGCGCGAAGGGCACCACGCCGTGCCCGAGGCGGTGGTCCATGGTACTGGGCATGCGACACGATCCGATTCGGAAGTTATTTCCGCGCGGCGTCCGGATAGAATTGCGGTGCTTCGCGCCGGTCGAACATTCCGTAGTCGCGGATCACGCGAACCAGACGATGCCTGGTGGCTTCGGACCCGGCTTGCCGCCATTTCTGGGCCGCGACCTTGTCCCGCCACGACGCGAGGATCAGCAGCTTGCCTGGATTGGTGATGCTCTCGAACAACTCGTGACCGAGCAGACCATCGGAACGCGGGTCAGGCTCCGTCAGTTGCTCCGATCCGGCTGGAGCCAACTCGGTGATCGTGCAGACCTTGGCGTCACCCGTTTCAGTTTCGTCAAAGCGCCGTTCTTCGACGGCGATGCCCTTGGGTGGCGCGTTGTCGGCGATGATCTCGCCGACACGAAGGTGATAATCCGCGAACACGTCGGATCGGCCCTTGCGCTGCACGCCGTGATGCTCGCCCTGCGTCCGCCACCGCACCACGGATTTTTCGTCGCGCCAGATTGAAAGCGAAAGCACGAGGCCTTTGTTGCGTCTGCCGGCGAAGCGCTCATTGTCGATGAAGCCGTCGATCGCCTCGAGCTTCGGCTTCAATTGTTTCGCCAACGCGAGGTAATCGTCCCAACGCTCCGGCTTCGGCTGAACTTCGAAGATAACCGCGAACATGGATGGTCTCCTGAATTGGGATTTCTCAGCCGGTGGCGGGATTGTCGCCCAGAAGGAACGTATTGGTTTCGCGATACAGCGCGTGGCGCATCTGTTCGAAATGCATCAGATGCGTGGCGCGACCGATCTTGATATCGCGCCTGACCGGTGAGGCTTTGAAGGCATCGAACAGCCAGCGCGCGTCCTCGTCGGTCACAAGTCCATCCCATTCGCCTCTGATCAGAGCGACGGGCGCTCGCACCAAAGCGGGATCGTAAGCGAGCAAGCCATGCCATGCCCGCAAAATATCGACAAACGGTCCGGTGGGCACTTTCACGCCGGCGGGATCGCGTGAGCGGCTGTCGCGGTCGCTGTCGAGATAACGCTCGCCCCATTCGTCGAAATGCTGCCGCGACAGGACCGGAGTCTCGGCTTGCGGCACGTCCTCGACAAAGCGCTTCCATTGATCCTCGACCGTGACCACGCGCCATGCCGGGCCCGATGGGGCGGTTTCATAGCGTCTTGGCGGACGCCGTGTGACGGGTCCGAACAGGACCCAACGATCGACCATCTCGGGGTGCGCACCGGCGAACCGTCCGGCGGGCATCGATCCCCAGGAATGCGATAGGAGCGATAACCGAGGGACGCCCTGGTGCCGCGAAATGAATTTGACCGCCGCTTCGACCTGCGCGCCCGCGTCTTCGGCAACGCAAAGCGGCGCCTGCGCGCCGGCGGGCTCATTCATCGCCGGATAGCGGTCGGACTCCCCAAAACCTTGAAAATCCAACGCCCACACGTCGAAGCTGGCCTCGTTCAGCGCGTCGCGCCAGGAAAACCCATCGAACCGATGCGCGACCGACACGGACGAGGGGAACGTGGCGCCATGCACATACAGCACCGGTCGCGGCACCGGCCCGACCGGTCGTTGAGCCGGCAAATACCGCAGAAACAATTCCTGGGCGGAATTCGGACCCGGAATCCGGAAATGCTCTTCACGCGGGTCGAGCAGGGGAGACTGGAATGGCATGGGAATTCCTTCTTTGTTGAATGTGCAACTCCGTGTGTAAGCTTACGTTCCGGTTCCTGCTTCCATTGTGGTCGAAGTGTTTGCCAGGTGTTCGTGCATGACCAGCACCGCCCACGGCTCGCCGTCTTCGCCAATCCTCCGGCGCGCCGGTCGACGTGTGAATGATGAGATCAGACGACCGGGAGCTGGTGACTCGCGAGAATCTCGACCGGTCGAAATCGTACCACTTCAATCCGGTCGAGCAATCCGTCGATCGGCAGAAGCAAGGGATCCAGCGCCGCCACCGCCGCCGCCGGGTGGGTTAAATCCTTCGCCAGCGTGATATGCGGCACCCAATGGCCGCACTGGTAATGCGGTTCAATCGGTTCGCCATCGACCGCCGCCAGGATTTCCGCGTGCATGGCGAGCAGCGCGGGCGTCACCACCGGTGCCAGGAACAGCGCGGACGGCGTGCCCGGGAACAAGCCCAGACTGACCAATGTGATTGGCAATCCGGGACGTGCCATGACCCCGCGTGCCGCCGCGACCAATCGGGCCTGGCTGGACTCATTCGCGAACACCGCCAGCGTCAGATGCGGAGGATACCCCAGTTGGACCGCATCATCGCTAGCGTCCCGCGAAGCCAGCGTCCGCCACATCGCCTCGACACACTGGGCCGCCGCCGCGTCGAGCCCGAGCGTGATCGCGAACGGCATCCCGGATCAGACGTAATCCGCCACCCGCGTGACATCGTTCGTCTTGTCCGAGATGACCGCGTTGAACACCAACGACAGCACGGCGGCCACCACGAGATTCAATACCAATGTCGCCAACGCGATATAACACGGGAACGTCGTGCCCATGATACTCAGTGGATAAACTGGCGCGTAGTTGTTGCTCAGCACCATCCACGTTCCGGTGCCGAAACCCGCCACCCAGCCAAGAAACAACGCCCACCCATGGAAGAATCGCGTATACAGCCCGATGATGACCGAGGGCAGGGTCTGGATGATCCACACGCCGCCAAGCAGTTGCAGCCACAACGCGTATTGCAGTGGCACGAAGAAGATGAACACCAGCGCGCCCGCCTTGATCACCAACGAAACGATTTTGGCCATCCGGCTTTCCTGCAGATCCGTGCAGGCTGGATTGATGAACTCCCGGTAGATGTTGCGCGTGAAGGTATTCGCCGTGGCGATCGACATGATCGCGGCCGGTACCAATGCGCCGATCGCGATCGCGGCGAACGCCACGCCCACGAACCAGTCCGGAAACATCGCCATGAACAGCGCCGGCACCGCGAAGTTGTTGCTGTACGCCTTAAACCCGGGGATGAACTCGGGCATCGCCGCGACGCCAACCGCCACCGCCATGAACCCGACCAGCGCCAGCAGTCCCAGAAGCATCGAATAGGCCGGCAGCATCGCCGCATTGCGGCGGACGACGCGGCCGCTGGAGGAACTCAGAATGCCGGTGATCGAATGCGGGTAAAGGAACAACGCGCAGGCCGAACCAAGCGCCAGTGTGGCGTAGGCGCTGAAACTGCCCCAACTGGCGCCGGTCGGTGGCACGAGCAACAGTTTGGCTTTTGGGATCGCCGCGAACACGGGTCCGTAGCCCCCGAGGTGGATCGGAACCGCGATGATCACGGCGAACACGGTGATGTAGATCAGCGTGTCCTTCACCACCGCGATCATGGCCGGCGCCCGCAGGCCGGAACTATAGGTAAACGCGGCCAAAATCACGAAGGCGATGATCAACGGCAGGTCGCCGAAGAAGCCTGAGGTTTCGATCCCCATCGCGCCGATCACGACCTGCATGCCGACAAGTTGCAGCGCGATATACGGCATGGTGGCGACGATTCCGGTCAACGCGATCACCAGCGCCAGCCAGCGATTGCCGAACCGTCCGCGCACGAAGTCGGCCGAGGTCACGTAGCCGTGCTTATGACAAACCGACCACAACCGCGGAAAGATGAGATACAGCAACGGATAAATCATGACCGTGTAAGGCACGGCGAAGAACCCGACCGCGCCGGCGCCGAACAGCAACGCCGGCACCGCGATGAATGTGTAGGCGGTGTAAAGATCGCCGCCGATCAGGAACCAGGTCACGACGGTGCCGAAGCGGCGGCCGCCCAGACCCCATTCATGCAACAGGTCCAGATCGCCGCGGCGCCAGCGGCCGGCGAAAAAACCCAGGATCGTTATGCCAGCGAACAGGATAACGAAGACGATGAGCGCGGTGCTGTTGAGGGGCATGACCTAGCGCTCCACGGCGTAGACGACCGCGATCAACCCGGCGGCGATCAGGATCCACAGCAACTGATACCAGTAAAAGAACGGAATGCCGGCGACCATCGGCTCGACGCTGTTGTAAGACGAAACCCACAGCATCGCGACGAACGGCACGATCAGCAGCAACCTGGCCCAGAGCACGCGCCGTACGGGTTTGTGTTCGTCGTCCTGGTCCGGCATTTCGTTTCCTCCGCCTCGGTATTTGTTCCGCCGTAGCGCGTTTCGGCATGGGCGTAAAGTTTGTTACAGCCCTTTGACAGCCAGGACATGTGGTAAGGCAATTCACGGTTGTGCCGCCAGCCGCCAAATCATTCTGCGGATCGGGGGTCCGTGCGGAGCCTAAGGGCGAAATGGCCAGCAAGGAAAAGACGGCCTCGAAGCGAGTGTGGGACCAGCGGCGCGTCAGCCAAACGCGGCGCTGGTCCGCGCGTCAGTGATTGTTCCGCGATTCGCCGCGGGTTTCGATCACGTTCAGGTAAAGCGTCGCCGGCTCCAGACAGGCGCCCGTGCTCATTTGCCCGACCATGGAGCGATAGATCTCCTCCCATGGCGTCATGTTCAGCAACTTCGGCGGTACCCAGGCGGCGCGCCGTGCCTCCAGTTCGCCCGGAGGCAACAGCACGTCGACTTTTCGCGAATTGAGATCGATCCGGATCCGGTCGCCGGTTTTCAGCAACGCGAGACCGCCGCCGACCACCGCCTCGGGCGAGATGTTCAGGATCGACGGCGATCCGGACGTGCCTGACTGCCGCCCGTCCCCCATTGTCGGCAATGTCATGATCCCCTGTTTCATTAACGCGGCCGGCGGCTGCATGTTCACCACCTCGGCGCTTCCCGGGTACCCGACGGGACCGCAATTGCGGATGATCAACACCGATTGTTCCACCACGCCCAGTGAGGGATCTTCGATCCGCTGGTGGTAGTCTTCGGGGCCTTCGAAGACGATGGCCTTGCCCTCGAACACGTTCGGCCGTTCCGGGTTGGACAGGAAGCGTGCGCGAAAATCCTTGTCGATGACGCTGATCTTCATCACCGCGCTGTCGAAGATATTACCCGACATGACCACGTATCCGGCGGCCTCCAGCATCGGGTTGGCGTAGGACCGGATCACCTCACGGTCGCCATCCGGTACCTCGGTGAGGTTCTCGGCGATCGTCTTCCCGGTCACGGTCATCGCGTCGCCGTGCAATTTGCCGGCCTTCAGCAACTCCTTCATCACGGCCGGCACGCCGCCGGCGCGATGGAATTTCTCGCCCAGAAACCGGCCCGCGGGTTGCACGTCGCACAGCAGCGGGATTTCGGGGCCAAGCCGCTGCCAGTCATCCAGCGAGTGCTCGACACCCACATGCCGCGCGATCGCCACCATGTGGATCGGACAATTCGACGACGCACCTAACGCCGCCGCCGCGACTACCGCGTTATCGAACGCCTGTTTCGTCATGATGTCGGACGGACGCAAATTTTCCTTCACCATGCCGACGATGCGTTTGCCGGTTTCGAACGCCATCCAGCCGCGCTCCCGATACGGCCCCGGAATGGCGGCGCAACCCGGCAACGACATGCCCAGGGCCTCGGCCAGCGAGTTCATCGACGTCGCGGTGCCCATCGTATTGCAGTGACCCACGGAAGGCGCTGACGACGACACCATCTTCATGAACTCGTCGTAGCCGATCTTACCCTCGGCGAAGAGTTTTCTTCCCTCCCACACGATCGTGCCGGAGCCGGAAAGACGGCCTTGCCACCAGCCGTCCAGCATCGGGCCGCCCGACAACACGATCGCCGGAATGTTGACCGTCGCCGCGCCCATCAGGCAGGCGGGGGTCGTCTTGTCGCAGCCGGTGGTCAGCACGACGCCATCGATCGGATAGCCGTGCAACACCTCGACCAGACTTAAATATGCCAGGTTGCGGTCCAGCGCGGCGGTCGGCCGCTTGCCGGTCTCCTGGATGGGGTGGATCGGAAACTCCAGCGGCACACCGCCGGCGTCGCGAATGCCGTCGCGCACCCGAGACGCCAGTTCGATGTGATGCCGATTGCATGGCGATAAATCCGAGCCGGTCTGCGCGATGCCAATGATCGGCTTGCCGCCGCGCAGTTCATCCGGGGTTATGCCGTAGTTCATATAGCGCTCGAGATACAGCGCGGTCATCGCCGGGTCGTGCGGATCGTCGAACCACCGGCGTGAGCGAAGCCGCCGTCCGTTGTGATCTTCGTCCATTTGTTCATCCTCCCACCGCGTGAATTCCATCCAACTGTGCGAGCGAGCCGGACCCGGCGCAAGAGATCAAGGACCGGGCAGCCGGAAAGGCGCCAGATCGCCATTGCATTGCAAGAGTTGTTCCGGTCATTTGAAGACGCCCAACATCGGGGTAACACGGCATGTCAGACCAACCGCGGATCGGTATTCTGCTGAGCCAGGCGAACGCCGCGCGCGAAGCCGGCGACCTGCCGGGAGCTGATGCGTTATGCCGCCAGATTCTGCGGCTCGACCCGGTCCATTCGGGCGCCATTCAGTTTCGTGTCGCCATCGCCAACACACTGGGCCGGCCTGGGGACGCACTCGCCATACTTGACGAAGCGGCGCGCGCAGCCCCGATAAACCCCTCTTGGCCGCTTAGCCGCGCCCTCATCTTGACGTCGTTGGGTCGCCACGCGGAAGCACTTGCCGCCAGCGACCAGGCCATCGCGCTTTCGCCGCTGGATCACACTCTGCATCGTGCCCGCGCGGCCCAGTTGTTCGAGAGCCACCGGTTCGAGGAAGCTCTCGCCGGTTACGACGCGTCGATCGCGCAGCGGCCGGACGTCGCCGAAAGTCACATCGACCGCGCCGAAACGTTACGGCGGCTCAATCATTTTGACGAGGCGCTGGCCGCCTACGACCGCGCCACTGACATCGAACCGGAGTCAGCCCGGGCATGGTATGGCAAGGCCATGCTGCTTTTATTGATGGGCCATTATAAAGACGGTTGGGCACTGCACGAATGGCGATTGTTCACGCCAAACTTTCCGGAACCCGAGCGGCTGTTACCGCGTCCGCTCTGGGACGGGGAGCCCCTCTCTGGGCGCACATTGCTGGTTCGCGCCGAGCAGGGTCTTGGCGACTCCATTCAGTTTTACCGGTTCGTGCTTCAGGTGCGCCGCCAGGGGAAGATCGCGGTGCTCGTCCCGCCGAAACTGGCCCGTCTGTTCGCCACGCAGCCGGACGCGCCGCCGGTCGCCACCGATACCGACCATCTGCCGCATTACGATCTGCATTGCCCGATGCCGAGTCTTCCGTTTCTGCTTGGCACCGAACTGGCGACTCTCCCCTCCGCGCCTTATCTGCGGGCCGATCCCGCGATCGCCGCGGCGTGGCGGGCGCGGTTGCCGCAGGTGCCGGGACGGCTTCGGGTCGGCATCGTGTGGGCCGGCAACAAAACGCAGGAAAATGACCGCGACCGGTCGATGAAGCTGGAGACGATGCTGGCGATGCTCGATCCGGACCTGACCGTCATCTCGTTGCAGAAAGACGTTCCCGAATCTGATCGGACCACGCTGCTGGCGGCGGCGCATGTGCTCGATCTCAGCGAGAGCCTGACGGATTTCGCCGACACAGCCGCGGTCATCAGCGAGCTCGACCTGGTCATCACCGTGTGCACATCGGTTGCGCATCTGGCGGGAGCGATGGGCACGCCGGTCTGGGTGTTGCTTTCAACCTCAGCCGACTGGCGCTGGCTGATCGGCCGGGAGGACAGCCCCTGGTACCCGTCCGCGCGCCTGTTCCGCCAGGACAAAGCGGGCGACTGGACGGATGCGGCGCGCCGGGTCCGCGAGGCGCTCAAAACCATAACGGTCCCAGCATGAAACGAACGATCCTGATTACCGGCGCGGCCAGCGGCATTGGCGCCGCCGTCTGCCGCGTCTTCGCGTCACCTGACACCTCGATTCTGGTCCATACCCGCCGCAATCAGGCAGGCGCCGACGGTGTCGCCGCCGAGCTGCGCGCGAAAGGCGCGGCGGCGGAGGTCTTCTTCGCAGATCTCGCCGAACCCGATGCCGCCGCCGCCTGCGTGAACGCCGCGGTGACCCGCTTTGGCGGTCTGGACGTACTGGTTTCCAATGCCGGCTTCGCCGATCGCACGCCGTTCGCCACGTTGACGGATGCCGCCATGACCGCGTCGATCGAGGCCATTCAGGGCGCGTTCTTTCGCCTGGCACGCGCCGCGATGCCGCATCTGAGCGCATCACCGTACCCAAGAATCATCGCGATTTCCAGCTTCGTCGCGCACACCTTCCGCGTCGGCCTTCCCACTTTCCCGGCGACCGCCGCCGCCAAAGCCGCGCAGGAGGCCCTGGTTCGCGCGCTCGCCGTGGAACTTGGTCCGGCCGGTGTGACCGTGAACGCCGTGGCGCCCGGTTTCATTCGCAAGGATGAGGGTGCGCATCGCGCCATCGGTCCCGGCGCACTGGCGTCGCAGACCGGCCACATTCCGCTCGGCCGTATCGGGTTGCCCGCTGATGTCGCCGCCGCGGTGGCGTTTCTGGCGTCGCCCGAAGCGGGCTATATCACTGGACAGACCTTGCATGTCGATGGCGGATTGGTCATCTGACCGCTCATTGTTCCCGATCGGCGCGGGTCGGAGTCCCAGGGCCTGATCCAAGGGGGCCTGATCCAAGGATGACTCACGATGTCGGATTTCCCAGAAGTCGGCACACTCCTGAGCCAGGCGAACGCGCATCTACAGGCGAATGAGATCGACGCGGCCGATGCTGTGTACCGCCGGATCCTGGATTTCGACCCGGTGCACAAGGAAGCCACCTTACGCCGGATCACCATCGCGCGCCGGGCGGGAAGGCGGGATGACGTCTTCGCTCTGATTGACGTCGCGTCGCGGCGGGCCCCCTCGAACGCCGATTGGCAGGTCGGCCGCGCGCTCGCACTGGTCGAACTCGGCCGTTACGATGAGGCGTTTGAGTCGTACGACCGCGCCATCGTATTGCAGGAGGACTGCGCTGACGCATGGTTCGGCAAAGCCCAGTTGCTGCTGCAATTGGGCCGTTACAAGGAAGGTTGGGAACTCTACGAGTGGCGTTTCTATGTCTCCGGACTGGGCGGCGACACGCGGTTGTTCCGGCAACCGTTATGGGGCGGCGGCGGCTTCCATGGCCAGATGATGCTGGTGCATGCCGAACAAGGCCTCGGCGACACGATCCAGTTTTACCGCTTCGTACATCAGGCGCGGAGCTTCGGCGGCGTGATCGTGGAAGCACAGGACCGGCTGGTGCGTTTGTTCGCCTCGCAACCGCAGGCGCCGCTCGTCATTCCGGTCGGTCAACCACTGCCAATGTTCGATTTGCAGTGTCCGATGATGAGCCTACCGATGCTGCTCGGCACCGAACTGCATTCGATCCCGTCGGGACCATATTTGCAAGCCGATCCGGCGTTGAGCGCGGCATGGGCGGCGAGGCTCCCGCCGCCGGATGGCCGGCTCCGCGTCGGAATCAGTTGGGCGAGCAATCCGGAGGGTATCGCGGCAAGTCACAAGACCATGTCGCTGCAAGGTCTGCTGGATACGCTCGGAAACGGCCCGATGATTGTTTCGCTGCAGAAGGATGTTCCCGAGACCGACCGCGCGGCGCTGAAACAGGCGACGCGCGTGATCGATCTGGGCGCGGCGCAGGCCGATTTCGCCGATACGGCCGCGATCATCGACGGACTCGACCTGGTGATCTCGGTGGACACAGCGGTGGCACATCTGGCCGGCGCGTTGGGTCAGCCGGTTTGGATCATGCTGCCCGAAGTCGCCGACTGGCGTTGGCTGGTCGGTCGCGGGGATAGTCCGTGGTACCCCACGGCGCGTTTGTTCCGCCAAACCGATCCGAACGACTGGTCTTCGGTGATGTCCGCCGTGGGGGCCGCGCTGCACGCTCTTCCTCCACGCCGTTAAAGCGAATTCCGGTTGAATCGCTCGTATCGTCATGGCCCTCCCCCGATCCAGTCGGGGGAGGGCCATGACGAATACTGTGTCAATCCGATCGGAAACCGCTCCAGGCGTCAGCGCGCCGCTTCGGCGATTTTGCGCACCTGGCCGCCGATCTCGGGACGTGCTTCCAAGGCGGCGGCGATCCGGTTTTCCAGCGCCTTCTTCTCTCGCATATCGACATGCGCCCAGTCGGCGACCGGGGAGATAACGACGAGCACCGGTGCGGCCGCGCCGCCGAACACGCTGTCGCGCGCCATGGCCAGGCGCGTCGCCATGCTCGCCGCCGCCGGCTCGCCGTTGATCCAAAGGCCTGCCACCGAAACGCGGGCCGGATCGCTGCCGCGGATGACTCGCCACGGCCGCAACTGATCGCCGTTGGTCGCGTTCACCGGTGCTTCCGACCAGTCCTCCGCCCCGCCAAGCCGCGTCAGATGCCGCCGTTCCGCGCTGATCGGGCCCGCGGTCGACCTTGGCGAGAAGACCTCGACCTCTACCGTCATCGGAATCCCGTCGCAGCTCACGTGCTGCAGGATCGTCCGTCCGGGAGCGTTCGCGTCGGGTCCCGTGGGCGCGCCCTGATTGACGCAGGTCGGTGCCAGATCGAGCGGTCGCAACGCGATGTCCGGCATCGCGGTCGCGCGGTCGAGACCCAGCACGAGTACGGGGCCGAGCGACGCCAGCGCCGCAACCGCCAGGCCGGCCAGCAGCCCATTCCGAGACGCGCGCGGATCCTGTGCCATGGGTGGAGCAGCGCTCGCCTGGAGGTGTTCGTCCTCGCGGAATGGAAGGCCGGCGACGATCAGCAGCAGGATGACGAGCGAGAAAAAGATCCACCCGTACAGGATGTGATCCGCCGCCGCGGCTTCAGCGCTGCCCAGAAGATGGCCCAACCAGACAATGCCCAGGGCGCGGAAGCCGTTAGCGATGATCGGCATGATGATTGAGGCGATGATGAAGACGGTTCGCCGCACCGGGCTGCGATACATCAACAGCGAATAAAGCGCGCCGAAGGCGATCGAGGCGATCAGAAAGCGCAGGCCCGCGCAGGCCTCGGCGACGTAAAATGATCCTTCCGGAATATCAATGACATATCCGTCGATGTAAGTTGGGATGCCAAGCACATCGACACCGTGCCGGATGAACCATGTCGTGATATCCTGCAGCTTCGGCGTGAGGAACTCACCGAACGGTACCAGGAAATACAAATACAGAAGCGGTCCAAGCACCGCGAGCCATAGCCGCGGGCCAAGCATGGCAAGAAACAAAACCTCGACCATACTGATCGCGGCCAGCTGGCGGCCTTCCATGATGCCAAGCCGCTCGGCGGCCAGCCATCCCACCGCCAACGGCCCGATCAGCAGGGTGGCGCGCGGCGTTGGCACGACGGTCAGTCCGCGCAGCGCGGCGCGCCGGTCCCAGATCAGGAACACGGCGATCGGGATCACCAGGAAGCAGTGATTATACGCGGTCGAAATGATCCAGGTGTGGACCGCCGCCTCGATTTCGGTGTGAAACAAGATGCCGAGAATGGCCAGACCGATCGCCAGCCCAACGCGGGCGTCGCGCAACGCCGTCAGCGCGCCCGCCAGCGGGGCCTCGGCGACCGCCTCACTCATCCGCCCGCTCCAACGAGGCTGGGTGCGGGCGCCGCCTCCGGGCGCATCAGATCGTCGAAGCCGCTCAGGCAGGCGTCCCAGTCGTAGCGTTCCAGGATCAGGCGCCGCGCGGCCCGGCCTAAAGCCTCACCCTCCGGCGTCGTGCCGCCATCCGTGCCGGTCAGACGGACCGCGGTCGCGGCGAATGTTTCGGCATCGTCGGCCAGAATGACCTCCCGACCCGGTGTCGCGTCGATCCCTTCCAGTGCGCCGGAGGTAACGATGACGGGTTTGGCCATGGCCATCGCTTCCAACACCTTGTTTTGAATGCCGCGTGCGATGCGCATCGGACCGACCGAGGCGGTCGCGTGGAAAATATAGGGACGAACATCCGGGACCCGTCCCGTGACGGTGACGCCGTCCCGCTTGCCGAGGCGTTTTACGTCCTCGGACGGGTTGCTGCCAACGATAAAGAACCGCGCGCCGGCGTGGGTGCGCCGAATGATCGGCAGCACTTCACCGGCGAACCAGACCACGGCATCGACGTTGGGCGGGTAATCCATGTTGCCGGTGAACACGAAGGAGGGTCCGGTGGCCGGATCGAAGGGGGCCGGATACTCGCGCGACGGGTCGAAATACTGGTGATCCACGCCGCAACTGATCCCGACGATCTTGTTCGCGGCTTCCGGCACCTTGCGCCGGAACAGCGCGGCCTCGGGCTCCGTCACCAGGACGGAGTAATCGCACTCTAGCGCGACCCGCCGCTCCAGTTGCTCGACGAGGCGGCATTCCCGCCGGTAAATCTGCCGCATCGGGAAGCTTGCGGTTTCGGCATAGGAACGGAATTTCTCCGAGTCGACATCGCCCAGTTCGACGACTCGTTTGCCGGTGCGCGGCAGGTCGAGCATGTAAGGCGCCATATTGGATGAATTAACGAAAATCATTTCCGGTTTCACGCGAGCGGCCACGTCCGCGACCCAATTCCGCAGTCCGCTGTTCTGGAAGAACGTCACGCTCAACGCTTCGCCGGTCAGCAACCCACGCGTGCAGGTGAGTTTGGCGCGCTTGCGGTCGAGCGGCGCGGTATACATGTCCGCGCAGAGCCTCCGCACCGTTTCGATGTGCTGGAAATCGTCCGGGTCGTCGATCAGGCAGCCGAAATGGACGTCGTACCACTTCGTCAGATAATTCAGGATTTTCCAGTTGCGGGTCTTCTCGCCTTTGATCAGCGGATAGGGCAGGCGTTGCATCAGGAACAGCAGGTCCGGCATCGCGTTCAACCCAGTCCGCGCACGATCGAGGGACCGATCGCGTTGGCGACGGCCAGCGGCAATTGTTTCCAACCCGCGATGAACAGCCGGTATTTCGGGTTCAGCGGATTGTGGTCCGGGATCGATGCACCCGGTGCGAGTTTGTAGCGATAGTGCAGATTTTCCGGCGTGAACCCCCAGTTTTTTTTGAAGTCGTGCGATCCGGTGCCGATCTTGCTGCGGCCGAAGTCGAACAACCGGCAGCCGCGATCGGCGGCACGCCGCATCACTTCCCAGTACATGAAATCGTTGGCGGCGCGCTGGCGGGCGGAGGCGGTGCCTCCGCCATAGTAGGGCAGTACCTCGTCACGAAAATAGAAGTTCATTACCGAGGCGATCGCGGTGTCGCCGTCCATCACCGTCACGACATCGCAATCGTCGCGGAACACATCGGTCAGCATGGTGAAATAGCGGCGGGAGAAGACCGGTGTGCCAAGATTGCGCACACTCTCGGCGTAAATGCGGTGCAACCCGGCCGCGTCGCGATCGGCGATGGAGCGCAGATTGTTCTGAATGCCTTTGCGCACCATCGCCCGCTGCTTGCGCGGAATGGCTTTCATGTTTTTGTCGTGATTGGCTTCGATCGGTTTACGGAATGTCACGTAAAGATCAGGCCGTTCCAGCCAGTCGCACTGAGCGCCATCACCGAGCGGTGCACGATGGCGAAATTCCACCGCGCTGGCGCCGGTTGTCTTCAGTAACGCCGCGGCATGAGCGTTCAACGCGGCGCCACTGCCGGCATCGGCGGCCAACGGACCGCCGTAAACACAGAACGGTACCGAAATCAGCGAATCGCCGAACAGCATTGTTTTCACACGCGCCAACGGCAACACGCCGGTGATGGCGCCGTCGCGCTCGGCGCAGACGTAACAGGTGCCGTGTCCGAAGGCTTTCTCGATCACCTCAGCCCAGGCGGCGCGATGAAAAAACGTGCCATCGGGATGACCGGTGACGAATTCGTCCCAGGCGGCGGCGCCGATGTCATCCAGGGAGCGGATCGAGACTTGCATGCGATGCGGACCGTTCAGGCGGCGGCGGACGATATGTCTTGCCGCGTTGGTTCGCCCCAGGCCTCGTCCCCCACCAAATGGATATAGACCCGGTCGATGCGGTCCCAATGGAACTTGCGCAGAATGCCTCGGAGCGCAGGTTCCATCCGGGACAGTCTGGTATAATGCCGCAGCCGCGATTTCCACCCCGCGCCTTCGATCTTCGGCTGGCCCGGATCGATCTCCCACGGATGGAAATAGAAAATCGCCGCCACGAATTCCTTGTTAACGTGCCTTAATCCAAGGCGGTAAACGATGCTCGGCAACAGCCGGAAATAACCACCGCCGGAGCACGGCCAGTTACGGCCGAACGCTCGCAACGTGGTCATCGGCAATTCCCAGAGTCCGTCGCCGCCCTCCGGTTGGTACGGCACCCTGGGCGCGTCCGGCATGCCGTACAGATCGTGCGCGATCGGGTTTACGCTGGAACTGTAACGATATCCCTCCTCGCGCAGGATGCGAAACGTCCATTGGTTGCGCGCGCCGATCGAGAACGTCGCCGCGCGATAGCCGCTCACGCGGACGCCGCCGATATCCTCCAGCAGCGCCCGGGCCCGCCGCACGTCCTGGCGAAACACCTCCGGCTCCTGTCTGTCTGCGCGCGTGTGATCCCAGCCGTGGCTCGCCAGTTCATGTCCCTCCGCCACGATGCGCCGCACCATGCCGGGATGCCGTTCGGCGATCCAACCGAGGGTAAAGAAAGTGCCATGCACGCCGGCCTCGTCGAACAACGCGAGGATGCGGTCGACGTTGGCCTCCACCCGGCTCGGGAAGCTGTCCCAGTCGGCGCGTTTCACGCGATGCGCGAAAGCCTGCACCTGGAAGTAGTCCTCGACGTCGACTGTCATCGCGTTGAGCAGTTCAATCATGGCCCCTTCTCCACCGCGGCGGCCAGGAGTTTGACGATCCGTTGGAAGATCCGGTCCTGCCGGGCGGTGACCTCCTCCAACGCTTCGATGCGGTGCAGCAAATCGTTTGGCTCGCCGCCGTTGCCACCTCCATTGCCACGGCGTGGCGGGGTGTGACCGTTGCGCCCTTCATCGGCATCCGCGACCGCCGCCTCGATACCGTTCAGGCCGTCGGCCATCTCCTCGGCCACTTCGTTTACCATGTCACCGGTGATCGCCGTTCGTTCATCGAGCGCGCCGAACTGCAGCACGCGGGAGCACAAGGTGTTGATCCGCCTTGGTGTCCCGCCGGTGTGGTGGTACACGGCGGCGAACGCGTCCTCGTCCCAGTGCGGGTTGCCCGCCCAACCGACGGTTTTCAGCCGGTGCTCGATGTAGAGCCGGGTCTCGACGTCCGACAGCGGGCCGAGGTGGAATGACGCCAGTACGCGTTGACGCAATTGCTCGGCGTCCCGGCTGGCCAGGATCGGGCGGAACTGCGGTTGGCCAAGCAGAATGGTCTGCACTGAGGCTTTGCCGTCCACGGTGATGTTGGAGAGCATGCGCAACTCCTCCAACGCCGCGAAGGAAAGATTCTGCACCTCGTCTACCACCAGTACGCAGCGGCGGCCGGCATTGCGTTGCTCGCGCACCATGTTTTCGAACCGGCGCAACAGGACCGATTTTTCGGTGCCCTGGACCACGCTCAGGCCGAACCCGTCCATTACCAGCCGCAGCAGATCGTCGCCGGACACCTGGGTGGTGACGACCTTGGACACCGCGTAGGTGTTACGGTTCAGTTGCAGCCAGAGTTGCTCCACCAGCATGGTTTTGCCGGCCCCCACCTCTCCGGTGATGACGATGAAGCCTTCCCGCTGGTCCAGCCCGTAGACGAGATGGGTGATGGCGCGTTTATGGTTGCTGGAACTGAAGAAGAACCGCGGGTCAGGCGTCAGCAGAAAGGGAGGGCCGTCCAGGCCATAGAACTTTTCGTACACGTTACCTTCAGAACTGTTTGGTCACGCCCAGGAGCAGGATGTTTTCGTAGAGACTATAACCTGGTATCTTGGAAACGCGGTCGAAAAAAGTGTACCGCGCCGACAGGGAGGTAGAAGGCGACAGCGTGTATTGCAGGCCGATTGCGGTTGACAGGGAACCGTCGGTGCCCAGTGAGCCGCGGCGAAGCAGAGTGTACGACACGCTTGTGCCCAGAGACATGTCCGGTGAGAGGTCATGCGTCCAGGACAGGCCGGCGGTCTTCGCGTCGGTCGATTGACTGTTCCCGGAACTCGGCTGGTTGAGGATGACAAGGTTCCCCGTTTCGGGATCGATGAATTCGGTGGTTGTCGTGGCTCCCGGCGTGATGTTGGTCTGGATCGACCAGCTCAGCGAGGCCTGCACCGAATCGCGCACCCACTGGGTCGCGAACGAC
>Ga0182018_10001614_pt1 | contig 25234 bp, 22 predicted proteins | sample 812P2MmetaG_FD_120490 | JGI IMG/M metagenome (GOLD analysis project Ga0182018, IMG submission 120490) | Permafrost microbial communities from Stordalen Mire, Sweden - 812P2M metaG | ecosystem: Environmental > Terrestrial > Soil > Wetlands > Permafrost | place: Sweden: Stordalen | collected...
CCATCTCGCGAACTGCATTCACGAACGAGAAAGAAGCCGCCTTCCGCGCCCAGGTCGGTCGTCTGGAGCCCACCGCCGGTTTGTCCGGCCTGCTCGACTGGGCGGACTTTCTCGGACTGCCGAAGGCGGTGGTGACAAACGCGCCGCGTGACAATGCGGAATTGATGTTGCGCGGGCTTGGGTGGCTGGATCGCTTCCCTGTTCTGATCATCGGCGACGAACTCGTGGCTGGGAAGCCCGATCCCTTACCCTATCTCATGGCAATGCGGCGGCTTGGAGTCGAGGCGGCTGGCTCGATCGCGTTCGAGGACTCACTGTCCGGTGTGCGTGCCGCCGCCGCGTCAGGCGCGCAGACGGTTGGTCTGACGACGGCGCTGAGCGAACAGGCGTTACGTGATGCGGGTGCGACGATCGTCGCGCGGGACTTCACCGACCCGGCGTTGCTCGCGGTACTGCGAAGGCGCGCTGAGGGCGGCTGACGTGTTCCCGTGTCATCGTGAGCGAAGCGAACCATGCTCCGTCAGTTGCGAAAGGAACATCGTTTCGATTCGCTCGGGATGACGGCGGAAGAAACTGAGTCAATTCCCAAACGTGTCACGCCATTGCTCGACCACGTCAGGAATGCCCTTGGCGATTTCCGCCGTGGTCAGCGTCAGCAGTTTGACGTCCGTCAGAGGCCTGCCGCCCAACATCGGCGGGCCGTCGGCACGCACCGGGACCATGTGCTCTCGCGCGGATGCCGCCGCGAATTCCGGGCTGAGCAACCACTCCAGGAACAATCGCCCAGCGTTCGGGCTCGGTGCCTGTGCGAGGACGGCCGATGGACCCACTGTCAGCAACGTGCCGTCCTCCGCGTAAACGAAGCCGATCGGGTTGCCATGTTCAGCACTTTGCAGCGTCACGCTGGCGGCGGAGAATCCAGCCATGCACTCACCGGCGTTCAACAGAGTGATTGGATCGCCAGCGGAACGGCCGATGCGAGGGTTGTTCTTCGCCAGTTTTTCGAAATACTCCCAGCCATATAATTTCGTTACCGCGACGACGAACTGACCGAAGTAGCCGCTGAACGCCGGGTGACCGGTCGCGATCTGGTTTTTCCATTTGGGATCGAGCAGATCGGTCAGACGCCGGGGGATGTCAGCCCCGGTGACCTTGTCGTTGCGATAAATCATTCCTTGCAGCGATGCGATGACCGGGTAGTAGAAGCCGTCTTCGCCCAACCCATGAAACAGCGGCGCCATGGCTCCGGCATTGACAGGCTCATAGTGCGCCAGGGCGTTGCGCGCCTTGAGCGCCGGGTAATGCGCGATGTCGGTGGAACTGAACACGTCGCATTGCGGTGTCTTATTCTTCAATTCTTGCAGCAATCGCTCATAAGCGACCTGCCCCGTCGTGCGAATGACGACGACCTGAATACCGGGATAGCGCGCGGTGAAGCGCTTGCCCATCGCTTCGGCCACTTCGCCGGACATTTGCGCCGTATACCAGGTGAGCGTGCCTTCTTTCCGTGCCGCGCTCTCCAGCGCATCCAGATCCGCCCGGGCGGCACGGGGCAACAGTGACCCGCCCGTCAGCAACCCCAAACCGGCCATCGCACGGCGGCGCGGAATGCGAGTGCTCATTCGTCCTCCCAATCGCTTGCTCTTGGCTTTCCCGGTGTATTCCATGGATCGTTTCGCTGGGGTAGGATCGGCCGGTTCGAATAGCAATGGGGATGCGCGATGAACAGGAAATCGTTGTTGGGCGTGATTGCCCTGGCCGGGCTGCTGTCAGCGCCGGCGATGGCCCAGATTCAGATCGGCGTGGCCGGCCCGCTGACCGGGTCCAACGCCGCGGCCGGCGATCAGATGAAGACCGGTGCGACACAGGCCGTCGCGGACCTGAACAAGGCAGGCGGCGTTCTGGGCAAGCAAGTGGCCCTGACCATCGCGGACGACGCCTGCGACCCGAAGCAGGCGGTCTCGGTCGCCAACCAGATGGTGGAGAAGAAGGTTGTGCTGGTCGCGGGACATTACTGTTCCGGCAGCTCGATCCCGGCCAGCAAGGTGTATCTGGAGGAAGGCATTCTGGAGATTTCGCCCGCCTCGACCAATCCGAAATTCACCGATGAAGGTGGCTGGGGCACGTTTCGCGTGTGCGGTCGCGATGACCAGCAGGGCGAGGTAGCCGGCAAGTATCTCGCCGCGCACTACAAGAACCAGAAGATCGCGATTTTGCACGACAATTCGGCTTACGGCAAAGGCCTCGCGGATGAGACGAAGAAGTCGCTGAACGCCGCCGGTGTGAAAGAAGCGACGTACGATGCGTACACGCCAGGCGAGAAGGATTACAGTGCGATTGTCAGCCGCCTGAAGCAGGCCGGCGTGACCGTGATCTACATCGGCGGTTACTACACCGAAGCCGCGCTGATCATCCGACAGGCGAAGGAGCAGGGGATGAAGGCGACTCTGGTCAGCGGTGATGCACTGGTGACCAAGGAGTTCTGGAATATCTCGGGTCCGGCCGGTGAGGGCACGATCATGACGTTCGCTCCCGACCCGCAGAAGAATGCGGCCGCGTCGAAGGTGGTGAAGGAGTTCAAGGACCAAAAGATCGATCCCGAAGGCTATGTGCTTTACACCTACGCGGTGATCCAGATCTGGGCTGAGGCCGCGAAGAAAGCCGGCACCACGGATCCGAAAAAGGTGGCGGCGACATTGAAGGCGAGCGGTCCCTGGCCGAGCGTGCTTGGCCCGGTGAGCTTCGATAAGAAGGGTGACATCACCGGGGGTGCGTACGTGATGTACATCTGGAACGCGAAGGGCGAATACAACCAAATGTGAACGACGTTGTCGTGCAAATGGACGCCCCGTCGTGCGAGCGGCGGGGCGTTTGTTTGAGGCATGCTCGCATCGACTGTTCGACGGACGGCTTCAATGCCAGCGTGTCGTCGATTGGAAGGCACGGGAGATTGACACATGAGTCTGATCAATATCACGGCGGGACCGTTCCAGTTCGTGGCTCGCTTCGAGGACACCGCCGCGCCGAGTACCAGCGCGCGGTTTCGCCAGTTGCTTCCGTATCGGGAACGCATCATTCATGTGCGATGGAGCGGCGAAGCCTGCTGGATTCCACTCGGCGATCTCGATCTCGGCCTGGGCTTTGAAAACCACACCAGCTACCCGGCGCCCGGACAGATTCTGCTGTACCCTGGAGGGATCAGCGAAACCGAGATCCTGCTGGCTTATGGCGGGGTTCAGTTCGCCAGCAAGATGGGCCAACTGGCCGGCAATCATTTCCTGACCGTGGTCGAGGGTAATGAGCACCTCGCCAGTCTCGGCAAGCTGGTGCTATGGTCCGGTGCGCAGGACATCGTGTTTTCGGCACCGATCTGATCAGCGCTCACCACAACCAAGGAAGCCCACGCATGGCTCGACTTGAAGACATTCCGGAGCCTACCCGCACGGCGGTCGCTAACCTGCCTTGCCCGAGTTTCGAGACCACGCCCTTCGTCAGCGGGCCGCCGCTATCCCAACGCCGCGCGGCGATCGTCAGCAGCGCGGCGTTAATCCGCCGGGGCGACAAGCCATTTCCGTTTGGCTCGGGCGAATATCGCGCGGTCCCTGGCAGCTGGAGGAACGACGAAATCCTGGTCAGCCATGTCTCAATCAACTTCGATCGTGCCGGCTATCAGCGGGACCTCAACGTTGTCTATCCGATCGACCGACTGCGAGATCTCGCGGCGGAAGGTGTGATCGGCAGCGTCGCCGACACCCACTACACGGTCATGGGCTCGACCGATCCCGCGGCCATGGTGGAATCGGCGGACGGCATCGCGGCCGCGCTGCTCGCTGATCATTGCGACGCGGTCGTCCTGGCTCCCGTTTGACCGCTGTGCACGCGCGCCGTGAGCGCGATGGCACATATGCTGGAAGAACGGGGCCTGCCGACGACGGTGCTGGCTCTCGTGTTGCCTCAGGTGGAAAAGACCCGTCCCCCGCGGGCCGTGATGCTGCCGTTCATGCTTGGGCGGCCGTTGGGCGAGCCGGCCGATGCGCCATTTCAGCGCCGGGTCCTGTTGCAAGCGCTGCGTTTGCTGGAGCGCACGGATGGACCGGTGTTGCTTGAGAATTTTCCCGACGACAATCCGAGCTGGTTCGACCGCCCGGACTGGCGGCCCGCCGTTTCGCTACCGATACCTCAGGCGCCGCACGAGGCCGCCGCCTGGGAGGCCGCGTTCCGAACTGAACTGTCGGCTGTGCTGCCGGTTTGGGAGCGGTTCAAGGCGCGCTTCGGCCGCACCACGGTGGGACTCGCCGGTCAGCCACCAGAGGCCTGGCCGGGCTTTGCCGCGTCGTTCCTGAAGGGCGCTCTTCCAACTGTTCCGTTGCATGATACCGCCGCGTTGGCTTTGCGTTTCATGGCGGACGATCTGAAGGCGTTGTATGGCGAGGCCGTGCAGGCGGATGGCGCACCGCCGTCAGCCCGTCAGATCGATCGATGGTTCTGGCGGCAAACCGTCGCCGGGCAACTGTTGATCGCGTTACGTAAGGTATCGTTAACAAGTGAGAACAATGCGCTAAAGACGGTCGGTGGCAGATTCTTCGTTCCGGTGCCTTACTTGCCCACCTGAGGGAGACCAGGTTCGTCGCTGGCCAGAGCATATCAGGATTGGCTGCGTTCTGTGATCCGCGGTCGCGGTCGCGGTCGCGGTCGCGGTCGCGGTCGGCGCGAGCGAAGCGAAGCAGTGACTCCGGCGTGGGCAATGGGATCGGCTGGCCGGTTCAGTCCTGACCATGGCTTCGCCGCTCGCGACAATGGCATCCCGGGTTAACCACCGATTCATTTTGACGGTCTAAATCGGGCGCTGAATCGGCGGCCAGCGGCCTCCTGACCGCGAAGTGGACATCGATATGAGGTCAGCCATGCGGGAAACACTCGGACGACTCCTCGGACTGTCGGCCCCGGCTCTGCCCGTCTTCGCACCGGACGGTTTGGAACGTCTCGCGTGTCATGAAGGTTATGCGAGCGCTGAGCCATTCCCGCATCTGATACTCGACGGATTGTTCAATCCGGAATTACTGCGCGCCGTCGTCGAAGAGTTTCCGGACGCGGAAAAAGGCATTGTCGAGGTGCATAACGATGGCGTGTATGTGCGCCTCAAGCACAATACGACCTGGGAGACGGAGCTTGGGCCGCGCACAAGGCGGTTTTTCAATGAAATGGCCAGCCCTCTTATGCTGCTGGCGCTGGAGCGCGCGTCCGGAATTTCCGGATTGATGCCGGATCCTTACATGTTCGGTGGCGGTTTGCACTTCACCAGTGCTGGCGGCAAACTCGCGGTGCATGCTGACTTCAATCGCCAACCAAAGTTAAATCTGGATCGCCGCCTCAATCTGTTGCTTTATCTGAACGAAGGTTGGACGGAGGATAATCAGGGCTGGCTGGAGCTTTGGGATCGGGAGATGCGGAACCGCGTCGCGCGGATATCGCCGGTGTTCAATCGGACGGTGATTTTCAGCACCACCAGCTTCTCATTCCACGGTCAGCCCGAACTTATCGTCGGCCCACCTGGGCTCGTTCGACGTTCCATCGCGTTGTATTATTACACCAACGGCCGGCCCGCGGACGAAATTACCGAAAAAAATCATTCCACACTTTGGCGGGCGCGTCCGACAGGCGGCTACTGACCAGACCTAGGCCGTCGCGGTGGCCACACCCCTAGCCGGCCGCGATCACGGTGTGATAGCCGCGCCCATAATAGATCAGCCCTTCTTTCGCCGTTCCGAGGCGCACCGCCTCGACGGAACAAAAGAATACGTCGTGCGTGCCGGACTGCACGATCTGCGTGATGCGGCAATCGAACACGACCAGCGCCTTGTCCAGCACTGGCGCTCCGGTCTCCAGGGTGTGCCAATCATGGCCGGTAAACCGCTCTTCGTCTGAATGGTCGGTCATACCCGCGAATATCGGTGACAAGCCCTCCTGCGCCGGGGTCAGCGTGTTCACACACAACACCTGATTCGTCATGAACGCCGGGTAAGAGTCGTTCGCCCGGTTGGCGCATACCAGTAATGTCGGCGGCGTATCGGTCACGCTGGCCACCGCGGAGGCGGTGAAGCCCGCCCGTCCCCCGGGACCGTCGGTGGTGATCACGTTCACCGCCGCCCCCAACCGAGCCATCGCGTCGCGATAGGGCTGCTTTTCGACTGGCATGACAGGCTCCCTCCACAGCGTGGCGCACAGTATGCACGGTCGTCCAGGCGAGACAAAGAGACGATGGCGGCCCGTTGGGCGGCCCGTGGGGCGGCGCCTAGCCCGGCTCAGGAGTAATGCGTGGTCCGCATTCCAGACCGCCGCTGCCACGCACCCCAAAGTGCGGTCGGGTTCACCGGTGGCCTGACACGCGGTTTCATCGGTGGGTAAAGATGAACCAAGGTGCGTGGGTCATCGGCATCCGCACGGTTCGGAGGTCCGACATTCAGCGAAAGTGGTAGAGTAAGTGGTCCGTCCGGACCATCTGCTTCGTTCTCGCTCCGGCGGCACCACGCGACCCAGATCGCGATCGCGAAAGGGGCCGCGAAGACGAATATCAGCCCCAGTTGAAACATGGTCATTGTCACGCCCATTCGGATTAAGTCCGTCGTCACCATCCGCGCAAATCCTGAAGACTTCGTTAACGGCCAACCGCGGTTCGCCCAGTCCCCGCGGATCATTCACGCGGGTCGTCAACGCTCGTCTGGTCCGCCCGGTTTCAGCTCGATCGGAAATCGTCTAACCGTGCCGCCCATGAACGCACCCAGCACCAACGTCATCGAGGTTCAGGGCCTGACGAAGCGCTACGGCGATGTGCTGGCGGTGGACGACATCAGCTTCTTCGCGCCGGCCGGTGAGACGATTGGACTGCTTGGCGGCAATGGGGCTGGCAAAACGACGACAATCGCGATGTTGCTCGGTCTGCTGTTACCAACCGCCGGGTCCATTCGCGTACTGGGCCACGACATGCGGCGTGATCGATTCGCGGCACTGGCGCGAATGAATTTCTCCTCGCCATACGTGTCCTTGCCCGCTCGGCTGACCGTGCGGGAGAACCTGCGCGTTTACGGCCATTTGTACAACGTTCGTCACATCGATCAGCGCATCGCCCGGTTGGCGGAGGAACTCGACCTTGGGGAGTTGCTGGATCGGCCCGCGGGGCAGCTTTCGGCCGGTCAGAAGACCCGGGTCGCGCTTGCCAAGTCACTGATCAATCGGCCTGAATTGCTTCTGCTCGATGAGCCGACCGCCAGTCTCGACCCCGATGTAGGCGACCTGGTTCGCACCTGGCTCGAGCGGTACCGAGCGGAAACAGGTTGCGCGATCCTGCTCGCCAGCCACAACATGGCCGAGGTTGAGCGTTTGTGTTCTCACGTCCTCATGATGAAGCGAGGGCGCATCGTCGACCGCGGCAGCCCTCAGGATCTGTTGGACCGCTATGGCCGCGATGACCTGGAGGAAGTGTTCCTCGACATCGCGCGCGATCGGCGCACTTCCCGCGATACAGGGACCGCGCGGCAGACGGTGCCGGCATGATCCGCTCGCCGGAGATCCGCGCGTGACCGGCTCGGCGCGCCGTATCTGGGGGATGATGTATCGTCATCTCGCCCTGTACCGCCGATCCTGGCCGCGGTTGTTGGAACTTGCCTATTGGCCGGTACTGGGCATGTGCATCTGGGGTTTCACCGCGTCGTTCCTGACCGGCCGGCTGGGTGCTGGCGCGGCGGTCGCGGTTTCGGCTCTGTTGGGCGGCGTGCTGCTGTGGGAGGTCTGCCTGCGCAGCCAGATGGGAATGGCGATCTCGTTTCTGGAGGAATTGTGGTCTCGCAATCTCGGCCATGTCTTCGTCTCGCCGTTGCGGCCGTGGGAACTGGTGGCCGCGCTGATCGGAATGTCCTTCATTCGCATGATGCTAGGAGTGACCCCCGCGATTACTCTGGCCTGGGTGTTTTATGCCTTCAATCTGTTCGCTCTGGGACCGGTGTTGGTGCTGTTCTTCATGAACCTGATGATTATGGGCTGGTGGGTTGCCTTGGGCGTCGTGAGCCTGATCTTGCGTCATGGCGCGGGCGCTGAGCCGCTGGCGTGGTCGGTGCTGTTCGGCCTCGCCCCATTCTCGGCGGTATTTTATCCGGTGTCAGTACTGCCCGCGTCGGTGCGGCCGATCGCGCTGGCACTACCGTCCGCGCATGTGTTTGAGGGAATGCGCGGCATCCTGTTGGACGGTGTTATCCAGTGGCACCATTTGGTCTGGGCTTTCGGCTTGAACGCTATCTGGCTGGGTCTCGCCACCATGCTGTTCGCGTGGCAGTTCCATCAGGCCCGGGTCCGTGGCGCGTTACTGAGTATCGGCGAATGACCGAAACCCGCTTTTGGCTGATCCGGCACGCCGTTGTGGACGAGAATTCCCGCGCCATTCTCTATGGTGTCATGGACGTGCCGTTATGCGAAACCACGCTGGAGGCCCAGGCGCCGATGTACGCGGCGTTGGCTCGGCGGCTGCCGAGCCCGGCGGCCTGGAAGGTCACCCCATTGTCTCGCACACGGCGCACCGCCGAGGCGATCTTCGCCGCAGGATACCCCAAGCGGGAGCCGGAGATCGAACCCGATCTGATCGAGCAATCGCTTGGTGAGTGGCAAGGTCTGCCTCATGCCGAACTACCGGCGAAGCTGGTCAGCCCGCAACATCCATTCTGGCCGCTGTCCGGCGACGAGAAACCTCCCGGCGGCGAAAGCATGGTCGAGGTCATTGTTCGCGCGGGTGCCGCGTTGGAACGGCTGGCGCGGGGCCACGCGGGGGAAGACGTCGTGATCGTCAGCCATGGCGGCACGATCCGCGCCGCTGTCGCGCATGCTTTGGCCGTGCATCCCGACAACGCGCTGCATTTGTCGATTCATAACCTTTCGCTGACGTGCCTCGAACGCCATCCGGAGGGCTGGCGGGTGACCCGGGTCAACGAATTGCCAGGTTACTGATCGCCTAACCGCTCTGCGCGACCTGCTGTTTCATCGCTTTTATCAGCGCATCGATGTCGTTGTTGTTACGCGCCAAGTATGATGCATAATCCTGCCGTTGCGTCAGCCTCAGGGAAGTGCCCTCAGCTACCACGTCGATGATCCGCGGGGCTGAATCGGGTTTCTCAATGATCCAGTCGACCGTGGTTTGCGGGTTGTTCGGCCGCTCGACAATTGTTGTCACGATTACCTCGTCGTCCTGCTGGCGGCCACGCTGAACCGTAAGCCGGACTCCCCGATATTCGCCCAATTTGGAAGCGATGTTCGTCACCAGGACCTCGTGAAACTCGGCCACAAACTGCTTCTGCTGGTCCGGTGAGGCGGTTCGCCAGAACCGCCCAAGGCAAAACCTCCCGATGCCATCGATGTCGATGGATGTTTCCATGATTTGCGCCAGGCCTCGCCGCTTATCCGCTGGGGCCAGGTTGCCGTTGACGATCGCGACCAGGCGGTCGCCCGTTTGCTGCACGAATGCGCTCGCCCTTTCCACCGCCTGCGCCCATGCCCTCCGAACCTGAAGTCCGGAGCCAGCCAGAACCAGACTGGCGATCAAGCACTGTCGTCGAAACAGCATGCGCTTTACGAACCTCCCATTATCGGGTCGTCGAGGACCCGGCTGTGCCCTGGTCCGTTCCCAGGGGAGGGACGGTGCCCCTGTCGTCAGCCCGCAATTTGTCAAGTTTCGCGGCCCGGTTCTGGCGGTACAGACTGCGGAATGTGGCATACGGGTCGAGCGCGGTTTTCTTTATGCTGTCGACGGCGTCCAGCAGGCGGGAACGCTCGTCAAGCGCGCCGGCGCCAGTCTTGGCATAAGATTCAGCGGTAAAGGCCGGCGAGGGGCGGCCGATCCAGGTGAACGGATCCATCGCCGAATCGACGCCGAAACCGGCGGTATCGCGCGGACTTGAGGGGCCGAGGACCGGCAAATAAAGATAAGGCCCTTCGGCAACGCCCCAACTGGCGAGGGTCAGGCCAAAGTCCGCGTCGTGATTCTGAATGCCCGCATCCTTCGCGAAATCGAATATCCCGCCCACACCCACAATCGTATTGATCACGAACCGCCGGGCCGTATCGCTGGCCCGTCCAGCCTTGCCCTCCAGGACATCATTCGCCAGCCGCACCGGCCCACCCATGTTGTCCAGGACGTTGTGGATTCCGGTTCGCACGGGATTTGGCACGACGGCACGATAAATCAGCGCGGCCGGCCGCATGATAACCACGTCCAACCCGTCATTGATTTTGTAAAAGAACCGATTTGTCGGCTCCAGCGGATCGTTGGTTTGCTGGAAGTCCGCCACGGCATCCGGGTCGCTGGCTGGCGGTGGGGTGGCGCACCCAGCCAATCCACCAGCGCACAACACGCCAATCATCAGGATCGCAAGTCGGGATGCCGAGTGTCGGCGTAACACAGCGCGCATCGAGACCTCGGACCAATGGCTTATGTTCGGGACTCTACCACGCGGCGCCCTTGATGCAATGTGGTGTCCGGGGCCACAAGCTCGGCGGGTTCGGAACGAAACCTCTTGCGCTGGTCCGATGGATTGGGGGAATGAAAAACCCATGGACGAAGACACCCAGCATACCCTCCGCCGGTGGCTGACCGGTCCGCGTTTCACCGGCCTGCCGATGCGTGACACCGCGCATCCCACGCCGCTTCTCTCGTTCGAGTTTTCACCACCTCGCACCAACGCGATGGAACAGCAACTGTGGGCCTGCATCGAGCGTTTGGCGCCGCTCGGCCCTCGTTTCGTCTCAATCACTTATGGGGCCGGAGGTTCCACACGGGAGCGGACCCACGGCACCGTGGCGCGGTTGGTGCGGGAGACGGCACTGGTACCCGCGGCCCATCTGACCTGCGTCGGCGCCACACGCGACGAAGTGAACGAGGTCGCTCGCCAGTACTGGGAGGCCGGCGTGCGGCATATCGTCGCGTTGCGCGGCGATCCTCCGCCAGGCACGGACTACGCGCCACATCCGGGCGGGTACGCGTTTGCCGCCGATCTGGTGGCCGGTCTGCATGCCATTGCCCCGTTCGAGATTTCTGTTGGCGCCTATCCCGAAACTCATCCGGCCGCCGCGAGCCCGGCGGCCGATCTCGATGCGCTGCGGCGGAAACTCGACGCGGGCGCGACACGGGCCATTACTCAGTATTTTTTCGATACCGACGTATATCTTCGGTTCCTGGACCGATGCCTCGCCGCCGGGATTACCGCGCCGGTGGTGCCGGGGATCATGCCCGTCTCCAATTACGCCCAGATCGCCCGATTCTCCGCGCTCTGCGGCGCCAGCGTGCCAGCCTGGCTGGGCCGGATGTTCGAAGGCACCGACGACGAACCGGAACTGCGCCGCATGATCGGCATGGTGGTCGCAGCCGAGCAGGTGCGGCTGTTGCAGGCGAATGGCGTGGATGAATTCCATTTTTACACGCTGAACCGGCCGGAACTGACCTATGCGATCGCGCATCTATTGGGGTGCCGGGCAGACCAACGCGCGAGCGTGTGACCACAATTGGTCGCCGCGGATCAGGCGCCCGCGAGCGTCCGCAGCGCCTCAGCCACCGACTGCATCACCGAAGCCCAGTCCCCAGGCCTGGGCTGGCGGAATTGCCGCAGGGTCGGGTACCAGGGAGAGTCCTCTCGATTTCGCAACCATCGCCAATCGGTGTCGAACCGGTTGAGCAACCAGACCGGCTTCCCGAGAGCGCCCGCCAGATGCGCCGTCGAGGTATCGACGCTGATCACGAGGTCGAGATTCGCGATCAATGCCGCGGTGTCGGCGAAATTTTTTAGATCACCGGTGCCATCGAACAGTGCCATGCCCGAGGGTGGTCTGGCCGCCTGCTCCGACGCGGTTCCCACCTGCAGGGACACGAAGGTGCAGCCTGGTATGGAGTTGAGCGGCGCGAACGCGGCCAATGGCACGGATCGCCGCTGATCAGCCGTCAGGACCTCGGCGTTGCCGATCCTGGCCCCACCGGCCCAGACCAGTCCGATGCGGCGTTCGGAAAGACCCGCCAGACGCTCACGCCAGTAGGCGACCCGCTCAGGTTCCGCGTGCAGATAGGGCACCTCAGCCGGAATCGTTTCGAGCGTGGTGCCAAAAGCCAGAGGCAGACTCATAATGGGGCAATGCAGATCGTGATCGGGCGTGGGATCGCCCTGGTTGATCAAAACCGCCACGCCGTCCAGAGTCCGCATGAGTTCGGTAAGAGATTCTTGCACCTCGAGAATGACACGAGCGCCCGCGTTCGCCGCCATCGTCGCATAGCGGCAGCAATGCAGCGTGTCGCCGTACCCTTGCTCCCAGTAAATGAACAGCGTTTTGCCCGCGATGCTGGTTTCCCCGAGCCAAAGCGGCGTGGTCATCGCGCGTTTGTGTTCCGGCGGGAACACGCGCCAGCGCCATTCGAACAGTGGCAATCCGCCAGGCAAATCGCCCAATAGCATCATGAGGATGCCTTTGTTCGCCCATGCCATCGCGTGATTTGCATCCAGCGCGATCGCGCGGTCGTATTCGGCGAGAGCCTCGTCGAACCGTCCGCACCATTGTAGCGTGGCTCCGCGGTTGGCGGCGATCGCGGCGACGTTGGGCACCAGCGGCATCACCTGATCGTACGCAGCGAGCGCGTCCTGAAAGCGACCCATGAGATACAACGTGTCGGCGCGAAGAATGTATCCTACTTCGCTGTCGGGCCGCAGTGCGATGATGCGGTCGAAACACGAAATGGCTTCCAGCATGTGCCCGACACGCGACAGCGCCAGGCCGCGGTTTTGCCATGCGGCTGGCTGATCGGGGTCGATCCGCAATGCATTATCGAATTGCTCGATGGCCCGCGGCAAATCGCCGCTGTCGCCGTACGCTATGGCGAGCAGATTGATCACCTCTGCGTTCGTCGGATCGATGGCGAGAATGCGACGGAACAGTTGGATCGCTTCGTCCCCGCGTCCGGCGAGGCTCGCCTGTTTCGCGCGCTCCAACAAAATTTCAGGACGTCCGACCGCGATCGATGGGGCCGCGATCAGGGAAGAAGGCTGTTTTGGCATTAGGTCTTACCGTCCACAGCCGCCGTCGCGTTCAAGTGATCGCTGGCGATCGCCGATCCGGCCTCGGCCTGCGCGGCGACGAAGGATTGCAGCTCCGCCGCGACCCGGCTGGCAACGTCGATCCAGTTTCCTGGCGCCGTTTGTCGAAACAGCCGAAGCGTCGGATACCACGGACTGTCGTCACGGTCTTGAAACCATCGCCAGCAGGAATCGAACCGGTTCAAGACCCACACGGGCTTTCCCATCGCGCCCGCGAGATGCACCACCGCCGTGTCGGCACTGATCACGAGATCGAGGTTCTCGATCAGTCCCGCGGTGTCCGCGAAATCGCGCAACTGGCTGGTCAGGTCATGCAGGATCATTCCCGCCGGCGGCGACTTCGCCTGCTCGGCGGGCGATCCAACCTGAATCGAAACAAACGAGCAACCCGCGACCGACGCGAGCGGCGCCAGCGCGGACAATGGCAACGACCGACGCTGATCTGTCGCCATTAACTCGGCGCTGCCAAACCGCGAACTGCCGGCCCAGACGAGCCCAACGCGCAGGCCAGGCACCGCGAGGAGGCGGTTCCGCCAAAGGTCCACCGCGGCGGAAGCGGGCCGCAAATACGGTATCTCGGAGGGAATGGTATCGAGCGTGGTGCCGAAGGCCAACGGCAGACTGACCATCGGGCAGCGAAGATCGTGATCGGGTAGTGGATCATCGCTGGTCACGACACGCGACACGCCCGGCACCGTCGTCATGAGTTCGGAAAGCGGCCCCGGCACTTCAATGATCACGCGTGCACCGGCCCGTGCCGCCAGGGTCGCATAGCGGCAAAATTGCAGCGAGTCGCCAAAGCCTTGTTCATGATAGAGCAGAATCGTTTTGTCGTTGATCCCGGTTTCGCCCAACCAGAGCGGCGTGATGTGATCGCGATCCGCCAGATTCGGGCCCTGGCGCCAGCGCCACTCGTACTCACGGAATCCCTCCGGCAGGTTGCCCAAATAGATCAACAACATGCCTTTGTTGGCATGCACGCCGGCATCGTTTGGATTTAACGCGATCGCGCGGCTGTACTCCGTAAGAGCGTCGTAGGGTTGCCCGGTCCATTGCAAGGTCATCCCGTGACCACTGGCGAGACCGGGGTCATCGGGTAGCCGCCGCACAAGCCCTTCGGCGACGACTCGGGCTTCCGAAAAACGGCCCAGTCGATAGAGGGTGGCGGCGCGGTTGACGTGAGCCTCTTCGTAGTTCGGACGCAGCGCGATCGCGCGATCGAAGGAGCCGAGGGCGTCCGTCAGGCGTCCAATATCCGCGAGGGCGATCCCGCGGAACAACCAGATCAACGGACGCGCCGGGTCGATCCGCAACGCGTTGTCGAATTGCTGGACCGCGAGGACCGGCTGCTTTTCCTCCGCGTAAGCCATGCCAAGGTAACCCGCCGCCTCCGCGTTCGTTGGGTCGATGGACAGGACTTGCTGGAAAAGCCGAATCGCCTCGTCGTGCTGGCCGGTGAGATAGAGGCGAGTCGCGCGTTGCTGAAGCACGTCCGTCCGGCCAAAAGCGAGCATGGATTCGTTGGACGCGGAAGACGGAAGTTTAGGCATGGTATCGTTCCGGATACAGATCAAGAACATCCTCGGATATGGGCGTGTTCATCGATCCGAGGTCTCGCCGGCTCGAACGCCCACGAATGCACCGAGTGCTTTGACCACCCGCCCGATCACACCCTCCCAATCGCCTGGGCGGGTCTGACGAAATTGGCGCAAGGTGGGATACCAGGGGCTATCGTCACGGTTTAATAACCATCTCCAGTCGGTATCGAATCGGTTCAACAGCCAGACTGGCTTGCCCAATGCTCCCGCGAGATGAATAACCGAGGTATCGACACCAATGACCAGATCGAGGATTTCGATAAGCGCGGCGGTATCGCTAAAATCTTGTATTCTGCCGGTGTGATCATATACCGAAATGCCTGCTTCCGGTGATGCTACCTGCCCGGAGGCGGGACCTATCTGAAGTGAAATGAAATCGCAGCCCGGCACAAACGCGAGCGGTGCGAGAGTGTGCAGTGTGGTCGAACGCCGCCGGTCGTACGCGGCCTGATCGGCCTGGCCGGCGTGCGATCCGCCAGCCCAGACCAGTCCAATCTTCTTGTTCGGGCCGGCCGGCAGAACATCGCGCCACATGGCGACGCGCGCCGGATCGGCGAACAGGTAAGGCACGTTCGCGGGTATTGTATCGACAGTGGTCCCGAAACCGGCCAGGAGAGCCATGAGCGGGCAATGCAAGTCGAAGTCCCGCACGCTATCGCCATCGCCGACCACCGACGGGCCGCCGGGAAGCGTTCGCAGCAGCGTGACCAGCGAGGGTTGAACCTCCAGGATGACCCGCGCGCCGGCACTGACCGCGAGGCTGGCATAGCGGCAGAACTGGATGGTGTCGCCAAAACCCTGTTCCCGATAGGCCAGGATTGTCTTGCCGGCGAGGGAGACCTGACCCGACCAGAGCGGCAGGGAATAATGCCGAGCAACCCGGAGAAGGGCCGGCCGCTTCCAGCGCCATTCGAAGTTCCGGAAGCCGTTCGGATAATCGCCGAGTAGCATCTGGGCCATAGCCAGATTCACCCGGGCTGGGGGGTAGTTTGGGTCCAGTGTGACCGCCCGCTCAAAAGCTGCCATCGCCTCGTCCGTTCGGCCGCTCCAGAGCAGTGCCGCCGCGCGGTTGGCTGTCATGGCCGCGTCACTTTCGGTGAGCGCGAGGATTGGGTCGTGCGCCTGGACCGCCTCCTCAAAGCGGCCGAGGCGGTAAAACGTCATGGCGCGGAGTGCATACCCCGACGCAACGGACGGCTGACGGGCCACCACCTGATCGAAACTCGCCAGCGCCTCATCGAGCATACCGAGGTCCGACAGCGCGAGACCGCGGTTTCGCCAGGCGTCCACGCAATCGGGAGAAATCCGGATGGCGTCCTCGAATTTGACGATCGCCTCGGCCAGTCGGCGTTCCTCGGCTAGGATGACGCCGAGCTGGTTGAGCCCGTCCGTGTTCGCCGGATCAGCCAGTAGGATTTGTTCGCAAATCGCGCGGGCCTGATCGCGCTGTCCTTCGCGGATCAGGCTTCGGGCGCGCTCCAACAACACTTCAGCACGAATGACCGGAGCGGGCGTGGATTGCGAATGGCGGAGTGGGATTCTCGGCATCGGGGTTGACGATTGCCGGGAGGTTTCCGGGAAGTCCAGCCAAATCAGCCAGGCCGGCCGGTTGGACTCGTATCCGGCGGGGACCGGCCGGCAAGAATAGCTGCGTCGTCTGGTTCGTCCGGAACATACCCCGCCAGGACCTTTAACATCGGGCCAAGATGGGCCCGATACTTCCGCCAACGCCCGACCGAACTGTCATAGAGTGGCTGGCGAACCTGCCAGGCACTGGCGGTTATTACCGGCCGGTCTGTCTTGTGAAATTCCAGACAGGCCGGATCCCAGTCGAGGTCCAGAAAATCGATGAGCCGGCGACTTTCGGCCTCCAGGTCCGCGACCAGCGATTCGTAACGTACTTCAAGGACGGGCCCTGGAAGGGCCGATAACCAGTATCGGGTCAATCGTTCGATCTCCACCGTGCGGGTGGCGCACTCCTCCAGGTCATGCGACCAGGGGATATTCTCGCCAAAGTGGGTGGTGAAGCAGGATAAGCAGACGTCACGCAGATCGCGCCGGCAAATGACGATGCGAGCGTTGGGGAACAAAACCCTGATCTGTCCGAGGAGTTGGATGTTGGCGGGAAGCTTGTCGATCACCCGATCCGTATCGCCGCCGATGCTTCGCAATCGCTCGATGTGATCGCCAGCTTCGCGACGATATTGATTCTGGTCCCATCGGACTGGTGAGACGAACGCTGGCCCACGATTCAGTCTCGTGACGAGATCGAGAATGTCCGGACGCTCGCCCGCGCCGAACACGCGAGGGTGGCTCGCGGCGATCTGCTCGACCAGCGACGTCCCGGACCGCATCATACCGACAACGAACACAGGCAGTTCGGACGGGTTGCCCAGAGGCTTGAACGCGGCGAACACGGAGGGCGGGAACATCATATAGGTATTGTCAACATAAGCTTTCAATTCGGCCCGGTCGAAGCCCGCGTTGGTGGCCTGGTCGGCGGCATGAATCAGGGCATTTGTGGCCCGGAACGCGTCGAATGCCGCATCGTATTCCCGGGCGCGGTCGAGTGCCTTCCCGAGCGCATAACCGGCGGTCACACGACGAAGCTCCGGCAAGCTCGCATTGTCCAAATCCGCGCGGCACAGCGCCATTTCCCGCCGATCCATGTTACCCGGGACGACCGCGCCAAATTGTTTCACGAACCAGAGGTTCTCCGGGTGAGCGGCTAACATCTCTTCACACGCGGCCTTCAGTTCATCGAACGCGCCCAGCCAGATCAGGCCACTGGCGAGCAGCGCCAGAATATCGAGCCGCCCCGGATGGATCGCCAGCAACCGGCGGCAAACCGAAACAAGCTCAACGCCGTCGAACCGTCGATGCAGTGTATGTGCGAGAGCGGTAAGCGCGACCGGATCGCCGGGCGCACGATCGACCGCGCGCCGAAGCAGCACCACCGCTTCGTCAGGATGGTTCGCCTCGGTCAGCGCCGTTCCAAGATTGACCAAAGCATCGACACGGTCCGGTTGTAGCCGGAGCACCTGGCGCCACGCCTTCGCCGCTGTCTCATGGTCTTTCAATGTCCGTGCCGCGAAACCGAGACTAACATAAAGGTCGAGTGAGTCGGGCATCCGCGCGATAGCCTCACGCAACGCGAGGAGGGCTTCCTCGTGCCGTTCCAACCTGATGAGCGAGAATCCCAGTTGCCGCCACGCTTCCCCGGGGCTGGGATCGAGTTTGATGGCCCGACGCGCGGCGGTAATCGCCTGTTCTTCATCGCCCATGAAGCGATGACCGCGGGCGAGGTTCGTGAAGGCATCGGAGAAGTTTGGATCGATCGCGACCGCCCGCGAAAGGAGAGAAATGGATTCGTCAGCGCGGCCGAGATTTTGCAGGATCACACTCAGAAGATTGAGGGCCTCGGGCTGATCGGGATCGGCCCGAAGAATCTCGTCGCAAAGCTGGTGCGCCTGGCCGGCATCACCCGACTCATGAGCAGAAAGTGCTGCTTCGAACGTGCTTTCGATGTCGATATTGTCCGGCACCGCGGTCTGTTCCTTCATTCGGATGAGGGCGTACTCGGATCGGCTGACGTCCGGATCGCTGTGCCACTCGTCTCGTCCGGGATGTATGGCGCGAGAATCTTCAGCATTGGGCCCAAATGGGCATGATACGAGCGCCATCGCCCGACGGAACTGTCATACAGCGGTTGACGAACCTGCCAGGCGCTTGAGGTCGTCACCGGCCGTTGCGTTTTATGAAATTCGAGGCACGCCGGATCCCAGTCGAGACCCAGAAAGTCGATCAAACGGCGGCTTTCCGTCTCAAGGTTCTCCACGAGGGTTTCGTAACGAACCTCAAGCACAGGCCCTGGAAGCACGGATCGCCAATGTTCGGTCAGCCGTTCGATTTCCACGGCCCGCGTGGCGCAATCCCGCAGGTCGTTCGACCACGAAATATGATCCCCGAAACGGGTCGTGTAGCAGGAGACACAGACATCTCGCAGATCGCGGCGGCAGATGATGATTCGGGCGTTCGGAAACAACAGCCGGATATGGCCGAGCATCTGGATGTTGTCCGGGAGCTTGTCGATCACTCGATCGACGTCTCCACCCAGGGCGCGCAGACGATCAATGTGGTTGCTGGCCTCGGCACGAAACTGATCCATGTCCCACTGGGTGGGCCAGACAAAGCCGCGATCGCGGTTCAGCCGCGTCACCAGTTCCATGATGATTTTGAGCTCTCCGGCGCCAAACACGCGCGGATGGCTGGCGGCGATCTGTTCGACCAGCGATGTGCCTGACCGCGGCATCCCAACAATGAAGATGGGCAGTTCGGACGGATTGCCCATGGGACGGAACGCGGCGAAGAGCGGGCGTGTGTACCGGGCGATGGTGTTGTCGACGAAATTTCTCAGTTCGGCGGGGTTGAATCCCTGGTTGGCGGCGAGGTCCGCCTCATGTGTCAGCGCGTTCGTGGTTCGAAACGCTTCGAACGCGGCGTCGAAATCCGCGGCGCGGTCGAGTGCTCTCGCCAGGGCATAGCCGGCGTTGACTCGATCACCGATCGGTAAACCCGTGTCGTGCAACTGGCTTTGGCAAAGCGCGAGCCCGGCATCATCCAGGGTGCCCGGGATCACGGCGCCGAGTTGCTGCGCAAATGACTTGTTCTCTGGTTCCACGGCCAACACCGCCGCGCGGGTCGTTTCAATGTCGTCAAATTGGCCAAGCCAGATCTGGCCATTGCTGAGCATCGCCAGGATATCGAGCCGGCTGGGATCGATCTCCAGGATCTGCCGGCAGACAGAGACGAGTTCGGCACCCTCGAAGCGACGGTGCAAGGTCCTGGCCAGAGCGGCGAGCGCGGTGACGTCACCGGGCGCTCGTTCCACCGCACGCCGGTGCAGCGCGACCGCCTCGTCGAGCTGATCCATTTCAAAGAGCGCCACACCGAGATTGATCGTCGCGTCATTACGGTCTGGCCGCAGCCTGAGCACCTCCCGCCAGGCATCCACCGCGGCCTGGTACTCTTTGAGTGTTTGGGCGGTGGCGGCGAGACTGACGTAAAGGTCGGGCGCGTCGGGCACGCGGGCAACCGCCTCGCGCAACACCGGGAGCGCCTCCTCGTACCGCCCTAATGTGACGAGGGCGAAGCCCAGTTGCAGCCATCCCTCGCCCAGGCTGGGATCGAGTTCGGTGGCCCGGCGCGCGGCGGTGACGGCACGCCCCTCGTCACCGGTGAAGCGGTAGCCGCGCGCGAGGTTGGCGAAGGCATCGGAAAACGCCGGGTCGATTTCGACTGCTCTCGAGATCAACGCGATGGATTCCTCGGCGAGTCCGCGATCCTGCAAGATCACGCCGAGAAGGTTGAGAGCCTCGGGGTTATCGGGGTCACTTCGCAGAAGTTGTTGGCAAAGCCGTTGCGCCTGGTCAGGGTCGTGCGCCTCATGAGCCGAGATCGCCGCGTCAAGCATGGTCTCAATGTCGCCTGGTTCCGGCATCACGCGCTCTCCGGCCCCGTTCGGACGGCGGCGCTTCCGACGTTTCCGGCGATGGCTGGCGGAAACTCCTCGAGCGCGCGCGCCTGTGTCAAGCGAAACCGGGAACCGGGCCGTGGCGCGTCCTCGCGCCGTACGAGAAAAACCCGAAGTGCTGAAGCACTTCGGGTTCCTCCCGGGCTCTGATCAACCGGTGGACGGTTGGGAAAGTCAGCTTTTCCGGCGGCGACGCACCGCGCCAAGGCCGGCGAGACCAACGCCAAGCAGCGCGAGGCTGGCTGGCTCCGGGGTCGGCGACGGAGGAGGCGGCGGCTGAGATGTCGTGAAGTTGTAGGTCAACTGGATCGTCGGCGCGGCTGAGGTCGTGACGTTACCAGCGAAGTTACCAGCCGGGTTAGAAATGAAACCACCGTTACCGAGGGCCGCTGTAACCAGTGCGGAGAACGTCCCCGGGCCAATGAACCCGGTCAGCGACCCGCTGACAGTCTTGAGACCCGAGGTGATGTCGGCGGTATAACTATAAGGGGTTGAAGCGCCGGCGGCCAGCGTGATCTGGGGCCCGAAGAGAGTCGTCTTCTTGACGATAGAGGGCGAAATGAAGTTGCTTGGCGCCCCGGTCGAATTGGACGCGGCGAGGGTCGCCGGCGAGAAGAACGAACCGTACACCGAAATGGTGTCGGTATTCGTCACGTTGCCTCGACCCGCGAGCATCTCACTGACGGTGAACGTTATGCTCTTCAGGGTCTGTGTGTAGGTCGCGGATGCGTTCGATACCCACTTATCCAGCGACATAATATTGCTTGTCGGCGTCACCGCGAAGCCGGCGGACACGGTTTCCGAGCAAGCGAAGGACCCCACCGTACTGCCCGAACCGGCGGTACAGGTAAGAGCCGCGTTCGCCGCGCCATGCGTGCCGATACCGAATGCCGCTCCCAATGCGATGGTGCTGACGGCACCGAGGAGGTTGTATTTCATGATGTCCCAATCCTATTCCGAACCAGTTGATTGCGAGTAGCCTGGCTGAAGATAAGCAACTCGCGTGCCAACTCAAAAAGAGGCTTTCTTTCAATGCATTAGGCGAGGCAGGAAATAGCGCCACGGGCAACCTGTAAAGCAGACCTTACACTCCACCCGCGTGCGCCGGATTCAGAGTGTCAGAAGCGGCCGAACCACGTCAAACCCCGTCGTCAGGCCGGACGCCCGCCGGGAGCACGGCCAGCCTCGATGACATGTTATGCCCGGTTCTTCCAAAAACTGAGCGGAAAGCATATGTTTTTGACGTCCATTCGCGCGGTTGCGCTTTGATAAATATCCTCCGGCCGGTCCAGGGCCGCATTGCCGCCCCCGTTCGGGTACCAGCCGGCCGCGATGAACCGTCCGGGATTGGCCGGACTCCGGCCCGGGCCCATAATCGCCGGATCGGCACCCAAGCGCGTCCGGCCCGCCGAATCACGGATCACCCAATGACCGACTATCTCGCTCCGTTGAACCAGGAACAACGCCAGGCGGTGGAGGCCCTCGATGGTCCGCTGCTTGTATTGGCCGGCGCCGGCACCGGGAAAACCCGCGTGCTGACCACGCGGTTCGCCCACATCCTATTGAGTAAAAAGGCTTTTCCGAACCAGGTCCTCGCCGTCACCTTCACCAACAAAGCCGCGCGCGAAATGCGGGAGAGGGTCGCCGCGATCCTGGGCCAACCAGCCGAAGGGCTCTGGCTCGGCACATTTCACGCGCTGTGCGCCCGAATGCTGCGCCGCCATGCCGAGCACGCCGGACTGTCGGCAAACTTTACAATTCTCGACGCCGACGATCAGCTCCGCCTGCTGAAGCAGGTCATGGACGCGGGCCGGGTCGATACGAAGCGGTGGACTCCAGGCTCGATCATGGCGCTGATCCAACGCTGGAAGGATCGCGGGCTGACCCCGGCCCGCGCCGGAATCGAGGCCGCCGCCGACGATCCCGCGACATCCGTGGCGCGCGAGGTTTACGCGGCCTATCAGGCGCGGTTGCTGACGCTGAACGCGGCCGATTTCGGCGATCTGATTCTGCATGTGACAGAGATTCTCCGTACGCAACCGGACCTACTGGCCCAATACCACCGTAACTTTCGCTACATCCTGGTGGACGAATATCAGGATACCAACCTCGTTCAATATTTGTGGTTGCGGCTGCTGGCCCAGGGGCATCGGAACATTTGTTGCGTGGGGGATGACGATCAGTCGATCTATTCCTGGCGCGGCGCCGAGGTGGAAAACATCTTGCGTTTCGAGAAGGATTTCGAGGGCGCGAAAATCGTCCGGCTGGAATCGAATTACCGCTCCACCGCGCCAATTCTCGCCGCCGCCTCCACCCTCATCGCCCACAACACCGGTCGACTGGGCAAAACGCTGCGCGTCGGACGCGATGACGCGAACGAGGGAGAAAAGGTTTCAGTCGTCGGATTGTGGGATTCCGACGAGGAGGCGCGCATGGTCGGCGAGCGTATCGAACGGTTTCGCCGCGACGGCCATCCGCTCAGCGAAATGGCGGTGCTGGTGCGCGCCGGCTTTCAGACCCGCGCCTTCGAGGAGCGATTGATCGTGCTCGGCGTGCCGTATCGGGTCGTCGGCGGGTTACGGTTTTATGAACGCCAGGAGATTCGCGACGCCATCGCTTACATGCGCGCGATGTCGCGTCCGGCGGACGACCTTGCGTTCGAGCGGATCGTCAATGTGCCGCGCCGCGGCGTCGGTGATTCCGGATTGCGCGCCATGCACGATCTCGCCCGCGCCGAGGGTTCGCCTTTGTCGCGGGCGGCGGCCCGGCTGGTGGAAACCGGCGCGATCAAGGGCCGTGCGCGGAGTGCTTTGGAGGAACTTTTCCGTGGCTTCGCCTCCTGGCACGCCATGCTGGAACGCGATGGCCACGTCGTGACCGTCGCCACGATGCTGGATGAGAGCGGCTATACCGAGATGTGGAAGCAGGACAAATCGCCGGAAGCGCCGGGCCGGCTGGAAAACCTGCGGGAACTGATCCGCGCGCTGGCGGACTTTGAAACGCTGGACGGATTCCTCGATCATGTCGCGTTGGTGATGGAGAACGAAAATGATTCCGATCCGGACCGTGTCAGCCTGATGACGTTACATGGCGCGAAAGGACTCGAGTTCGATACAGTGTTTCTGCCGGGCTGGGAGGAAGGTATCTTTCCGAACCAGCGATCGATGGACGAGAACGGCGACAAAGGTCTGGAGGAGGAGCGCCGTCTGGCCTACGTCGGACTGACCCGCGCGCGGCGCACGGCGATCATCAGTCATGCCGCGAACCGCCGGATTTACGCCAATTGGCAGAGCAGTATCCCCAGCCGGTTTCTCGATGAACTGCCGGAGGCGCAGGTGGAACGAACCGGCTCCGGCGATTACAGGCGTGAGGCGAGGATCGCCGCGGCCACGGCGTTTTCCGGCGGCATGTTCCCGGTGGTGGCGCGGCCGCCGAGGGGTGGCGAGACATGGACTGGTGTGGGACCTGGCTCCGGCCGCACCAGGGTTATCGAGGCATGGGAACAGCCTGGCCGCGCGGCGAGGGCCGATGCGGTCAAGGTCGGCGCGCGGGTGTTTCATCAGAAATTTGGTTATGGCACCGTGAAGGCGGCGGAAGACGACCGTCTCGATATCGAATTCGATAAAGCGGGTGAAAAACGCGTGCTGGATCGTTTCGTCGAAGTGACGGCCGATCCGTGAGTTCCGGTTTGTGAAACGCCATCCGCGGCAACTCGAATGCGTCAGTCTGACCGTACCGGAAGAAGCGCTCGAAGCTTATGAGGCGGCGTTCGCGAGCGCATGCGAAACGGTCGGATTTTTCCGCGACCACACGACCGGCACATGGCGGCTTGAAGGCGTTCGGGCGGCGGGAGAAGGCGAGGGTGAACTGACCGCCGCGTTGGCCCTGGCCGCCGCCGTCACCGGCGTGACGGCGGTCATACAGCGGACGCCCACGCGCGCGGACGGCTGGCTGGAACGGACCCGCGAAGCGTTCCCGGAACAATTGATCGGCCGGTGGTTCGCCATCCGCGGTACTCACCTTACCGGTGCGGCGCCGGCGGGCCGGATCGCGCTCATCCTGGACGCCGGCCTGGCGTTCGGCTCGGGTGAGCACAATTCGACTCGCGGTTGCCTCCTGGCGCTGGAACGTGTCGTCGCCGGCCACAGGCCCCGCCGGATCCTGGATCTGGGGACCGGGTCGGGAATATTGGCGATAGCGGCGGCGAAGACTCTGCGGCGCCACGTGCTGGCGGCCGATATTGAACCATGGTCGGTCCGCGTGGCGCGGGAGAATGCGAGGCTGAACCAGGTGCATCGCCTGGTACGGCCGATCCTCGCCGATGGATGGCGGACCGCCGCCGTGCGGAGGCCGGGGCCGTACGACCTGGTATTCGGCAATATCCTGGCCCGTCCGTTGCGCCTGATGGCTCGCGATCTGGCACGCAACCTGGCTCCAGGCGGGACCGCGATCCTGGCCGGACTGCTGCGCGTCCAGGCTCGCGACGTCCTCGCGGCCCATCGCCGGCTCGGGCTCACTCTGGAACGGACGATCCATTTGGAGCCGTGGACGACTCTGGTGATCCGCAAACCCGCTTCCGGTCACGAGCGCGGCTTTTCAAGCGGGCCACTCTCCGCCAGAACATAAAGTGAGTTCCCAAACAGGAGACTGGATATGAAGATCGGTTTCATCGGCCTCGGCATCATGGGGCGCCCGATGGCGCTCAATCTCAAGAACGGCGGCCACGACCTGATCGTGCCGGAGCGAGCCAGTCTGACCGCTGAGATCCGCGCCGCGGCCGAGGTGGTGGCTGATGCCAGATCGGCGGCGGCGAAGTCCGAGGTGGTCGTCATCATGGTGCCCGACACGCCCGACGTCGAAGCGGTGCTGTTTGGCTCCGGCGGGGTGGCCGAGGGCCTGAAACCCGGCACGCTGGTCATCGACATGTCCTCGATCAGCCCGATCGCGACCAAGGAATTCGCTCGCAAGATCAACGCGAAAGGTTGCGATTA
>Ga0182018_10001615_pt1 | contig 25211 bp, 27 predicted proteins | sample 812P2MmetaG_FD_120490 | JGI IMG/M metagenome (GOLD analysis project Ga0182018, IMG submission 120490) | Permafrost microbial communities from Stordalen Mire, Sweden - 812P2M metaG | ecosystem: Environmental > Terrestrial > Soil > Wetlands > Permafrost | place: Sweden: Stordalen | collected...
CCGTCACAAAAAGGCTCGTTCCTTGCAGGTGTCGGGCTCTGGGTGCTCATCTGGGCTTCCCTTTGGAAGGCAGATGACATCGGCGAAGCCATGCGCATTCAGCGATGGTTCAATTCCACTCGCTGTTTACGCTGGATCAGCCAGCACAAGAGCACGTCTCTGCTCGGAACCGAGCTCATCAACTACGGCTCACATGGCCTCGATCCGCTGGGCGTGTCGTTCTCGCTCGGCGGAACGCTGGTCAACGTGCTGGTCATCTACCTGCTCCTGCCTTGTCTGGAAACACTGCTCCACAGACGAGGCACGGTCAGTTCAATACAGTAAGGATCCAAGACCACATTAGTCCCGCTGCCTGCCCATTCGAACCCTGAGTGGGCAGGAGGAGTGGCTAAGGTCACTCAACAAGGAGGCACTATGCGAATGTCGATTGGTGTTCCAGGAATCAGCATGTATTTCGATCACAGTCAGGTCAAGCCGTTCATCAAAGACCACTCCAAGAAAGCGAAGGAGGTCTTCAATGAGCGGGTCGTTCCTGCGGTGATTCGAGGCACGTGCAAGGCGTTGGAAGTGGTCGCGAACAACACTGCCGATGTCCACGATTACCTCATCGCGAAGATCAAAAACAAGCAGTCTGTATAAGTTCGGATTCACATCTCAAAGGAGGCAACATCATGAAAGTGAAACAAGGTGAGAAATACCTTCAAAAGCGCGGCCTCGCGTGTCCCTTTTGCGGTTCATGGGACATCGAGGGCGGTTCCATGGATTTCGAAGCTCCTGGCGAAATCGATCAGAGAATCTCCTGCCACGTATGCAACGGGCAATGGACGGATGTTTACAAGCTCGCGGCCGTGGCGGACTGGGATTCTGGGACGATCATCGCTTCGATTTCCATCCAAGCTGAGTAGCGGACACAATCTCTCCCATCTGTTCCTCGTTTCGGCTCAGGACTTCTGCTCTCCGATCGTAGTCTCGACCTCGTAATCCGTAAGTTCTCCAGTCTCGCCTCAATCCATTTTCCCTGAACTCAAAGCACTCCCTGGTCGCGGTGTGCCTGCACGCAGTCCATTCCACAAAAAAAGGAGCTGTTATGAACAAAAGAAAGAAGCATGTCTTCGATACTGGCGAGATTCCGCATCTGTGGGCCCATCGCACACAGGATGACGCACGGAATCGCCAGGGCAATCTGTACTTCAGTGGCGACACCATCTACAGCTACGGCTCGCATTTTCCGATCGCTCGCCATGTAGTGAGCAAAGCGGGCGAACGAGCCGTCCTGTTAACAACCGCCACCCGCAGTGTCACCACGTCAGGCCATTGCTCCGCTGTTCGTTCCGCAATCCCTTCGGACATTCCGGTATTCCATGTTCCGAACGTGTGCCACGGACGGTACAGCGAAGGCGAGTTAACCGCGGACGATCATGCGGGCAACTTGACCGACTACGTCGAGCGGATAGAAAAGCACATCGTTACATCCGCTCGGGCCAGGTCGTCCTACGCCAAGGAATGGAACCACGAGCAGGCCGTGCGTTTGCGTGATGAGGCATTTGCCTATTGCGCATTCTTCAGCTTGCCCGTTCCGAATGTCGCGGAAGTGCCGGCTCTGGACTCCGACGCATTAACCGCGATTCGCAAGCGCGAAGCCAAGCGAGCAGCGGAGAAGGCAGAACAAACCAAACGTGAGCGGGCGGAAGCCATCGTCCGGCAGCAAGAACTAATCAGCAAATGGAGGGCTGGGCTGTACTCCGGCTGTCTCTACGATGTTCCCACGATGCTGCGAATCGACGGGGATGAAGTAGTGACCAGCCGGGGAGCACGTTTTCCCGTCTCCCACGCCAAACGGGCACTGGCTTTCGTTCGGAAGGTTCGTGAATCCGGGCAAGCCTATGTTCGCAACGGACACACCATCCATCTCGGTCCATACGCCGTCGACCGAATCGAGGCGGACGGAACAGTAAAGGCTGGCTGCCATGTTGTCTCTTGGGAAGAGATCGAGAGCATCGCATCAGCTCTCGATTCCGTTCCCACATCCGCTGCAGCAATCAATCCCTCGGAGGTGCAATCGTGAGAATGACCAAACACAAGAAGGAACTGCTCTGGCTGTATCGACGAGAGCGGGCAAGAGGCTTTCAGGCTCGATGGGCTCTGTCCAATGCCCGGACCCGCCTCGAATGGGAAAAACACGAAGTGGCCGAGTATTCCAGCGGAGAGCCAATTGACCCGAAACGAGGCAATGTACGGCTCCGCATTGTCCCCGACGAAATGTGCTCGCTCGAGGATCTGGAAGGCGACTGCTTCAACCCAAAGGCTAATCCCGACACCCCTGTTTCAAAACTCGAACGCGATCGCGGGGAATTCATCGCGAAAGTGGATCGGGAAGGTGTGTTTGGCGTCATCGGCGAATATTTCGACGGGGAAAGGTGGCAGCACGCTGATTCCTGTTTCGGTTTCGTCGGCGATGATTGGAAGAACTCGGGCTACGACACCGACATCATGCGGGCGACGCTGAATGAAGCGAAAGATGCCCGTGTCTGTCGTTGCTGTGGTCGACCACTCGTCAAGAAGGCGGAGGTGCGATGATGCGAGACACGTCTATCCGTGAATCCCTCACCCAGAAGCAATGGGACAGCATTTTCTACGGTTGTCCCGGCGCCTGGGCGGGAAACAAACCAGAACCAAACTCTCAGGGCAGCATCGTGATCGATGGCGGGAAGATTCTTGCCGCTGTTCAATACCTGAATCGCCAGCGACTCCGGGTCCTGTTCGCCAAGGCCCCACTTCCGGAGATCTGGTGTTCGGACGGCGGAATCATCCTCGGAATCGGTCTCCGCTACTAATCGAGGTTCAAAAGGAGAAAATGAAATGCTCGTAATCAAGGTAGATGGCAACAAGAAGATAACCGTCACGGACCTGCTGATCTGTGGCGTGCTGGGAGCGGCGTGGTTGCCCTTGGGCATCGCAGCAGCTGCTGGCATTGGTGGCTACAAATATTGGCAGAGCAAGACTGAGAACTTGGTTGACGCGGACGGGAAAGATCATCCCGAGGAGGTCAAGAAATTAAAATCGTAGTGCGTTGCCGGTATCTAGATTGCTCGTTCCCCCTCTTTTCCCTGCCGATATCCTCCTCGTTGTGAAGCCACCAAAAGCATTCCACTCGAGTAATTCCCTCAATTAGGTCCGTTCGTCGCACCCGTTCAGATCGAATGAAATCCACGCCCCAAAGGAGCAACACGATCATGCCGACTGCATACGAAATCGTTACTGAATCCATCATCAAGCAACTTGAATCTGGTGTAGCGCCTTGGCGCAAGCCTTGGCGTACCGAAATGCCCGCAAACCTCGTCAGCAAGAAGGAGTATCGAGGAATCAATATTTTCCTTCTCGCTGTTCAGGGTTACGGCTCTCGGTTTTGGCTCACCTACCGTCAAGCCCGAGCACTCGGCGGAAACGTCAAGAAAGGACAGCACGGCTCCCAGGTTGTCTTCTGGAAGTTCGGGGAATACTCCAAGGAAAACGAACAGGGCGAAGCAGAGAAGCGCACGAGCATCTTGCTTCGCTACTACACCGTCTTCAACTTGGAACAGTGCGAGGGAATCAAATCCCCCGCACCAGGCCCGGTAATCAATCCCATCGAGCAATGCGAGACCATCGTCCGATCTATGCCGAATCCCCCGAGATTCGAGCAGGATTCGCAGGCCTGTTATCGGCCTTCGAACGATACGGTGGGGATGCCGGCGATGTCGGCATTCCGTTCCGCGGAAGAGTACTACTCGACGCTTTATCACGAATTATCCCACGCGACTGGGCACCCCACTCGCGTAGGTCGGGAAGGAATCATGAATCACAACCCGTTCGGCAGTGAGGATTATTCGAAGGAGGAATTGGTTGCCGAGATGGGTGCCGCAATGCTCTGCGGTGTTGCGGGCATCGGATCCCGGACGCTCGATAACTCCGCGGCTTATCTGCAGACCTGGATCAACAAACTCAAGTCCGACTCCCGTTTGATTGTTTCCGCTGCATCGCAGGCGCAGAAAGCGGCTGACTACATTCTCGCCAGGACCGCAACCGAATCCGAAACCGATACGAAAGGAGGAAACGAAGCCGAGACGCTCTAATCGCCAAGCACCGCTGAACCATCCCCACCGCAGTTGACCCACCTGCAACTCAAATCCCGAAAGTCCAAGGAATGAACTCATGACAAATCTAGCTGTAATTCCCATGCTCGTTAAGGCTGTCCGTGTAATACGTGTCAAGCGCGGCCGAATGGTGATTCTGACGCCTCCGGAAATGCTGGCCTTGCTCAAGGCGGCAAGGAAACGCTCAACCCGTGATTGGGCGATGATCCTTCTCGCATATAGGCACGGGCTACGAGCCTCTGAAGTCTGCGAAATTAAGATGGCCGATATGGATCTGAAATCTGGATCCATCTCGATTCGGCGGCTGAAAGGCTCACTCCACACCATACAGCCGCTCTACCAGCATCGCGGACAGCCGTTGCTGGACGAAACGGCCGCGATAAGAGCGTGGCTGCACAAGCGGACGGCCGACGGTTCGGACTACCTGTTTACCAGCCAGAAGGGAGGAAAACTCGATCGGACCCAGTTCTTTCGGAACTTTCAGAAGGTTGCCGCGAGCGCTGGGCTTTCTTTCGAGAAACGGCACCCGCACGTCCTGAAGCACTCCCTGGCATCACACCTAGTAGCCGGGAACGCGAACCTGGCGTTGATTCGACAGGCTTTGGGCCATCGGTCCATCTCCAGCACCATGCAATATATAGGTACAAGCGATGCCCAAGCGGCGGAGGCGCTGCAAAAGGCGCTAATGGGCTTGTTTTGATGGGTTTAGGTGAACACAACAAAATCTCAGTAGTGTTGCATTGCGGCACTGACCTTCGACGTATACAAAGGACTTGCGGCTTGAAAATCGAATCAGATGGGCGGGCGTAATGTTGTATTTCGTGGTCGTACAGGCGAGGGTTGAGCGTGTAGTGCGCCCATAGGGGTGGAAGGCGAGTACTCTTGGCTCAATGGATTGCCGGAAGGACACGCCCAGTGATGTTCACTGGCATAAGACCGGACACGATTGTCCCGTTAATCGACTGGAGAAACAAGCACCTTCTGAATGCCGCCGGTTCGAGTGCTGCCGGGCGCGCCATCTCATTGAACTTAAAAGACTAAGAAGAATCGCTCTTCACCGTTGACCTTCTGCTCCAAAAGTCTGGCCTTTACCTATGTCATGTAGCATGGTTTTAGATGGTGTTCGGCGCTTATTGCTCCCATTTCGTTCCCACGTTTTGGGCAGGGAGGCCTGTCCGTTTTTACAAGACGGCCATGATTCGCCAGTCACCTCCCCTCCGAATCGCTGCGAAAGCATTTCTAGAACTCCACCTTTGTCCTGAATCCAATAACTACAGCGCGTTGCACGCCCCCTGCAACGTTCGCGTAATACTGGACCACGGGCTGCAAAAGGAGCATTGGTAAAACATCCAGCAGAGCGTTGAACTCAACGCCTTGCTCGGGTTTCCACGCAGGCACGCTGGGCGGAAGGAACTGCGAGCTCAGACTGTTGCGCACATAACCCAGTGACATGGTGTTGTGAAAGTGTAGAGGCAGCGGCTCGTTAAAGCGCAGGCCCGCGGTGAGCAGCGTGTTGTTACGATTGACGTTCTTAGGGCTCCAGTCGTACGCCAACGTCCCATCCAAGCCTTTTCCCTCTTTTGGATCGAGGCGCCAGAGGGCTTGGCTGGCCATCCAGTACAAAAGGTAGTTGCCTGACCGTGGCGTCGCACTGGCCGGCGACGTGAATTTTCCGGGATTGAAAGAGGCGCCGAACTGATACAGACCGGAGTAACCCTTGCGGTCTTCGACATCGTCAAAGGCTCGCACGGACGACGCATTCTTGCCGGGCGTCAACCCAATCTCCGAAACACTCATTGGAGTTCCGTTGAACTGCGGAACCAGACCGGTTGGGTTTTGTGAAAAAGGCGAGTGGACCGCGGCCAGCACCATCGATTTCATATAGAGGTTGCGGATAAGTGCGACGCGGACTTCCGCAGCCGGCGTTGAGGGAGGATCGAAGGACTCGAAGGTGGTGGATAGATTACCTAACGCATACCCCATCGGCTCGAAGATAAAGGATGCCGCGTAGTGCTGGGCTCCGTAGAAATCTTGACCCGCGAACTGACCCACGCGCGCCGTGATACGCTCATTCAGCCATCGCTTCTCGATCCACCATGAATCGAGGCGACATGTATCGGCGCTGGACATCCCACTGGGACTGGTCAGAAGTCCCAGATACGCTCCCATATTGCCACCTGCCTGCCAGAGAGCCGTCGCGTGGAAGAACCATCCCTGCTGACCGATCAACTCGCCAAGATCGATATCCACCGTTCCGCGGAATCTGTTCCAACTCGCAAACCGCTCCGGCTGCTCGCTCTTGATGTTCCAGAGGGAATCGCTCACATACTGAAAATCGAATTTCACGCCGCGCTCCTGCAGGCGTGTCCGCTCGCCGTCCCAGTCTCCGAAGCGATGGCCGTGCGGGCCCTGGCCCGTTTCATGACTGTCCGGGCCAGGGGGCGGTTCCTCTAGCCCGGTCTGGGAATGGGCCGACGATGCAAGTAAGCAAAGACCGAACCACAACAGAGATACGAACCTCAGCTGCCGGCGGTACAAGCGAACCCGTTTTCGTCGCATGAAACTCCTCCGTATGGCATCGTGACTGCCACAGCAGCGAGCACGACTGGAAATGACCACGCCCAGTCGCCCAGCAACGAGACGGCCGCAGCCGCCACCACGCAACCTCCGAAAAAGCCGATCAGAAGATGGAGGGACACTTTCAATCGCTCAGCATCGCCAGTCATCAGCGGTTGGGCTCGCCAGAGCGCGTCCATCAGCGACAGCACGGTGTTCGTCAAATTGCCGGTCATGACGGCGGTGGAAGGCGCCACAGGCAGGGCCAAACGCAAGAGAGTAAACTGGCAGGCCATGGCGGAGACCGCGATCATTGCGATGATGCCTGCCATCAAGCTGTGAGGATTAGCGGACGGTTTGGTGATGGCGCTGAAAATCAAAACGCCGGCGAGCAGCAGAAACTGAATCAGGAGGAGCAGCCGCGCCAAGCTCGGACCGCGCCTGCCCGATGTTCTGGCGACAAGCCAAATGGCCGCGACGGCGAGGATAAAAACGGGAATAGCCAGAATCTGTGGCGGGTTCACTCGTCCGCCTCGCACTACCAGAGCCGCCACCACAACGAGGTTGCCGGTTATGTGAGCGGTGAATAGATTTCCGAGGTTCAAAAATCCAGTCAAATCGACCATGCCGGCAATGACGCTGAGCAGAGTAGGAAGCCGCTTCTCCAATTGCGACAACGCCGATGGGGCGTCAGATGTGGAGAGCCTAGGATGCGTGGCACGGGAATCGGTAACGGACATCGGCATATTCCTTCTCCCCCTAGGGCCTCGCGTGCGTCGCATTCGCACTCAGGCGATCAATTAACATGTTCGGAACGATGAGGCCGACGCTCATCGCTAAGATAATGGTGACGGCAATCATGAAGTCAGAGACCGTCGCGCTTATGAGCTCCAAGGTGGTGTGCGAACCTCCGGCCAGTTGGACAAGGCCGCTAGCCATCCTGAAGAGGAAGACACCCGGCATCAGCGACACTACGGACGCGAAGCCGATGGCCGCAAATGGCATGTGCCGGCGGCGCGAAACTGGCGTGAGGACCAGCCCGACGATGAGACAAGCGATCAAGGCGCCGGTGGCGGCGCCGGAGCCAAGTACAACAAGTGAGCACCACCTGAGCGCATGAGCGAGCATGCCGACGGCCACTGGCCAAGCCAGCATGCGCAGCGGCGTGGAGAAAAACACACTGTAAGCGAAAACGGCGATCCCAGCGGCTATTGTGTCAAGCCACAAGGGCACGGCCCGACCGGCCGGATCTATAGGAAAGGAGACGCCAAGAAGGGCGAGTCCCAGCAGCAGTCCCGTTGAAATCGCCACAACCACGAGCCCGGCATAGATCAAGCGGGAGGCACCAAGATTGACGCGACCCTTGAAGATATCCAACGCGCCGTTGAGCACATGCGGCCCAGGCACCAGGACCATGCAAGGGCAGACCGCGACGAGGCGCAGCGACGAACTCAACTGATACCGAACCGCGAGCGCGCCGATAACGCCGGCGAGCAACGACGCACAGAATGGTTGCAGGAAGACGTTGGCGCTGTACCCCGCCAAGCTGCGGCGCAGAATGGCGCCGGCTGCCGCGCTCACGAATATGAGCGCTGCCGCAATTACATGGTGAACACCGAAGATCACCGCTAACGCTACGGCGCCCGCTGCGGCGGCAAGCGTGAATAGCCAGGTTGGCGCCGGCGGCGCTTGTGAGATCACGCTGATCGCCTCGCTTGCGGCCGCTGGTGTAAGCCGGCCGGCGCCGATTTCTTCGATCGCACGCATGGTGGAAGCCACGCGATCCATATCCACGCCGGTCGGATCGGCGGGCACCGCGGAAAGAAGCTTGGCGTCGTTATCCTGAGCCTGAAGTTGTAGCTCTCCCCAGCGCGGCATGAGCTTAGCGCGCAGTCCCAAGATATCGCCGAGCCTCTCGGCCGCAACCAAAGTCTGGTCCGTGGATTGACCATTGATGTAGAGAACTCGGGCAAAGGCGAGGACAAGATCGGAATTCTCTTGCAGCATCACATGAACTCCCCAAAATCGATGTTTTCGAAACTGGCAACCTCGGCTGATTCACAAGCTCGCCACACCGGCAAAGTGGAGCCGGCCCGAATCCCCGCGAGCCGGCTCCCCCTGGCGAATGGCGATGCTTGAAGCGGGCGTATCCCTAGGCGGAAGCGGACGCCACATAGGGTTGAACCATTTTTCTGGGATCGACCACGCGATCGAATTCGGCCTCGGTCACGAAACCGAGCTTCAGCGCGGCAACCTTGAGCGTAAGGTCGTTGTCCATTGCGTAATGCGCAATCTTCGAAGCCTTGTCGTAGCCAATGAGGGGCGAGAGCGCCGTCACGAGCATCAACGAACGCTCGACGTATTCGTTGATCTTCTTCAAATTGGGCTTCGTCCCCTCGACCAGGAACTTGCGGAAGTTCGTGCAGCTGTCGGCCATGATCGTGATGGAGTGCGTAACGTTGAAGATGATCAGGGGTTTGTACACGTTCATCTCCAGGTAGCCGCCGGCGCCGCCGAAGCCCACTGCCACGTCGTTCGCCATCACCTGGACGGCGACCATGGTCAGGGCTTCGGCCTGGGTCGGATTCACTTTGCCGGGCATGATCGATGAGCCCGGCTCGTTTTCCGGGATCACCAGCTCGGCAAACCCTGCTCGCGGGCCGCAGGACATTAGCCGGACGTCATTGGCGATCTTGTAGAGCGACACGGCGAGGGTGCGTAATGTGCCGGAAAGCTGTACCAGAGCGTCGTGAGCGCCCTGGACGGTGAATTTGTTCGGCGCGGTGATGAACGGCAGCGCGGTGAGCCTGGCGATCTCTGCCGCGGCTGCTTCGCCGAAGCCGGGCGCTGAATTGATGCCGGTTCCCACCGCCGTGCCGCCGAGCGCGAGACGATAGACACCCTTCAGCGCATCTTCGATCCGATCTAGATCGTCCCCGAGCACGCCCTGGTACCCCGACCACTCTTGCCCAAGAGTGAGTGGCGTGGCGTCCTGCATGTGAGTGCGACCGATCTTGATAACGTCCTTCCACTGCTCAACCTTCACGGCGATCGCGTCGTGCAATAACTTCACCGCCGGGATGAGCCGTCGCTTCACATTGACCGCTGCCGCGATATACATGGCCGATGGAAATGAGTCGTTGGACGACTGGGACATGTTGACGTGGTCGTTGGGGTGCACCGGCGTCTTGCTGCCCAGCGGCGTGCCGGCAAGCTGGCAGCAGCGGTTGGAGATCACTTCATTCACGTTCATATTGAATTGTGTGCCGCTGCCGGTCATCCACACGTGCAGCGGAAACATATCCTGGTGCTCGCCCGCAAGAATTTCGTCGCAGACTTGAACGATTAACTTGTGGCGCTTGTCGTCGAGCCGCTTGCCTGCATAATTGGCATTGGCGGCCGCTTTCTTCAAAATGGCATATGCGGTGATCATTTCCCGAGGGATCAAATCCTTGCCAATGCTAAAGTGCTCCAGCGAGCGCTGAGTCTGCGCGCCCCAGAGCTTGTCAGCAGCAACATCTACTTCGCCGAGGCTATCGGTTTCCTTGCGAATGTCCGTCATCTTGTTTCTCCTTTTCTTGCGTCGCCCGGATTTCGGTTAACGACGCGCCGAAGCCGAAGCGATGTAAATTCCGCTGCGAATCTCGCGGTTCAGACGGTTACCGCGTTTTTCGCTTCAGGAAGCGGATTCTCTTCGAAGAGCCGAGCGACAACGGCCGAATCGAGATATGCCCGCACCTCAACAATCTTGTCGCCGCTGAACCGGCAAACCCAGCAGTATCGATTATCGAACTCGAGTCCATTCTTCGCAGTGGCGAGGGAATGCAGTTCGACAACCGCCCAGTCCCAACTCACTAACGCGTGCTCAACGTACAGCTGTGCGCCTTGCGGCAAAACCTCCCCAAGTTTTTCGAAAGTGTTGGCCAGAAAATCCGCTTTGCTGTGGTAATGGCCGGCCAGCGGATGAGTTCCCTCAACAATCCAATCCACGTTGTCAGCGACGTGGTTAAAGAGACCAAAGTCTGAGCAACTTCACGCTCCACACCCGGTACGCTCACGTCGAGGCGAGCCTGCAAGAAGTAAGCGCCGTCCGTTGTACACAATTCGACTTCAGCGTCGATGGCCAGGTCAGCCGGGAGAGTGATGCGCATCTTGCGAGCCGCAATTTCCATGGCTCCTTCGAAGCAGGCTGACCAACCAGCCGCGAAAAGCCTCTCGGAATTGGTGCCGCTGCCTGCTGTGCCGGGAGTTGCAAGAGTAATTTCCAGGTGGCAGTCAGAGCTGCGGGCCGCGCCGTTTACCCGCCCACCCGTGGTTTGAGTTTTTGCAGTGTACCGCACCTTTTCGATTTGGGTCATCGCGGGCGCTGACTCCCCTGCGTGCATGATCGTTCTCCTGTGGTGCGACGAGTGAGCATTACGTCGTTCAGGGAAGTGCACGCCGTACTCCAATTGATGGTCAAGCAGACGTTTGGCGCAATCGCCGTCAAATGAATGGGTTGCGCAGAGATGAGGACACCGAGATGGAATTTCCGGGAGGTTGATATGTTGTCGGGGCGTCTCTGGTGTCGGCGCCGCGACATACGTTCCTGATTCTTCGCGCGGCTCGCGAAAGATACGGGAACGCAGTTCGACCATCATCGCTGCTCTTTTCATCCCTGGTTACTCTGCCAATGCGTTCTGCCTTCGGAGGCGAAGGAGCGAGTTGCTGTCGCGATGGGAAGGCAAAGTGCTTAGAGATGAAACGTGGCGGGCAAACTACAACAGGTATTTGAGTCGATCTTCAGAGCGAGAGTCGCGCTCTCGCGGAGGTTTCAGAATTGACACACGTCCTCATATCGATCTTAGGTTTCTGGCTTCTCTTCTTAATTCTGCGATCGATGATTCGAATTGCACTGATGAATCGTCACTATCGCGACTTTTTTGCCGAGCTCACTGGCCGTGCAGTCTACACGGCGGTCGCTTTGCGCCTCGGCCGCAACCGGGACGCTCGAGCCTTGCATCGGGTCCTGCTTTGGGTTTTTCCCGCCTACCTCCTCTCCTTGATACTTGTGTACTTTGTGGGAGCGATGATTGCCTTCACGTTCTTGTATTGGGGAACGCATGCCGTCAATACGTGGCACCAGGCGTTTCTCGCTTCTGGGTCAGCATTGAACACCCTTGGCTTTGCAACGCCAACGAGTATCGCCGGCCAATGGCTGGCGATTCCAGAGGGGGCGTTGGGACTTGGCATCGTAGTGTTCCTCTTTACTTTCATTCCCGGATATCAGGCGGTAATCCGGTCGCGCGAGGACAAGACGTCGTGGCTGTATACGCGCATCGGTGATCGGCCCACCGGGGTTGCATTGCTCGAATGGTGCCAGCGAGCAGGCGTCGCCGGCAATATGAGAGACGTATGGGAAAATTGGGAAGACTGGTTCCGAATGCTTGCCGATACCCACTCAGTGCTTCCGATGCTCACCCTGTCGCCTTCCGTGCAGGCTGGGCAGTCGTGGGTCTTGGCAGCAGCAGCGGTGCTTGACGCCGCCGCTCTTGCAGCTTCGTCCACCGAAACTAAAGATGCGGAATCCGCTAAGATTTGTGTCCGCACCGGAACTCGCGCGTTCGCGGCGATCGCCGACGCGCTTGGACGAGCGTGCCCCAACCAGCAGGTGGTAGCTTGTCGACTAAGAGAACGCTATGAGGGCGCGCGGGCTTGCCTCTGCTCGGCAGGACTGCCGTTGAGATCGGAGGTCAACGAGGAGACCCAATGGGAAGAGTTCTCCTCGTTGCGAACGCAGTATGAAGAGGCGCTGTTCTTCGTTGCGCAACGCACGTTTGCATCGCTGGACGGAATTCTACTCGAGACGATCGAGCGCTAGAACATCGTGCATTCGATCGTTTCAATCGGATGTGGTCAGGTTCCTTACACAATCTTGCTTATCAGCGCTCGGGTCGGCTCGGGGGTACTGGAAGTATGCCTACACTGTTACCGACCTTCACGCATGAGACTTCGCAGGGTTTCTCTCGCGCGCGCGAGGCGGGCCTTCACTGTGCCCTCAGCTACTCCTAAAATGTCGGTTATTTCGCGGATGGTCAGGCCATCCAGGTGGTAGAGTTGAAATGCTCTGCGCAGCGTAGGTGAGAGCTGTCGCGCTAACTGCAAAACCTTTTCCGCAAGATTTGACCTGCAGCATTGCTCTTCAGGGCTTGGCCTGTGGTCGAGCAATAGTTCCGACAGTGCGAAACTTTCCGGACCTGAATGCTCGTCTACAGATACGTGCGTCTGACGGGGTCGCCTGCGCAATTGCATCCGCGCGGAGTTGATTACGATTGCCATCAGCCACGTCGACATCCGCGCCTGGCCCCTGAATTGGTCCAGGTGCTTGTAGGCGGACAGCAACGCGTCCTGGACTGCGTGCTCCGCGTCGGCAACATTCCCAAAGGTACCGAAGAGCGTGCCGGTGGAAAGAGGGCAAGTAACGGGATAAAACCGCGGTCATTTCTCCTTCTTGTTTGCCGAAAGAAGTGCAGTCAAGCATTTGTGCGCCATCGAATGTTGCGATTGTCGTTCCCATCGGTTGAATTTCCTTCTAGCCGCTTACTCTCGATCCGTCACATACCAGGGCGAATTCGGTTTCCATCTCGACATGGTGGTTGCGATGTTTGCCGTGTGCAGTCAAATTGGCTTCGTACATAACGTCATCCTCGGTGATGACGAACGTCATCGCACAAGCCGGGATCGTTTGATACTTCACCCGCTGACTCAAAGATGGCAATGCCCTCGCTCTATACCGTAAGAGCGCAGCTTGGGTGATGACATTGGCATGCGAGTTCGACTTGTTCGCTCCCGGCATCCCGACAGTCCTCGCTGCAATATTCCTGGCCTGGGGCAACCTCACAAATACAAGGGATGTGCGCGCACTTGATCTTCTCTTGATTTGCCATTTGCAATTTCCTCCTCTTCAGATTCCATTTCTCTTTCTCTCGATCTGGGAACTTCTACTCCATCGCCATTCATAGCATGCGGCTCTCCAAACGTGTCGATCGCTCAGATGCAAGCTTTTCTTCACAATCGCCCCGCATTGGCGGGAAAAACGAGTCCAGAGCGCGACACTCAGTCGGCGTGCGGACGCACTGGAAACGATTGGGCGCCGATCTGGGACTCGTGTACGCCAGCGCAACCCATGGAACCAGCTCGGAAACCAGCCGTTTTACTGGTGCTGCGTTGTTTGGAACCACGCATGCTTCTCTATGCCAGACGGAGGAGAGATTTATGAAACTTGTACGACGTATCGTCATGCGGACAGCACTCTCGCTGGCCGGGCTCGCGACATCATTCGCGCAGCATGCTCAAGCCGACTTTGATCGTCGGGCAGATTTCTTTCAGTACAAGACTGTTCTGGCGTCAGCCGGGTTGCTGGCACTGGCCGCGGCTATCGTGCTTCGGGTGGCCGCACAAAAAATGGTGTAACGATCCTCGGCTCCGACGGTGCGCTGTTAAACACGGCAGTCTCTCGTGCGAGCGATTCGGTGCCGTATGGCGGTTGCTTTTTCGAATGCTGTCGCGGCAGGTCGCAGAGCTTTACTGGACGGACCTATGATCGTGCAGGAGTGGGCTGTTCCAAGCACTCCTGAGATTGGCCGTCCTTTCTCAACAGACTCGTCCGCATTGGCATCTTTAACATTTAAGCAATTCCGGGGCGCGTGCTTCGATTCGACGGAAGTTGGCACCAGCGGATGAATCGTTGTTCAAGCGGGAATTTGGTCAAACGCGGATTCGAGGGGTGGCTCGTACGACGCACGCGGCCCGTTTGGCGCTGATAGGAATCGTTGACCTGGCTGGCCAGCCGGCTGTCCGAATATCTCGCGGCGAATGCCGAGCCGCTGCATCATGGCGATGAGGGTTGTCCGAGGCAATCCGAGGCTAGCCGCAGCGCCAAGCGGTCCGCCGACAACCCAGTTGGTTGCGTGGAGCGTCTCCGTGATATGCGCGCGCTCGAAGTCCTCGAGTGTCCGGGTTGGAGTAAACGCGGCGTGCTGTCTCTTGAGCTCCGTCATCTGCAGTTCCAGCATGGGCCCCGTCGTCATGATTACAGCGCGTTCTATCACATTCTGGAGTTCTCGGATATTGCCCGGCCAGTCATAGTGTTTCAGAAACTCCATAGCTGAATTGGGGATGTGATGAATTGACTTGCCTTGCCGTTTGGCGAACTTTTGAACGAAGTGTTCGATCAGCAACGGAATATCGTCTTCTCGTTCCCGCAACGGGGGCAGGGTGATCGGAAAGACATTCAACCGGTAATAAAGATCCGCGCGGAACTTCCGCTCCTGCACCATCCGCCACAGGTCTTGGTTGGTAGCCGCGATGACCCTCACGTCGACTTGAAAAGTGCGACCGCCGCCCAGACGCTCGAATTGCTTCTCCTGAAGAGCACGGAGAAGTTTGGGTTGCAACTCGAGAGGAAGATCCCCGATTTCATCCAGAAACAGCGTTCCGCGGTCCGCCGATTGAAAGCGTCCCATGGTCTGAGCCACCGCACCGGTGAAGGCGCCTCGTTCATGGCCGAACAGTTCGCTCTCCAGCAGTGCGCTGGGAATTGCCGCGCAGTTGAGGGCCACGAAACGGTTCTGGCGGCGGGGGCTGGCCTCATGAATCGCTTGTGCGATCACTTCCTTGCCGGTGCCGGTTTCGCCTTGCACCAGGACGGCGGAGTCTACCGCCGCAACCATATTTATCTCCCCTAGCACCGCCTGGAAGTTCGCACTGCGTCCAATTAAATCGAAAGTAGCCATCGCTTTGCTCCTTGCCGAGAGGCTCTCGGAAGCTTGGTGTACATGCTCCTCGAAGCCGACAAGAGAATGAACGGGATCAGGACTTCGCACCACCCCAAACACGATAGTATTTACACTGGATTTTCCTACAGGCAAGAAAACATGGATGTTGTGCGAATAATCAAAGCTTAGGTCAGAAATGGAGCTTGGCCACCCCTCTGGAGACAACTCACCCTGGCATGCAACAGCCTGATCACCCCCAATCTAAAGTTCTGTAAAGTCAGGTTTACCCACTTGTAGGGGGATCAAGCAACCACTACAATTGGCCGCGCGAGGCAATTTCCGGTGGCTCCTGTCAATCCAATTCGAATCCTAAGCGTTGAGGACCACCCGGTGTTTCGCGAAGGCTTGAGCACGATTATCGGCTCGCAGCCGGACATGCTTCTTGTTGCGCAGGCAGGGAATGCAGTAGAGGCGGTGACCGAGTTTCGCCGCCATCGGCCCGACATCACGCTGATGGATCTCCGCCTTCCCGGAGCCAACGGTACCGACGTTCTCATCGCAATCCGGGGAGAGTTCCCCCACGCTCGCATCATTATGCTGACCAGTTCCGATGGCGATGGCGAGATCCAGCGCGCCATGCGCGCCGGTGCCGCGGGTTACATGTTGAAGAGTACGCCGAAAAGTGACTTACTGGGTGTGATCCGCTCGGTGCATGCGGGCAAACGCCACGTACCAGCGGAAGTGGCTGCCCGCCTTGCCGAGCATCTGGGTGACGACGACCTAACGGCTCGCGAGCTGGAAGTACTGCGGCTTATCCAAGACGGCTATCGCAACAAGCAAATCGCTGATCAACTCGCGATTGCCGAGACGACCGTCAACTTCCACATCAAGAATCTCGTCGACAAACTGGGCGCCAACGATAGGACGCATGCGGTAACCATCGCGGTCCGGCGCGGCCTGCTTCAAATCTGATCCCGTTACAGGGCCTGTAGAAAAATACAGGGCGGTAGCTGGAGATTTTGATGTGGTGCGAAAGCGATGCCGCGAGTACCGTCAATGGGACTGCGGGGAACCCGGCATCATCTTGGTCCGGACGTTCCCGCGTACACGGAAAACTTGTGGAATCGTCCGTTCCTATTTATTCGCCGATTGATTCGTCGCGTTTTTCTTCAACGGAAAAAGGCGCGAAGCCAATTGCAAGTCTGCTGGGGAAGCACGGCGTCCATTTCGCTCGCAAGGCCCGGCGGTTGACAATTTCCTTGTCCCTTGCCTGCTTCCTATTTTTCTTTCTGGCTGCAACTGCCTGGGCGGTCGATCCGAGCGAGCGTATCTCTCAATATGCGCACAGTGTCTGGAGGACACAGGACGGGTTCTTTCCCGGTGCTCCGAACGCAATTACTCAGACCACCGATGGTTATTTGTGGATTGGAACCCTAAACGGACTTGTGCGCTTCGATGGCGTTCGCTTTGTTCCATGGGTTTCCTCAGATGGTAAAAGCTTATCCATTGGCATCTTTTCGCTTTTGGCAGCAAGCGATGGAAGCCTTTGGATCGGAACGGGACACCATCTAGCCCATCTGAAAGACGGGAATCTAATGGACTATGTGGACCACCTCGGGCGCATCAATGCCATTATCGAAGATCGCAATGGAACAGTCTGGATCTCGCGTTCGCGGAATCGGAATGATAAAACGGGACCTCTCTGCCAAGTTGCGGGCGCAAAGCTGCTTTGCCATGGCCAGGCGGAAGGAATCAAGTATCCATATGCTGGACCGATGGTCAGCGACTCCCTGGGAAATATCTGGATTGGCAGCTCGGACGTTCTCACGCGTTGGCAAACGGGGTCATCTGACACCTACGTCAATTCCGCATTGAAATCGGCTCAAGGATTAAGCGGCTTGCAAGCTCTTGCGGCCACTCCGGCAGGCTCTCTATGGATCGGAATCGGTCGCCATGGGGCGAATTTGGGATTAGAGCAATTCGTGCAGGGGATCTGGAAGCCCTTCGCGACACCGGAATTAAGGGGCAGCACCCTGGAAGTTACCGCGTTGTTCTTGGATCGCGAGAACTCGCTCTGGATTGGGACCACCGACCAAGGTGTTTACCGTCTTTATGACGGAAAGGTAGATCGGTTTCGCAGCACGGACGGCCTGTCAGGCGACTTTGTGAGCAGTTTCTACGAGGATCGCGAAGGCAACCTATGGGTGGCGACGTCGGAAGGCATCGATTGCTTTCGCAACATTCCTGTGATCAGTTTTTCTACTCGCGAAGGACTGAGTGCTAACTCGGTCGAGTCGGTGCTCGCCGACCGAGATAACAATGTCTGGATCGGAAACCACGGTGCTCTGGACTCCCTTCACGATGGCAATCTGACTTCAATTAAGCGGGCGAACGGCTTGCCAGGGGAGCGAGTGACATCGCTGCTCGAAGACCATGCGGGCCAGCTGTGGGTTGGTGTTGATAACGGACTCTCGGTCTATAAACAGGGGAAGTTCATCCCGATCAAACGTCGCGACGGCACTCCGATTGGAACCATCGTCGCGATAAGTGAAGATCGGGATGACAATATCTGGGCTGAGGCCATTGGCAACCCGGCAAGACTATTCCGCATTCACGATCGCGCAGTACGCGAAGAAATTCCGGCGCCGCAAATGCCGGCAGCCAATTCCCTTGCCGCCGATCCGCAAGATGGTATCTGGTTAGGTCTGGTCAATGGCGATCTGGCTCGATATCGGCACGGCGAACTGGAGACCGTTTATGCCAGCCACGGCCAGAGCACTACGGTCCGTCAGGTTCTTGTAAATCCAGACGGTTCTGTATTGGCAGCAATGCCAGCAGGGCTCATGGGATGGCGGAACGGAAAGCCGCGGACTCTCACGGCCCAAAACGGTCTTCCCTGTGACGGTGTCTATGGTCTAATTTCCGACAACGATCACGCTGTCTGGTTATACACGCCATGTGGTCTCGTTAAAGTCGCAAATCCGGAAATGCAAAAATGGTGGGAACATGCGGACGCTGTCGTGCAGGTCAGAATCTTCGATGTGTTTGACGGCGCCCGTCCGTCGGCCGGTGCCTTTCAACCGCATGTATCCCGGTCTCCCGACGGGCGTTTGTGGTTCGCCAATACCAACGTGTTGCAAATGGTCGATCCGGCGCACTTGGCTGAGAATGTCTTACCACCGCCGGTACGGGTGGAGGCTATCGTCGCAGACCGCAAGAGCTACTCGTTCGGAGGGAATCTCCGACTTCCTCCCCTTGCCCATGATCTCGAAATTGACTACACGGCATTGAGCTTTGTGGCTCCGCAGAAAGTGCGCTTTCGCTACAAACTGGAAGGCCGCGATACTGGATGGCAGGACCCGGGAACGAGGCGCCAAGCTTTCTACAGCGATCTACGCCCCGGAAAGTACCGTTTTCGCGTGATCGCTTGCAATAACGACGGCGTGTGGAACGATGAGGGCGCAAGCCTGGACTTCAGTGTTGCGCGCGCCTGGTATCAGACGAATTCGTTCCGCGTCCTTTGCGCTGTGGCCTTTTTCTTTATCGCGTGGACGATCTATCGATTGCGAGTGCGGCGGATTGCTAAAGCTATAAGCGCCAGCTTCGATGAGCGCTTGCATGAGCGGACTCGCATTGCGCGAGACCTTCATGACACGTTTCTGCAAACCATTCAGGGCAGCAAGCTGGTTGCCGATGATGCGCTGGATCCGTCTACCGATCTCGCCCGCATGCGTCGAGCCATGGAACGGTTATCGGCCTGGCTGGGACGGGCAACACAGGAGGGTCGTGCCGCTCTGAACTCTTTGCGTACTTCAACCACAGAAACAAACGACCTTGCTGCAGCTTTCCGGCGGGCGATGGAGGAGTGCCGCATACATACCTCCATGGAAACATCTCTGTCTGTGGTCGGTGAACCCCGCGAGATGCACCCCATTGTTCGCGACGAGGTTTATCGCATCGCCTACGAGGCAATCCGCAACGCGTGCATGCACTCGCAAGCCAGCCAATTGCGGGTCGAGCTCACTTACGAGCATGATCTCGCCTTGCGCATAAGCGACAATGGCGTCGGCGTGGGCCCTGCGATTGCCGATGGTGGAAAAGAGGGACACTACGGTCTGCAGGGAATGCGCGAGCGTGCCGTCCGCATCGCCGGAAAGCTAACCATCGTGAGCGCCGCGAATTCCGGCACCGAGATTAAGCTAGTCGTGCCCGGCGGTATCATCTACCGCAAGGCAACTACCCTTCCGCAAAGCTTGCCAGCGAAAATCAAATCATTTTTTAAATTGGATGGGTCTGACCTCGAACCCAACTGACTCCGCCTTCTGACACTCCGCGCTGACACTCCGCCCACACACGAAACAGAGATTCCAGAGTTTGCTCCTGGTTAGATGGGCGAAGTTTCATGGGATAGGTCCGAATCCCGACAGAGCGTCCAGGGTTCGACACACGATATGCGATGAATCCCTCTAAGGCCAACAAAAACGCGAAAAGAACCCTTGGTAGTTTGGCAGCGGGATTGCTCCTACCCGTGCATGCCGACTCTTACAGTTGTGATCCCGTCATCGCTGGATATCGCAGCGCGAGATAGTGCGGCTAGTCGCGGTACGTCGCTCGACAATCTTGTCGGCGCGGCGCTGGGCGAATACCTGGATTCCAACCGGCATCGGATGTATCAGATTTCCACGTCAGCTGCTCTCGTCGATGGGGTCACACAGGGCGCAGTGTCAGCCCACACCTTGTTGGAACACGGCGACTTCGGCCTGGGTACTTTTGAAAATCTTGATGGCGAGATGGTCATTCTCGACGGCGTAATCTATCAGGTCAGGGGTGACGGAAGCACGAAGCGCCGCGAAGACGATTTTCAAATCCCATTTGCCGTGGTAACTCGCTTTCAGGAAGAGGAACACTTTGAAGCGAAAGGCATCGGCTGTTTGAACGACCTCGAACTGGCTTGTGACCCGCATCGCGAGTCGAACAATCTTTTCTACGCCTTGAAAGTGGAAGGTGTTTTCGAAGCAGTGCATGCCCGCGCAGTCAGCAGTATGGCGCCCGGAACCAGGCTTGTAGCCGCTGCCAAAGAACAACAGGAGTTTTACTTCGGCAATATCGAAGGCACGCTCATCGGCCTCTGGTCTCCGGTTTATTCTAGCTCATTCAATGTGCCGGGATACCACTTCCACTTCATCTCGAAAGATTGCACCAAAGGTGGTCATGTATTGCGATCCCAGGCAAGAACCTTGCGTGTGGGCCTCCAGATGCTTTGCGAATACGACGTGCGCTTGCCCAATGCTGGGACGTTTCTAGCAGCCGACCTCAGTAAAGATCCGGCTGCCGATCTTGCAAAGGCCGAGTAAATCAGCTGAAAGGATCAAGAACATGACTAATGCGAATCAAGGAACTCTGACTGGTGCCAGTGTGGTCATCGAACCAACCGAAGCGCAACGACCAATGACCGGCGCCGACGTGATTGTGGAAACACTCGAAGCGCGCGGCACAAAGTATGTCTTTGGCGTGTCAGGAGCGAAGATCGATAAGGTTTTCGATCGGCTCCTGGATTCCAGCATTCAGACGGTAGTGTGCCGGCACGAGCAGAACGCAGCCTTTATCGCTGGCGGCATCGGACGCATCACTGGAAAAGCGGGTGTTACGCTCGTCACCTCAGGGCCAGGCGTCTCCAATCTCGTTACCGGCCTTGCGACCGCGAATACCGAAGGCGATCCGGTTGTCGCTTTAGGGGGCGCTGTTGCGGTTGCCGATCGCCTCAAGTCTCTGCACCAAAGCCTGGATTCAGTAGGCGTATGCAAACCGGTCACAAAGTATTCCGCGGAAGTCGCTTCTCCCGCGGCTATCGCCGAAGTGCTTTCGGCGGCGTTCCGTGCGGCTGAGTCCGACCGTCCCGGCGCAGCGTTCGTCAGTCTTCCGATGGACGTAGTGACCGGGGAGGCAGAGTGCAGTCCGATTCAGCTTTCTGCATTCGTCGAGCAAGGCCGCGCCGCGGAGGCATCTCTCCGCGAGGCTGCGCGTCTCATCAACTCGGCAAAATCTCCTGTGATCTTCCTGGGGTTGATGGCGAGTAAACCAAAGTGTGCCGATGCGATCCGCACTTTGCTGAACACTTCCACGTTGCCGGTGGTCGGGACATTCCAGGCTGCCGGCGCCATCTCTCGCGAGGAGTTCCCTTATTTCGGGGGACGCGTCGGACAACTGGCCAATCAGCCCGCCGATGCTTTGCTGGATTCAGGCGATGTGGTAATCACCGTCGGCTATGACGCCGTTGAATACTGGCCATCGCTCTGGAATAGAGGCAGGAAGCGCCCGATTGTCCACATCGACGTGGTTCCAGCCAACATCGAAAACGACTATTCCCCAGCCGTTGAGCTTATTGGAAGCATCGAAGAGACACTCGCAGCGTTGTCGGCCCTCCTCCATCGCCCACAGCTTGCCGCGGCTTCCGCCGACTTGTTGCGCCTGATCGCGATCGACAGAGAACGGTTGCTGGCCGAGGCCGCTGGCAAGTCCGGTATTCCCGTTCATCCCATGCGCCTGATCAGCGAGCTGCAGAAAATCCTGACGCCCGATGTCACAGTCTGCTCAGACATGGGAACAGTCAGTATGTATCTCTGCCGTTATCTCTTCAGCTTTCGCGCACGACAATTCCTCATCACCAATGGCCAACAGACGCTTGGGGTGGCGCTGCCCTGGGCCATCGCCGCATCGCTGGTTCGACCGCATGAAAAAGTGCTCTCCATCTCTGGCGATGGCGGCTTTCTATTCTCGGCGAATGAACTTGAGACCGCCGTGCGGTTGCATGCGCATATCGTTCACATGATTTGGATCGATGGAACCTACGACATGGTCGCGGCGCAGGAGGAAATCAAATACAACCGCACTTCAGGAGTAAAGCTTGGCCCGGTCGACCCAGTTAAATATGCGGAAGCTTTCGGCGCAACCGGCCTTCAAATTCAGCACCCGGATGAAATAGCCTCAACATTGCATAAAGCCTTCGATACGCCAGGGCCGGTGCTGATCGGAGTGCATGTCGACTATCGCAACAGCGTGAAACTGTTTGAGCAGGTCCACGAGGGCAGCACGGTCTGATTTGGCAGTCCTGCTCTAAGGAACGTAGCGACCAGATTGTTTTCTCAACCAAATTCACTGTGAAAGGAAGGAGTGATTTGAGCGTGACACAGAAAAAGAGTTCAGGCATTACAACCCCGGTGCTCGGCGCCCCACGCAGGTCGAAAACACGGGAGCTCAGTGACATTTCCGCACGAGCGCGCAAGCTGGCAGCAGAGTCGATTGGAATTGACAGCCACATCGACACGGTTCAGCGCGTATTGGTGATGGGGGAAGACCTGAGCAAACGGTGGGATGTAGGTCACGTGGATATCCCGCGGCTGCACGAGGGTGGCACGCACGCGCCGTTCTTTGCGCTGTGGGTTCCCGTGTATTTTCCAGGTTCGGAAGCAGTACGCAGGACCCTGGATCTGCGGGACGCTATGCAATCGCTGTTCGACAAGCACAAAGACCAGATCGAACACGCGACCACAGCGGCCGACATCGAGCGGATCGTGAAGGCCGGCAAGATCGCGGCGTTTCTTACGGTCGAGGGCGGTCATACCATCGACGACGATCTGCGCGTGCTGCGAATGTACTACCAACTGGGGATACGTTCGATGACCCTGACCCACTCCCGCAACAACAACTGGGCGGATTCCGCAACCGACGAGCCGGCACACAACGGCCTGACCGATTTCGGCAAGGACGTGGTGCGAGAGATGAACCGGCTGGGGATGGTGGTCGACGTTTCGCACGTCGCCGACAAGACGTTCTACGACGCGCTCGAGGTCACCACCAAACCGGTGATCTGTTCGCATTCGTCGATGCGCGCCCTTTCAGATGTTCCGCGAAATGTGACCGACGAAATGCTGTGGGCGCTGGCCAAGAACGGCGGCGTGATCGGGATCACTTTCGGCGAGGGCTTCGTCAATCCGCGGGACGCGGAAGCGTTGCGAGCGGCCATCAAGATTGAGACCAATGCGCCGCTGCTAACCGGGAGGACCCTGGATGACTATGCGGCGGAGGACGTCCGCAAGCTGTTCGGCACCCGGGTAAAAGTGGCGTCGACGGTAGAAGACGTAGCGGACCACATCGACCACGCCGTGAAAATCGCCGGCATCGATCACGTGGGCATCGGGAGCGATTTCGATGGAGTCTCGGGGCCGCCGAATGGCTTAGACGATGTTTCAAAGATGCCGGCGTTGATCGCCGTATTGTTGGAACGCGGATACAAGGAACGCGATGTGAAGAAGATCCTTGGCGAGAATACTCTGCGCGTGATTCGCGAGGTAACCGGCAAGTAAAAAAGGGGGCGAAGGCACTTCGAGCCTTGGCAGTTTGCGGGAGCTACCAGGATAGACAACACAGGAGATGAATCGATGAAGACTCAAGAGCAGGCGATCGGATTTACTCCGGGCATGCTGTTCAGTAATGGCTACGTCGCAGGCAACACGCTCTATGTCGCAGGGCAGCAAGGGCCCGATTCGGACGGCAAAGTGACAGGTACGGATATCACCCTACAAACTACGAACGCCATCGCCGCTGTAAAGCAAGTTACGGAAAAAGCGGGCTTCGAGATGACTGACATCGTCGCCGTCACGGTCTATGTTAGCGACCTGAATGATGTGCCGAAGATGAATGAGGTCTACAGAAAGCTGATTCCGGACCCCAAGCCAGCACGAGTCGCTCTTCGGGTCGCGGGGTTGATCGGCGGCGCAAAGATTGAAATTGCGGCGATCGCCGTCAGGCACTAGCCGAAGCGGACATGAACCGGTGCAGCCGGCGCAATGAGCAGTTGACGAGGATGACTTTTGTGAATTCAGCAGGCTGGATCATGACGTGTTTAGGTTTATCACCCACTTTACCGGCCGTACGGTGAACGCCTCTGTCCTTGACGCACATTGCGGCGACCATCCTTTTTGCTCTACTGTACGTTTCTTTCTGTAAAGACGGGCTTGCCCAATCCAATCCGGCTGCGCCCGCCGAATCGATTCCGCTCTCGTTGAAAGACGCCGTGCAATTGGCGTTGAAGCAAAACGCCCGGGATCGTAGCTTCGCGGCTGCTCTCTCTGGAGAGCGACCGCGAACGCCAGATCTCGCGCTCCGCCCTTCTGCCGCAAGCTAGCCTTGCCGGCACAGGTCTGCTAGGTCAATTTAATGTGGCGTCGGTCGAGCGTACCGCCAGGCGAACCGCGGGCCTCCCCTATCAAATGATCCAGTCTGGCCCAGCCTATTCGCAATCGCTCCTCGATCTTCCACTATTTCGCAGCTATCAGATCGCACGCGAGGGAGTTCGTGAAACGCTCGCAGAAGAGAACGTAACGCGCGAAGATGTCGTCGCGGCTGTCGTAGCCCAATACCTTCTGGTTCTGCGTGCGTTCTCGATTTACGACGCCGCGCAGGCTCGCGTCGCTCTAGCTGAGCGCCTCTACGAGCAAGCGGTGAGTCTACAGAAAACTGGAATCGGCCTAAAAGATCGACGCCACGCGCGCGCAAGTCGAGTTGCAGAACGAGCGCCAGAACCTGATCGACGCGGAGACTCTAACCCACACCGCGGACTACATTCTGGCCGAACTACTCCAAGAACGAACCCCAGACACAGTTATGTAGTAAAGCGTTTTTGCGGAATCTGCCTGGGTGGGCACGCTGTCCAGCGATGGGAAGCGTCCACTGATCGACACGATGACGCCACTCGGACAGCCCCACC
>Ga0182018_10001616_pt1 | contig 25157 bp, 25 predicted proteins | sample 812P2MmetaG_FD_120490 | JGI IMG/M metagenome (GOLD analysis project Ga0182018, IMG submission 120490) | Permafrost microbial communities from Stordalen Mire, Sweden - 812P2M metaG | ecosystem: Environmental > Terrestrial > Soil > Wetlands > Permafrost | place: Sweden: Stordalen | collected...
AAGGCGCGTCTCGAGGTCAGGCGGGTCGATCTCGGTGATCAATCCGGAGAGAAATCGGCTGCGCAGCCGATCCTCGAGCGTCTCGATCGACTTGGGGGGCCGGTCCGAGGTGAGGACGATCTGCTTCCCGGTGCCGTGCAGGTCGTTGTAGGTATGGAAGAACTCCTCTTGGAGACCCTCCTTGTTCTGCATGAACTGGACGTCGTCGATCAACAGCACGTCGCACTCCCGGTACCGCCGCTTGAACGCGATGGTCGTCGACATGCGCAGTGAGTCGACGAAGTCGTTCATGAACGTCTCGGTGGTCACGTAGAGCACCGTGCGCTTGGGGAAGTTCTCGCGGACGTAATTGCCGATCGCGTGCAGGAGGTGGGTCTTGCCGAGACCCGAATCGCCATAGATGTAGAGCGGGTTGTACGAACGGCCGGGCGTCTCTGCGACGGCCTGCGCGGCGGCGTGAGCCAAGCGGTTCGAGGACGCAGCCACGAAGGTCTCGAAGCTGTACCGGGCATCGAGGCTCACCGAGGCGGTCTCGCGGCGACCACCGACAACCGTCTCGTCGCGGCGCCCGTCCCCTGACACCGCGGTGGGCTCGCTTAGTGCGTACGTCGCCGGGACCGGCGGCGGCACCTCGTTCAGCACCTGGAGCCGGACCTTGACGGTTTGCCCGGCGATCGAAGCGAGTGTGCCCTCGATCAGCGGGACAAATCGGCTCTCGACCCGCTCCCGCACCGCCGAGTTCGGGACCCCGAGGACGAGCACCCCGTCATGGCCCGTATCTGTGACGGCGACCGGTTCGACACTCGAAAGCCACATTTGCCACGTCGCCTCCGAAACCTGTTCACGAAGAGACGCGGTACAGCGCGTCCACAGCCCATTGCTTTGTTCCACCTGCTCCTCCGGACCCCTCCAGGTCAGACCGTCCACAACGTGGTCCACAGGTGTGGAACACAGGTCGCTACCTGGTCGTTCGAACGTACACCGTTGTGACCGCAGCGACTAGTGGCGATACGCGAATCGCGCCTAGCATTGAAGGACACGATTCCCTCAGCCCGGCCATCGACTCGCCGGGTTGGCAGCGGTATCCCCGGTCGACGGCGCTGCGCCGTCGGGGGACCAGGAAAGGCCTACCGGACGTGAAGCGAACGTACCAACCGAACACCCGGAAGCGGGCCAAGACCCATGGGTTCCGTAAGCGGATGTCGACCAGAGGAGGCAGGGCGACCCTGCGGGCCAGGCGGCTCAAAGGGCGCCGTCGGCTGACCGTCTGAGGATGCCGTGACCTCACGTTCTGTCGGGCGCATCCGCCATCGGAGCAGTTTCGTCGCCCTTCGCCGGCCGGCCGGCCGCGCCGCGGTCGGGCCTCTCCGGGTGAGTTGGGTCCCTCCGATCTTATCCGATCCATTCCCCCAGGTCAGCTACGCAATTGGGCGCCGCTGTGGCAATGCCGTAGAGAGGAACCGCCTGCGGAGACGCCTCCGGGCGGTCGTCGGCCAGACCCAGCTCGCTCCCGGCTGCTACCTGGTCATCGCAGATCCACCCGCGGTCAACCTGGGCTTCAGCGATCTGGCCTCGACGGTAGGCTCAGCCATGAGCTCGGCAGCGGCCAAGGGGACCCGATGATGGGCGACCGAATCTCGGCAAAGCGGGCCGCGCTGTCTGTGATCTCCATCTACCAGGGCCTACGCGTGGGCCATGCCTCCCCGTGCCGGTTCTGGCCCTCGTGCTCGGCCTATGCCGCCGAGGCAATTGACACGTACGGGGCCCTGCATGGAGGTTGGCTGGCGGTCCGGCGCCTGGCGCGCTGCCATCCATTTGGGGGCCGGGGCGTGGACTTGGTGCCTATCCGGGTCGACGAGGGCCACCGGCAATGAGCACTCTCTTCGCGGAAAACAGTGTGTTCCACGCCATCGGCGAGCTGTTCCAGCCGCTGTTCCGCCTGATCGGCGAGGTGCTGGCGTTCATCTACGGGTTGATCCCCAACTACGCGATCGCGATTGCCCTGCTCACGGTCATCATCATGCTGCTCCTCACGCCGCTAACGGTGAAGAGCACGAAGTCCATGATCGCGATGCAAAGACTGCAGCCGGAGATCAAGAAGCTCCAAGCCAAATATAAGGGAGCCGAGAACCGCCAGAAGCTCAACGAAGAGATGATGGCGCTGTACAAGGTACAGGGAATCAATCCCGCTGGTGGTTGTCTCCCGCTGTTCTTGCAAATGCCCTTCCTGATCATTCTCTATGACACGATCAAGGGGCTGACGACGACTGTGCTTGTCAAGGGCAAGCCCACGGTCTCACCCAGGTATATCCCGAAGCCGGCGGCCCACGCCACCACCTATTCGCTGGTCGAGAAGATGTACCACAACCTGATCAGCAGCGGCGGCAAGATGGTCTCGTTCGGGGTCAACTTGGCTGACAAGCCTTTTGCCCATGGCCTGAGTGCCGGCCAACGAGCGCCCTATTTCGTCCTCGTTGGCTTGGCAGTTGGGTTGCAATACTTCCAGATGCGGCAGATGAACAGCCGGAACCCGCAGTCTGCCGCGAATAAGCAGATGCAGACGATACAGAAGGTAACGCCAATTCTGTTCGCCTACATTTACTTCTTGATTCCCGCTGCCGTAGTGATCTATATGATCGTCTCCACTCTGATCAGGATCCTGACGCAAGAGATCATGTTCCGGACCGGGATGGTCCAGCCCGTCGGAGCGGAACGCACCATCGGTGGGGCAAGGAGGGCGGCCATCGCCGCCGCCGCCCCGGCGTTGGTCGAAGACACGGGCTCCGCCACTCCGCCCAAGGCGACACCGAAGGCCCCCGGGGCGGGGTCGAAGCCGAAGCCGAAGCCCGCTGCCGCACAGAACGGCAAGGGGAACTCGAACACGAACGGATCTGGTAGTACCAATGGTGCGACCCCTTCCCAACAACGTGCGCGAGGAAAGAGACCGCGAAAGGCACGCTAAGCAGTGGAGTGGGTTGAGATCTCGGGCAGAACGCTCGATGAGGCAAAAGAAATCGCGCTTGAACAGCTTGGTGTCGCCGAAGCCGATGCGGAGCTCATCGTGCTATCCGAACCGAAGGTGGGTTTGTTCGGACGCACGCGGGGTGAGGCCCGGGTCCGGGCCCGAGTGCAACCCGTTGGGGCCAGGCCGAAGCGCCAGCGGCGACCCCGCAAGACCGGCTCCGGTTCGGACAGGAGCCCGCAGCGCAACGGTGATCGCCAGAGACCCTCAAGTAACGGCCAGCCGGGAGACCGACCGGCCAGGGGCCGATCGGAAGAGAAGGCCGCAGAGAGCTCGCCCACCGCAAGTTCGGCCCGCCGCAATCGGTCGAGGTCGCGTGGCGGAGGTGGCCAGTCCCCCAACGGACGCTCGACGGCATCCACGCCAAGGGCGCCCCGACCGGAACGCAGCGATCAAGTTCGACAGGACAAGGAGGCCGAGATGGCCGAAGGTGTGACGCTAGAGGAGCAGGCCGAAGCGGCCAAGGACTTCATGGAGGGTTTGCTTGAGGTCTATGGCTACGAGGCGTCGGTTTCGACCCGCGTGCTTGACGAGGACACCGTCGAGGTTGCGGCGAACGGCGACGAGCTCGGACTGCTGGTGGGCCCGAGAGGCTCCACCTTGGCTGCGTTGCAGGACGTGACCAGGACGGTGGTGCAGCATCGCTTCCCGACCAGGACGGACCGCATCGTGGTGGACGTGGCCGGCTACCGGCAACGACGGGTGGCGGCGCTGCAGCGGTTCACCCGCCAAGTCTGTGACGAGGTCCTTGCATCGGGCGATGAGCGGGTGCTGGAACCCATGTCGCCGGCCGACCGCAAGGTGGTTCACGACACCGTTAACGAGATCGAGGGTTTGGTGACTCGGTCCGAGGGCGAAGACTCGGCCCGCCACGTGGTGATCGCCCCGGAGAGCTAGAGGGTCGAGGGGCGGGTCCCGGTTGGGTTGTGGCCGCGCCGGAGGTGGTACGTGAGGTTCTTGCCGAGGCGCAGGGTCAGGGATTCATCGGCCCCGGTCCGTTGGGTCGGCATGTCGCGCAAGCGCTCCGCTTTTCGGAGGTAATCGCCCACGTCCGCGGGAGGGCGCTCGATCGGGAAGATCACCTCGTGGATCTGGGTGCGGGGGGTGGCCTGCCGGGGCTGGTGCTGGCGTCTGTCCGGACCGAGCTCAGGGTCAGCTTGGTTGAGGGTTCTACCCGACGCGCTGCATTCCTGGAGGAGGCGGTGGATCGGTGTGGCTTGGGAGCCAGGGTCGATGTGGTCGGGACGCGCGCTGAGGTGGCCGGCCGTGACCCTGAGTTGCGGGGTCGCTGCACCGTGGTGACGGCCCGGTCATTCGGGACCCCCAGTGAGACCGCAGAGTGTGCTGCGCCGTTTCTCCGGGTCGGGGGCATCCTCGTGGTGTCGGAACCCCCGGAGCCCCGTGGCAACGCTGGATGGCCCGTGACGGGCTTGGCGCTGTTGGGCCTCGAGTCCACCTCGTCGACCCCCGTCGACCCCCGCTTTGTGTTGCTCAAGCAGGCGTCGCCGTGCCCGGACCGGTACCCCCGCCGGGTCGGGGTGCCGAGGAAACGACCCCTCTTCTAGAGGGTGCTCGCGAGGCTCCGTTCGGCCCGTAGGGTGGCCGGGTGGCCGCAACGTGCCGGACCGGATGTTTCACGTGAAACGTTCCGGCCCTTGGCGCGGTCACCACGGCACATGTTTCACGTGAAACAGTTCCCGGAATCGCCCGAATAGGCTTGACCCCACGCACACAGGAGACGAGGATTAGGGCCGTGATCGTGTTGCTAGAGACGGCCTGATGCGCTTTCGGCGACGCGACCGAGACGAACGGCCGGAGGAACCGGACCTCCAGGTCGAAGAGCGTTTCTTCGACGAATCTGATCCAGAGCTAGAGATCAATGCCTCGCCGGAGCTCGGACCGGAACCGGACCTCGAGAAGGACCACGACCCACAACCCGGTCCGCCCGCAACGGCGGCTGCCGCTGAACCTGAAACGGACACCTCCGGGCCACCGGCGCTGAGTGCCGACGTGATGGAGGCCGAATCCGCCGAATCGCCGGTCGACTTCATACTCGAACCGCCAACCCAAGAGAGCGCCCCCGAGGGGGAAAGCCCCAGCTCAACCCGGGTGGACTCCCCCACCGCAGCCCTCTACCAGAACGAGACGGAGGCGGAAACCCCGCTGGTCCCGCTGCCAACGGATCCGGCCCGTCGTTCCCGGGAAGACGGGTCGGAGAGCGAAACTGGTGCCACGGCCGTGGCCGTGGCCGTGCCGGAGCTTGAGCCTGTACACGAGGCCCAACCCGAAGGCGCACCGCGGGACAATTTCGCCGAGAGGGCACAAATGGCCATGAGCCGGCTCGGCGAGCTTCCGACCTCCAATGGCGTCCATAAGACCCGTTCGCTTCCTCGCGTGATGGCAATCGCGAACCAAAAGGGAGGCGTGGGCAAGACCACGACCACGGTCAACCTCGGGGCGGCCCTGTCGGAGCTCGACTATCGGGTGCTCGTGGTGGACCTCGACCCTCAAGGAAACGCGACGAGCGGGTTGGGCATCGACACCCGAAACTTCGAATCCTCGATGTACGACGTGATCATGCGAGACGCTCCGATCGAAGACTGCATCGAACCAACCAGCGTCCAGAACCTCTTCGTGACCCCGGCCACGATCGACCTGGCCGGTGTCGAGATCGAGCTGGTGAGCGCGTTCAGCCGAGAACTCAAGCTGAAGCGAGCCATCGACACCGTCGTCGACGACTTCGACTTCGTCCTCATCGACTGCCCGCCCTCGCTGGGGCTCCTGACGATAAATGGCTTGGCCGCGGCGTCAGAGGTTCTCGTGCCGATCCAGTGCGAGTACTACGCACTTGAGGGTTTGAGCCAGCTCATCCGAAACGTCCAGCTCGTGGCCTCGAACCTCAACAAGGGCCTCGAGATCAGCGCGATCGTCCTGACCATGTTCGACGCACGGACACGCCTTGCCATCGATGTGGCCAACGAGGTGCGGAGCCACTTCAAAGAAGTGGTCTGCCGCAGCATCATCCCGCGAACGGTCCGGCTCTCCGAAGCGCCGTCCTTCGGTCAGCCCATCACGGTGTTCGATCCCAGTTCGAGAGGCGCGGTGGCCTACCGAGAACTGGCCAAGGAGGTAAGCGATGGCGCGCCGAAGCGGTCTGGGTAAGGGCCTCGGGGCCCTCATCCCAACCGAACTGCCCGGGCAAACGACCTCGGCCCTGCGAGAGGTCCCTATCGGGAACATTCGACCGAACACGCGTCAGCCTCGGTCCTACTTCGACGAGGAAGCCATGTCGGCGCTGGCCGCCTCCATCCGGGAGCTGGGCGTGCTGCAGCCGGTCTTGGTGAAGGAGCTGCCGGGGGAGAGCGACGCGTACGAGCTGATAGCGGGGGAGCGCCGGTGGCGGGCCGCCCGGCGGGCGGGCCTGCAGACCATCCCGGTGCTGGCGCAGAGCGACACCGACGACGCCCAAAGTCTCGAGCAGGCCTTGGTCGAGAACCTGCACCGCGAAGACCTCAACCCCTTGGAAGAGGCCGCCGCCTACCAGCAGCTCATCGACGACTTCTCGTTCACTCACGAACAAGTGTCGAAGCGGGTGGGCAAGAGCCGTGCCGCGGTTACCAACACGCTCCGCCTTCTGCAGTTGCCGGCCGGTGTCCAGCGTGCCCTGGCCGACACCACGATCAGCGCCGGGCATGCCCGAGCACTCCTTGGCACCCCGGACCGGGCGCTCCAAGAGGCACTCGTCCGCCGGGTCATCGCCGAGGGCCTCACGGTCCGCGCCGTTGAGGACGAGATCCGCCAGTCCCAAGAAGCGCTCTCACCAGCGCCAACGCCTGGTAGTACCAATGGTACGACCCGAAAAGCGAGCGGTCCGCGCCGTCTCCCGGAACCAGGACTGCTCGAGTTGGAAGAGCTGCTGGCGGCGTTCCTCAACACAAGGGTCAAGGTGGACCTGAGAAATCGGAAGGGCCGGCTGGTCGTGGAGTTCGCGACACTCGAGGATCTGGAGCGGATCTACCGGACCATGGTGGGCTCCGCGAGCCAGTAAATCGTCACCCAGGTCTCAGGTTCGTCACAACCTTCAACCAGTTCTTCAGCTTCTTCCACAACCTGTGCATGACGTTGTGGATTGTTCCGTTCGTCGTTTGGTTCAGGGTTTGTTCAGCGTTCCGTCGCCCTGGACGGAAACTGTCACGCTTCCGTCACTCCCAGAGCGAGCGCGCCCATGCCCCGATCGCCGCCGCCAATGCGTCGGTGAGCGCCCGGCCCTGCTCGACGACGACGGCGGCCGGCCCGAGCTCGACGATGACCGCTGGCATCCTGGTCTCGCGGAGCAGGGGCACCGACATGCCGCGGATTCCGCCGTCTTCGATGCCAAGCGAGCTGGGCACGAGCTCTTGGACGAGCTCGGCGAGCCGGCGCCCGCCCGGTGACTCGGTTCGGTAGCCGGCGTAATAGGCGGTGGTGCATCCGACGGCGTCCGGATCGAGCCGGATCCCGATCAGCACATCGGCCTCGCCCGCATTCGCCTCGCGGGCTTGGATCGAATCATCGGGATGGTGCATCGCCGTGACGCGAGCGCCCGAGGCGAGGAGGTTCCGCCGGAGGGCCGACAGTGTCGCGGCAAGGCCTCCGGGTTCGCCGATTGCCACGTGACGACCGACCAGGGTCGGCGGGGACTGCCGCAGCTGCTCGCGCGCCCGCACGTTCGAGACGAGCTCTGTGCGGCGATGGCGCGCCTGCATTCGGAGCAGCTCGCCAACCGTGAGTGGACCGACGACGCCGTCGACCTGGACGCCGATGTTGCGTTGGAAGTCGAGTACGCCGGTTGCCGTGTGGTCGCCGAAGATGCCGTCGACGCGGCCACTGTCGAACCCGAGCGCGCCGAGACGCTGCTGGAGCTCCGCGACGTCGTCTCCCCGGAGCATGGGAGAGGCCCGGAACAGTGCCCGTTCGCCCAGCCGAAAACCGGCCTCTACCAGGGTATTCCAGGTCTGGGGGCCACAGGCCCCATCGACCCGGAGGCCGCGCCGATGTTGGAACGCCTCGACGGCCGCGCGGGTCGCGGGGCCGAAAATCCCCGGCGGATCCTCTTCGGTGGTGAGGCCGAGTTCTCCCAGTCTGTTGCGGAGATCGTCGACTGCGTCACCGCTCGTGCCCTCCGCGAGGAGTAGGACCTCGTCTGCCCCTACAGGTACGCCGAGATCTCCTGGAGGAGTTGGGCCTTCGGCTTCGCCCCGACCAGACGCGCCTTGGGCTCGCCGTCCTTGAACAGGAGCAGCGTCGGGATGCTCATCACGTCGTAGCGCCTCGTGACGTCGAGATTGTCGTCGACGTTCAACTTGACGATCGAGATCTTCTCGCCCTGCTCCTCGGCGATCTCTTCCAGGATCGGGGCGATCACCTTGCACGGCCCACACCACTCCGCCCAGAAGTCCACCAAGACCGGTACTTCCGAGGCCTTGACATGCTCGTCAAACGTAGCGTCGTCGAGCTGCACGATCTTCCCGCTCATTCGAACCTCCTCTTGGGCCCATTCGGCCACCGTTTTGACGGAACCGGCCGAACCGGCACCCGATCCTCACAACGCCCGCGCTGGCTCGCTTGTTCCCCGGCCGCTCAGGACCCGCGGGCCTCCAGGTAGCGCTCGGCGTCGATGGCGGCCATGCATCCCGATCCGGCGGCCGTGACGGCCTGGCGGTAGAAGTGGTCCTGGACGTCGCCGCAGGCGAAGACGCCCTCCACGCTCGTGATGGATCCCCCGAAGGTCTTGACGTAGCCCATGTCGTCGAGCTCGAGCTGGCCCTTCACGACGGCGGTGTTGGGCTCGTGGCCGATGGCGACGAACAACCCGGTGACCAGGAGGTCGGCCTCTTCCCCGGAGACCGTATCGGCGACCCTCAGGCTCTCCACCTTGGTGTCACCGTTGACCTCGAGCACCCTCGAGTTCCATCGGACGTTGATGGTCGGGTGCGCGAGGGCGCGGTCCTGCATGATCTTGGACGCCCGGAGCTTGTCACGGCGGTGGACGAGGGTGACCGAGCTGGCGAAGCGGGTGAGGAAGAGCGCCTCCTCGAGGGCCGAGTCCCCGCCGCCCACGACCGCGATGTCCTGGCCCCGGAAGAAGAACCCGTCGCAGGTGGCGCAGGTCGAGACGCCATGGGCGAGCAGGCGTTCCTCGCCGGGGACGTTCAGCCTCAGGGACTGCGCCCCGGTGGCCACGATGAGCGCCTCGACCTCGTAGGTCGGGTCGCCCGAGTCGGATCCGACCCAGACCGAGAACGGGGGACCGGAGAGGTCGAGGCGGCTGACCTTGGCCGTGTGGAGCTCGGCGCCGAACCGTTCGGCCTGAGCCCGCATCGAGGCCATGAGCTCGGGCCCCATCACCCCGTCGGGGAAACCCGGATAGTTCTCGACGTCGGTGGTCAGCATCAGCTGGCCACCCGGCTGGTCGCTCGTGGAGGAGGGCTCACCCTCGAGGACCACGGGCTGGAGTTGGGCCCGGGCGCTGTAGACGGCGGCGGTGAGGCCGGCCGGGCCGGAACCGGCGATGAGGACCTTGCGGCGTTCGGTCATCGGCGCGCGATCAGTTGTCGGTCGTGTTCCGTCGGCCCCGGAGGGACCACAGATAGAAGCCGGCGGCGCAGAAGATGGCACCGAAGAGGGCGTCGGAGGCCCACACCCGGCCGCCGAACGCGTAGACGTCGAGGAGACGGATGAGAGCGACGGGGAGGAGAATCAACGCGACGAGGGAGACGAACGCGATGAGGGTGCCGAAGACGACGGCCCGGCCGCCGATGAGGGCCGGCCGCACGACCCTGTCGTGGACGACGTCGACCACCGTGTCGACCGCATCGATGGCCCTGTTCGACCACTCCTCGGACGTGGAGGTGGGCGCGGCGCGGTCCTGTTCGGAATCGGCTGCCATGGCCGAAGGTTAGTCGGCGGCCCTCGGCGCGCCGTCGCTGGTCAGGGCCTCAGGCGGGCAGTTCGTAGCAGACGCCGATCGTGCCGGGCCCGGTGTGCGTGCCGACGACCGGCCCGAGCTCGACGGTCAGGAGCCCCTGGTGTACCTCGATCCCGTCGAGGAGGCCGAGGAACTTGTCCAGGTCGGGCGCAGCCCCGTCGCAGACGGCCAGCCGCTCGAGGGGCGCCGCCGCACGAACCTTCCCGGCCAGGTACTCGAGACACCTCGACCGGGTCCGTTGCTTCGACTCCTCGGCCACGATGCCGTTCGACACCTGGATGACCGGCTTGATGGACAGCATCGAGCCGAGCATGGCCCGGGCGGCCCCGATCCGTCCGCCCCGCTGGAGGTGCTCCAACGTGTCGATGGCGCCGAAGACACGGGTACGCAGTGCGACCTCGGCAGCCAGGTCGGAGATGGCCGCCGCGTCGGCCCCCGACGATGCTGCCTCTGCGGCGGCCAGCGCGACCAGACCCTGGCCCATGGTGACGGTCCGGGTGTCGACGACCCGCACGTCGATGCCGTGCGCGGCGCCGGCGGCGGTCACCGCGGATTGGTGGGTCCCGGACGAGAGCTCGGCCGAGATGGTGACGCAGACGACGGCGTCATACCCGTCGTCGCGGGCGGCCTCAAAGACGCTCTGGAACGCGCCGGGCGGGGGGGCGGACGTCTCGGGGAGGGTCGGGCTCGAGGCGCAGCGCTTCCAGAACTCCTCCGCATTGAGGTCCCGACGGTCGACCAGCTCCTCGTCGCCGAAACGGATGCTGAGCGGGACGATGACGATCCCATTGTCAGTGGCGAGCTGGTCGGTCAGGTCGCAGGCGCTGTCGGTGACGATCCGTACCCGGGCCATGGGCACCTCTCTCGTTTAGGCAGGCGATGAGTCTGCCACCAACGACTCACCACGGTCGTGGCGGAGGCCTGCGGTCCCGGCGTTGGGCCCGCCGCTCATGGTTGGCCATGAAGACCGCGGTGCCGAGGTAGGCCGCCGCCCCGACGGCGACCGAAGCCACCACCCGCACGAGGAGGCCGACGCCGTGGGAGGCCCCGGAGAGGTTGGACACGACGAGCACCGCGATGCCCATCACAATCGTCGAGAGCGCCGAACCGCGCAGCGGAGACCACGCGCGTCGACCGCCCAGGTTCCCGAGCCAGCCCCGCAACACGGCAACACCGAGCACCGCGGCGATCGAGTACGCGACCGAGACGGAGACGGCCAGTCCCCGGACGCTCATCGAGTGCACGAGGGCGAGCGCAAGGACCACGTTGATCCCGTTCTCGACCAGGTACAGCCAGAACGCGACCCTGGTGCGCTGCATCGCCTGCAGGGCCCGGACCACGAACAAGAAGCTGCAGAATCCCGGGAGCCCGGCCGCCAGGATCGCCAACGCGGCGCCGGCGTCGGCGGTCTCGCCGGGCTTTGCGACCCCGTGCCCGAGCAGGAGGGCGATGGCCGGCTTGGCCAGGAGGAGCATGCCGACCGCAGCCGGGAGGATGATCGAGAGCACGGCGCGCAGGCCGCCGGTGAAACGTCGCCGGAACGCCGCGACGTCGTCCAACGCCCAATAGCGCGACAGGTCCGGCGTCACGGCGCTCATCACCGAGACTGCGACCACCGCGTATGGCATCTGCATGAACGCGTACGCGTACGTGTACGAGGACACCGTGCCATCGCCCTTCGCACCCACGGCCAACGCTAGGACCACGTACAGGGCGATCTGGTTCGCCAACACGAACCCGAACGTCCACAGACCCAACTTCAAGACGGTGCGGACGGCCTCGTGGCCCGGTTCCCAGTGGAACCTCACCCTCCCGAGACCGGCCCGGGCGAAGCTCGGCGCGAGCAGGAGGGCTTGGAGTGCCACCCCGGCGGTGGTCCCGAGGCCCAGGAGCTCCAGCTGGTGGCCGTGAAGCAGCGTGCCGTGCAGCGAGGGGTTCGGTGCGACGTGGTGGAACCACAACAAGACGGCGATGCAGACGAGGTTGTTGGCCACCGGCACCCAGGTCGGTGCCCCAAACCGGTGCCGTGCGTTCAAGAGCGCGGTGACCAGGCTGATCACGCCGTAGAAGAAGACCTGCGGCACGAACCAACGCAGGAGGTCCGTCGCCACCGCCCGCTCGGACGTGAGGGTGGCCGGGGAGATGCCCGAGTTGTGGCCGAATGCGGTGAACGCGTCGATGACGAGCGGCGCCAGGAGCCAGAACACGATTGTCGCGACCGCGAGGACGGCCAGGGCCAGGGTGACGACGGCGGAGATGGCCCGCCAAGCCTCCTTGTTCGAGCGCGTGGCGAGGCGGTCGATGAACACCGGGATGAACGTCGCCGACAACACCCCGCCCAAGACGATGTCGTAGAGCATGTTGGGACTGGTGTTGGCGAGGTTGTAGGCGTCGGCCAGATGGTGGAACCCGAGCGCGTACGCGAGCACGAGGATTCGGCCGACCCCGGTGAGGCGCGAGACGGCGGTGCCGAGTGCCATGCCCAAGGTGGCCCGCTGCAGTCCCCGTCCGCCCTCGGACCCCGCTGCGGACCCTCCGGTCTCCTCGACCGCCTCGCTCATGCAGGCGCACCTCGGGTGGACCGGGCTCGACGCAGGCGACGGCTCTTGCGCCAGGTCCGGACCCACCACGCGACCAGGACGAGAGCCGCCACGAGCGTCAGAACGATGCCGACGATCGAGGTTGCCGTCGACCGCACCGTCAACCTGCCATGGGCGATGATCAACGAGCCGTCGGGCGAGGTGAGGGTGAACGCGAGCGGCAGGTCACCCGACGTCAGCGCCTTTACCTCGACCTGGGTCGTGTTGGTGGGGTGGTCGATGGACACCCGGCGGGTGGATCCGGCTGGGAACTCGAGCTTGGCGCTCGACAGGGTGAGCTTCGCCTGGAGGTGGTAGCTCGCTGAAGAGACGATCGTGATGGGGATGGACGCCGTTCGTGCCGTCAGGGTCACGGTGCTCGTGAGCACCTGGATCCCGGACAGCTCGGCGGCGAGATGGCGCTGGAAGGTGGCGACACCGGCGCGCTGGGCCGCCGGTTTCAGCTCGCTCGACTCGGATGCCAACAACAGGTCCTCCAGTTGGGCCACCAAGGCCGCGTCTCCCTGAACAGCCTTCGTGAAGCCGTCGATGTCGATGCGTGCGGCGACGATCGCGACGGCCTGGCCGTTGGTGAACTGCTGCCCCGACCCGGCCGCGGCCAGCCGACGGGTGGTTGCGGCCTGGTTGCCGCCAACGGGCACCAGACCACTGAAGTACTGGGTCAGGGTCGCCGTCGTGACGATCGGATTCCCGTTGAGTCCAGTCAGCAACGCGCTGACGAACGCGGGATCGGGGTCCCAGTCCGATGGGGGTACGGCAATTACGCCGCGGGTCGGGTCGCTCGCGCCCGGCAGCTCGTAGTGGATCTGCGCGAGATCGGCCAGGAGCTGGTTGGCCGCGAGCACCGGGTCGCCCGGGTCGTCGGTGAAGTAGCTCGACAGCTGGGCGTCGATCACTGCGGCCTTCCCAACCTGACCCTTTCCCGCCAGGAGGGTGAACGGCTGCGACCACGTCGCATCGTCGAGCTCGGTTGCGGGTTCGAGAGCTGCCTCGGGGAGAACCAGGTCGGACGCCTTGGCGATGTGGAGTCCGCCGACGATCGACGGGTTCACCGGTCCGGTGGCGACCCAGGTGGTCTTCGACGGCTGATCGACGTCCGGGAGCCCCCCGAGCAGCTGCTCCATGATCCTCTGGCCACCCTGCATCTGGCCCTGTATCTCGGCGCCGACCCCCGCCGAAGCGATCGAGGCGAGGTTGACCGGTACATACGGCTGGGCGATGAGCTCATGGGTGGCGCTGCCGCCGACGGCGAGGCTGCCGATGGCGCCGAGCGCAGCCCGCGCGTCCGTCGAGGTGCTGACGGCGAGCTGTTGCACCGTCGCCGGGCTGGCCGCGATGGAGACCTTGACGCCGGCGTCTTGGACAAGCGCGCGTCCGAGAAAGGAGAGGTCCCTTGCCCGGGAAGCGCTGAGGGGTATGAACGGGTCGGAGAGGTTGCCCCGAGTGCGGATGTCCACGGGCGCCCCGAACGGGACCACCCACGAGAAGACCAGCGGGTTCGTGCTCCGCTCCTCGGCATAGATCAGATAGGTCGTGAGGTGGGCGACGACGGAACCGCTCGGCCCGAGCAACTGAACCACCACCGGGTACACCCCCGAGCACCGACCGCTGCCGACCACGCATGCGTGGCGGGCGCTGAGGTCGATCGAACCGGAGTCCGAAGCCTCCGGCGTGTCGGGCACGATCGTCGTCGTGGATTGCAACCCGCCACGTCGGCCGGCCTTCATGCCGGCGACCGGTGTCGGTGCCAGAGCCTGGAGCACGTCGGTCGGTGGGCTGGTGAGCGTCTGCTCGAACGCCGATCGGGTACCCAGCTTTTGGTAGAAGGTGAGGCCCAGTTCGGCGTCCTTCGGTACCGAACCGTTGACCTCGACTTGGATCGTGAACGGTGCCGGATCACCGGGCGCGACCGGTGTCACCGACGGGGTCTGCGAGAGCAATGTGAGGGTGGGGGAGCCCACGGATGCGGCGGCCGGGCCCGGGCTCGGCGCGACCGCGAGGGCAGATCCACCGATCGCGACCGCGACCGCAATCGCGGAACGGACACGGCGCAACAACACCGAGCAACGCTAACCGGTCGCGGGCGTCGGACCGGGGTCCACTACCGTGGCCTGGTGTCGCCGACCGTCCCGGAGCGGTTTCGGCATCTGGTCGATGCCACCACCGAGTTAGGGGAGCGCTTCGATCGCGCCGATAAGCGGCTCTACCTGGTCGGGGGGTCGGTCCGAGACGCGTTCATCGCGCCAGCCGGTGACCAAGCACGGGGCCCGGCGGACAAGGATCCCGACTTCGATCTGACCACCGACGCCCGGCCTGAAGAGATCGAAGAGATCGTCACCGGGTGGGCCGACGTGATCTGGACCCAAGGGGCGAAGTTCGGGACCATCGGTTGCCAGGCCAAGGGCCGCCACTACGAGATCACGACCCACCGTGCCGAGGTCTACCGGCCGGACTCGCGCAAGCCCGAGGTGACGTTCGGCAAGGACATCGAACAGGACCTGTCCCGTCGAGACTTCACGGTCAACGCGATGGCGTTGCGCCTGCCCGACTTCACGTTGAGCGACCCGTTCGGTGGCCTCGCCGACCTCGCCGCCGGCGTCCTGCGCACCCCGCTCGGGCCCGACGTGTCCTTCGAGGACGATCCGCTCCGCATGCTCCGCGCGGCCCGCTTCATGGCCGGGTACGGCCTCCGGCCGGAGCCCGACCTCGTCGAAGCGGTGAAGGTCGGGCATCACAGGCTCGCGATCGTCTCGGCCGAACGGATTCGAGGGGAGCTGGACCGCCTGGTGATGGTCGCCACCCCTTCGATCGGGTTGTGGTTCGTCGTCGAGACCGGGCTGGCCGACGAGTTCTTGCCCGAGCTCCCCGCACTCGCCCTCGAACAGGACCCGATCCACCGGCACAAGGACGTCCTGGCCCACACCCTGGCTGTCGTCGATCGGACCTCGCCAGATCGGGTGCTCCGCCTGGCCGCGCTCTTCCACGACATCGGCAAGCCTCGGACGCGTGCGTTTGCGCCCGGCGGGGTGGTCACGTTCCACCACCACGAGGTGGTCGGGGCGCGCATGACGCGTGATCGGATGGAAGCCCTGCGCTACCCCAACGACGAGGTGGCCACCATCACCCGCCTCGTCGAACTGCACCTGCGCTTCCACACGTATCAACTCGGGTGGACTGACCGAGCGGTGCGGCGCTACGTCCGCGACGCCGGTCCGCTCCTCGACCGGCTGAACGAGCTCACTCGGTGCGACTGCACGACCCGCAACGCAGCCAAGGCTCGATCGCTCGGACGACGCATGGATGAGCTGGAGGAGCGGATCGCCGACCTGCGCGAGCGCGAGGAGTTGGACGCGATGCGGCCGGACCTCGACGGGAACAAGGTGATGGAGCTGTGCGGGTTGCCGCCCGGCCCTGCAGTCGGGCGCGCGCTCGACTTCCTATTGGAGCTGCGCATCGAGGAGGGCCCGCTTGGCGAGGAGGAGGCCACCCGCCGACTGCGCGATTGGTGGTCGACGCAGTCCGAGAACTGAGGTCGCCGCCGTTCAGTCCGGTGGCCAGACTCCCGCGTCGCCGCCGGCGGCGAAGTCGTCCACCATCTCTCGTGCCACCTCGTCCCGGTATTGCACCGGCGGGGACTTCATGAGGTAGGCCGACGGGCCGAGGAGCGGTCCACCGATCTTGCGGTCGAGGGCCAGCTTGGCGCAGCGGATGGCATCGATGATGACACCGGCCGAGTTGGGGGAGTCCCAAACCTCCAGCTTGAGCTCCAGGTTGAGGGGCACGTCACCGAAGTTCCGACCCTCCATGCGGATGTAGGCCCACTTGCGGTCGGCCAGCCACGGGACGTGGTCCGAAGGGCCGATGTGGACGTCGTCGGCTGGGAGCGGGGCGTGCTCGATCTGGCTGGTCACGGCCTGGGTCTTCGAGATCTTCTTGGACTCGAGCCGGTCCCGCTCCAACATGTTCTTGAAGTCCATGTTGCCGCCGACGTTCAGCTGGTAGGTGCGGTCCAGCACGAGGCCCCGGTCCTCGAAGAGTCGGGTCAGGATGCGGTGCACGATCGTCGAACCCACCTGACTCTTGATGTCGTCGCCGATGATCGGCACGCCGGCATCACGGAAGCGACGGGCCGAGTCCGGGTCAGAAGCAATGAAGACGGGGATCGCGTTGACGAACGCCACTCCCGCGGCGAGCGCGGCGTCGGCGTAGTAGCGCTGCGCTTGTTCGGAGCCGACGGGAAGGTAGGACACGAGCACGTCGGCCCGGGCGGCGCGCAGCGCCTGGGTGACGTCGACGGGCTGGGCCGGCGACTCATCGACGATCTCCCGGTAATAGTGGCCCAGGCCGTCAAAGGTCGGCCCCCGCTGGACGGTCACACCGAGAAAGCCGACCTCGGCGAACCGGATCGTGTTGTTCTGGCCAGCCAGGATGGCCTTGGACAGATCGGTCCCGACCTTCGTCGCATCGACGTCGAATGCCGCAACCGGCTCGAGGTCGCGAACGTGGTAGCCGCCGAGAACGACGTGCATGAGGCCGGGCACGTTGTCATTCGGGTCGGCGTCCTTGTAAAAGGCGATGCCCTGGATGAGCGAACTGGCACAGTTGCCGACGCCGGCGATCGCCACACGGATGCTGGTCATGTCGTCTCCCTCAAGCTGACCGGCGAGTCCTTCGCCGGTTCGGCACTGCCGAGGCGTCTGCGTTGGCGCGTTCGGCACTTATCAAACGGTCGACCCAGGCGATGTCCTGTTCGACACCTTCGGCGGTGTGCTCGGCGACCGAGCGTGCATAGACGTCCAGTTCGGGGTCGTCCGCCGTGACGACCTCGGTCAGGTGCTGCACGAGCTGGGCCCGGCGGCGCTCGAGGAGCGCGAGCCGGGCTTCGGGCGGCATGTGGCGGGCGAACGCCAGCCGCAGCGAGAAACTCCGGGCGTCATCGGCCGTAGAGTCCGAAAGCAGGGTCAAGAAGAACTCGCGCCCTGCCGTCGTGATCCGGTACACCTTTTTGGACCGGCGTCCACGGGTCCCGGCCCGTCGACGGGCCCGCATGGCCGCCCACTCACCGCTCAGGGAACCCGTCGGGGGAGCGAGGGAAACGGGCGAGCCACCTTCGACCGTCTCGACCGAACCGTTGGTCTCCAACCTGGACAGTGCCGGGTAGATGGATCCGAACGAGACGTTCGCGAGCAGGCCGAACTGGGTCCGAAGCCGCTTTCGCAGCTCGTACCCATGCTGAGGCCCTTCCTCGAGCAATCCCAGTAGTGCCAGATCCAGCATCGCGGACAACTATATCGAATCGATATAGCGACGCAACCGAAATTGTGCCACTGACCTATTGGGTACACCCAGATAGAGGCCTTGGGCTGGCGCAGGCGCGCCCGTGAGGAGAACCGCTGAGCGCCAAGACCACTCCGCTAGCCGCCCGCAGCCACCTCGACCGCCAGCCCGAGGTCGTTGGCCGAGAACCGATCGACGCCGGCGCCAAGCGCTCCGCGCATCTCCCCCTCATCGGCGGCGTCGTTGGCGTGGACGACGAAGCCCTCGGCGTGCAGCGCAGCCACGATCCTCGGGGTGACGTCGGCGGCGAAGACATGGACCACGTCGAAGCCCCCGAGGGAGGCCACCGAGACGGCCTGGCGAAGGAGGATCGACTCGGGCATCCACGGCTCACGCCGACGGGTGAAGAGTCCGAGCCGGGCTTCGGGATGCGCCCGCTTGAGCGCGACGAGCATCGGCAGGTTGAATGAGGTGAACTCGGTGCGTCCCAGCGCGCCGCGCGCGACCACCGTCTCCACTGCGGCCTCGAGGAACGTCGCGCCGAACCCCTTCAGCTCGAGCTCGAGCTCGATCCCCTCGATCGCGAGCACCTCGTCGAGAAGCGGGACCCGCTCGCCCGAATAGGCGGGGTCGAACCACGAGCCGGCGTCCAGCGCCCGCACGTAGGCGAGCGGTCGCTCGACGACCAGCCCGGTCCCCGACGTGGTGCGGTCCAGCGTGAAGTCGTGATGCACGACCAGCGCCCCGTCGGATGTCGCGTGCACGTCGAACTCGATGGCCCCCGCCCCGGCCGTCTTGGCCCACTCGAAGGCGGTCATGGTGTTCTCGGGCCGGGCGGCGGAGGCGCCCCGGTGGGCCACCACGGTGGGGGACACGGCGGCCATCGTGTCATCCGACCTTGATCAAGGTCGCGCCAGGCACAGTTCTCAGCCAAAAGCCCTGCATTTGGCATGGATCGGCCGCCGAGAGATTGGACGGCAGGACAACGCCGGGGGATTCCGGACACGGCCGGAAATCGAGTGCCGAAAAGCGCGTTCCAGCCGTGCGGGGTCCGGAAAAGTCGGAGGGCTAGCCTGTCTTCCGATGACGATGACGCCGCGGCCAGGAGCGCCCAAGGCGAGTGACGCTGGGGCGCGCGAAGCGCGCGTTGAGTACCGCCTGATGCGCAACGCCATCGTGCGTGACGTGCAGAAGGGACGGCTCGGACGAGAAGACGTCTGTGACGCCCACCCCGAACTGCTCCGAGCGGCGCGCAACGTCGGCAAGCCGAGCGGGGAGACTTGCCCGATCTGCGAAGCCACCGGCACCGTCGAGGTTACCTACGTGTTCGGCACTCGACTTCCGCCCGGCGGTCGATGCCCCGGGTCGGCGACCGAGCTCAACCGTCTCCGCCGTCGGAGCGAGCCCGTGCTCTGTTACGACGTTGAGGTCTGCCCTGACTGTGCGTGGCATCACCTCACCCGGAAGTACCCGGCTGGCGGAAAGAGAGAAGGCCAGAGGACCGGACGGGCGTTGTGAGCCCGATCCCTTCGGTTCGCACACTTCGGTCACGAAAGCGCCGCGACGGCGCCGAGCCGATCGTGATGGTGACGGCCTACGACCACCCGACGGCGGTGATCGCGTCGGCTGCCGGGGTCGACATCATCCTCGTGGGCGACACGGTGGCCGACAACGTTCTCGGGTACGAGGACACGCTGGGCGTCACGATCGACGACATGGAGCGGCACGTGGCTGCGGTGGCCAGAGCCAAGCCCGACTGTCTAATTGTGGGCGACATGCCGTGGATGAGCTACCACGTCAACGCGGAGGAGTCCGTTCGCAACGCAGCCCGACTGATCCGAGCCGGAGCGCAGTGCGTGAAGCTCGAAGGTGGACGCAAGCGGGTGCCGACGATCGAGGCGATCATCAACGCAGAGATCCCGGTGATGGGCCACATCGGGCTCACCCCGCAATCGGTCCACGCCATGGGCGGTATGCGGGTCCAGGGTCGCAATGTCGACGGAGCCAGCGTCCTGCTCGAGGACGCGTCCGCCATCACGGCCGCCGGCTGTTTCGCCATGGTCATCGAAGGGGTTCCGGACGCTGTCGGAACCGCCGTGACTGCGTCGGTCGACGTGCCCACCATCGGGATCGGCGCCGGACCCGGCTGTGACGGACAGGTGCTGGTGTTCCACGACGTACTGGGCCTTGGCACGCGCAGGACGGCCAAGTTCGTCCGTCAGTACGCCAATCTGGCCGAGGACGCGACCAAAGCTCTGGCCGAGTTCGCCGCAGACGTTCGCACCGGCGCCTTTCCGGGGCCTGGGGAGAGCTACGAGTCCTCACATGAGCTCCGCCAGGCCCTCGACCCGAGGTCCGAAACGACCTGAAGGAAGCGCCGGTGAGAAGCCGACGCCGCTTGAAGTAGCATCGCTGAGCCGATCGACGATCCACCCCGGTGGAGCGTGCACGATCACCCTGCCCCGCACCGCGCGGGGCCCGGGCGCCAACTGGGCCCGGTCCAGAGGGAGGTGGGCCCGCATGCGGCCTTATGAAGTCATGGTCATTTTCGACGCCGCCGCCGATCCGTCGGCCATCCAGGCCGTCGTTGACCGCACCCTTGAGACGATCCGGTCCTCCGGGGGCAATCCCGGTACCGTCGACCGTTGGGGACGCCGACCGTTCGCGTACGAGGTCAACCACAAGCGCGAGGGTTACTACGTCCTGATAGAGCTGACGGGGGAGACCCAGACCGTCGACGACCTCGGACGACTTCTCACCCTGGCCGACGAGGTCATCCGCCACAAGGTCATTCGGCTGCCGGACAAGGTGGCCGGCCGATCCAAGGGCGCGGCAGCTCCCGAGGCCGTTTCAGCGGACCCGGCCGGTTGAGCCCGGTCGGACCGCATACAAGGAGGTAACCATGCCCACGGACAACGCAGTCGTGTTGGTCGGAAACGTGACCCGGGATCCAGAACTCAGATTTACCAACACCGGACAGGCGACGGCGTCCTTCGGACTTGCCGTCAACCGACGCTGGCAGAACCGACAGACCCAGGAGTGGGAGGAAGCGACGAGCTTCTTCGACGTCGTCTGCTGGCGAGAGATGGCGGAAAACGTGAGCGAGTCGCTCGTCCGCGGTTCACGCGTGATGGTGGCCGGCCGGCTCGAGCAGCGGAGTTGGGAGACCCAGGAAGGGGACAAGCGCTCCAAGGTCGAGGTCGTCGCCGACGAGATCGGCCCGTCCTTGCGCTGGGCCACGGCTCAGGTGACGAAGAACGACCGCCGCGGTCCGAGTGATGGCGGCGGCAGGAGCGGCGGTCGCCCACCGGCCGCCGCGCCAGCGACCCAGGAACCCCAGAGCGGCGGGTACGGACACGACGAGGAGCCCTTCTAAATGGCGCGAGGCAATCTGCGCAACACCACGCGGCGAGCATCGAAGGATGTCGGCCGCAGAGTCAAGAAGAAGCCGTGCGCGCTGTGTCGCGACAACATCGTCTGGGTTGACTACAAGGACGTGTCGTTGCTCCGCAAGTACATGAGCGACCGCGGCAAGATCCGGTCGCGCCGAGTGACCGGGAACTGCGCACAGCATCAGCGCGGCATAGCGATGGCGATCAAGACGGCTCGAGAGCTGGTGCTGCTTCCGTACACGCAACGGACGGTCACGGAACGGCCGGGCGGACGGCGAGGTTCGGGTCGTGATGGCGGTCGTGATGGCCGGGGGCCCGGTGAGCGACGGGGGCCGCGGAGTGACTCCGAAGACGGTCCTTCCCGAGCGCCCGAGTCGACCGACTCCCCGACAACGGATGGTGCTGAGTCCGAAGGTGGGGAAGTGGCAGCGTCCGAAGGTGGCGATGTGGCAGCAGATGCTCCGGACAGCGTTGCCGAGGTGGCCATCGCCGATGTAACCGCCGAGGAGTCCTGATGCGGGTGCTTCTGCGGGGTGACGTCGAAGGCGTGGGCCGACGCGGCGACATCGTCGATGTCGCCGACGGCTACGCGCGTAACTTTCTCTTTCCGACCGGTCAAGCTCTGAAGGCGACCGACGGGATCGCGGGACAGGCCGGATCGATGCGTCGCGCCAGGGATCTCCGGAGCGCGCGCGACGAGGAAGCGGCAAAGACCCAGGCCGACGCGCTCAGCGGTATCACGATCACCATCGCGGCACGAGCCGGTTCGACGGGTCGACTCTTTGGGTCGGTGACCGCTGTGGAGATCGCAGAAGCGGTTGCCGCGCAGAAGGGTATCGAACTCGATCGCGAGTCGATCGCGTTGGCGGAACCGATCAAGTCAGTCGGTCTCGTCGAGGTGCCTGTGCGGCTCTTCGGTGATCTGTCGGTGAACGTCTCGGTCGAGGTCACAGCCTCGGACTGAGGCTGTTCCGGGCCGCGTCGGTCCCCGCTGTCACATCGAGGGCTCACCCTGGTGGCATGGTGAGCGCCCATTCCCGGCCGGGTCGTCCGCTCGTCAGCCCTGGGTCCTCCCCAGAGGGCCGCGCGATCTCCACCGTGTGTCCACAGGATCGGCCACAGGTGCGACCTGGGCTTTCGTGCGCGGAATCCCCAGGTTCTACGTCTTCCGCTTCACAGGCGTTTCGGTCAGGGTTGTGAGCACGATGGTGCAGGTACTCGACGACAGCCGACCCCGCCCCATCCGCGGCTCGGTCGGGATGGCCCGAATCCCGCCCAACAACCTCGAGGCCGAGGAGTCCTTGCTCGGTGCCATGCTCCTATCGGGGGATGCCACCGCCGCGGCCATCGAGATCTGCGGAGCTGAGGATTTCTACAAGCCCGCCCACGGACACATCTTCGGCGCAATCATGGCCCTCTTCGAACGCGGCGAACCGATCGACGCGGTCACGGTCAGGGACGAGCTGACCCGATCGGGCCTCATCGATTCGGTCGGGGACCCCGCTGTTCTGGTTTCCCTGCAAGCCAACACCCCCTCGATCGCCAACGCGATGCACTACGCGCGGATCGTCGAAGAGCATGCGCTGCTCCGCCGGATGATCGGGGTGGCGGGCGAGATCGCCGACATCGGCTACAGCGTGCCCGAGGACGTCGAGGGTGCGATCGACCAGATGGAGGCAAAGATCTTCAACGTCGCCCAGCGGAGGACGACGGAGTCGATCAAGTCGCTCCACGACGTCTTGATGCCGAGCCTGGACCGCATCGAAGAGCTCTCGCATGGCCGCGACACCGTCACCGGGATCACGACAGGGTACGCCGACCTCGACAAGATCCTGGCGGGACTGCAGCCGTCCAGCCTCACCATCGTCGGAGCCCGGCCCGCCACGGGAAAAACCAGCCTGGCCCTTGGAATCCTGGCCCACGTGGGCGTGGTCCTCAAGCGGCCGAGCCTCCTGTTCTCCCTCGAAATGGGCCACCTGGAGTTGTGTCAGCGCCTGTTGGCCTCGGAGGCGCGTGTCGATGGACAGCGTGTCCGGACCGGCCGGCTCCAAGAGGACGACTGGAGGAAGCTCGGCGTCGCTGTGAGTCGACTCGACAGCGCACCAATCTTCATCGACGACAATCCGACCGTGTCCGTCATGGACATCCGCGCCCGCGCCCGTCGGCTGCGGAAGACCGAAGGCGACCTCGGCGTGGTGGTGGTCGATTATCTCCAACTCATGACCGGTCGGGCAAGGGCGGAGAACCGCCAGGTGGAGGTGGCCGAGATCAGCCGGAGCCTCAAGATCCTGGCCCGTGAGCTCGAGACGCCGGTGATCGCGCTGTCCCAGCTTTCTCGCGGTCTCGAGGCGCGCCAGGACAAGCGGCCGATGCTGTCGGACCTCCGGGAGTCGGGCTCGCTCGAACAGGACGCCGACGTGGTGCTGTTCATCTATCGGGAAGAGCAGTACGACCGGGACATCCCGATCGAACGTCGTGGTGACGCGGAGATCATCGTGGCCAAGCACCGCAATGGCCCCACGGGGTCCGCCCACCTGGCGTTTGTGAGCCACTACGCACGCTTCCAGGACGCCGCCCGGGTCTAGAGCTCAAGCGTGGCTGAACCTTTAGGTGTTACCCACGCCGGGCAACGACTCGCGCCGGGGGTGGTCGGCGATCACGACCCGACAAGCCGTGAGCGGGCGGGCGGAATGGGGCGTGTCGGGCGGAATGATCGCGACGTCGCCCGGGCCGAGCGTCCGCTCCTCGCCGCGGACCGCGATCGCGATTTGGCCGTCAATGACGTTCCAGACCTCTTCTTCTGGGTGGTGGTGTTCGTGCAGCGCCGGCGAACCCTCGGCGATCTCGTAGTGCGAGAAGGTCATGTTCTCGGCGTGGAAGAACCGGGCGTTCCAGCCGGGGAGAGGCTCGGCGGACAACATGTCCTCGGGACCGAGAAACGGCACGATCTCAGCCTACGCGGGCGATCCCGTTCGGCGCCGGCCCGGCTACGGCTCGGCGAGGCCGTCTTCGGTGATCGGCCCGATCGAGAACGGGTCCGGCTCCTCGGGCTCTCCGGGGATGTCCGACGCACGATGGTGTCGGAAACCGGGCATCGCGAGGGCCAGCGCCACCGCGCCGACGACACACAGGGCCCCACCGGACACGACCGAGAACTGGGTACCGGCGAGCGTGGCCACGCCTCCGGATTCGAGGTCGCCGAGCCGTGGGCCGCCCTGGACGACCGCGAGCTGGATGGACACGATCCGACTTCGAAAGGCTTCGGGGACGACCGTCTGCAAGATGGTGTTCCGCAGCACCGCCGAGATCACGTCGGCCCAACCGGCCACCGCCAACAACACCATGGACACCCCGAGGACGTGGGAGAAGCCGAATGCGGTGATGGCCAGGCCCCAGATGATCACCGCCACGATCACCGCGTGCCCTCGCCGGTCGATGCCGTCGACCCAGCCGGTCGTCAACGCCCCGATCAAGGCGCCGGCTCCCGGCGCTGCGAACAGATAGCCGACTGTCGTCGGCCCGCCGTGCAGCACGGTGAGGCCGATCGCAGGGAACAGGGCACGGGGCATGCCGAACACCATGGCGTTGATGTCGATCAGGTAGGCACCCTGCATGGCCGGTCGACCACGCAGATACCGGATGCCGTCGACGATCGACTTGAGGCCGGGACGAGCGGCGCCCTCGGCGGGCGGGATCGGTTTCATCATCCTCGTGGCCACGATGACGGAGAGAAAGGTGAGGGCGTCGATCCCGTAGACCCAGGCCAAGCCGGTGCGGCCGATCAAGAGGCCGGCAACGGCCGGCCCGACGATCGCACCGACCTGGAACAGCACCTGGAGGAACGAAAGCGCGGCGACCAGGTTCGCCTTTCCGACCAGGAACGGGACGATCGAGTTCCG
>Ga0182018_10001617_pt1 | contig 25153 bp, 19 predicted proteins | sample 812P2MmetaG_FD_120490 | JGI IMG/M metagenome (GOLD analysis project Ga0182018, IMG submission 120490) | Permafrost microbial communities from Stordalen Mire, Sweden - 812P2M metaG | ecosystem: Environmental > Terrestrial > Soil > Wetlands > Permafrost | place: Sweden: Stordalen | collected...
CCTGAGAGAGGAAGCAGTCAGCTTCTTCCCTCTTTCTGCGCCCCACCGCAGGCCAGAGCGTAACCCTACACCTGGCTCCCTCTCGACCGCTGAACTGGTACCCTTTTTCGCCGCCACCGACACCTGATGGGGAATACGCGATGATGGCGTCGTCGCAGCTTTGCACGATCGTCGCCAGGAAGTTTTGCGCTTGAATTTCGGCCCGCAGCTGGGTGACATCCCGTTTGATTGCAATATAACTGAGAATCTGGCCCGGCGAACCCTCGACTGGAGTGATCTGCATCTCCTCGCAGTACATCGTTCCGTTCTTGCGCCGGTTCATCAACTCTCCGTGCCAAACCCGCCCCGACCGGATGGTGCTCCAAAGCTCTTCGTAAAGGGCTGCCGGCGTCTCGCCCGACTTGAGAAAGCGCGGGTTTTGTCCCACCGCTTCCGCACAGCTGTAGCCGGTAAGAGCCGTGAAGGCTGGATTGGCGTATTGAATCGTACCGTGGACGTCGGTGATGACGATGCCGGCCGCAGCCTGCTCGACAGCCGCCACCAGGCCGGCTTGTTCAATGTCTCCACTCTTATGCCACACACTTCACCCCATCGAATTCCCTGCACCCACGCGGGGCAGCGCCGAGCATTCGAATTCTACTCACACTGTCGCCCCTCTAAACGCCACCGGCGCGGGTTCAACTGCTCAGGCTGAACTGTCCGCCCCCCGCAATCGGGCGATGGCTGACGGCGTAACCTCCTGCCTTTGCCTAACAGTAGCGGCACGGTCCGGGATCTGAGGTCGGCGCGGAGAACCATTCCCGAACACAGTTGGGTTATGCGAACGCGGCGTGGTTCGAGCGATGCATCGATCTCGCCCATAGTCGCCAGGGCATCGATAAGACCGCAAAGAACAGGGGTTGGCTGCGCTGCTGTCCTCGTGGCCTGGACCGCTGGATGCGAACCCGATCCGGCGGAAATACAAATCCTCAAAGAGGCGTTTCCTTCCTTGGCCGACTCCCCGATTCGACGATAGCGTTGCCTGAGTGTCGGCCCATCCGCAGACATCACTCGATTCGGCAGGGGCAATTTTCTTGTGTCATCTGGGGCAGTTGATCCGCCCTTGTGCCGCTCTCATTTTGGTAGCCGTAGGTGCTTTCGCCGCTGCAATGGACTTGCGTGGGGCTGACGTGTTCCGCTCCAGAGCTCCTTTAAATTGGAATGTTTCTCAGCGGTCTTCACGCCAACTTCCAGGATGTTTATAAGCGCCACGATCTTCGCTCTATATGCGATCAGTGCGAGCCTTTGGGCCTGGACATCGTGCAGAGATTCCCTCCAGTGTGGCCTCGGAGTGACTTTAGAATTCGGGCTTGGGCCGAGCAGCGTAAGAATGGAATCCCGCAGGACTTTGGGGAATAACGGTTCTTGAAAGAAGGGGCGACTCGTTGTAGACAGCATTGTTCTCTCCTGAAGACGATTCGATTTGATGAGTCTTTGATAGAGCGCGTTTCGTTTCCGGCTCGAACTGTTTAAGAGGGGATTGCATTGACGAGTAATTGCCAATGTTCACTTCACCTGGGAGAGCCATGCGTGTAGCCCCTTTGCTTTGGCCTCTCTGAGCTTTTCGGCTAACGCTGAGGAGTCGCTGGACGCGGGATAATAGATCTCTCTGCCGTTGTCCGAATAGGAGATCACTTGGTAGCGTATTGGTAATGTCGCTTCCATCTGGGCACCCAGACATATCCGAAATGTCCTAGGACAATCCCTATGATTTAATTTATCATCGTCTGCCGTAAATCCAATCATATCTTTTGAGGGTAGATGCTCGCCTTATTTGTGTATGCGGAGTCTAGGCAGCATCGGTAAACGCAGCCGCAACCTTCCAGTTGACACACCACTGTGTACGTTACGAGCATTGCTGGTTTCTACTACCCGCAAAGGAGCTTAGGCGATGCCCACAAGTGCGTGCCGTGAGCACTCGGTGCTTACGATATAGTTGGATTCGAGGGGCATTTGAAAGGCATTCTGTTGGCGACTCTTTCGCAGTACCAAGCGCCTTTCAATTGGGTCTGAAGGAGAGCGCTTTGGTCACACCAGAGATGAGCGTCGTTGCGCAACATGCCCTACAGGATATGGTTGAGGGGCAGATGTACCTATTGGCCAAGTCACACCGGGTGCCGTGGTCCTTGCTCCCTCGTACTACCAACTCGTTTGAGACGAGGAAAGTGCACAGCGCTTCGGTCGAGCTGAGTGCAGCGAACGAATTGTTGGGTCTGGGCTTTATAGAAGCCACTTCTAGCCTAACATTCGTCGTAAGTAAACCTGGGTATCAGTTCTACCAGAGTCGGCAAGAAAGGTAGGATTTCGGCCTGATCCGTTATCGGGAGTAAGACTTGTGGTTGCAAGCTTTCCCTCGCCGTGTCAATACCGATTGAAAACTCCCCATTGTTCCGTTCGAAAATTCCCCCACTCTCAAACTGCCCTTTGCCCGGTTCTGTTGCAAACAGTGGTGGTTTCAGTCTGATACGGTGAGACGTCGCTTATGCGAAGTCGCCGGGGTGGTTCACGACCCAGCTATTATATCGCCTCAGTGGGTCCGGCCAGCACCTCTCGGACTTTCGACGCCAGGTCATCTGGAGTGAACGGCTTATGCAGCAGTGACACTCCAGGATTAAGCACGCCACGTCGAGCGATCACATCCGCCGTGTATCCAGAGACGAATAGCGCCTTCACAAGCGGGCGCACCTCTTTCAACCGCTCGCTTACTTCCATTCCATTGATTCCGGGCAGCACCACATCAGTGAGCAACAGATGAATGTCGCCGGAATGCTTCTTGGCTATCTGCAACGCTTCCTCACCGTTCGCCGCTTCGAGAATGTGGTAGCCAGACCTCTTTAGAATCATTCTCCCAAAGTGCCGAACTTCGCCGTCATCTTCGACCATCAGAATCGTCTCCCCACCGGATGGTCCTTCGTTGCGGCTAGGTTCGCGCTGCTCTTCGGTCACACTCGGCGCATTGCAGGAGGGGAAATAGATCTTGAATGAGGTTCCGACTCCCAGTTCGCTCGAAACGTCGATCCATCCGTCGCTCTGCCGCACGATTCCGTGGACGGTGGCCAGCCCAAGTCCGGTACCTTTGCCTTTTTCCTTCGTAGTAAAGAACGGCTCAAAGATGTGCTGACGGGTCTGTTCATCCATCCCGACTCCGCTATCTGTGACGGACATCATCACGTAACACCCCGGCTTAGCATCGGGGTGAATGAAGGCGTCATCCTCACTTAGTTCAATATTCATCGTGCAGATGGTGACTCTTCCCCCTTTTGGCATTGCGTCACGAGCGTTGACCACGAGATTCATCATCACCTGATGTAGCTGTTCGGGGTCTGCCATCATTTGCCAAAGGAACGGATCGAGGGTCGTCGTGAGGGCAATGTCCTCACCAATCAAACGCTGAAGTATCCCGTCCGATTCTTGAATACTCGTATTCAGGTCCAATACCTTTGGCTCAATGACTTGCTTCCTGCTAAACGCCAGTAATTGCTTCGTCAGACTAGCGGCACGCTTACCGGCACTTTTGATTTTATCAGCATAGGAGCGTAGTGGATCAGACGTTTTCAATTCGCTCAGGATGAAGTCGGTGTAACCGTTGATAACCGTCAACAGATTGTTGAAGTCGTGTGCCACACCACCAGCCAATCTGCCAATACTTTCGAGCTTTTGCGCCTGACGTAATTCGTTTTCCAGGCGAAGGCGCTCCGTGATATCTTCGCCAATAGTGGCGACACCAAGCGGATTGCCAGCGCCATCGAATAGAATTGTATTGTTCCACGAAATCATGCGGCGCTCACCCGCTTTCGTAATGATCTCGTTCTTCGCCTGATGAGGGACGGCCCGTTCAGAAAGCTGCCTTGAGAGCAGTTCTTTGTCGTATTGTCCAGGCGGGACGAACAGTTCACACCAATTTCGCCCCATGATCTCATCCCGCTTCCAGCCGGTCAGGCGCAGGAGGAAATCATTGCAGAATATAATGTTGCCTGCCCGATCAAGCATCGCTGATACCAGATGAATGTTTTCCAGCAACTCTCGTAAACGCCGCTCTGACTCGTGTTGGGCCGCTTCTGCGTGTTTTTGCTTTGTGGTGTCTGAGATAAAGCCTTCTAACGCCTGCAGTTCTCCTCCTACAAAGATTCCCACGCCCTGGTCACAAACCCACCTTTCCTCACCATCTGGCAAAAGAATGCGATAGGTGAGCCGAAATGGAAGCTCTTGTTCGACTGCCTCCTGAACTTCGGTCCAGATCCGCTCCCGATCATCAGGATGAATAAGGGAATTGTAAGTGGGTGTGTCAACGCCCACAAGGTCGCTGGCCTTGTAGCCAGTCAGCGCTTCGCACCCGTCGCTGACAATGTCTATCGTCCACTGCCTATCGGTCCTGCACCGATAGGCCATACCAGGAAGATTGGAAAGGAGAGTCGCCAAACGACGCTCGTTCTCCCGTTGATCCGGGTCGTCGTCAGTTCGCTGTAAGCGGGTGGGCTCTGCACTCTTCATTTGTGACCCAGACAGAGAGTGCACCGCTCACGAGTTTTCGGCTCAGACTGCGTTGATCCAATCAACTGACGAATTACGTTCGAGAGTACGTGAGGCAAAAACGGCTCTTGAGCAATTGCCATGGCGGTGGAGCCGAGCCGTTCCAGGTCCGCAGCGTCGTTTTCGCTCCAACCATCTACGGGATACCGGGATGTCAGAATTGCTGGCAACTCTGCCAGATTACCCCGGAGAAGCAGCGCCACTTGTATCCCGGAGCTTGTTCGCAACATTACTTCTGCAAGCAAGAGATCAACCCGATCATCCTGGCCAATGAAAAGGCTCAGTGCTTCTTCTGCGCTGGCGGCTTCGATCAGCGTGTATTGTTCTTCCAAGGTGTGGCGTAGGACTTCCATGGCGGCAACTTCATCCTCTAGCACGACGATCGTTCTCATTGCACTCCTCAGCTTAAATGAAGCTTCACTGCCAGGAACGGATGAAGGTTAGACTTGCATTTGGGCACTAAGAACAACCCAGGGTTCCTGGTTCTTTCCGATTCTCGGACGGCAGCAACCAGATCTTCTTCGTGTGGGCCAACCTCAACATTTGTGTCCAGCCAGAGGTGGGAGGTATGGTCCCCGATCTGCGGGTAGGCGTCCGATGCGAGAATGTCTTGCCGGACGGGATTCACGCCTGTTATTCGTTCTGGCATTTGTGCTTGCAATTCCTGGTGATTCGGCGGAAATCGTCTTGTACTAACTTCCAGAGACCGCCATCGTCTTGGAATGAAGGGACGTTTTCATGCCCGCCGTGTTACCCGTTTTCGATCGACTGTGAAATCTCGTTCGTGGTCTTCCTCGCTGTCTCGGCCACGAGGTTGACATCTTTTCCAGTGCCAGGATCGCTTGATTGACATTGTCGAGTCGATTGCAGAGATCCGCTATCACGCTTGCGATATCCACGAGTTTCTCCTTAACGATGGTTCGACATTGATGAACGGGGGGATCCTCGTCGGGTTATAAGTCAGCGACGAATGGATAAGATTGACAGGAACCCAAGCTCCTCCGTCAACAACCCAAAGCCCAGAAAAGGCATGGCCTGTTTCAAGCGAAGCTGCGTGATAGGAAAGAACCTAGTAGATATTAGGGCAAACCCCTATGAAAATAAGAATACGCTCTGAAAAGAACGGTGTCAAGAGTTATTTTCGGGGTAGGTGCTCTGTGGTGGGCTTGGTTTTAGGCGACTTGGGCTGGCCCTCGCCCCAACTGCTGATTTGTTTGAGCGCATCATCGCGACCAAACGCCACCCGGAACAAGGCTACCGCTCCTGCCTCGGCATTCTGCGGCTGGGCAAGCAGCACTCCGCGCAGAAAGCTGGGTAGTCCCGCCAAGGTCGAAACGGATTCGGTTCCTGATGGACCGAACCCGGCAGATGTTCGGGAAGTGGAACATGCTGCAGAGCCAGCACTGCCACAATCAGTCGCTCGTTACACGGTACGCGCAGGGTGAATCGTCTCATCGGGCCCCAGCCAAAGGGAGCGCGCGAGTTGTGTGCTCGCTGCGCTGCGGAAGAAAGGTGCGGCAGAAGCTACATTCGTCGGACAATGAGGACCCAACGCGATTTTACTACCTGTCATGCTTTGCCCGCCACGGCGTGTAGGGCCTGAAACTTTCAGACATTACTCAGCCCTCGCCGCCGTTATCAGGGCTCGACCGGGCCGGTGTGCCGGCGGCGCGGGTGGATGTGATTCAGGCGCTGCGGCCGGAGTGAGGGCGAGCTCGGCTCGCCAGGCAAGCTAAAGCATGCCCCACATCAATGCCCGAGGACTACGCGGCCAGGCGCCGCTTCCGGCACCGCCACTTCCGCGCTAGCGGTGCGCGCGACCACTACTAGCGCGGCCAGATAGAACAGTCCGCCGATGATCAGAGTCTGGATCAGACCGAGATAAATCCCACACACCAGCGCTCCGACCGAGCCCAGTACGCTCGCCGCGGCGTTGAGCGACCACGCCCAGCGGACGGAGGGGGCGTGCATTTCTTCCAGCCGGCGGAGCGCCGTCGGGAAGGGCATTCCCATCACGAATCCGAGCGGCATGAGCAGCGCCACCGTGATCGCGATTTTCAACGACAGCGGCATCCATACCAAAGTCGAGAGCAGACCGGAAACCAGAAACGCCAGCAGCACGGCGAGCAGCGCTACGCAGCCCAGCGCTTTGATCAATCGCCCTTCGTCGCCGCCGAGCACCTTTCGGCTGGCGAAACTGCCCAGGCCGCTCGACGTCAGCAGCGAAAAGATCACCACGGTGAGGGCGTAGGTGGGATGTCCGAGGAACAGCACGAATTTCTGGATGAGGCCCACTTCGATCAGGATGTACCCCGTGCCGATGAATAAGAAAAACAGCAGAAAGCGGAGCACGCCTGGATGGCGCGGCAGGCGCGTCCCCAGCACCAGGGGCGGGGCCAGCAGAATCAGCGCGGTGGCCACGATGCTGATTGCCATGAGACCGAACAGCAGCGGCAGCGCCTTGTTGACGGCGGTGTAATCGGCGCTCTCGTGGGAGGCATTCTTCACGAAATTCCACAGGTCGCGCGGCTGCACGGTATAGAAGAAGAACGGCCGGTTGTCGGTTACCGGGGTGATATCGAAGGTGTAATTGCGCTGGTATTCCGCGGGGTTGGGGCTGAGGAGCAGATCGTGGAACTGGTTGTGGACGTCGAGCCCGGGCAAATATACCGTCTCCATGCCGGCGGCCGTGAACAGGTCCTTGGCGCGGGCGATCTCGGCATCCCCCAGCGGCTTGCGGGCGATCAGCACGGTATCGAGCGCGCCCCAGCCTTTTACCGATCCGCCGCGGCCGACGATCACGTGCCGCCAGGGCTGCGTCTCGCCCAATTGACTGAGCGCCGCCATGCCGAGTGAGACCAGGCGGAGGGATTCGCGGGGAGGGTCGAAGCCCCAGCGGGTGAAGCAGACTACGCCGTCGTCGGTGAGGTGCGAGAGGTAATCGTGGAAGGCGTCGGTGGTGTAGAGATTGTTCTCGGAAAGGGCGAACGCGCCGGCGGCGGTCGACGCCCATGTGTCCACCAGGGTGGCCTGGATCGCCTGATACTTCTCGGTGGAGCGGCGCACAAAGCTGCGGCCGTCCTCGACGTGGACATGCACGTCGGGACGCAGGTAGAGTCCGCGGCTCTGCCCGGGAAATTTCTCGCGCATGACGGTGGTGGCGATGATAGGGTTGATCTCCACCGCGTCGATGTCATGGCTGCCGGAAGCGAGGGCGCGCGAAACGTCCCATCCGCCGCCCGGTCCGATCACCAGCGTTTTGGCGCCGGGGCGCACCACGTAGGGGAGGGCCATCCCCTCTTCGAGCAGTTTATGGCGATCCTCGCCGGTCAGGTGGTCGAAATCGAAATCGGCGATGCCGGTGGACGCGTCGGCATCGATGTAGATCATGCCGCCGCCGGCCTTATAGGCCTGTACGCCGATGCGCGAAATGGAGTTCCACTTGGACCAGGTCTCCCACTGCAGGCGGTGGCCCTTGGCGTAGCGCACGTCGATGATGGGGTGGCGTTGGTTGTAAGTGAGGACAGCCACCAGCAGGAGCGCCAGGGCCACACTACCGGCGCGTCCGCGGACGGATCCGGCCATGCTATGCCAGATGGCGCCGGCCACGGCGAAGCAGATGGCGGCGGAGATGACGGTGCAGGGTCCGCCGAACTGGTTGAGCAGCGGAACCAGCAGCAAACAGCCTCCGGCGGCGCCCAGAAGATCGTAGAAATAGACGCGGTCGATGCGCTCCATGTTTTCCGAGACGGCGAGCGACACGATGGCGCCGGAAGCGAAAAAGGGCAGGGCGGTAGTGAAATAGATGAGCGCCAGGCTCCAGTTGGTGGGCGTTTCGCCCTGCGCCAGGATCACCGCCAGGGACACGAGAACCAGAAAGGCGTTGAGGGAGCTCAAGCGTCCGAGCTTGGTATAGAGCGGCCCCTTCCAATTGGCGACGACGTAGGAGAAAACGCCGCCGACGCCGAGTCCGAAGAGCGCGATCGAGATGGCCAGAAACGCCATGTGGTAGTAGAACACCACCGAGAAGATGCGCGTGAGAGAGAGCTCCAGAAGCAGCGTTGCCATGGTGGTCAGACCCACGCAGAGGTAGATCTGAGGCCATTGAGTGGACGATGGTTTCACGGAATGATCGAGTGTCTGCGGGTGTCCGGTGCTACACCCATTCAAACGCGCCCTTCTTATAGGCCCAAATGTACCCGACCGCCAGGATCGCCAGGAAAACGGAGACTTCCGCTACACCGAACCAACCCAGCTGCCGGTAGCGCACGGCCCACGGGAAGAGGAACACGGTTTCCACGTCGAAGATCACAAAAAGGATGGCGACGATATAGAAGCGGACGGTGTAGCGGCCGCGCGAATCGGAGGCCGCTTTGATGCCGCATTCGTAAGCTTCCAGTTTAACGGTGGAGGGCGCCGAGGGGCGGATCAGCTTGGCCGCCGAAATCGCAATCACTGGGAACGACATGGCGACGATCAGGAAAATGAAGATCGGAACGTACCCGCTCGGCATGGCAACAATATAACACGCGGGATTGGCTCAGGGGGTAAATCGCGGGCTTGGTACCAGCGGCTTCATCAGTACGTACAGAGGCGTATTTCAGAACGACTAGTACGGAAATTTCGTTGTTTTATGGACGGGCTCAAGATATGCTCGGAATAGATTTTCGACAAGAGTTTTCGTCATAGCGGCTCCGGCTTCGCTCCCCGGGGCCGCTTTTATTTTGGAAGCGTGGAGATCGGCTCGAGGTTTGGAATAGGGACGGAACTTGCGGTGCGATCCGCTCGAAGCTTTCCACTTGGGTTGGCCGTCGGGTGCGGTGCCAGATATCGGCATCGGGCGGTGGTAAACTTCAGACATGAGCCGACTTGAGGAGATCGAGGCGGCCATAGAGAGCCTGGCTCCGGATGAATACCGGCACATTGTCCAATGGTTTCGTCTCCGCGAACAGAGGCGGTGGGACGAGCAGATGGATGGCGGCTCTGCGGCCGGCAAGCTGGATTTCCTTTTTGACGAGGCTGAAAGTGAATCGGCGAAGGGGCTCCTTCGCGAGTGGCCGTCCTCAAACTGAAATCCTCGCCACCCGGCGATTCTGGGAACTTTTCCATGCGTTGCCAGCTGACGTTCAGAAGCTAGGGGTCAGGAATTATCATCTATGGCGCCAGAACCCCAGTCACCCCTCGCTCCATTTCCGCCGTCTGCAGGGAAGCGCCGATCGCTTCACCATCCGCGTGGGAGATCGCTATCGCGCGCTTGGCAAGATGGCAGGCGAGGAGATGAGGTGTGGATCGGTACCCACGCGGACTACGGCCGCCTGGTAGGCTCGCGATTGTGAAGGAGCAGCCGGAGCCCTGGGCGTGACGCGGGAAAGTGGCGGCAGCATTTGAATTCGTGGACCTGCGCAATTACCGCGAGTTGCTTCGGCTGCCGCGATGCGGCGGATGCCAGCTAAACGATGAACCGAAGCGAGCGCTCCCGATGTTCGAACGGCGGTGCGGGCCCACTGCGCTTCGGAGATGACCGCCGTCAGAACCCCTTCCCTCCGGCCACCACGTAACCCGCGGCACGGATGACTGTACTCCACCGGCCCGGCCCGAGGCGCGGCTCAGAGCGACAAACTGACGATTGAGGCTTCGCGCGAAAGCCCGTGCGAGCTACTTTCCCGCGAAGCTCGCCAGGGCAGCCGCTTCAGTGTTATAGGTTTCGAACACCGTCAGGAGCTTGGTGATCTGCATCAGATCGACGACCTTCTTTTGCAGGTTCACCAGTTTCAGCTGGCCGCCTCGCTCGCGGACAGTGGCATAGCTTCCGATCAGCTGGCCGAGTCCCGAGCTGTCGATGTAGCTGACCTCGCCTAGATTCAGCACGATATTCTTGCGGGTGCCGGAGAGCGCCTCCCGGATGGAATCCCGCAAATCACCAAGGCCTTCGCCCAGGGTGATGCGTCCGCTCAGGTCGAGGATGGTGGCGTCGGCAGTCTCACGCATCGTAATTTTAAGGCTCATAAAAACGAATATCCTTCCGCCCGGACCGCTTGAAGCGCAGGTCCAGTCTTTGATCGTAACCGAGATTCGGGGCAAAGTGGGCGGCCTATGCGGATTTTCCGGGAGCGCGCTTGGCGCGCGGCGGGATGTAATGGAAGCGGACCAGGTAGATATTCTCGCCCCGGCCGTGCTTCGCCACTTTCAGCAAGTCGACGATGCCGAGGAAGCCCGACTCGCGCGCCAGCTGCGGCGTGATATCCGGATAGCCGATGGGCGTGATGGAATCGATCGCGATCTCGCCTTCTTCCATGCGGTAGCGATTGCCGGCCTTCACGTGCGGGCGCTGCCAAATGCGCACGCTGCAGGTGATTTCTCCACGGCGAACTCCCTCGCGCAGGCGCTTGGTGAAGACCATGAGGAGAGTTTAGCGCGGAGCCGTAAGAGATTTTCATCGCGGAGACGCCGAGACGCTGGGAGAAACAAAAGGCAAAGGCAAAACTGGAGGGCGCTGAGACGGCAGAGGACGCGGAGGGGTAAGGTTCTCGGATATAGTGGTCCAAACTGCCAGCAATGGGATCCCGAAACGGACCGCTGATTCCCTCATCCACGGCGCGCCCAGCAGCGCTTCGACCTTCTGCTAGACTGACCCAATGCAGATCCGAACCACCCGGCGCGGCGCCCTCCGCACTTTCGCCGCGGCCGCCCTCGCGGCGCCGTTCTTCAATCGCGGCCGTTATCGCCTCTTCGCGCAATCGACAACCGAGTACTCCGAGCGGGCCGTTCGCCTGATGCGCGAGTCGCTGGTCCTCGACATGTTGAACCAGTTCCTCTACCGCATGGATCTGCAGCCGAAACTTCACCAGTGGCTGTCGCAGCCGGGCGCGTTCACCCAGCCCGATTTCCAGCGCTTCCTCGATTCCGGCATCAATGGCGCCAGCTTCGGTAACGGCGCCGACAACTTCGAGGACGGCATCCGCCTCTTCGCCAACTGGAACAGCTTCATCGCGCAGTATCCCGACTGGCTGCTGCGCATCGGCTCCGCCACTGATTTCGAAAAGGCCAAAACTTCCCGCCATTACGGTATCCTCTTCGGCATCCAGAACGCCGCCCACTTCCGCCGGCCGGACGATGTCGACACCTTTTACGGGCTGGGACAGCGCGTCTCGCAAGTCACCTACAATTTCCGCAATCTGGTGGGCAACGGCGCCTTCGAGCCGCATGACGACGGCATCAGCGAATTCGGCGCCACCATCGTGGAACGCATGAATCGCGTCGGCATGGCGGTGGATTGCGGCCACGCTGGTGACCGCACCATGCTCGACGCCTTCGAAATCTCCAAGCGCCCGGTGATCATCTCGCATGGCAATTGCCGCGCACTCAACCCCGGCCATCCGCGCTGCGTCACCGACGAGGCCATTCAGAAGATGGCGAAAACCGGCGGCGTGATGGGCATCAATTTCATCAGCTTCATGGTGAAGGATCACGAGCCGACCACGGTGGATGACGTGATCGACCATATCGACCACGTCACCAAACTCGTGGGTATCGAACACGTGGGAATCGGCAGCGATTTCGGCATCGAGAGCAACGATTTCGCGCCGCCCGAAGTGCTGAACAACATGCTTCAGCGGGCGGACAAACGGTATCGCGTCCATCATCGCGAGGCGGTCGGCGATTTGGCCGGCGACAAGCGCATGTACGTGCTCACCGACGCGCTGATTCGCCGCAAATACACCGATGAGCAGATCCGGTTGATTCTTGGGGAAAATTGGCGGCGGGCCCTGAACTCGATCTGGAGTTCACCTACGGGCGCTGATAAATAATCCCGCCTTTGATTACGGCGAAGATGTCCCTGGTGCGTTTGATGTCGGTGGAGGGATCGTCGCGCAGAATCACCAGGTCGGCGATTTTGCCGGCTTCCACCGTGCCGTACGATTTCTCCATGCCCACGGTGCGGGCGCCATTGTAAGTTGCGGCGCGGATCGCTTCAATCGGCGTAAGCCCGCATTGCTCCACCAGCAACTCCATTTCGCGATGGATATTCGGCTCGGCATCCTTATTGGGACTGCCGAAGCTGTCCGTCCCGGCCGCCAAAGGCACGCCGTCGTGGTGCGCCTTGCGCGTAATGGCGACCGTCCAGAGCCAGATAGGGTCGTCGTCGCCGCGTTTGGACGCGTTGGTGACGAAAAGCGTCTCGTCGAGGATCGTGCCCATATCTTCCATGAGGCGCAGGACCGTCAGCATAGTTATGCTATTGATCGGGCTCTTGGAATAATCGATGCCCTGGCCGCGGCGCGCCGCCTCGTACGATGGCACCGGCGGGTTCATACCTTCCGCCCCGAGGTAAACGCTGTGCGAAACGACGTCCACGGGGTCAACGATCACCTCGGAGGGCTTTGCGGGAAAGACCGAGGAGTGCGCCCATACCTTCAGGCCCTGCTTGTGGGCTTCCGCGGTGACCTTCATGATCGTGTCCGCGTCCAGGTCGGCGTAAATCTTCAGTCCCGTGGCCCCCGTCGCCTTGCCTGCGGCGATCACCGCCGGGAAGTCGGATTGGGGAGTGATGGCGCGCATCCAGGCGACTTCACCGGCCACGCCGCCGTGCGACGACGCCTTCGGCCGCGGATCGGCGAACCACTGCGGTCCGGCCACGAGGGTGGAATAGTAGATGCGCGGCGCTGCCTGATTGTTGTCCGCCGCTTTCTTGGCCAGAGCGGCGAGCACGATGTTGTCTCCCCCCATATCGCGGACCGAAGTGACTCCGCCGAGCAGTCCGAAACGCAGAGTTTTAGCGATTTGCTCCTGGTCGCCCGGTCCGGACGTGAGATGGACGTGAGCGTCCATCAGGCCGGGTATGACGGTCATGCCTTTCATATCGCGGACGTCCGCCCCTGTAGAAAGGAAGCCCTTCGAAGCATCTTCGACCGCCGCTATTCGCTCTCCCTGGATCACGATGCGCATGTGCGGCCGGGCCGCGGCGCCGGTGCCGTCGATCAAATTGACATCGTTGAGCACCAGCACTTGCGCCGATGCGGCACAAGCGAACAAAAGCGGAATGAAACGGGTCATCAGGAGCAGAGTATAACAGGGCACGCGATAATCTTACTCATGGGTTACATGGCGAACCTGATTGTGGAGGGCAGGGTAGTGCTGATCGTGGGCGGCGGAGAAATTGCCAGCCGTAAGGTGGAAGATCTGCTGGCGGCGAAGGCCCGCGTCACGCTGGTGGCACCCGAAGTTTGCGAGAAAATCGAGGACTTGGCGGACCGCATTCAGCTTTACCGCAGACCGTATGAGTCCGGCGATATCGGCAATGCCTTCATCGTGATTGCAGCCACCGATGACGAGCAACTCAACGCCGCCGTGTCGAGGGACTGCGCGGCGCGCAACGTTCTGGTCAACGTGGTCGATCGCCCCGCGCTTTGCACCTTTACCGTGCCCGCCACGGTGCACCGCGGCGATCTGACCATCGCCATCGCTACCAATGGACGCTGCCCGGCGCTCGCCAGCATTCTGCGGGAGGAACTCGAAGGCCGCTACGGCGAGGAGTATGGCGAACTGGTGGAGAGATTCGCTCAGTTGCGCAGGGAGATGATGTCGCAAGGCTGCAATGGCGCGCAAATTCGCGCCAAGCTGGCCAGCATGTATACACTGGAATCCCATAATGAGCCGCGACCGCAAGGGAGTGGTCCTCGCGAACAATGCACCGCTCCCTAGCGGTCGCGGCTCACTAGGGACTACCGGGTGAACTTCAGCACCCAAGCGGGCTGACCGAGTAACTCGTCGGGAACGTCCGGCAGGTCGACCGTAATCGCATTCCCACTCGCCTGATAACGCAGCGGAGCGGCCGCCCCAAGCAGCGTCACAGAATTCAGCTTCGCCCCTGTGTACTCCTTCAGCGTGAAATGCCGTCCCGGCCAGCGCGGCAGAATGGCATAGAAGCTATCGCCCTTGGCCGTAAAGAACGCCTCAATCGACGCCTTCCCGCCGCGCGGGGCCTCGATCAGTTTGGCGAAATCGTACTCGGTATTAAATTCCTTCCCGTAGCTGACCGGCGGCTGCGCGCCCGCGGTCCACTGCTTCGCCGCCTTCCAGGGGCGCGTCCCATAAATCGCGTCGCCGTTCACCTTCAGCCAGGAGCCGATCTGCAACAGGCGCTCCTCCATAATCGGCGGGATCATCCCATCGGCGCGCGGCCCGATGTCGAGCAGCAGATTGCCGCCCCGGCTCACGATATCCACCAGCATCAGCACCAGCTCACGCCCGGAGTGGTAATGGTCGATCCGTTCGGCGCGATTGTAGCCGTAGCTGAAGCCCATGCCGCGGCTTTCTTCCCACGGGTGGTCGGTCGCCGCCAAACCCGGCGTATATTCCGTGGTCCAGTAGCCGCCGTGTTTGTGCCTGGTGTCGCTACCCCACCGGTCGTTCACCACTACCTCATCCTTCACCGGCGACTCGTTATACAACCACGCCAGCAGTTCGGGACTGCGCCACTCGGCCGCCGTCATCTCCCACTCGCCGTCGCTGAAGACGATCGACGGTTTGTAACGCGAAACCACGTCCTTGAACTGCGGCATCATGTGCTCGGCGACGTAACGCGGCTTGTCGTGGAGGTAGAGCGGGTTGTACCACTCGTAGAGCGAGTAGTAGATCCCCATCTTGAGACCTTTGGCGCGCACCGCTCCGCTGAGGTCGCCCAGCAGATCGCGGTGCGGCCCCGCTTCCACGGCGTTCCACGGGCGGCCCCACGTTTTGGAAGCCTCCGCGCTGGGCCAGAGCGCGAAACCTTCGTGATGCTTGGAAGTCAGCGCCACGTACTTCGCGCCGGATCGCTCGAAGACATCGGCCCAGTGCGCGGGATCGAAGAGCTCGGCGCGAAACTGCGGAGCGAAATTGGCGTACGGATAATCGGCGCCGTAGAGCTTCTGGTGCATTTCCCAGCTGCCCGCGTCCACCGGGTCGGCGTTCGGTTTCTGCCCTTCGGTAATGGCGTGCCAGTACCACTCGGCATACGCCAGCTTGCCCGGGATCACCGGCGCATAAGCAGGCACCGAGTAGACCCCCCAGTGAATGAAGATGCCGAACTTGGCATCCGTGAACCAGGCCGGCGTGGCGCGGCGGTCGAGCGACTTCCAGTCCGGTCGATACGTCTGCGCCACGGCGCAAGCTGCGAAAGCCAACGACAGCGATACGAGCCTCTTGGACATGCGTGGTCCTCCGAAAATTCCCATACAATAAGAAACCGTGAATAGCATAACACCCGTCGTCCGCACGTTGATTTTGGCCAGTGCCGGCGCAGCGGCGCTCGGCGCACAAGGCAATCGTTTCGATATTCTGATCACCGGCGCCAAGGTGGTGAACGGGTCGGGATCGCCATGGTTCTACGGCGACGTCGGCATTCGTGGCGACACCATCGCCGCCGTGGGTTCGATTCCCCAGGCGGACGCCACCGTGCGCATCGACGCCAGAGGGATGGTGGCCGCGCCCGGCTTCATCGACATCCATTCGCACGGCCGCCGCGGCATCAATACCGTGCCCACCGCTGAGAACTACCTGCGCGAAGGCGTGACGACGTTCCTCGAAGGGCAGGACGGCAGCTCAGCCGTGCCGCTGGGTCCGTTTCTCGATGCCATTCGCAAGACTCCCATCTCGGTGAATTTCGCCACCTGCGTGGGGCAGGGAAGCATTCGCTCGGAGGTCATCGGGCTGGCGAATCGCAAGGCGACGCCGGAGGAAATCGAGAAGATGAAGGCGCTCGCGGAGCAGGCCATGCGCGATGGCGCATTCTGCCTTTCCACCGGCCTGTTTTACGTACCGGGCAATTTCACCCCCACCGAAGAGGTGATCGAGCTGGCGAAGGTGGTCGGCCGCATGGGCGGATTCCACATCTCGCACATGCGCAATGAAGCGGCGCAAGTCCTCGATAGCGTCAAGGAGACCATCCGCATCGGCGAGGAAGGCGGATTGCCGACGCAGATCACGCACCACAAGATCATCGGCCAGCCGAATTGGGGCCAAAGCGTGGAGACGCTGAAACTGGTGGAAGCGGCACGGGCGCGCGGCGTCGACGTCACTATGGATCAATACCCCTACACCGCGTCGAGCACCGGGATTGCCGCGCTGCTGCCGCAATGGTCGCTCGAAGGCGGGCAGCGCGCCACTGCCGAACGGTTGGCCGCTCCCGAGCAGCGCGCGCGCATCAAAACGGCGGTAGTGGAGAATCTCAGGCTCGATCGCGGCGCGGGCGATCCCAAGAACGTGGCGATCGTGACGTGCGGCTTCGACCCTTCGCTCGCCGGCAAGAACCTGGCCGAGATCACGCGGGTGCGGGGCCAGGAACCGACCCTCGAAAACGCCGCCGAGACCGCCATGGATCTCGTATCGAAGGGTGGCTGCTCGGCGGTTTATCACGCCATCTCCGAAGAGGACGTGGTGCGCATCATGCGGTCGCCCTATGCGATGGTGGCGAGCGACGGCGACATCCCCGTGTTCGGCCAGCAGGCGCCGCACCCCCGCAGCTACGGCACGTTTGCCCGCGTGCTGGGTGTCTACGTGCGCGAGCAGCATGTAATTTCGCTGGAAGAGGCAGTCCGCAAAATGTCGGGATTTCCGGCCGAGCGGATGAAGCTATGGGATCGCGGCTTGCTGATTCCCGGCATGAAGGCCGATGTGATCGTCTTCGATCCGGCCACCGTCGGTGATCGCGCCACTTACGACAAGCCTCACCAATACTCCGTCGGCGTCAACGAGGTCATCGTCAACGGCAAGCTGGTGCTGCATGAGGGTAAAGTGACGTCGGAGCGCCCCGGCAAAGTGCTGCTAGGCCCAGCGGCACGATGACGTGGCGCGGGCTTCTGCCTGCAGCGCCGAGACGACTCATCTCGGCGGGACGGGTCGAGATGAGAGCCTGCGCCACATCACGGCAATAGCGCCCGCCTACTTTCGGGGTGCCGCAAGAACGCCTCCGCTTGCCCGAATCCGCTTTCAGTGCCGCGAAAGCGCGTGATCTCCACCTGCTTGGGATACCACTTATCGGGCGCTTGCGACACGTGGGCGTAGCAGGCCGCACGGCGAGTGCTCTCCACGCCGGAGATATCGACATACTCGGCCGGCGCGAACATGGTGGTGTCCTCGGCAACCTCGTAATAGTAAAGCGCGAAGCTTCTCTCGGACTTCCACCACGCGTCGAGCACCAGCATCGACACGGCGCGATGGTCGCGGTGATGATCCACGGGCCACTGCGTGAAGACGATGTCGGCCTTTTCGGCGGCAAGGAGGCGCGCGAAGCTATCGTAATGCGGCGAATCGACAACGGCCTGCCCGTCGATCTGGTCGGCGAACGCGGCGCGGGCTTTCAGGATCTTGCAGGCATTCTGCGCTTCGGCGGTGCGGATGCCCGCGCAGCGGTCGAGGCTCGCGGCGCCGCAGAATCCCTCGCCGCGATTGAGATAGAGCAGCACGACGTCGTGGCCGAGCGCGCTATAGCGCGCGATGGTGCCGGCGCAGCCGCACTCCGGATCGCCCGGATGTCCGCCGGTGACGACGATTTTCAGCGATTTCGCCGGGGATTGTGCGAACAGGGGCGCGGCGGCGCACGCGAGGAGACTGCGGCGAGAGAGGATCACGGGGCAATTGTAATACGGCTCAGTCGGTCAGTTCCGGTGCCAGCTCGCTGAGGATTTGCTCGGCGACGGTGCGGAATTCCGGAGCTACCCGCCGCAGGTACTGCTTGGAATTGGCTTGAGAAGCCCGAAGGGCTTCGTACAAGGGTCTCCATCGGTCGTCTGCCCCTGCGTGTTCCAGCAGCGCAATTGCATCGTCAAGATGTCCCGTTTGGAGGGCGATTAGGAACGTCCAGACATCGCGCGGGCCGATCTCGCTAGCGGCGAGCTCTTCCAATCGCTTTCGGGCTCGCTCCCAATCTCCATTCAACGCGAGGAAGCCGGCCAATACGAACTCGGTCTGCCAATCGTCAGGAAAAAGTTCGGGGAACCGCGAGACAGCTTGAAGGGCTACGGCCGAGACGCGCTTACCTTCTGTCCCAAGGGAACGGGCAAATCGCAGTGCCTCGGATCTACGCCATTCATGCATCGGATCCAGCTCCACTGCTTTGAAATAGCTATCGAGGGCCTCCGCGGTGGTGGTTCCGTAGCTGCGAAACCGATCGCCCGCTTGCCCCGCCTTGTTGGTATCGGCTTCGGTGGTCGAGAAGAAGAAGCCTCCGTCGGCGCCCGGCGAGACATTCGGGTCGAAGTTCTGGCAGCGTTCGACGAAGATGCGCGTGGCGGCGAATGCCGGGTCGGAATCGCCCACCCCGGCGGCGTGCAAGGCATCGAGAACGTAGCGCGTCATGGAGAGATCGACGTGCCCGGTATCGGGAGGTGTGCGCCGGCCGCTACCCATGCCCCACGCGCCATACACCGCGTCCCGCGGGTTCCAGCCGTTCTGTTCGGTGAACTGTTGCCGCCGCAAATAGCCGATCATGGGAGCGATTTGCGCCTGCCAGCCATCGCGGCGCGCGCGGCAGATGGCGCTCACTGCGAGGGCTGTGGCGTAATTCGGATAGTCGGGGATATCATGATCGGCGGTGCCCAGGTTTCCTTCCAACTTGGACTCCGATTCCGGTGAAAAAGTTCGTGACGCGATTGAGCGTATGTTTTCATCGCGGTAAGCGTGGTGCAGAAATACCCGGCAGCGGATTGCCTGCGTGACGCGGAGACTCCTGTGTGGCTCTCTCTCACGGTTCGCCCTAATGCCTTTGAGGGTGTCCACCGATAAGAATCCAGGGTGACGCACGAAACAATATGAACTTCCGATGGACTATCTCGGCCCGAACCGTGGCAATTGCCTGGGTGGCCGTTGTCATTACGGCTGTTGCCGGCCTGCTCATTCAGAGATCGCTCATTCGCGAGCAAGGTCTGGCCATGGCGCGTCAGGCTATGCGAGGAATCATCCTCTCGGCGGAGAATACCAGGGACAGTGTGGCGGCCATGAATGTGGGTGGCGCTTTCGACCGGCAGGGGCTGCTCGCCGAAGTACGGAAGGCCTCGGATTTCCGCACCACACGGTTTTACGGCACCATCCCCGTGGTTGCGGCCTGGAAGGCGATCGAACATGTCGCGGCTAAGGAAGGGTACCAATTTCGCATTCCTTCCCACGATCCGCGGAACCCCAAGAATGCGCCCACGCCCGACGAAGAGAAGATTTTGACTCAATTCAGCGACGGGAAGTTGGAAGAGTACTTTGCGGAAGACTCCAAAACCAATGAGATGGTCTACGCCAGGCCTATTCACCTCGGGGATGAATGCATGATGTGTCACGGTGCTCCTGCCGCCGATAACAAGAGCGGTAAAGACATCGTCGGATTTCGCATGGAAGGCTGGCATCCGAGTGAAATCCACGGCGCGTTCGTGCTGCGTTCCAGCATGCGCCCGGTGGACGCGGCAGTTCGGGCAGGTGTGGAAAAGGCGGCGGTCTGGCTGATTCCAGTGGCACTTGGTCTAGGCTTTTGCGCATATCTGGCCACACGTTCCATACGCGCTCCGCTGGCTCAGGCGGTGCTGGTGCTGCAGAAGGTCGCGAAAGGGGACCTTACGGACGAGCTTCGGCATTCCAGCAACGATGAAGTGGGAGACATGGCGGTAGCCATGCAGGCCATGTCGGTAAGTCTGCGCGGCGTTCTGCGGGAGATTGCCGATAGCGCACAGACCCTGTCGGCGACGTCGACCCAGCTCGCCGCCAATTCCGGCCAGATTGCCGACCATTCCCGCGAGGCATCCGAAAAGGCCCACTCGGTGGCTGCGGCCGCGGAACAGATGAGCTCCAATGTGACGTCAGTCGCCGCAGGCATGGAACAGACCACCACCAACCTCGCGCAAGTCTCTTCCCATACGGAACAGATGACCGCCACCATCGGTGAAATTGCGGACAACTCCGAAAAGGCCCGCCAGATCGCCGAGAGCGCCATGGATCAGGCCGCGCGGATCACCGCGCAGATCCAGCAGTTGGGACAGGCAGCCCGGGAGATCGGCAAGGTGACGCAAACCATTAGCGAGATCTCGTCGCAGACCAATCTGCTGGCTCTCAATGCCACCATCGAGGCTGCCCGCGCCGGTTCAGCTGGCAAAGGCTTTGCCGTGGTCGCCAATGAGATCAAAGCACTGGCGCAACAGACTGCGGCCGCCACCGAAGATATCAAGGGCCGCGTGGCGAGTGTCCAGTCTTCCACGGCAGGCGGCATTGCGGAAATCGAGAAGATTTCCACCGTCATACACGAGGTCAGCGATATTGTGAGCTCCATTGCAGCGGCCATCGAGGAGCAGGCCACGGCGACCAAAGAGATATCGCGGAACATCGCCGAGGCCGCGGCCGGCGTAGGCGATGTGAATGTGCGGGTAGCGGAAAGCTCGGTGGCTACGCAGGAGATCGCCAAGGAGATCGTGGTAGTCGACCGTGCCGCGGAGCAGATGGCGGAAAGCAGCGGGGAGGTGCGGAACAGCGCCTCGGAACTTTCGAATGTGGCCGAACATCTGCTTCAGGCGATGTCGAAATTCCAGGTCTGACGCCTATGCCGCATCTTCCGTGCCGCGCGCATGAGCAAGCGGATCTGGTATGCCGGGTAGAATGAAGCAGAGATGTACCCGCCGGCGCTGCTCGATCATTTCCAGAATCCCCGGAACGTAGGCGAGCTCGCGCCGCCCGCGGTCACGGTCGAGGTTTCCAATCCGGCATGCGGCGATATTCTGCGTCTGTCGGTGCGCTTTGAGGCCGGAATTGCGCTCGAGGTTCGGTACAAGGTGCGCGGCTGCACCGCCAGCATCGCGGCCGGTTCTGCTCTAACCGAGTGGATCGCGGGCAAGACTCGCGGGGAACTGGGCGGCTTCCTTCCGGAGGCGATCGACCAGGCGGTTGGCGGATTGCCGGCGGAATCGAAGCACGCGGCGGCGCTCTGCGCCGACGGAATCAGGGCTCTGCTGCGGGTGCGCTAAATTCGCTCAGACCGTAGGCGGTCTACCTCGGTCGCCAGCGCCGCCAGTTGGCGGCTGCATTCCTCCGGAGCTCCGCTTTTGGCGCTGCGCTCGAGTTCCGCCAGCACGGTTGCCGCTGCCTTGGCGCCGACATTGGCGCAGGCGCCTTTACAGTAATGCGCCAGCCGGGCGCACTGCTGCAGGTCGGTCCTGCGGATCGCCATGTCGAGCAGCGGCATCTGCTGCTCCGTGTCCGCAATCAGTGCCGCCAAGATTTCCCGCATCAGCGCTTCATCTTCGAGAGTCACCTCGCGAAGTTGTGCGCGGTCCAGCACCATGGTTGTATCGCTTGTCCCCACACGTTCAGTCTGCGCGGATAAGGCGCCATTTGAAATCGGCAATCGGCCTGAACCGGCCGGGAGTTCGGCCTTACTTCTGGCGCGGGATGCCGAACTGGAAGGACGTGTCCACCGGGTGCAGATTGGCGTCGAGATTCGCCCTCACCATGAATGCCGGCGCCGCCGGAGTCCCGAACCGGAGATCGAGGGCTTCCACCGTCGTGCCGTTCTGCAGATCGGAGGAAGGCGAAACGCGCCACAGAGGAAACTGCGAGAAACGCAGAAATTCCTGGAACAGCGGCAGGTGCTCCGCAACCTGAATGGCGGGATCGGGCGCGGGTTTGCGGTAGACCGTGGCGCGCGTGGGGTCGAACTCACCCAGGAGATCGACATCCTGCACCGCGAAGGAATCTGCGGTCTCGACTACGCCTCTCCAGCGCCAGGGGTTCGCCGGGCCGGGGACGGCCAGGGTTCGTAGCGGAGCGGCATCCTCGTAAATGCGCGACTCCAACTCGCCCACGGCGCGCGCATGCAACACTCCACGTCCGCAATTGTAGAGGAGCAGGAAGGCGAGAGCGACCCAGGCAAATCCGCGGCCATGCAGCGGCCGCTGCGTATTGCGTGAGGCGATTTCCGATCCCACCAGCTTCCCGAGAAACGGGGCGGCGATGCAGAGCAGGAAAAATGCCCAAATCCAGAGGTCGTAAACGTTGGTGAGGTCGAGACGCAGCCAACGCGCGGAAAAAGGCAGATAGAGGCGGATCCCGTAGGTGTTGGTGAGATCGAGCAGTAGATGCGTCGCCACCGCGATCAGGGCAGCCAGGAAAGCGCCCGCCCAGCGGATCTTTTGCTTGCGCCCAAAAACCCACACCAAGGCAACCGTTCCCAGCGCCATCACCGGCATCGCAAGGAGGGAGTGGGTGAGATGGCGGTGGTAATGCAAGTAGTTGAGCGGTCCTCCCGCGGTGGTAACAATGTCGATATCGGGGGCGTTAGCGGCGAGCAGGAGAATCGGCGTCGCCAGCGGGGTCCAGCGTTTGAGGCCGATCCGGCTCAGGAAGAGGCCGGTGGCGGTGTGGGTGAGGGGATCCATGGTTGAGAAAGGAACCCATATTTTCCCTCTTGACATCAATCGCGGATTGCAATAATATAATTGCATATTGCAATACTTTCTTGTCCCCACCGGTGACTGCGGCCCTTAAAAGGGGTAAGTCGGTCACCGGTTTTTTATTGCAAACTTCGCGCTGCTTCCGCGTTCGCAAGTCCCTCGCGGGACGACGCGATCGCGACGATCCGCCAAGGACCCGTCCACGGCGTCACCCCGACGTACGCAACTCCAGGATCGCCGGGTTTGTCAGGCAGATGGGTCGACATGAAATTGGTTTCGTTCCGCACCAGCGCCATCGGCGGAAATCCAGCCGGCCGGCTCTCGAAAATTCCCAGCCAACCCCCGTCTGCTGTCTGCTCTGTATATGGGAGCGAGCTCTGCGCCGGACGATCCGCCCGGTAAGCGAATCGGAATTCGGTGACCTCGTCTTCGATGAGCAAGTCGAGCAGTGGAAACTGCTTCGGAAGCACGTACCGGAACGCGACGCCATCGTTATACACGCGGACTTCGAGATCGATGCGTCGGCCGGTGGTGCTGTTTTGCAGGTAATCGGCGAACAGGCCGTTGTACCCGTCCCCTTGCAGTGTCTTGCTGACGCTGAGTCCCACGTTCTCGCCGAGTAGCGGCTCTTGAAAGTGGATGTCCAGCCCCATGCAGGAAGTGTCGATGAGCAGCTTTCCGCCCAGCCGCACCTGATACGCCAAGCTATTGAGCTGCGCGCCCGCGGGGAGTGTCGTGAAAAGGCGAAACTCCAGCCGCCCGTCGGGAGAGACTACCTTGCGATCGTCCTGCGCCTGCGCCGCTCCCACCAGAAGCGGGAGCACGCACACCAGGAATCTGCGAAAACCCATCCTACGCCCAGCTAAAGCCGGAGTCGGAGAAGGGAAGCGAGCGGACCCTCTTGCCCGAAGCGTTAAAGATCGCGTTGGCCACGGCCGGCAGGATCGGCGGCAGCGCGGGCTCGCCCAGACCGGTGGGCCCGTACGTGGTTTTCAGATAATGCACTTCGATTTCGGGCGGCGCCTGCGCCATCCGCATCATGCCGTGCTGGTGGAAATTGGTCTGCTGCACACGGCCCTTCTCGATGGTGATCTTCTGGTTCATCAACTCGCTCATGCCGTCGATCACGCCGCCCTGGCAGATATTGTCGGCGGCGCTGGGGTTGACGATCTGGCTGCCGACATCGGCCGCGATCCAGATTTTGTTGACCTTCACCTTGTGCGAATTGGCGCCGGTGGATGTCACGGTCACCTCCGCCACTTCCGCAAAATATCCCTGGTGGCTGAAGTGGAATCCGATCCCCACGGCCGTTCCTTTGGGATAGGTCTTCTTGCCCCAGCCGGATTTCTCGGCGGCGAGTTGCAGCACGCCCTTCATACGTTCGGCGTTCACTCCCGGAGGGGCCGAGCCGCCCGCCGGTACGGCGGGCGCCTGATTCAGCAAGTCCATACGGAATTCGACGGCGTCCTTGCCCGCGGCTTGCGCCAACTCGTCGATGAACGAGTGCATCACGAAGGCGATGGCGTTGCTGGTGGGCGCGCGCAGAGCTCCGGTTCGCAGTCCCAGCGGCTGCACTGAGGAGTGGAGGGCGTAGTTGGAAACGAAGCGCTGCGGAAACTCGAATGGCCCCACCCCGCCCGACGCCACGAAGTTTTCGCCCTCGCCGTAGCTGATGAAGTGATTCTGCCAGGCGACGATCTTGCCCGAGGCATCCAGGCCGGCCTTCAGATACTGGAACCCGCCGGGGCGATAATAATCATGCTCCATATCGTCTTCGCGCGACCAGAGCAGCTTTACCGGCACGCCCGCCTGTTTGGCGATGGCGGCCGCTTCAATCATATAGTCGTTGGTCAGCCGGCGGCCGAAACCACCGCCTCCGCGGACCATATGCAGCACCACGTCGTCCTGCGGGATGCCGAGGATTTGGGCCACCTGGCGCCGGCCCGAACCCGGCTGCTGGCTGTTGGTCCAAATCTCCATCTTGCCATTCTCGAAACGGGCCGTGGCGCCCTGCGGTTCGAGCGGTGCGTGCGAGATGAAGGGATAGGAGTAAGCCGCTTCCACAACCTTGGCAGCGCTCTTGAACGCCGCGTCGACGTCGCCGTCGTTGCGCAACGTGCGTTGCGGAGGCTGCTTGCTCAATTCCTCGGCTTTCTGCGCGAAAGCCGTGCTGCTGCCAGCGGCCG
>Ga0182018_10001619_pt1 | contig 25139 bp, 23 predicted proteins | sample 812P2MmetaG_FD_120490 | JGI IMG/M metagenome (GOLD analysis project Ga0182018, IMG submission 120490) | Permafrost microbial communities from Stordalen Mire, Sweden - 812P2M metaG | ecosystem: Environmental > Terrestrial > Soil > Wetlands > Permafrost | place: Sweden: Stordalen | collected...
ACGGCCAACAAAAAACCCCCTGGCCGGTTGGGCGCAGGAGGTTGCGAGCGAACGCGATGTGGCGTTCGCCGTCAGGTAAGCAGCAGGTGGGTCGTCGAGAGCTTCACCATCGTGACCGCGATTCTCCCATCGGAGCGCTCCAGCGTCAAGAGCGTGCCTCCCCCACGGTCGAGCCGAAGCGGATCAGGTTGCCGTCCAGATCGGTGTGCACGGCCTCCCACACGCCGAAGCCCGGATCCCACAGGTCCCCGGTCTCACCGACTCCCGACGCCACCCACTCCGCGTGCAGAGCGTCGGCATCGTCGACCGCGATGTAGACCGCGCCGCCCGGTGGCTCCGGCTCGCCGGCGGGAGTGAGATGGAAATGCACGTTGATGCCATCGCGGCTCGCTGTGGCGTACCCACCGTGGTGCACCACCACGGTGAACCCCAGGGCGCGGTAGTGCGACTGCATCCGCTCCATGTCGGCGGTGGGCAGAATCGGCGCAATGCTGCGCAACTGGGGCACGGCCGGCAACGCTACCGCTTGCAGTGACTATCCTGTCGCGATGCGTCGCCTGTGCACCGCCGTCCTGCGCACCGCCCTGGTGGTGGTCGCCGCCGGTGTCGTCCGCGCCCTCGTGCTCGACCGTGCGCCGCGGCGCGCGCTGCACGGCACGGCACCGTTGATCGGCAGCGTCGATACCTGGCCGAAGGTGCCCCGCCGGCCTACAGGCTGACGCGGTGGATGTCGAGAATGCCCTCGTCGCCGCGTAGTTGATCGACCACGGCGTCGGGCGCCGGCGTCGTGGTGGAGATCACCATCATCGCCGTGCTCGCGACGGGGCTGGGCCCGACCGCCATGGAGGAAATGGAGATTTCGGCCGCGCCCAGCGCGGTGCCCACCATCCCGATCATGCCGGGACGGTCGTCGTTGCGCACGACCAACATGTGCGCCGCCGGGGACACTTCGACCACGTGCTCGTCGACCATGACGACGCGCGGCTCGCTCCGGTGCCCGGCCGAGCTCAGCGTCCCGGCCACCGAGTGCGACCTCGAGCGCAGCGTGATGAGTGACTTGTAATCGCGCGACGTCGCCGTCGAGCTCTCCCGCACTTCGAGCCCGCGTTGCTCGGCCAGCTGTGGTGCGTTCACGTAGGACACCGGCTCTTCGGTCGAGCCGGCAAAGATCCCCTTGAGGGCGGAAAGGGTGAGGATGCCGGTGTTGACCGCAGCCAGTTCTCCCTGGCACTCGATCTCCAGACCGTCGGGGAGGCCGTCGTGGAGGCAGCCGAAGAATCGCCCCAGCTGCTCGGCCAGCCCCATGAACGGCCGCACGACGTCGGAGACGTCACCGGCCGCGACGTTGACGGCGTAGGGGACGAAGTCGCCCGCCAGCGCCAGCAGCACCTGCTCGGCGATGGTCACCCCGGCCTTGTCCTGCGCCTCCTCGGTGGACGCCCCCAGGTGTGGGGAGACAACGACCCCGGGCAGGCCGAAGAGGGGCGATTCGGTGCACGGCTCCTTGGCGAAGACGTCCAATCCGGCGCCGGCCACGATCCCGTCGCGGATGGCCTCGGCCAGCGCCTCCTCGTCGACGATGCCGCCGCGGGCCGTGTTGATGATGCGGATCCCGGGCTTGGCCTTGGCCAGGAGATCACGGCCGAACAGACCCAGGGTCTCGGGCGTCTTGGGAGTGTGGATGGAGACGAAGTCCGCTTCTCCCACCAGCTCTTCGATGGTGACCAGGCGCACACCCATGGCCCGGGCGCGCTCGGGTGAGACGAAGGGGTCGTAGCCGATCAGCTCCATTCCGAACGCGTGGGCGCGCTGGGCCACCAGGGAGCCGGCCCGGCCCAACCCGACCACCCCGAGCACCTTGCCGTGGAGCTCGACGCCCTCCCACTTGGAGCGCTCCCACCGCCCGGCCACCAGCGACGCGTGGGCCTGGGGGATGTTGCGGGCCTGGGCCAAGAGCAAGGCCATGGCCTGTTCGGCCACCGAGAGGATGTTCGAGGTGGGGGCGTTGACGACCATGACGCCCCGCTCGGTCGCCGCCGCCACGTCGACGTTGTCCAGCCCGACGCCGGCCCGGCCCACCACCTGGAGAGAGGTGCCCGCCGCCAGCACCTCGGGGGTCACCTGGGTGGACGAGCGAATGATGAGGGCCTGGGCCCCCTCAATAGCGCCCACGAGCTGCTCGGGGCTCAGCCCCTCCTGCACGTCGACGGTGTGACCGGCATGGGCCAACAGGTCGAGTCCGCTCTGGGCGATCTTCTCGGTTACGAGTACTCGTGCCACCGCAGTGGTCTCCTCACTCCCCCGCTGAACAATCCCCCGCTGCACAATCGTCGACTCGACGTCCGCGTTCCCCTCAGTCTTGCGCTTCGGCGAAGAGAGCCGCCAAACGGGACACCCCCTCGACGAGGTCATCGTCGCCGAGGGCATAGGAGAGGCGGAAGTAGCCCGGGGCGCCGAACGCCTCACCCGGGACGACGGCCACCTTGGCCTCGTTGATGGCCAACTCGGCCAGCTCGGCGCTCGTGGCCGGCCGCTTCCCGCGCAGCGACCGCCCCAGCATTCCCTTGACCGACGGGAAGGCGTAGAAGGCCCCCTCGGGCTCCACGCAGACGACGCCATCGATCTCGTTCAACATGCGGTAGATGGTCCGTCGGCGGCGGTCGAATGCGGCGCGCATCATCATCACGTCGTCCAACCCACCCGAGATCCCGGCCAGCGCGGCCTGCTGGGAGACGTTGGAGACATTGGAGGTCTCATGGCTCTGGATGTTCGTCGCAGCCGTCACGGCATCCACCGGGCCGATGAGCCACCCGACGCGCCACCCCGTCATGGCATACGTCTTGGCCACGCCGTTCACCACGAGGCACCGCTCGGCCAATTCGGGCACGAGGACCGGCATGGAGTGGTGGGTGGCATCCCCGTAGACCAGGTGCTCGTAGATCTCGTCGGTCAGTACCCACAGGCCGCGGTCGGCGGCCCAACGACCGATCGCCTCGATCTCTTCGCGCCGGTACACGGCTCCCGTGGGGTTCGACGGCGACACGAACAGCAGCGCTTTGGTTCGCGGGGTGACCGCCGCCTCGAGGTCCTCGACGGAGTTGCGGAAGCCCGTGCTCTCGTCGGAGTGGACGACGACCGGTACCCCGCCGGCCAGGGCGATCGACTCGGGATAGGTCGTCCAGTAGGGAGCCAGCACCAGCACCTCGTCACCGGGGTCGCACAGGACGGCGAAGGCGTTGGCGATGGCCTGTTTGCCCCCGTTGGTCACCAGCACCTGTTGGGCCGTCACGGCGTAGCCCGAGTCCCGCAAGGTCTTGGCGGCGATGGCCTCGCGCAGGACCGGGAGGCCCGCCGTGGGGGTGTAGCGGTGGTTGGCCGGGTTGCGGCACGCCGCCACGGCCGCCTCGACGATGTGCGCCGGGGTCGGGAAGTCAGGCTCTCCGGCCCCGAAGCCGATCACGTGCTCGCCGGCTGCCTGGAGTGCTTTCGCCTTGGCGTCGACGGCCAGCGTGGCCGACGGGGCCACCGCGGCGGCCCGTTGTGATATCCGGTGCAACTGGGTCGGCGCGTCGGGCATCGTCGTCACGGATGTAATGATTCCATACGTGTCCGACACCCCCGATATCACCATTCCCGCCGACCTGCGGCCCGCCGACGGCCGCTTCGGATCGGGCCCGTCCAAGGTCCGGCCCGAGCAGGTGGCCGCGCTCTCCGAGGTCGCCACCACCTACCTCGGGACCAGTCATCGCCAAAAGACCGTCAAGTCCCAGGTAGGTCGCGTTCGCCGCGGGTTCCGCGCCCTGTTCTCCCTCCCCGAGGGCTACGAGGTCGTGCTCGGCAACGGGGGCACCACCTGCTTCTGGGACGCGGCGACGTTCGGGCTCATCGAGGCGCAGAGCCAGCACCTCAGCTTCGGTGAATTCTCCTCGAAGTTCGCCGCCTGTGCGGCGGCCGCCCCGCACCTCAAGGACCCCCAGATCATTGAGGCACCCGTGGGCACCCACCCTCTTCCCGTGGCCGACAGCGGCGTCGACCTCTACGCCCTGACCCACAACGAGACCTCCACCGGGGTTGCCATGCCCATCCGCCGCCCCGTCGGGGCGGCGCGGCCGGCCGAGGGAGGTGGTCTGGTCGCCGTCGACGGGACCTCGGGCGGCGGCGGCCTGCGCGTCGACCCCGCCGAGTTCGACGCCTACTACCTCGCCCCCCAGAAGTGCTTCGCCGGCGACGGCGGCCTGTGGATCGCCCTCCTGTCGCCGGCGGCGCTCGAGCGGATAGAGCGGATCGCCGCCTCCGGGCGCTGGATCCCCGCCTTCCTCGACCTCAAGACGGCGGTCGACAACTCCGTCCTCGACCAGACCTACAACACTCCCGCCCTGGCCACCATCTTCTTGCTGGCCGAGCAGCTGGACTGGATGAACGAGCGGGGCGGCCTCGAATGGACCGCCTCGCGGTGCGACCGCTCGGCCGAGATCCTCTACACCTGGGCCGAGCAGTCCGACTTCGCCCGCCCCTTCGTGGAGAATCCAGCGCAGCGCAGCCACGTGGTGGGCACCATCGACTTCGTCGACGCGGTGGACGCGGCCGCCGTGGCGGCGGTGCTGCGGGCCAACGGAATTGTGGACACCGAGCCCTACCGCAAGCTCGGGCGGAACCAGCTGCGTGTCGCCATGTTCCCGGCTATCGATCCGGACGACGTGGCGTCGCTCTGCGCCTGCATCAACTACGTGGTGGGGGCGCTGGCCGGATAGAGGCGGCGCCTACACGGGCCCGGCGGCCCCTCCTCAGCCGGCCTGGGCGGCGGCTTTGGCGGCGATGCGCCGCAGGGGCGGCAGCGTGGGCGGTGGTTGCTGGCGGGGCGGCAGCGTAGCCAGGAGCTCCGTCGTCGCCTGCGCGATGTGGTGCACCGCATGTTCGATCGCGTCCGTGGTGCGAGGCGACGTGGATTGCACGCCGCTGACCTTGCGGACGTACTGGCGCGCCGCCGCCTCGATCTCCTCGGGTGTGGCGCTGGGCTCGAGGCCCCTCAGCGTGGTGATGTTCCGGCACATGCCCACCAGGCTATGCCCGACAGCGGCAGCGGGTCACCGGTCAAGCCTCAGCGAGAGCGCGCAGCGCGTTCGTCTTCAGGCCACGGCGCTGCCACGCTCAATCGAGACGTTGCCCGACACGCTCCGCACGGTGAGGGCGATCGCGGGATTGGCGTGCGCGAGGGGGGCGTCCTGGAGAGGGATGGCCGATTCGAGCGTGCCCGAGAGGGTCTCGGCGTCGAGGCTGAAGGTGACCCCGGGGGCGATCCCCACCTCTATGTCACCCGACACCGAGCGGATGTGCGCGCTCCCCTCGGCGAGGGAGAGCACGTGGACGTCACCCGAGACGGCGACCACCCTGGCTTCCCCGGACACTTCGCCCAGCCGGACGTCTCCCGACGTAGCCCGCACTTCGATCGCACCGCCGGTTGATCCGATCTCGGCGTCTCCCGAGGTGGTCGTCACCGACGACCGCCCGTCGACCCGCACGCAGCGGAGGTCGCCCGACGCGGTGTGCATTCGGAGGTCCCCGCCCACCGTGCCGACCTCGATGTCACCGCTCGCCGTCTTGGCGCGCAGGTCGTCCACGTCGTCGGCGGTGACCTCACCGCTCGCCGTCTTGACGCTGACCGCGCCGAGGGAGCCGTTGAGCTCCACGTTGGCCGATGCGGTGGCCACCTCGACATCGCTCCCTCGCGGCAGTGCGATGCGCACGATGACGCCGTTGCGGCGGACGAACCGCATGCCGTGCCGATGCGGGATCTTCACCACGACGATGTCGCGTCCACCCGCAGGGCGGCACTCGACGGTGGCCCGTTCGACCAGCTCTTCGGCGTCGTGCGTCTCCGCTTCGAGCACGACGTGCACCGACGTCTCGGCATGAGCCTTGAGGACAACCAGGCCCACCTCGTTCTGAACCACCACGAGCACCTTGCCCGGGGTGGCATACGTCTTCTCCATGTCGGGCTCCCTTCCTTTCAACTTGTGCCGTAGCCCCGCAGACGCGTCCCGGCGCTGCCACGGCGGCCCTGCGCGGTCGGCGTCGACGTGGCGCGCTCGAGCGCGCGCAGGATCCAGCCGTTGGCCGACACCCCTTCGCGCGCCGCGCACTCCTCGACCCGGGCCTTCAACTGCTCGGGCAGGCGGAGCGTGATCCGGGCCGAAAGCTCGGCTTCGGCGTCCGCTGGCGCCGGGCGCTCGTCGACGTAGGCGAACTCGACGTCCTCGCCCACCAGGCGGATCTCGACGCGACCATCGGGCAGCTCGGCCGACAGCTCAGCCGCGACGTCGGAGAGGAGGTCGAGGATCCGGCTCGGCACCGACCGGGCCAGCACAGAGGCGATGCGCGCCGCCACTTCGGCCACCACTTCGTCGCCGAGCTCGCCCACCGCTTCGGCATCGGCTTGCAGGCCGTCGACGACCGATGACATCTTCATGACATCACTATGACATCATCTTGATGTCATAGTCAACCTCCGTCCGGGCTCAGCCTCCGGAGGCGTCCTGCACCCGTGTCTTGCCGGCGGCGATGAACGGCATCATGGCGCGCAGCTCCTGGCCGATCTGCTCTATCGGGTGCGCCTGCCCCTCCTTGCGCAACGCCTCGAAGCGGGCCCGGCCCGCCTTGTTCTCGGCGATCCACTCGTCGGCGAAGGCCCCGCTCTTGATCTCTTCGAGGATCTTCTGCATTTCGGCGCGCACGGCGCCGTTGATGACCCTGGGGCCGCGCGTCACGTCGCCGTACTCGGCGGTGTCCGAGATGGAGTACCGCATGCCGGCGATGCCCTGCTCGTACATCAGGTCGACGATGAGCTTGAGCTCGTGCAGGCACTCGAAATAGGCCGACTCGGGCTGGTAGCCGGCGCCGACCAGTGTCTCGAAGCCGGCGGTCACCAGCGCGGTCAGCCCACCGCAGAGCACCACCTGCTCACCGAAGAGGTCGGTCTCGGTCTCCTCGTCGAACGTCGTGTCGAGCACGCCGGCCCGCGTGGCGCCGATGGCGTGGGCGTAGGAGAGCGCCAGCTGCCGTGCCTTGCCGCTGGCATCCTGGTGCACCGCGATGAGGGAGGGCACCCCGCCGCCCTCTGTGTAGGTCCGGCGCACAAGGTGGCCCGGCCCCTTCGGGGCCACCATGGCCACGTCCACCCCGGCCGGCGGGACGATCTGGCCGAAGCGGATGTTGAACCCGTGGGCGAACATGAGGCAGTCGCCCTCGTTGAGGTGCGGCGCCACGTGCGTGTCGTAGGCCGCCTTCTGCTCGGTGTCGGGCAGCAGGATCATGATCACGTCCGCCTCCGCCGCCGCCTCGGCCAACGACGTCACCCGCAGGCCGGCCTCTTCGGCCTTGCGCCGGCTGCTCGATCCCTCCCGCAACGCCACGCGCACGTCCACCCCCGACTCGAGCAGGTTGAGTGCGTGGGCGTGCCCCTGCGATCCATAGCCCAGGATCGCCACCTTGCGGCCGGCGATCAGGCTGGGGTCGGCGTCGGATTCGTAGTACAGCGTGGCCATGTCGATTGCTCTTTCTCTCGTTCGGTTCCGTTTATGTCCAACCGGGGCGCGATCAGTGACGGTCCAGCTTAGGCAGGGCGACCCGGCCCGTTCGCTGGAGCTCGACGACCGTGTAGTGCTCCAGGAGCCCCTCGAAGTCATCGATCTTCTCGGGAGGCCCGGCCAGCATCACGGTGAGACGGTCCGCACCGACGCTCACCACCTCGCCTCCGAACACCCCGACCAGCTGAATGACCTGCGAGCGCTCGGTCGGGCCCACATCCACCGTGACGAGGAGCAGCTCGCGCTCGACCGCCTCGCTCGGCGAGAGCTCGCCGATGGAGACCACGTTGACCAGCTTGTCCAGCTGCATGATGACCTGCTCCAACGGCGCCGATTCCACGTCGACCACGATGGTGATGCGGCTGAAGTGCTCGTTCTCGTCCGTCGGGGCCACCGCCAGCGAATAGATGTTGAAGCCGCGGCGGCTGAAGAGCCCGGCCACCCGGGCCAGCACGCCGGCCTTGTTCTCGACGAGCACCGAGAGGATGTGGTGGCGCACCGTGCCCCCCCGGCCACCCTCGAGCGCGCTGAGTTGGGCCGGGCTCATCGGGCCGGCGCCGTCTGGTCGGGGTGGACCACGATGTCGTCGTTGGACTGGCCGGCCGCCACCATGGGGAACACCTTCTCGAAGGCGTCGGTCCGGAAGTCCACCACCACGGGGCGGTCGTCGATGGAGTTGGCCTTCTCGATCGCCGGGCCCACGTCTTCGGGGGACTCGGCACGGATGCCGACACAACCCATGGCCTCGGCCCACATCACGTAGTCGGGCAGGTCGGGTGAGAGGTAGACCTCGGAGTAGCGCTCGGCGTAGAACATCTCCTGCCACTGGCGCACCATGCCCAGGTAGGCGTTGTTCAAGATGGCGATCTTCACCGGGATCTGCTCCGCCGTCGCCGTCACCAGCTCCTGGGCCGTCATTTGGAAGCAGCCGTCCCCGTCGATGGCCCAGACGGTGCGATCGGGTCGCCCCACCTTGGCCCCGATCGAGGCCGGGACGGCGAAGCCCATCGTTCCGGCGCCGCCCGAGTTGACCCAGGTGTAGGGATAGTCGAAGTTCCAGTACTGCGATGCCCACATCTGGTGCTGGCCCACACCGGCCACCACGATGGCGTCCGCCGGCGCCGCGTCGCGCAGCTGCTCGACGACCATCTGCGGCTTGATGGCGCCCCCTTCGCTGTGGTCGTAGTACAGCGGGAACTGCTCCTGCCACTGGTGGAGCTGCGCCCACCACGGGGCCAGGTCCGGGGTCACCGGTGCGCTGTCGCCGGCGGCGTCCATGGCGGAGAGGAGCTCGGAGATGACCATCCGGCAGTCCCCGGCGATGCCCACGTCCGCCGCGCGCACCTTTCCCAGTTCAGCCGGATCGATGTCGACGTGGATGACCTTGGCGTCGGGCGCGAACGCACTGATCTTTCCGGTCACCCGGTCGTCGAACCGCGCGCCGAGGCTGATGAGCAGATCGCTGCGCTGCATAGCGGTCACGGCGGTGTAGTGCCCGTGCATGCCGGGCATGCCGAGGCACTGCGGATGCGAGTCGGGGAAGGCGCCGCGGGCCATCAACGTGGTGACCACCGGGATGCCGGTGCGCTCGGCCAGGGCGCGTAGCGCCTCGGCGGCGCGCGCCTTGAGCACGCCGCCCCCGACGTAGAGCACGGGGCGCTGCGCGCTACGGATGAGCTCGGCCGCCTGGCGGACCAGCACCGGGTCGCCGTCGGTCAGCGGGTGGTAGCCCGGAAGGTCGAGATCGTCGACCGAGGTGGGCCAGTACCACTCCATGGAGGCGTTGGCGATGTCCTTGGGAAAGTCGATGAGGACCGGACCCGGGCGGCCGGTTGTGGCGACATGAAAGGCCGCGGCCACCACCCGCGGGATCTCGTCGACATCCTTGATCAGCCAGTTGTGCTTGGTGATGCCCATGGTGACGCCGGTGATGTCGCACTCTTGGAAGGCGTCGGTGCCGATGGAGCCCGTCGCCACCTGTCCCGAGACCACGATGAGCGGGGTCGAGTCCATGTAGGCGTTGGCCAGCGGCGTCACGATGTTGGTCGCCCCCGGTCCGCTGGTGACCATGGCCACTCCCGGCTTGCCGGTCACCATGGCGTAACCCTCCGCCATGTGGCCGGCACCCTGCTCGTGGCGGACCAGGATGTGCCGTATGGAGGAGTCGATGATCGGGTCGTAGACCGGCAGGATCGCGCCGCCAGGCAGGCCGAACATGACCTCGACGCCCTGCATCTCGAGGCTCTTGATGAGTGCCTGTGCTCCAGTGAGCTGCATCGTTGCTTCCTCTATCTCTCTGTCGGTGCGGTGCGACATCGGATGGTGCGGGTGACTTGTGCTGCGGGTGATTTGGTGTGCGGGTGACTTGGTCCGGAAATTGAAAAAACCCCCCGAGTGTGGGAGGTCGTGCGGCGCGCGTTGCGGTGTGGGCGCGCGCCTACGTTACGAGTACCAGAATCTCGGGCCGGTTGCTGAGTGCCTGCATGAGATGACCATTGTGCCATGGTCGCCGCCCGGAGACAACCCCGGGCCCCTCCCGCCGGGCTTCCATCGTGCCGCCGAACCACGATGCACCCTGGAGTCGGGCGGTCACGCGGGGGCGCTGCCGGTGCTCGAAGGTGTCGCCATCCCCCCGCCGAGGAGGGCGGGGAGCGCCGTCGCCCGCATCCGGGCCAGCACCCGGTCGGTGACCGGCGTCACGTCCGGGTGGACGCCGCCGTTGCCCCCGGCCGCCGCCTGCCACGTCGCGGCTCGTCGCTCCAACACGTCGGCATCGTCCAATTGCACGCAGTCGAGACGATCGGCCGTCAGGTCGACCACGACGGTGTCCCCGTCCTGGACGAGGGCGATCGGCCCCCCGAGGAACGCTTCGGGGGCGACGTGGCCGATGACCAGACCGACCGATCCCCCGGAGAAGCGGGCATCCGTCATCAGCGCGATGGTGATGTGCCGCTGGCGGCATAGAGCCGTGATCCGCGAGGTGGGGTCGAGGAGCTCGGGCATGCCCGGCGCCCCACGGGGACCCTCGTAGCGGATCACCACCATGTCGTTGTCCATGAAGCTGTCCGGGTGCCGGTCGAGGGCCTCGATGAGGGAGCGCTCGCTGTTGAAAACGCGGGCGCGGCCGGTGAAGACGCCGTCCTTCACGCCGCCTTCGACGCCGGCGACCTTGAGGATCGCCCCGCCTTCGGGCGCCAGATTGCCGCGCAGCAGACGGAGTCCGCCGGTGTCCTTGAAGGGCTTCTCGACCGGGAAGATCACCTCCCGATCGGGCGGGGGCGGGTCGAGCCGCCGCAGCTGCTGGGCCAGCGTCTCGCCCGTGCAGGTGACGGCGTCGCCGTCGAGGAATCCGGCCTCGAGGAGCTCGTTGGCGATGACCTGCAGCCCTCCCTTGGCGTCCACGTCGACCATGGAGTAGTCGCCGAACGGCCGCATGTTGACCAGCACCGGCAGTCGCCGGGCCAGCCCGTTGAAGTCGTCCTGGCTCAGCACGTCGCCCCAGAGGTCGAGACCGGCGGCGCGAGCGATCTCGACGCTGTGCAGCAGCACGTTGGTGGAGCCGCCCATGGCGATGGTGACCGTGAGGGCGTTGCGCAGCGATGCGGGCGTCACGATGTCGCGGGGCCGGATGCCCTCCTTCGTCATGGCGAGCAGGCAGTCGACCGTCTGATCGGGGAACTCGGTCAGCCGGCGCGGGTCGTCCGACGGCGGGGACACCATGTGGAGCGGTTCGAGCCCGAGGACCGCGATGAAGGTCTGCATCGTGTTGTAGGTGAACATGCCCCCGCAGCTGCCCTGCCCGGGACAGGCGTGCAGCGCATAGCGGACCCGGACCTCGGCGTCCTGGTCGGCCACCTGGAAGGCCGAGATGATGTCGATCGGGGCACCCGTCTCCGGATCGATGCCGGGCCTGATCGGGCCGTCGGAGAGGATGACGGCAGGTGTGTTGTTCTCGAGCACGGCGGCGACGGTCCCCACCGGCGGCTTGTCGCAGGCCACGACGGCGACCAGCCCGGCGACGCTGTTCGCCGCCAAATGGACATCGGCCACGTCGTGGACCAGTTCGCGGCCGACGAGAGAGAACCGCATCTGCGGGGTGCCGTTGAGCTGGCCGTCCGAGACACCCAGGGTGAACGCGGGCGGGATCAGCCTCACCGCCAGGTCGTCCTCGGCGATACGGCGCGACAGGGCGGCTTGGACGGCCTGCACCTTCTGGGGGACGCCCAGGTAGCACTGGCTGTCTCCGAGGTTGCCGATGACCGCCCACACCGGGTCGTGGATCTTCCCGACGTCCTCGCCCAAGAACGCGGCCGTGCCGACCCTCTGTACGTCGCGCCCGGGGTTGATGGACACGAACGTCTCCGATTCGTTGCGCACGGACTCAAACTAGTGGGCGGGTTCCCCCTCGTCAGGCGGGGACCAGTACCGGCGGGGGCGTCGCCTCGACCCCGAGGGTGGGGACGGCGCGCGACAGCCAGCGCGGCATCCACCAGTTGCGGGGCCCGAGGAGCTCCATCAACGAAGGCACGAGCACCATGCGCACCAAGGTGACGTCCACCGCCACGGCGACCGCCAGGCCGAGGCCGAACACCTTGAGTATGTGCAGCGGGTCCTTGATCACGAAGGAGGCGAAGACGCAGAACATGATGGCGGCTGCCGCCGTGATGATGCGCCCCGTGACGGCCAGCCCGTCCGCCACGGCGAGCGAGTTCTCACCGGTGCGCAGCCACTCCTCCCGGATGCGGGAGAGGAGGAAGACCTCGTAGTCCATGGAGAGGCCGAAGAGGATGGTGAACATCGTGACCGGGATCCACGGGTCGATGGGCCCGGTCTGCCCGATGCCGATCACGCTGCCCAACCAGCCCCACTGGAACACGGCCACCAGCACCCCATAGGCGGCGCCCACGCTGAGCAGGTTCATGACGACGGCCTTGAAGGGCAGGACGACCGACCGGAAGACCGCCAGCAGGAGCAGGAATGAGAGCACCAGCACGGCGCCGATGACGAGCGGGAGACGGCCGCCCAAGAACGTGGCCGCGTCGATGCTGCCCGCCGTCTCACCCCCGATCTGCGCATCGACGCCGCTGCCGCCGATCACCGGCGGGATCACATCCGCGCGCAGGGTGCGCACGAGCGCCTCGGTGGGGGCCGCCTGCGGTGACGTCGTGGGGTAGGCCACGAGCACGGCACCCGTGCGCGCCGCGTTGTACTCGGGCGGCACGACGAAAGCCACACCCGGCGTGGCGGCGATGGCCGCGCGAAGGTGCTGCACCGTCGGCGCCGCCGACGGGCCCGGCATCGCCACGGCAACCACCAGCGGACCGTTGAAGCCGGGGCCGAACCCTTCGGAGAGGAGATCGAAGGCCTGCCGGGTCGTCAGGGCCGGCGGGTCGTTGCCCGCGTCGGTGAAGGCGAGGCGCATGCTGAAGAGGGGGATGGCCAAGAGCACCAGGACCAACGCGGCCACGGTGCCGGTGACCCAGGCGCGCTTTTGCACGAACCGGCTCCAGCCGTACCAAAAACCGCGCGCCGAGGGTGGGCCGCCGTGCTGGAGGAGGCCCGGCAGATGCAGGCGGTCGATGGCGTTGCCAGCGAATCCGAGCAACGCCGGAAGCAGGGTCAGGGCGGCCAGGAGCACCAGCAGGACGGCGAAGATGCAGGCCGTGGCCAGCCCGATCATGTAGGCCTGGCCGATGAGGTACAGCCCGAAGAGCGAGATCACCACGGTGCCCCCAGCGAAGAGCACGGCGCGCCCCGAGGTCACCAGTGCGGCCACAACGGCGTCGCGCGGGTCCCGCCCCTCGAAGAGCCCCTGGCGGAAGCGCGTGGCGATGAACAGCGCGTAGTCGATGCCGACCCCGATGCCGATCATGGCCGCCATCTCGGGGGCGAAGGTGGGCACGACCAGGAGATGGGTCACCAGTTCCAAGACGGCGATGCCGATGCCGAGGCCGAACAGGGCAGTGATGATCGGCAGTCCCATGGCCACCACGGATCCGAACGCCAACAGCATGATGAGGATGGCGGCCGTGATGCCAATGCCCTCGCTCGAGCCCGGTGCCGCCGTGATCACCGAAGAGATCGGATTGCCGCCGAGCGCCACGGCGAATCCGGGATGGGCGGCCGCGTCCGCCGTGTTGATCACGGCATGGACGGCTGCGGCAGGGAGGAGGTTCGATGTGGTGTCGAACTGCACCACCGCATAAGCGATGCGGCCGTCGGCCGCCACCTGGTGCGCGCCGGCCGCCGAGAAGGGACCGGTGACGGACACGACGTGGGCCAGCGGGCGGAGGCGCCGGACCACGGCATCCACCGCCGCCCGATTTTCCGGCGCGCCGATCGGGGTGGCGGTGTGGAAGACCACGTCCGCCGTGTCACCCGACCGAGCGGGGAACCGCGCGTCGAGGATGTTCGCCGCCTGTTGCGACGGCGTATTACCGGCCGTGAAGTTGTTCTGGAAGCGGGTGCCCACCACCTGGGAGAGGGCGGTGATCCCCACTAGCAGGACGATCCACGTCGCCAGCACGGCGCGCCGGCGGTCGTAGCAGCGGGCGGCGAGGCGGCCCAGCACGGTGGGAGGCACGGCAGCGCCCACCGCCGGGGGCGCCTGCACCGTGGTACCGGTGGTCACCAGGACGGCCTAGTATTCATCATTGATGAGTTTTAGCACGGAATTCACTGCTGGTGAATACCTTTCCTGGCCCGGGCCCGACCAGCCCCGATGACACCCGTGGGACGGCGCCCGGGCAAGGGCACGGCGCGCGACGCCATCATTGAGGCAGCCCGGGGGGTCTTCGCCGCCCACGGCTACGACGGTGCCAGCCTGCGGGCGGTGGCGCGCGCCGCGGCGGTCGACGCCGCGCTGGTGCACCACTACTTCGACGGCAAGGCCGATCTCTTCATCGCGGCGATGGCGCTGCCGTTCGACCCCAGGGAGGTGCAGCGGGAAGCCGCCCAAGGGGCCGACGCGCCCGCGCCGGGCTTCGTCGGCGCGCGGGTGGTCGAGGGATTCCTCACCATGTGGGACCTGGCCGAGCGGACCGGGTCGTCTTTTGTCTCCTGCGTCGGGGCGATGGCGGCCTCGCCCGCCGTGGCCGACGCCATGCGGGAGTTCGTCAGCGAGCGGGTCTGGCAGCACATCGTGGTGATCGAGGGCGAGAGCGGCGACACCACCGATGCCCGGCGCGCGCTCGTCGGGTCGCAGCTGATGGGCCTCGCCTACATGCGCTACCTCCTGCGCGTCCCGCCGATCTCCACCGCTTCCCCCGCCGCCATCGGGGCGTGGGCCGGGCCGACGCTCGACCGCTACGTCTCGGGCCCGCTCGACTAGTACCGACAACATTCGCTCGGGCCCGACGGGGTCGGAACCGAATGCCGAGCCATCGATATGATCGGCTGCTGGCAGCTGGACCCGTGCCGTACGCACGCAGACCGGTTGGGTATCGTCCTTTGGAGACCAATAACCAGAAAGCAGCAGACAGTGATAGTTCATGATCTGAACCCGGAGTCGGTTTCAAAGATGGTACAGGTCGATCTCGCGACACTGAACTCTGAACCAGAGAGCGAAATAGGGAACTTCAACTTCCACGGCTGTACTGGTGGAGTTAGCGCGTTTCGGGGGCGGCCACCGTGGGAGTACCACAGTGCGGGCGACGAGTTGCTGTTCGTCCTGGCAGGACAGTCTCGGCTTACAGTGATCGAAAAGGGGAACTCGAAGGTCCGGACCCTATCGGCTGGACAGCTTGCCATCGTTCCGCAAGGGCATTGGCATTCCAACGACGCGCCCACCGGAGTGACCATGCTTTGGCTCACTCCAACCGAGGGGAACGAGCATTCGTGGAACGAGCCGCAGATCTGACACTCGAAGGCTGTGTCACCGGCCTTCGACGCTGAATGATCGCCCTCGGCTCCGTTGCCGACAGTCCGGGACGGCGATGGTGGAGGAAAATCGGCGATCTGCGCCCTCTTCGAGAGCACAGCCCGGCAACCGTTAAACAGCGCAAACGTTTCCGATCGCGGGATTAGTCCCGCAGGCGGCGGAGCTCCGCCGCCACCTCCTTGCCGTTGGCCTTGTTTGCTGTCGCCGTCATGACTTCATTGATGAAGTAGCCGGCCAGCTTGTCCTCCCCGCTCATGTAGCGCGCCCACTCGTCGGGGTGGGCGGCGATCACGTCGGCCACGGCCGTCGCCAGCGTGTCGGCACCGAGGGCCTCGAAGCCCATCTCACGGGCCAGCTGGCGAGGATCCCTCTCGACGTCCGCCACCGCCGCGCGCAGCACCGCCTTTGCCTGCGTGGCGGACAGCTCGCCCTTCGCCTCCATCTCGACGAGCGTGACGAACGATCCGATGGGAAGCGCGCGGCCTCTGTCCCCCTCGGCCGCCAGCTCGTTGGCCGCACGCGCCAAAGCGAGCGCCGCGGGCACCCCGGCCCCGACGGCCTGCTCCACCATCGTGTCCAGCCCCAGATCGACCACGGCCCGGATCTGGTCCGCCTGCGCGCCCAGCGCAGTGTCGCCGAACAGCGCGGACAGCGCGGCCCGGCGGTCGGCCGGCATCGGGCCCATGGCGGCCCGCACCCGCTCCTGCCAGGCGGCGTCGGGCACCAGCGGGACCAGGTCGGGCTCAGGGAAGTAGCGGTAGTCGTTGGCCTCTTCCTTCGAACGCATCGGCTCGGTGCGCCCCGCCGCCTCGTCCCAGTGACGCGTCTCTTGGTCCACGCGCTCGCCGCTCTCCAAGAGCGCCATCTGGCGTGCGGCTTCGTACTCGATGGCCCGGCCGAGTGAGCGCAGGGAGTTGAGGTTCTTGATTTCGCAGCGCGTCCCGAAGGCAGTGGTACCGGCCGGCCGTAGCGAGACGTTGGCGTCCACCCGCATCGACCCTTCCTCCATGCGACCGTCGGATGCGCCGGTCGCCATCAGGATCCCGCGCAACTCGGCGGCGTAGTCGCGGGCCTGGGCCGACGAGCGCATGTCGGGCTCGCTCACGATCTCCACCAGCGGCACCCCGGAACGGTTGTAGTCGACCAAGGCATGGTGCGCCGAGTTGATGCGCCCCCCTTCGCCCACGTGGGTCAACTTGCCGGTGTCCTCCTCCATGTGGGCCCTCGTCACGCCGACACGGAACCCGTCGGGCAGCTCCAGCCAGCCGCCCGCGTTGAGCGGCTCGTCGTACTGGCTGATCTGGTAGTCCTTCGCCTGGTCCGGATAGAAGTAGTTCTTGCGGGCGAAGCTCGACGGGCGGATCTCACAGTGCAGCGCGGTGCCTATCCGCATGGCGAGCTCGACGGCCTGGGCGTTGAGCACCGGCAGCGAGCCCGGCAGGCCGAGGCAGATCGGGCAGATGTTGGTGTTGGGCTCGTCGCCGAACGCATTGCGGCAACCGCAGAAGAGCTTGGTCGCACTCGCCAGCTCGCAGTGCACTTCCAGCCCGATAACCATCTCCCAGGTCATTGCCCCGCTCCCCCCGCCGGGCTCGGGGCGGCGGCCTCCACCACGCGCGCCACCTGGAACAACAGGCCTTCTGCCAGGGCGGGCGCCAGCACCTGCACGCCGATCGGGAGGCCGTCACCACCCGTCCCGAAGGGAACGGACAGCGCGGGGTGCCCAGCCAGGTTGGAGGGGATGGTGCAGACGTCGTTCATGTACATGGCCATCGGATCGTCCACCTTTTCACCCAGGGCGAACGCAGTAGTGGGCGCCGTGGCGCCGAGCAACACGTCGCACGATGCGTAGGCCCGCGCGAAGGCCTCGAGGACAAGGGTGCGGACCCGCTGTGCCTGCGCGTAATAGGCGTCGTAGTAGCCGGCCGACAACGCGTAGGTCCCGAGCATGATGCGACGCTTCACCTCGGCGCCGAAGCCGGCCGTGCGCGTGGCCGTGTTCATGGCGGCGGCGTCTTCCGCGTCGACCCGCAGTCCGTAGCGCACGCCGTCGTAGCGGGCCAGGTTGGACGAGGCCTCGGCCGGCGCGATGAGGTAGTAGGCCGAGAGCCCGTAGGCCAGTTCGGGGATGCGGATCTCTTCGACCTTCGCCCCCGCTGCGCTGAGCGCGTCCGCCGCCTCGCGGACGCGCGCCACCACGTCGGGCGCACAGCCGTCGATCAGGTCGGTGCACACACCCACCCGCACGCCCTCGCTCCCGGCGCCCGTGCTCTCGAAGGTGGGGGGCGACGGGTACGGCAACGAGGTGCTGTCGAGGGGATCGTGCCCGGCGATCACGTCGAAGAGGAGTGCGGCGTCCTCCACAGTGGTGGCGAAGGGCCCGATCTGGTCCAGAGAGCTGGCGAAGGCCACCAATCCGTAGCGCGAGACCCGGCCGTAGGTGGGCTTCATGCCGACGACGCCGCACAGCGCCGCTGGTTGGCGGATGGAGCCGCCGGTGTCCGAGCCCAACCCGATCGGGGTGAACCCGGCGGCGACGGCGGCCGCCGAGCCCCCGCTGCTCCCGCCGGGCACCCTGTCGCGGCCGTGGGGGTTGCGGGTGGGACCGAAGGCCGAGTTCTCGGTCGAGCTGCCCATGGCGAACTCGTCCATGTTGGTCTTGCCCACCGCGATCGCACCGGCCTGGCGCAGCATGCGCACCACCGTGGCGTCGTAGGGCGGCCGCCAGCCGTCGAGAATGCGGGACGCGCACGTGGTCGGGATCCCCCGGGTGCACAAGTTGTCCTTGAGGCCCACCGGCACGCCGGCCAGGGGCCCCGGGTCCTGGCCGCGCGCCACCGCCGCATCGACGGCGTCGGCCTGCTCGAGCGCTTCGTCCCCCAGCACGCGGAGAAAGCAGTGCAATTCGTCGTCGCGCGCCGCCACGGCGGCGAGAGCCTCCTCGGTGACTGCACGCGCCGAGCGCGCCCCGCTGCGCACCGCGGCCGCCAGCTCGACGGCGCCCATGGTGCCGTCGCTCATGGTGCCGGCGCGCCGATGCGCGGCACGCGGAAGCGGTTGTCCTCTACCGAGGGTGCCGCGGCCAGCACCTCCTCCCGGTCGAGGCTCGGCCGGGGCTCGTCGGGGCGCAACGCGTTCGCCACCGGTAGCGGATGCGCCGTGGGCGCCAGGTGCGACAGGTCGAGGGCGGCCACGTCCGCCGCGTGGTCCAGCACGGTGCGGAGCTGTGCCGTAAAGAGCTCGACCTCCGCGTCGGTCAGCGCCAGGCGGGCCAGGGCGGCCACATGGACCACCTCCTCGGGGCTCAGTTTCCCGGGGGTGCGGCGCGCGTGGTGGCCCGGCTCCGTCCCTTCGCTCATGCTCCGGTTGGGGCCAGCACGCCGCGCACGAACGCCACCGTGCGCGACTCGATCTCGTCCTTGTCGAAGTCGAGGGTGGCCACATGGAAGCTCCGCTCGAGCATGACGCGCTCGACGGGCCCGGCCACTCCCTCCGCCACCCGATCGCCCGAGACCGGATCGACGACGTGGTCGTTCCGGCTCGAGAACAGCAGGACCGGGCAGGCAACCGCGCCCAGGCCGGCCGCCACCTGCTGCGCTCCGGCGAACAGCGACCGCACGGCGCGCAGCGGGAGCTCGGCGTAGGCCGCCTCGACCGCCCCCTCCAGGGCGATGTCCGAGCCCACACCCGGGGCCAGTTCGTCCCCGCCTTCGATCAGCGCGTCGATGAAGGCCACGGTGTCGGGGGCGGGCGGGACGACCAGGGGGTTGACCAACACCAGGCCCGCGACCTCGGGGTGCTGCTCGGCGAGCCAGACCCCCAGCGTGCCCCCCATGGAGAGCCCGACGATCGCCACCGCCTCGCAACGCGACGCCAAGTCGGCGTAGGCCGCTTCGGCGGCGGCGGCCCAATCTTCCCAGCGGGTGGGCACCATGTCGGCGACTTCGGTGCCGTGACCGGGCAGGAGCGGGAGCTCCACGGTGAGACCGGCCGCGGCCAGGGCGAGGGCCAACCCCCGCATCGACTGGGGATTGCCGGTGAACCCGTGCAGGACCAACGCGCCGCGCCGATCGCCGGCGGCGGAATAGGGCTCGGCGCCCGGGATGATGGGAGCGCTCACGGCCGGCCACACTACCAATGGGGCGCCGACTAACGTTCCGCCGATCAGGGCGTCCGGGTACCGATCCGGCGTTCCCGCGCCTGGTCAGGCGAACCGACGACGAAGGAGCACCCCCGTGCCGTACCCGTTCTTGAGCGACGAGTGGTTGCAAGAGGCCCGCCGGATCCGCGCCGAGTATGAGGGGGAGTCGCTGGCCATCCCCCATGCCGTCCGCATGAACCTGGTCGTGACAGCGGTGCCGTTCGGCGACGGTGACATCGATGCCCACGTGGACACCTCGAACGGCCAGCTGGTGCTCGACACGGGCCACCTGGAGAACCCGGACCTCACGGTCACGGTCGACTACGACACGGCGAAGGCCATACTCGTGGACGGCAACCCCCAGGCCGGCATGCAGGCCTTCATGGCGGGCAAGGTCCGGGTCGAGGGCGACATGGCCAAGCTGATGGCGCTGCAGGCCGCGCCGCCGGGAGCCGACTCCCGCGCCGCCGAGATGGCGAATCGTCTCAAAGAGATCACGGCGTAGCCACCCGGGCGGCGCCGGCCGGGGCCCGCATGAGGCAGGCGCACACCACGCCGGCCGCGGCGAGGAGCCCGGCCGCCCAGAAGCCGACCTGGAAGCTGTGCAGCAGCCGCGTGGAGTGGTGCACGTTGGCCAGGCCGCTATGGCGGGCCACCGACTCCTGCAGCGTCAGGACCACCTGGATGCCGGCCACCTCGCCCACCTGCGTGGCCAACAGCTGGGCCGCGCTCATCACCCCGTACTCGCCGGCCTCCACTTCGTTGGCCATCGATGCGGAGGTGGCCGGCAGCGCGATGCCCATGCCGATGCCCGAGAGGGCGAGGGCGATGATGATCACGATCAGGCCCGACATGGGTCGCAGCGTGACGAAGAGCCCCATCGAGGCCAGCACGGCGACGGCCCCCACCACTGTGGCCAGCCGCGCGCCGGCCCGCACCGTCAGGTACACCGCCAGTGGGGAGCTGAGGGCGAAGAGCAAGGGCCGCACCACCGAGACGAACCCCACCTTGGCCACGCTGTAGCCGTACACCTGTTCCATGAGCAACGGGAAGAGGAAGAAGCCACCGAAATAGGCGAAGTTCGAGAAACCCCGCATCCCCATGGCGAACATGAAATTGCGCCGGCGCCAGTACCGGGTCGGGATGAGCGGCGTGGCGAAGGTGAGCTCCCGCCAGACGAACACGCCGAAGAAGAGTGCAGCGAGCACACCCGAGACCGCGACGCCAGGTGAGGACCAGCCGACGATGGGCCCGATGCTGAGAACGAGCATGGCCGCGGTCACCGCCCCGGCCAGGCTCCAGCTGCCGACCCAGTCCATGCCGCCCCACTCCCCCTCGGGGGCCGGGAGGACAGGCTCGGGACCGGGGCCGCGCTGGGCGTGGTGGCGCGAGGGCAACAGCAGCGCGACGACCAGCGCGGCCACGACCAGGAGCGCCAACTGCCCCCAGAACAGCGCCCGCCAGCCGAAATACTGGATCACAGGCGAGCCCAGGGTGACGCCGAGCACCGGCCCGCCCGCCCCGACCAGCGACCACCACCCGAGGGCCTTGATCCGGGACTCGGGATCGAACAGCTGCAAGATCAGCGCCATCGATGCAGTCCCCGTGGCGGCGCCCTGCACGCCGTCGAGGGCCCGGGCGAAGAGGAGCTCGCCCACGTCGGGGGCGGTGGCGGTGAGGACGGCACTGACCATGGCCCCGGCCAACCCGAACAGATACAGGCGCCGGTGGCCGAACAGATCGCCGGCCTTGCCGAAGAACGGCGCCGCGATGCCGAAGGCGAGCAGGGGCCCGGTCGACACCCAGGTGAGGACCGAGAAGTTCGTGTGGAACTGTGACCGCACGGTCGGCAGTGCCACGACGAAGACCGTGAAGGTGATGTTGAGGGAGAGCAGCCCGGCCAGAATTGCAGTGAGCGCCCACCACCGGTAGCGGGGGCTGCGTACGGCCCGGCCGATGACGCGGCGGCGCAGGAGGACGGGCCAGCTCGGGTCGACCGACGCCTCGGCTCCGCTGGCGCCGAGGGCCGCCCCGCCGGGATCGGCTGTGGGGTCGAGGAGAAGATCCGGGCGCTCCAGCGGTGGGTCCTCCACCGCGGGCACCCTAGTTGGGGACGTGCCCGGCGAAACCGCCCTGCAGGGTCAGCGGAAGCGACGGGACCACCAGTTGGGATCCCGCCCATGAGCGTGGAAGTGCTGGGGAATCTGGCGCATCACCCGGTCGATCGACCATCCGCCGGCACCGAAGCGGGCATCGGCCACGAGAGTGAGCTGCGCCAGCATGTGGGTCACGTCGTCGTCGGGTGGCACCGGTCCGTGGTGCTTCCACACCACCATCGGAACGTCGCACACCTCGCAGTCGGCCACCCAGCACACGTCGTCCTCGTGGTGCCACGGCGAGATGTGCGCCGCTTCACAGAGGTCACACGACGCGTCAAACGGGAGAGCCACCGCGCCATCTCATCACGGGGACACGCCGGTTCACTGGGACAAGATGGTGACCGACGAGCCGGTGTCGACCGTTTCGCCCTCTGCCGGGGTGGTGCCGACGACCGTCCCGTTGGGATTGCCCTGCACGCCGGCCACGACCAGCCCGTCGTTCTGCAGGGTGACCGTGGCCTGGGAGACGAGGTCGCCCTGGACGTCGGGGACGACGGTGGTGGGCGGGCCGGTGGACACCGTGACCGTGACGGTGGAGCCGTACGGGACGAGGGTACCGCTGGCGGGCTCGAGCGAGATGACGTCGCCATCGGGAACTGTCGCGTTCGAAGCGTAGGCTTCGGTGCCGCTGAGATTCACCGCCTGGAGCAGGACGAGGGCGTCGTTGTAGGTGTCGCTCTGCGAGATGGAGGTGGGGACCGCCACCGGGGAGTGGCCCCGGGACGGGACCAGGTCGATGGTCGATCCGTACGGTGCGGCGGTCGGATCCTGCGTGCTCCCGAGCGACCACGAGATGAGCACGCCGTTCTGCACGGCGTCGTCATACTGGGCGGTGACGCAGGCACCCTTGAGGTGGGCGTTCTGGAGCGCCGTGATCGCCTGCGCGCAGGTCATGGCGGCCAGGGAGGGCACCGCCACCGACGGCGGCCCCAGGGACGGGACGACGGACAGCGTCGAGCCCTGTTTGAGCACCTTGCCGGGCTTGGGGCTCTGCGACAGCACGATGCCCGCAGCGACGGTGATGGAGCTCGCCCCCTTCCCGACGTGCAAGGTGAAATGGTCCTTGTCGGCGGCGGCTCTGGCTTGGGCGAGGGACAGGCCGGACACGGTGGGGACCGGGTGCGAGGGGGTGAAGGCACCTTCGCGCAGGGCCACCAGCGCGCCGGCGACCAGCGCCAGCACGACCACGATGCTGGCAATGACCCAGCCCAGGGGGCGGTGGCTCCGGCGCCGGGTTGAGATCTCGAGGCCACCTCCGGTGGCGCGCCCGTCGGACGAGCCCGGCTCGGCGTCGAAGATCTCCCCCGGTCCGGCCCTTGTGCCGACCGGAGCAGGCGCCTTGGCCACCTTTCCGGGCAGGAGTGCGACCTGGGTGAGCTCGGAGACGGGCGGGGCGCGGAACCCGTTGACGGGGGCCAGCGCCTCGTGGGTGCTGAGTGCGAGCGGGAGCGGCTCGGGGGAGGGCAGGGCGCTGGCCAGCGCGCCCAGGCGGGCGGCGAAGCCGGCGGCGTCGAGCCGGGCCGACGCCTCGGGAGCGGCGGCACGGGCGAGGACGTCATCGAGGGGTCCCAGTGCCTCGTGCGGCGGCAGCGGCGCCCCGACCCGCGCCGCCAGGGTGCCCATCGTGGTGTCGGCCACGAAGGGCACGGTGCCCGAGAGAGCCTCGTAGAGCACCAGGGCCAGCGAGTACACGTCGGCACGCCCGTCCACCGGCTTGCCCTCGGCCGACTCGGGGGAGATGTAGCGGGCCGTCCCCACCATCGCGCCGGCCGGCTCCGTGTAGGCCGCCTCGGCCAGGGCCCGGGCCACGCCGAAGTCCGCCACCCGCACCCGGCCCTCCTCGTCGAAGAGCAGGTTGGCCGGCTTGATGTCCCGGTGCACCAGCCCGCGGGCGTGCGCGTAGGCCAGGCCCTGCGCCACCTCGGTGCCCAAATGGGCTGCCTGCGAGTGGCTCAGCCGGACGCCCCGGTCGAGGAGGTCGCGCAGCGAGCCCCCTCCCAGGTACTCCAACACGAGGTACGGGCCATCGGTGTCCTCGCCCCAGTCGAACACCCGCAGCACATGGGGGTGGTTCAGCGATGCCACCGACCGGGCTTCGGCCCCGAAGCGCTTCAGGAAGGCCTCGTCACTGGCCAACGCGGGTTGGAGGACCTTGACGGCGACGTGGCGCTGCAAGGACACGTCTTCGGCCAGGAAGACATGCGCCGAGGCGCCAGTGCCCAGAGCGGAGAGCAGCCGGTACCGCTTCCCAAGGACCCGGCCGATGGAATCAGAGATAAGGGGCATCGGGACACTCGTAGGCTACTGATCTATTGGGTGCCTCCGGTGGACACTACGGGGGTCATCCGGGGAGCGCACCCGTATCCAGGAGGGACGCGAAAACCTCCGCCGGGAGCATCGGGATGCCTAGCTCCTCCGCCTTCTTGAGCTTGCTCGCGCCCGGGGCGTCCCCCACCACCAGCGCGTACGTCTTCTTGGAGACGCTCCCCGGCGACTTGCCTCCCCGGGCCATGATCGCCTCCTCGGCCTCCTCCCTCGTGTAGCCGGGCACTGCTCCGGTCACCACCACCGTCAGGCCGGCCAGGGTCTGGGAGGGCCCAGCCGCGCCAGGGCGGTCCGGCGCGGCGGTCCCGGGCTCCTCGGTGGCGACCCCGGCGGCGCGCAGGCGCGCCAGCACCGCTTGGTTGGTGGGCATGGCCAGGAACTCGGCGATGCTGGCGGCGATCACCGGCCCGATGCCCTCGACGGCAGCCAGATCCTCGTCGGTCGCAGCCATGATCGCCTGCAGTGTCCCCAGGCCCCGGGCCACCGCCCGCGCTCCCGTCGGGCCCAGGTGACGGATCCCGAGCCCGACCAGCAGGCGGCTGAGCGGTTGGGCGGTGGACGCGACGATACCGGCCACCAGGTTGGCCGCCGACAGGGTGGCGAACCGTTCGAGCTCGGCCAGCTGCGCCACGGACAGCGCATAGAGGTCGGCCGGGTCAGCGATCAGCCCGGCGCCGACGAGCTGGAGCACACGCTCCTCGCCCAACCCTTCGATGTCCATGGCCGAGCGTGAGGCGTAGTGGACGATCCGCTGCACGCGCTGGGCCGGGCAGTCGATGTTGGTGCAGTAGGTGTCACTCTCACCTTCGAACCGCACGAGCGGCTGACCGCACGAGGGGCACGAGGTGGGGAACTTCCACCGTGGCTTGCGCCGCTTCGGCACTCCTGGTCCCGTGAGCACCGGCCCGACGATCTCGGGAATGACGTCGCCCGCCTTGCGCACGATGACGATGTCACCGGGCCGGACATCCTTCAGCCGCACCTGATCCTCGTTGTGGAGGGTGGCCATCTCGACGGTGGAGCCTCCGACGAAGACGGGCTCCATGCGCCCG
>Ga0182018_10001621_pt1 | contig 25117 bp, 23 predicted proteins | sample 812P2MmetaG_FD_120490 | JGI IMG/M metagenome (GOLD analysis project Ga0182018, IMG submission 120490) | Permafrost microbial communities from Stordalen Mire, Sweden - 812P2M metaG | ecosystem: Environmental > Terrestrial > Soil > Wetlands > Permafrost | place: Sweden: Stordalen | collected...
AAGTATGCTCGGCAACCCTCCTCGGTCGAAAATCGCTCCTCGAACTCCTGGATGGTTCGCGGGTAATCCTCCACAGCCCAAATCTACAGGTTGGGGTCGGGTGAGTCAAGGAGATACCCAGTCCTGCTCTTTTGGGGCGACATCCTGTACCCGTACGCTTTGTGTGCGCTGATTTTGTTTCCGTTCCGGAAACTCCCCGCGAAGAAGCTCCTGATCATCGGCGGCCTGTTCATCGCGTTCAAGGCAGGGTGGTCTGCCGTGGACGCGTTCCAGCAGCTCGAGCGACGGAACCTGGCCGCCGCCGCCGCCGCCGCCGAGAAGGTGGGCAAGAAGCCGGCCGAAGAGCAGGCGGAGGCGAGGAAGGAACTGGAGGCGCAGCGGAAACAGCGAAAGCCTTCATCCGAAGAGCTGGAGAAGGACGCCAAGAAGTGGCGAGGCAATCCCTTGGAGGTGATCGGCGCGCGGGCGAAAGCCCTTGCGGTCTGGCATGGCCTGCCGTACTACGACCCGGTGAATTGCGACGTGTGGAGCATGATGTTCATCGGCATGGGCCTGTTCAAACTCGGAGTCTTCAGCGCGGCGAGATCCTACCGCTTCTACGCTTGGATGGCGGTAATCGGGTGCCTGATCGGGATTCCGTTGAACTCCTACACAGCCTGGCTCGCAGTGAAGAGTAATTTCGACCGCGTCACCTTCGCGTTCACCAACGTGGCCTACGACATCGAGCGGCTGCCGGTCGCCCTGGCGGACATGGCGCTGCTGATGATCCTGTGCAAGGCCGGCGCGCTCCGGTGGCTGACCAGCCGTCTGGCCGCCACCGGACAGATGGCGCTGAGTAACTACATCTTGCAGTCGGTGGTTTGCACGTTCGTATTTAACGGATACGGATTCGGCTTGTACGGGCGGCTGGAGCGGTACCAGTTGTACTACGTGGTCGCGGGATGCTGGGCCCTGTCTCTGGCCGCGAGCCCGATTTGGCTGCGGCATTACCGGTTTGGGCCCCTCGAATGGTGCTGGCGGTCGCTGACATATTGGAAGAGGCAGCCCATGCGGATCCGGCGCCCGTCCGCGGCGCCAACCGCGGCGGAAGCGGTCGCCTGAGGCCACACTTCCGTCGACTTCTTTGATCTATGCAGTGAATTGCTAGCGATTTAGGCGGCAGTTTGCGGCAACCGCCGCCCATAGCGCTATTCCCGCAGGAGGCGAAGGAATGGTCAGCGGAACGGGTCGACAATGGTAAGACCATCTACCATTTTCCCATCGGTCAAGTCTTCGGTGTAGACCCGGTCGCAGCCGAGGGCCAGAGCGGCGGCGACGATTGCGCTGTCCCAAAATGAAAACCGATGGGCTTTGCGAATTCGCAATGCCGCGTGGAGAATTGGAAGGGTCATGTCCTGAATGCGGAATCGCGACCAAGCCTCGATCAGACCAGCAGCCAGTTCGTGGGAAACGGCGTCGGCACGGCTGGTCCGGGTCGCCTGAACATAAAATTCCTGCAAGACCTGAATTGACAAAGCACCCGAATCATCGGCTAACAGTGCGATTGCCCGATCTCGCTTGAGCGATTCTGCCGGATTCTGGCTGATGGAGTAGAGCAGAATGTTCGTGTCGAGAAAATGGGGCATTATTCGGACCGGTTATGCAGGTCTTCGCGAGTGAGCCTGTCGGCAGCGCTGAAGGCTGCAATTTGGCTCCGGATCTCGCGTTCCTGGCGCTTCAGACGTTCGATTTCGGTTTCGTGCGAGGCGAGTTGCTCCAGATAGGCTTTGACCAGCGCGGAGACGGACGTATCGCGCTCGGCTGCGGCGATCCGGGCGCGCTTGTAAGTCTCGTCGTCAACTGCGACTGTGATATTGCGCATGCATTCACAGTACCACAGTCTCTATGATCTCTTTGGGAAATCAGGCCCCTGTTGTGCCACAGAGCGACCCGGCGAACCGAAACACCCGTACGGCAACGCACGGTTAAAAGAAGTGTTTGACTTACTTGGGGCCAAAGCGGGATTTTGCTCCCCGTCGTGGACGCATTTCAAACTTGGGTGGTCGCGCCTTCGGCGGAGTGGAGGAGTTGGAGTCGGCTTGCTGCTGTGCAACGGCTATGCCCTTGGGTGGATGCCGATAACGAGGATAGTCGCCTTCCCCGTCTGCAATACGATTGGGCGGGCGCTTTTTCCTCGCCTAACCACTCCGCGCCGGATTATCCTGTGGAAGATGCCGAGCCTGGACAATCCCAGACCCAACCCGGAAGAGTTACTGCGCCGCGTCCAGGCCGATGAGCGCAAGGAAAGCCGCGGACGCCTGAAGGTGTTCCTCGGGTATGCGTCGCGCGTCGGCAAGTCGTTCCGCATGTTCGACGAGGGGCGCCGGCGCAAGGAACGCGGTCAGGATGTGGTGGTGGGCGCTTTGCAAAGCGGCGTCACGCCGGACATTCAGGATATCCTGTCGCGCCTGGACGTGATTCCCTCGCTCACCGCCAAGCATGCGGGCCGCGTCTACGATGTCATGGATATGTCCGCGCTGTTCCGGCGCCACCCGGAGGTCTGCCTGATCGACGGGCTGGCTTACGACAATCCTCCCGGCAGCCGCAATCCGCAACGCTGGCAGGATGTCAGCGAACTGCTCGACCGCGGCATCGGCGTGATCACCGCCGTCAACCTGCAGCACATTCGCGAACAGCAGGACGCCGTGGAGCGCATCACCGGCAAGCGGGCGGCCAACAGCGTCCCAGAGGCATTTCTGCACGAGGCCGACGAAATCGAGGTGATCGACGCTCCGCCGGACGCTCTGCTCGACCGCACCGGCGGCAAGAGCATTCCCGATCCGCGCAGCCTGGCGGAGCTTCGCGAACTGGCGCTGCTGCTTGCCGCCGACGTGGTGGATCGCCAGTTGCAGGAGTATCTCGACGCGCACGGAGTGGCGGCGCGGTGGGGCGCCCAGGAGCGCATCCTGGTGTGCCTGACGGCGCGCAGTAACGCCGCCGAAATGCTGCGCAGCGGGCAGCGCAACAAACTCCGCTTCCACGGCGCGTTGCTGGCGGCCTACGTGGAGCAACCCGATTTGCGCCCGCCGGACCGCGACTTGCTGGACAAGCACCTCGCCCTGGCGCGCGAGATGGGCGCCGAAGTGCACTGCCTGCAAGGCGCCGACTTCGTGAACGCGATTCTCGGTTTCGCCCAGGAGCAGCGCATCACGCAACTGTTCCTGGGCCACACCGCCCGCGGACGCGCCTGGTTGTCGCGCAGCCCCATCGACCGGCTGATTGACGGCGCCGAAGGTTTCGACGTCCGTCTGTTTCCCCACGAGGGCAGCCAGTGAGTACCGTCGCCAAAGGGAAACTCAAGGTCTACCTGGGATACGCCGCCGGCGTAGGCAAGACCTACCGTATGCTGCAAGAGGCGCAGGAAATGAGGCAGAAGGGTATCGACATTGTGATCGCTTACTTCGAGCCCCACGGCCGCAAAGAGACCATCGCCAAGACCGAAGGCCTGGAAGTGGTTCCCAGGCGCATCCTGACTTACAACGGTTCGCAGTTCGAGGAAATGGATACCGCGGCGGTGCTGGCCCGCAAACCGGCAGTCGCCGTAGTGGACGAGTTCGCCCACACCAACGTGCCGGGGTGCGATGGCGTCAAGCGGTGGCAGGACGTGCATACCATCCTGGAAGCCGGCATCGACGTGCTGACCACGATGAACGTGCAACACCTGGAAAGCCTCAACGACCAGGTGTTCCACGCCACCGGCATCCGCGTGCGGGAGACCGTCCCCGATTGGGTGGTGGACGAGGCCGACGAGCTGGTTTTCGTGGACCTCACGACGCGCGCCCTGCGCAATCGCCTGGAGCGAGGGGTGGTCTATTCGCAGGAAAAAGCCCGCCGCGCGATGGAGAATTTCTTCAACGAAACCAACCTCACGGCTTTGCGGGAAATGGCCCTTCGGCACACCGCCCACGAAGTAGAAGAGAAGCTGGACGCGGCGGCGGCCGCCACCCTGGCCGAAGCGGAGAGGGTGTCGCCGGCCGGGCCCCAGCCCGCGCGACGTACCGAGCGCCTTCTGATCTGCCTCACCGGCCGCCCTTCTTCCGCCATCCTGATTCGCCGCGGCAAGCGAGTGGCCGACTATATCCATGCCGAGTGCCTGGCCGTCCATGTGGGCGAAAACGGTCACAATCGCGAAGCCGTGGAGCGCCACATGAGCTTTGCGCGCAACTTGCGCATCGAAACGCACGTCATATCAGGGAGGGATGTACCGCTCGCCATTGCCAGCTTCGCCCGCACTCGCGGAGTGACGCAGATTTTCATGGGACGTTCCGCCCCCCTGCCCTGGTGGAAGCGATATCGTGAGACCATTGTTCAACGGCTGGTCCGTCAGGCTCGCGATATGCAGATTACGATCGTCGCCGAGCGGCGGCGCTAAGAATATGAAAAGGCACGCTGTAACTTGCTCCGCCTTACTGGTCTGCTGGTGCCTTCCGGCGCTGGCGGCGGAGCCGGTCACCATCGACGACGCCCTGCGCTGTCTTTACGAATTCGATTTCCCCGCCACCCATGCGACGCTGGACCGTTATATTGCGGCCCACCCACAGGAGGCGCTGCCTTACGCGTTCCGCGGCGCGGCGTACCTTTTCTACGAGCTCGACCGCCTGGGCGCACTGGAAAGCGAGTTCCTCACCGACGACGACCGGCTGGTGGAGAAGACCCGGCCGCAGCCCGACGCCAATGTTCGCAAGCTGTTCCTGCAAGCCCTGGAAGATGCCCAGAAGCGGGCCGAGTCCGTGCTGAAGTCGAACCCCAACGATCGCGACGCCTTGTTCGCCATGTGCGTGGTATCGGGCGTGTCCACGGATTACATGGCGCTGGTGGAGAAGCGCCAGATGGGAAGCCTTTCATCCGCCAAGCGATCGAACGGCTACGCACAGCGCCTGCTCAAGCTCGATCCCAAGTTCTACGACGCTTATCTGACGGCCGGGTTTTCCGAATATATGATCGGCAGCCTGCCGTTTTTCATCCGTTGGTTCGTTCACTTCGATAATGTGGATGGCAACAAGCAGCGGGGCATCCGGAACCTCGAGCTGGTGGCCCGCGACGGTCATTATCTGAAGCCGCTGGCCAAAGTCTTTCTGGGGATCATCGATCTGCGCGAGAAAAAGCCCCAGGAAGCCCGCCGGCTGCTGGCCGAGCTGGTACACGACTATCCCCGCAATCCGCTCTATCGCAAGGAACTGGATAAGCTGAACTTGAAACTCGCAGTCCCGGCGGATTGAGCGGGCGCCTCGATCTCCTTCCAGGAATCTCTCCAGCCTTTTCTCAGGTGTCTTTTCGTCGCCGATCTGGCATCCCGGCACAGCCGCACGGAGTTCTCTCTATCGCGATTGCGGTTCAGCGGCAACTCATCTCATACAGCGCGCTCGCGTTCGAAGAACTGCGGGCCGTTCTCCCGGAAGTCGTCAAGTGATGGAAACTGCTTGTCGCTGGCACTTGTGTTCCGGGTACGATCCTTCTTGGTGATCCCGCTCTCGAAGTCCTGGTGTACCATCACGCCCTTGAACGGGATGCGCCGCCGCTGAAACTCCAGGCAGGAAATGGTGGCCAGACGCGCTTTGTCGTTGTCTTTCACCCCGAACAGGAAGAGCGGACGCGGGCCGATATCGAACTGGTAATCCACCTCGTACTCGTCGTGGTCCGCGATTGGCAAGGTGCTCCGGCGCGGGTTGTACTCGGCCAGTCTCTCCTCGACGAACTCAGCCAACTGCTCGTAGAAAAGGTTCTGGATGACCTCCCGCTTGTAGTACTGCATGCTGGAGACCTTTGCGACCGTCTGCGCGAACTGAAGCAGCGCCGGGTACAGTCGCTCGGGTTCGGCCTCGATATACAACCGCCCGTCCTGTTCCTGAATCCGGTTTTCCGACAAGATGCGGTTGAAGATGCGCTGCTTGTTCTCGGTGTCCAGGTCGTAGGTGTACGTGAGACGCATCAGCGTCAGCCCATGGTCGCCGATCCGGACCTTGCCAGAACCGTTCACCGGTTCATCAAGGAAGATGTCCACCATGTCGCCGTCTTCGTGAAACAGCGGGGCCAGGACCTGCAGCACGCCCGGACGGCGTTCCCGGAACGCCACGTGGCCGTTGAACTCGCGAAACAAGGCATCCAGCATCATCATGCCGGCCGGCCTACTGGCGGCGTAATGGCGTACTCGACTGACATGGGATTCGCCATGCGCTTCGAAGCGTCGAGAATCTCGATGCTCACCATATTGCCGCCGTCGTCGTAGTCCAGGATGAGGCCAGGTTTATCCCGATCGCTTTCCGCGACCGGCGCGTCGCTCAGCAGCACGCTGAGGATGTCCACTTCGGGGTCGTAGACTACTTTCATTCGGTGCTCCAGTACTTCTCAATCTAGCTGGTTCGGTAAGCCGTGACGATCACAGGCGGCAATTCCCCTTCGTCCACCACGACTCGCAACAGATACATTTTCCCATCTTCGAACCGTAACCGCGACTGGCGAATCCAACGGCCCGTGCGGGCTTCGTCGACAACCCGTTGTTCCAGGGGGGCTATAATTTCCGTTTCAAGAAAGTGCCCCTCCGGTCCCTGACGGTCGCGGCTCGGTGCGAAAGCCTCAACGACGTCAAAAATTCGCTTGATTATTGTATTATTTGACTAGTACACTGGAATTGCGGTTTTTTGCGGCGGGCCGCTCCCTTTGGTCGCGGCTCGGTAACGCATAGCAACGCATGCGGGGGCGTGGGCCGGTCAGCAGGAGGTGCGCGATATGTGGGTTTGGAATTCCCTGGAAGCGCTGTGGCAGGATATTCGCTACGCGTTGCGAATGATGCGGCGCGGCGTCGGGTTCACCGCCGTAGCGGTACTATCGCTCGCGCTCGGCATCGGCGCCAACACGGCAATCTTCAGCCTGATCGATACCCTGATGCTGCGCTCGCTGCCGGTGCGAAATCCGCAGCAGCTCGTCGAGCCCCTGTATACGTACCCGGGCGATCCGCGGTTGAACGGCTACAGCTTCGATGCGTACGAGTACATGCGCGAGCACAACCACGCGCTCTCCGGCCTGATCGCCAGTTCCGTGTCGCGTCTTTCGGTGGGTGGTGAAGCGGCGGCGGTGGACGGCGAGTTTGTGGATGGGCACTACTTTCAGATGCTCGGCGTGAAACCCGCGGCCGGGCGTCTGATTGGTCCGGAGGACGACGGCATGCCGGCGCTGGCGTCGGCGGCGGCGGTTGTGAGCTGGGCCTACTGGAAGGGCAGGTTCCATTTGGATCCAGCCATCGTGGGGAAGCGCATCGCCATAGAGGATGTGCCGGCGACGATTGTGGGTGTGGCGCCGGAAGGCTTCTTCGGAATCGTATCGATGTACCGGACGCAGGTCTGGGTGACGCTGGCCACGGAGCCCGCGATCCATCACACCGCCGCGCACGGCGCGGTATCGCTGATGGGGCGATTGAAGCCGGGCGTGACGATGGGGCAGGCGCGCGCGGAGATGGCGTTACTCTACCGGCAGAGCATGGATGAAGCCCGCCTCAAGCGCGATCCCAATTGGAGCCGGGTGACGTTGGAACTGGAGCCGGCGGGCGCGGGTCTATCGCGCGCCGTTCCTCCGGCGGGGCGGGTGCGCGATCAATTCTCGAAACCGTTGCTGTTCCTGATGGCGGTGGTGGGGCTGCTGCTGTTGATCGCATGCACCAACGTGGCCAGCATGCTGCTGGCGCGTGGCGCGGCGAGGCGGCGCGAGATGGCGGTGCGCGTCTCGCTGGGCGCGGGCCGGTGGCGGCTGGTGCGGCTGGTATTGACGGAGTCGCTGCTGCTTTCGTTGGCAGGCAGCTTGGGCGGCGTTCTGGTGGCTTATTTCGGGACGGCGGCGCTGGTGCGGATTGTCGCCAGCGGGCGCGGCGGCATCGAGATTCTGGTCGAGCCGGATCTGCACATGGTGCTGTTCACGGCGGGGGCCGCGGTGCTTGCGGGAGTGCTGTTCGGACTCGCGCCGGCGTTTCGCGCGATGGCCGCCGAGCCGGCGTCGGCCTTGCGAGTATTGGGGAAAGTCGGCGAGAGCGGATTCGGACGGCTGTTTGGGACCGGCTTGGTGGCGGGGCAGGTGGCCCTTTCGGTGGTGCTGCTGAGCGCCGCGGGACTGTTTATCGTGCACCTCTCCGATCTGCGAAATCTCAACCTGGGCTTCGATCGCGAGCATATCCTGTTGGCGACTTTGAACCCGAAGAACAGTGGATATACCGGCGAACGGTTATCCAGCGCGTACCGCGAACTGCTGGAACGTTTCGCGGCGATTCCGGGAGTGCGCTCGGCGACGCTGAGCGGAGCGACGCCCATCTCGGGCGCGGCGGCCAGCCGCTTCGCGACGGTGGAAGGCTACCAGAAGAAGAGCGTGGAAACGCGCGTCTTCGTGAATTGGGTAGCGCCGAGGTATTTCGAAACTTACGGCACGCCTCTGCTGGCAGGGCGCGACTTTACTTTCCGGGACACGGGCAGCGCGCACCTGGCGATTGTCAACCAGTCGATGGCGCGCTACTATTTCGGCGACGCGAATGCCGTGGGCCGGCGCGTCACGCTGGAGCGCGACGACCAGCCGTTTGAGATTGTGGGGGTGGTGGGCGATGCCAAGTACCTGGATCTGCGCGAAGCGGCGCCTCGCACCGTTTACCTGTGCGCGTTCCAGGAAGGGGGAGTCAACTCGCATAGTTTCGCGCTGCGCACGAATGGAGACCCGGCTGCGGTAGCGGGCGAGGTGCGGCGCACGGTGGACAGATATTTGAAGGGCGCGCCGGTGGGTCTCAGAACGATGACCGACCAAATGGATGCATCGATTGTTCCAGAGCGGCTGATCGCCACGCTTTCGGCGCTGTTCGGCGGGTTGGGGACGCTGCTGGCGGCCATCGGGGTGTACGGGCTGCTGGCGTATACGGTGGCGCGCCGGGTCAACGAGATCGGCATCCGCATGGCACTGGGGGCGACGCGCGGGGATGTGATCGGGATGGTGGTGAGACACGCGCTGGGGATAGTGAGCGCGGGTCTCGCGATCGGAATCCCGATGGCAGTTTGGGGCAGGCAATTCGCCGCGACTGTAGTGGAGGGACTGCCGGCTGCGAGCCCGGTCCCGATTGCCTGGGGCGCGGCGGCGATGATTCCCATCGCGTTGCTGGCGGCGTATGTGCCGGCGCGTCGCGCGGCGCAGGTGGAGCCGATGGTGGCGCTGCGGTACGAGTAAGATGGGCAGACTAAACCAGCATGGCCCCGCGGCGGGGCCACGAGCGGAGGGCCGGAATACGTTAGTGAACTCCTGAAATGGTGTACTTCGGGCCACTTTAGAGACAACCATGCCCCACACGAGTAAGCTGGGTAATGGCACTTCCTTTCCCCAACTTTGGATTCCGCATAATTTGGTGGGGCGGACCCCAATCAGCGTGAACTTAAGCCATGCGGAATGGTCCGAGGTCAGGCCTTCTGTCGCATGATCCAACGGACGGCGTTGTGCTGTAGCTTGATGTACTCCGGATTCCACAGATCGGTGAGCATGTGGCCCGGAGACATATAGCAGACCCGGCCCTTACCATAGTCGTACGACCAGCCTCCCGGAGCCGTGGCGCCGTAATTCTGATAAGTGAGACCGTCTTCGTTGACGGTTTGCAGGAAGAGGAACTTGGGGTCCTTGTCGTAAGTCATGTAGTGCTGCTCGTCGGTGACCACGAAGTCCCTGACGCCTTGCGCGATCGGGTGATCGGGATTCGTCACCTTCACCTTGAAGGTTCGGATGGGAGGATGTCCGGTGTAGGCCCCGCCCAACACGTGGCGGAAATCGGGGTCGGCCAAACTTACGTTGGTGGTATTGTGCAGGAAGAGCGCCGCGCCGCCCGCTTCCACGAACTGGCGCACGGCCTTGCCTTGCTCGGGCTTCATCCAATACTCCGAACGGGCCCGGACCTGCGGCAGCGGCGGATCGGAAACCAGCTTCGGGCGCCCGGTTGCCACCCAGGCGGCGTTGCTGCTTTCGTCGCCTCCGTAGCCATCCGGCCAGAGCATCCCGTCGCGCAGAACGATGAGGACCTTGTAGCCGTCCAGCGTCTCTGCGTTGAGCAGGGACGTCTCGTCGGTGAAGTCGATGGTGACGTCGAGTTCTTTGGCGATGGTCCTGGTGAGCCCGATGCGGACGTAGTCGGAGTTATGATATCGATCGCCGATGAGGGCGAAGGCGGTAGCTTTCCCAGCCGCCCTCCCGGGAAACGGTGCGAGGGCCGTTCCTGCCAGCGCAGCCAATGCCGAACGTCTTGTTAGGTTTGCGAGCATGCTGTTTACCTGTCCCTTCACTCACGTCGAACGGCATCACGGTGTGGTCTTCGTCGAGAGCGGGTTCCCGATGGTGGGCCACACTTTCCGATGCACGTCCGGAGCCACCCTTGTCCGGCGCGGTCTTTATCGCCGGAAACAGCTCCTACCCGTTGTAACGCGGAAAGGGACCCGATGTCTATCGAAGCCGGCGGGCGCACACGAAGTTCCGTTCGCGGACACGAGGCTTCGGCCCAGCGTCGCCGGATGCCGGCCGACTCATGGGGAGTAATCCGGCCCCTTCCTCGAACGCTCATTTGAGGATCCTGCGAGAACCGGCCGGTTCAACGAGCCGGCGGTTTGTCCGGCCAATCTCCGCCCGATCCCATTGTAGTGGCGCGGCGAGTCACTCAAGACCACGCACGAGCATTCTGCACAGTGAAGGCGGGGACTGCGGGAGGTTTTTGTGCGACCTGACGACCAACCTCGCGAGCCCCGCCCAGACGGGGCTTCGGGACTCTCTCTGGTAATACAGCTCGAACGAAAGGTGGACCCCCTGGTCCTGGGGGTCCGCGCCACCGATTATGAAGATGTCCGGTTGTGGGAAGAGTAAGTGACGTTGGGCTATTCGAACTTGATGCCGGAGAGGTCCGCGGTAGGCTTGGGAAACTTCAGATCCATGCTCTCCAGCGTTTCGCGCAGAATCTGCGAGACGGCGAGATTGCGGAACCACTTGTTATTGGCGGGGATCAGATACCACGGAGCGCGCTCGGTGCTGCACTTCCGCAGGACGTCCTGATAGGCGCCGGTGTACTGGTCCCAGTACCCGCGCTCCTTCAGGTCGGCGGGCGAAAATTTCCAGCTCTTGCTTTTATCGTCGATGCGCTGTCGGAAGCGTTTGGCCTGCTCGTCCTTGCCGATGTACAGCAGGAACTTGACGATGCGCACGCCGTTGTCGCTGAGCGTGCGTTCGAAATCGTTGATCTGGTCGAAGCGTTTCGACCAGATCGGCTTGGGCACGAGACCGTGTACCCGCACCACCAGAACGTCCTCATAGTGGGAGCGGTTGAAAATGCCGATCTTGCCCCATTCGGGCACGGCGCTATGGATGCGCCAAAGGTAGTCGTGGCGCTTTTCCGCGCCTTCCGGGACCTTGAAGGAGGTCACGTCCACGCCTTGAGGGTTGAGCCCGCTCATCACGTGCCGGATGGTGCCGTCTTTGCCGCCGGCGTCGATGCCCTGCAATACCACCAGCAGCGAGCGCCGCGCTTCGGCGTAGAGCAGGTACTGGAGCACCGAGAGCCGATCGAGGTTCTTGGCGAGTTGGCCGGCGGCGGATTTCTTGTCCACGCCGTGGGTGGCGGCGGGATCGAACTTCTCGAGATTGAGCTTCGATCCGGGAGCCACTATGAGTTCGCGCGCCAGATGTTTCATTCGGCCTTATTTTACACCTCGCGCCGGAGTATGGCATGGTAAAGAACGATGCTGGTGCTCGCTTCGCAGTCTCCGCGCCGCGCCGAAATTCTTCGGCAGGCCGGCATTCCGTTCGTCGTGCGGGTGGCCCCGGTGGACGAAACGCCGCTGGCGGAAGAGAAGCCCGAGGAGTATGTCCGGCGGCTGGCGGAAGCCAAGGCGCGGGCCGTTCCGGCGGATCCGGACGAGATCGTGCTGGGCGCCGACACCAGTGTGGTGGTCCATGGCGATATGCTCGGCAAGCCGGCGGATGCCGCCGAGGCGCGCCGCATGCTGGCGCTGCTTTCCGGCCGGCACCACGAGGTGCTGACGGGCATCTGCCTCGTGCGCGGAAAAGAGTGGATCGTCGATCACGCCGTCACCGCGGTCTGGTTCGCCCCCATGAGCGCGCGGGAAATCGAGGACTACGTGGCCGGCGGCGAGCCCATGGACAAGGCGGGCGCATACGCGGTGCAGGGAGCGGCGTCGAAGTTCATTCGACGGATCGCAGGCTGCTACTTCAACGTGGTGGGCTTGCCTATCGCGCTGGTCTACGGTCACTACTTGAAGCTCACGCGATAGGCGCGGCCGGTCTCCAGGCGCACGCGGGCGCCCTCCGCGACGGCCTCCAAGGGCAGATTGCTCACGGCGGCGATCTGTTGGCTTTTCGGCGGCCGCAGCACGTGGTCGCCCGGCAGGCTGGCGGAAAGCTGCGCGATGGTGGCTTTCCCCGCGGCCCACGTCAGGTCCACTGTTACGCCGCCGCGCGCCCGCAGCCCCTTGACGCTGCCGTTGGACCACGCCCCCGGCAACGCGGGCAGGAAATGGATGGCGTCATCGTGACTCTGCAGCAGCATCTCCGCGATGCCCGCCGTGCCGCCGAAATTGCCGTCGATCTGGAAGACCCACGAGTTGCCGGAGGGGTGCGTGTCGAAGAGGTTGGGCCCGGTGCTGTGTTGCATGAGCATGGAGACCGATTCCCAGGCCTTTTCGCCGTCCAGCAGACGCGCCCAGAAGTTGATGGCCCAGGCGCGGCTCCAACCGGTGTACGCGCCACCGGCTGCCAGTCGCCGTTCCAGCGAGACGCGCGCGGCAGCGGCCAGTTCCGGCGTGCGGCGCGGGGTGATGGCGCTGCCGGGATAGAGCGGGTACATGTGTGACATGTGGCGCTGTCCGGGGGTGCGCTCCACGAAGTCTTTGGACCATTCCTGGAGTTGGCCGAACTTGCCGATTTGGAAGGGGAGCAGGCGCGCCCGCGCGACTTTCAGTTTGGCCGCGAATTCGCCGTCAATGCTCAGCGTTCGCGCCGCCTCTTCGCAATTTGAAAAAAGTTCGGAGATGAGCGCCATGTCCATGGTGCAGCCGTCGCTGGTTTCGGCGGTGTGTCCGTCGGGGGTGGTGAAATTGTTTTCGGTGGATTCCGACGGGCAGGTGGTGAGGCGTCCGGCCTTGTCTTCCACCAGCCAGTCGAGGCAGAATTCCGCCGCGCCTTTCATCAGCGGATAGGCCCTGGTGCGCAGAAAGTCCACGTCGCCGCTGAAGGCGTAGTGTTCCCAGAGATGCGCGCAGAACCACGGTCCGCTCATGGTCCAGTTGGCCCAGGTGGGCGACCCTGTTCCGAAATCTCCCACGGGCGCGGATTGCCGCCAGAGATCCACGTTGTGGTGGGAAACCCAGCCGCGGCAGCCGTAGTTGATCTGGGCGGTCTTGGCACCGTTGCGGCTCAGGCCTTCGATCAGGTCGAAGAGCGGCGCGTGGCACTCCGCCAGGTTGCAGGTTTCCGCCGGCCAATAATTCATCTCGGTGTTGATGTTGGCGGTCCAGTTGGAGTTCCAGGGTGCCCGCACGAGTTCGTTCCACAGGCCCTGCAGATTGGCCGGCTGCGAGCCGGGGCGCGAGCAGGAGAGCAGCAGATAGCGGCCGTATTGGAAGTAGAGCGCGACCAGGTCGGGGTCCGGCTGGGCGGCGAAGGCGCTCAGGCGTTCGGCGGTGTCCATGCCCTCGGCGCCCAGCTTGGGCAGATTGAGCGCCACGCGGCGGAAGAGCTTGCGATGGTCGGCCAGGTGCGCGTTGCGCATCGTGGCGTAGGGCTTGTGCAGCAGGGCATCGGGCCACCGGCGGCAAGCCGCGGCGATGGCCTCGGCAGACAGATCGGGATCGCGGTCATATCCGAGGTAGCCGGTGCTCGCAGCCAAGAGCACGGTGACGGCTTTCGCGCCTTCGACGCGGAGACGCTGGTCCACCGGCCGCACTTTGCCGCCCTCCGCCAGCACGCGGGCGAAGGCCTCGAAGCGCATGCCCTGGCCTTCCGCGGGGTCGTAATGGACGGCGTCCTCGGGGCGGGCGGGGCTGTGCTCCACGTGCGACGGCGCCTTCCCGGTGAGCCGCAGAATTCCGCCTTCCGAGGCTTCGGAGGACGAGTGCACGGGGCTGTCGAGGGAGAGCGTCAGGCTCATGCCGGTGGGCGCGGTGGTGGTGATTCGCAGGACGATCACCTGGTCGACTGCCGAGGCAAAGGCCTCGCGAACATATTGGGCGTCCTCGATGCGATAGCTGGTGCGGGCCACGGCGGTGTCGAGGTCGAGCTCGCGGCGGTAGTCCGTGACTCCGGGGCCGTGATCCATTGTGAGATGAAGGTCGGCGAGCGGCTGGTAGGATTCGTTGAACAGACCTTGCATCTGGCGGCAGACGCGGTCGGCGCCGACGTAGTCCTGCTGGTCGAGCACCAGGCGTCGGACTTCGGCGAGGTGGGGCAGGGCGCCGGGATTGTTCCACTGTCGCGGCGCACCGGACCATAGGGTGTCTTCGTTCAGTTGGAGACGCTCTTCTTTCGCGCCGCCGAAGACCATGGCGCCGAGGCGTCCGTTACCGATGGGTAGGGCGTCGGTCCACTTCTCCGTCGGCTGTTTGAACCACAGCAGGAGGGCGTTATTATTCGACGGCTGGGTTTGGGCTGCGCAGGCTAGGGCGGACGCGCCCGCGACGAATTCGCGTCTGGTTAGTTTCGACATCCTGCTTGCGATGATAGCGTGGGGCGCGGACGCTCGGGCTGGCGGATGGCTTGAGGCACTCTGCTCCTTGGCAGTCGCGGCTCGGTGAGGAGAGTCTTCTCACTGAGCCGCGACTGTTAGGGAGCGGAACTGGGCCGGCTACTGCTTGCGCAGCACCAGTTCGACACCGCCGACCACACTGCGGCCGGGCATGGCGACACCTTGGATCTCCTGATACGACGCGTTGGTCAGATTGGAGAGCCGCAGGAATGGGTGGACATGGCCGCGAGTATAGGCGGCGTCGATGTCCCACAGGCCGTACGGATCCTGCTGACGCTGTTCCAGAATGCCCACGCGCGTGCGCAACGTCACGCGGCCCGCCAGGTTCGCCTGGTACGCCACCACTCCCGAATGAGTGGGGTAGTTAAACGCGTATTTGGTCTCGCCCAGCGGAACGGTGTCCTCGGTGGCCGAGAGCCACGAGTAGCGGAAATCGATGGTCTGCGAACGCGACGCATTCAGGCGCAAGGAGCTCTCGACGCCGGTGAAATTCAAGCTGTCGATGTTCAGCGCCTGCCAGACGTCGTTGGGCGAAGCGCGGTAATAGTCGATGTCGTCGCGCTCGCGCCGTTCGAAGACGGTGACATCGCCATGCCAGCGCGCACTGGGAGTCCAATCCACGCCGCCTTCGTATGTCCAGGCGTGTTCCGGGCGAAGGTTCGGATTGCCCACATCCGCGGGATCGGAGTAATACAGCTCGGTGTAGCTGGGGACGCGGAAGGCGCGGCTGGCCGAGGCGCGCAGCTTCAGGCGCGGCGACAGCCAGTAGCCCGCGGCCGCCGTGGGACTGAACTCCGCCGAGAAATCGCGGTAGACCTCCTCGCGCGCCGAGACCGACAGCGAAAAGCGCTTGAGCGCGCGGAAATCCAGCGCCACGTAGGCGGCAGCGCGGCTGCGCGAATGGTCGCCCAGGTTGTTGCTCACGATGGATTCGTGCAGCGCCTCCACGCCGTAATGCAGCTCGGTGTTGGTGGCAAGGCCGTCGCTGCGGCGGACGGCGGTCTGGTAGCTTTCGTCTTTGTGATGGTTGGTGTAGACGGATGGATCGTCGCGAATTAGCACGAAGAGGTCGCTGTGACGGCGGTAGGCGAAGCTCGCGCTGGTCTTCTTGCCGAAGGACTGGCGGACACTGGCGAACCACGTCTTGGTATCTTCCCAGGAGGGATAATCGCCGTAGAATTGATCGGCGCCGAAGGGGTGGTCCATGTAGGCCAGGGTGACGTCGGTCGAGCCCCATCCAGTGAGGAAGCGGGTGGTGGATGCCAGTTGCAGGTTGCGATAATCGCGATCGGGGATGAAGCCGGTGGAGAAGTCGCGGGAGAACGAGAGTTGCTCCGAAAGAGCGCCGAAGACGCCGGAAAGCGAGGCTTGTTGTTGATTGGTTCCGAAGCTGCCGACGGCAGTCCGCAGGCGCAGTTCGGTCGAGTCGGGCGGCTGGGTGATGACGTTGATGGCGCCGCCTTCGGCGTCGGAGCCGTACATGGTGGAGCCGGAGCCGTGCAGCACTTCGATTTGCGACACGGAATCCATGGGCACGGGAATGTCCATGTTGTGATGGCCGGACTGCACGTCGTCCAGCCGTATGCCATCCAGCAACACGAGAGTTTGGGCATAACTGGATCCGCGAATCGACAGGTCATTCTGCACGCCATCGGGGGCGCGCGCCTCGACGTCGAGCGAGGGATCGAGACGCAGCACGTCCACCAGGCTGTTGAACACCAGGCTGTCGGTACGCACCGGCAACACGCTGACGGCGCGATCGATTTCGTCGAGCGACAGAGGTTCGTAGGTGCCGGTTACGACGATGGTTTCGTGAAGGGGCGCAGGGGGCGGCGCGGGAGCCTGTTGTGGGGGCTGGTCGAGACTAACCAGCAGAGGGAACAAGAGGAGAATTTCGGAGTGCAAGCGCTTAGTGTAACCCGGCGCGGTTCGCGGCCCGCTATGATGGATAGGACATGAATTGGAACGACGCAGCGGAAGATTTTCTCAATGCGGTGCTGGCGGAGACGCCGCGGCCGGCGCGCGAGTCCACCGAGTCGCAACTGCGGGGCCTGGCGGAAGCTCTGGCGGAAGAGGACGGTAAGAATCGGGTAGGAGTGGAGACGGTGATTGCCGCCTGGGTTCGAAGCACGCCGGAAACGCTCCGCGCGGATCTTCCGCGGCAAATGGAACGGTTCGGGCTGGACCCGGAGGAATACCAGGATCTGCTGGCGGAGTAGGGGAAGCTCTGGTGCTCGATCAGGATCGGCCGTAGGCACGCAAAAAGTCATCCCTCGCGATGCCAGCCTGAGTGAGGATGGTTCGCAGAGTAGAGGCTTTGAGTTTGGGGTGATTTGGCATGCTGAGAAACTCGGATCCACCCTCGTTGTTTCGCCGCCGCATGGCAAGGTGCTCCGCTTCCCGCACCAACTCGAACCCGAGGACCCGAAACGCAGCGACCACCCGGGACTTTGGAGCGTCAACGGGAAACTTGGGCATCAGGCAAGGATCGTTGTTTCGGCGACAAATGCTTCGAGCAGCGGTGGATCATCAGCGAGGACTTGAGGCCCGAATGTCTCGACGTGGAATTGGATGGCCGACTTGACATCGGCGAGGGCTGCTTCGTAGGTGTCACCTTCGCCAACCACAGCGCCCTTCAGGCCAAGAGGGTAGGCCACATATCCGTCCGGATGTTTCTCCACGATAATCTTGATGGCTCGATCCATTGTCTGTCTGAAGTCTACCATGGGCCAGTCCCTCCTTTCACAGCACGTGGTAGTATCCGCCGCGTTCCAATACTTCCACGGGCAGGCCGAAGACCGCCGATAGCGGCGCGGCCTCCAGCACCTGCTCCTTGGGACCGTCGCCCACCACGCGGCCGTCGCGCATCAGCACGACGCGGCGCATTTCCGGGATGATGTCGGGCAGGTGATGCGTCACCATAACGATGCTGATGCCGCGGCCCGCCAACTTGCGCAGGATCTGGCGGAGTTCGTGCGCGGCGTGCAGGTCGAGACTGGTGGTGGGTTCGTCCAGCACCAGCGCTTGCGGGCCGTGCACCAGGGCGCGCGCGATCAGGATACGGCGCGCTTCGCCCGACGACATTTCGTTGGTATTACGTTCCGCCAGATGCGCGATCTCGAGCAGGTCCATCACCTCGGCCGCATGGCGTTCCATTTCCGGCGTCACCTGGTGGTTGGGCCAAATGCCCACGCTGCCGAAAAAGCCCGAGAGGACGATTTCGTATCCCGAGTAATCGCGCGTACACATCTGCATCCAGTCGTTGGAGACGATGCCCAGGTGATGGCGCAGATCGAACAGATGCCAGCGGTCGCGCCCCAGAATGCGCAGCGACCAGGGATCGCTCTTCATGCGCGGGTACAATTCGCGCGAGACGACTTTGATCAGCGTGGATTTGCCCGAGCCGTTGGGGCCGAGAATGACGGCATGCTCGCCCTGCGCGATGGAGAGTGTGACACCGTCGAGCACCACGCGCCCGCCGCGTTGTACGGTGACGTTCTGGAAATCGATGAGGGGGATGGGAAGCATCGATCTCATATTGTAAAGGCATGTGGCGGGACACTGGGCGCTCGTGGGTGTCATAGCATAGGATGGCGCCGGTTCCGGCACCCGCCTCTACCTCTTCAATATATGGATGCTGCCGTTCGAAGTGCTCAGGTCGATCAGCGGACCGCCGCTTCCAATATCGCCCTCCAGACGATTGCGGCTGATCTCGCCGTGCGCCCGCAGGTCGAACTCCGTGGCGATCGACGAGTTGGACGTGCGCGCCGAGATGCGCGCGTTCGTGCCCCCTGCCATGCGTAGCGTGATGGACGCGTTCTTGGTTTCGACGTGGACGCTGCTCGAAAAACTCGGCGGCAAGGTCAATTCCACACTGCTGTTGGAAGTATCGATGCGCACCGATTTGTCGGCGCGCGCGATGTCGGCCTGCACGCCGCTGTTGGACGTAGTGGCGTCGAGCGATCCGCCCAGGCGTTCGACGCGGATGTGACCGTTGGAGGTGTGGGCCCGGGCGTTACCGTCCACGCCATCTAGCTCGATGGAACTGTTGGAGGTCTCGGCTTCCAGGTCGCCGTGCAGGTCCACCACGCGAATCGAACCGTTGCTGGTGTGCAGACGCGCGGAACCGCTGCCATCCTGCGTGCGAATGGAACTGTTGGAAGTGGTGATGCGGTCGAGTTGGGTTTTGCGGGGGATCTTGATCACCAGGCGCGCCCCTTGATTGTTGCGGCGTTCGGTGGGCCGCGGCACGCGGACCGACACGGAATCGGCATTGGCGTCGATATCCACTTTCAGGTTATCGGCCTCTTCCTGCGAGGGGCCGTACTTGGTGCCGCTGATGTCGACGGTGTCCTGGTCCCAGCCGGAAATATCCACGGAACCGTTGAATGTCTCGACGGAGAGGCGTCCGCCGGGCTTCAGCGGGTAGCTGGAGTGGAAATCCTTATTAAACCGCTCCCAATCTCCGATTCCCACGATGCAGGACGTCAAGCTCAGCAGGGAAGCGGACAAGGCACCGATGGCAACAACCGATTTCGCGCGCATGATTGTCCTCGATTCTCAGCATACGCAAACGGGGCGTAGTTTGTTCCGCAACGGGATTGGCTCGCGCGTACAATGTGGGTAAACATCAACCTGGAACACGGGGCCAAACGAACCAAGGGTCTACACCGCCGCGGCCTTGCGAGTCCTGAACAATGCCGACGTGGTCAAAGGCATGCGGGCTCGCGTGGTAAGAGCCATCGAGGAACCTGGGAAAGTGGCGACTTCCGGTGGGGAGATCGTCAACGATTCGAATTTGTATTGCGCGATTAATCCGGTTCGGCGCCGTCGGGCACTTAGGAGCGAGCGCATGGGGGGCCACCTTCGGCATCAACCTTCGTCAACCGTCGGCATCAACTTGACTTTGCGGGTGCATGCTCCTAACATATTCTGGTGCAAGCGATTACATTCACCGCTTTGGCCCCAGCCCTGCTCTTTCAGCCCCCTCCATCGAAAGTATTGACGCTCTCGGGCGTCGATCTCGCAATCATCATTCTTTATTTTTGCGCGGTTCTGGGAATCGGCTTCTACCTGAAGAGTTACACCAAAACCGGCGAGGATTTCTTCTTGGCCGGACGGGAAATGACGGCCTGGGTGGCGGGACTCAGCTTCCTGGCCGCCAACCTCGGTTCGCTGGAACTGATGGGCTGGGCGGGCGCATCCTATCAATATGGCATTCTGGCCGCGCACTGGTACTGGGTGGGCGCGATCCCCGCCATGGTCTTCCTGGCGATCGTGATGATCCCGTTCTATTACATCTCCAAGACCCATTCGGTGCCCGGATACCTCAAGCTGCGCTTCGGCGAGCCGGCGCGCGCGCTGTCGGCGGTTTCCTTCGGCTTCATGACGGTGCTGATGAGCGGCATCAATATGTATGCCATGGCGGTGGTGCTGAAGGTGGTGCTAGGCTGGAACATCACCACCAGCATCTGGGTCTCGTCCCTCACGGTGGCTGTGTACGTGACGCTGGGCGGGCTGCTCTCGGCCATCTTCAACGAGGTTCTGCAGTTCGTGCTCATCTGGCTGGGCGCGCTGCTGATTTCCATCATCGGGCTGATCGAAGCCGGCGGGTGGAACGGCATGGTGGCGCGCATCCACGCCAACTTCCCGGCGCAGGATTACACCCATATGTGGAGGACCATGGGCTCCTTCACCGATAATCCGATGGGCGTCCACTGGGTCGGGATCGTGTTCGGGCTGGGATGTTTCATTTCCATGGGATACTGGACTACCGATTTCCTGGTGGTGCAGCGCATCATTGCCGCTAAAGACCTGCGTGCCGCCAAGCTGGCTCCGCTCATCGGCGCGGCATTCAAGATGTGCGTGCCGTTCATCGTGATTTTGCCCGGGCTCCTGGGCCTGGCGCTGCTGGACTCTCCCGGCCATCATTTCCTGGTTGGCGAAGCCGAAGCGTTGGCCACGGGGCGGCACAGCTACAACGAAGTGCTGCCCATCATGCTGGCGCGCTACTGCGGACCGGGCCTGCTGGGGCTGGGCGTGACCGCCCTGATCGCCGGGTTCATGTCGGGAATGGCGGGCAACGTCAGCGCCTTCGCCACGGTCTGGACCTACGACATCTACCGCGCCAATTTCCGCAAGAACGCGACCGACGCGCATTACGTGAGCGTGGGCCGGTGGTGCACCATTCTGGGCGTGCTGGCCAGTATCGGCACGGCCTACCTGGTGATGTCGTTCAAGAGCATCATGGATTACGTACAGGCGTTGTTCAGCTTCTTCATCGCGCCGCTGTTCGGCACGGTGCTGCTGGGCATGATGTGGAAGCGCGCCACCCCGAAGGGCGGGTTCTGGGGCTTGCTGGCGGGCACATGCTCCTCCATCGGCATGTGGGCGTGGGTAAGAATCGACCCCACCGCCCTGCGGTACATCGCCTTGTCGGCGGACGCCAAGGACATGGCCGAAAACATGTTCCGCGCGCTTTGGTCGGGCCTGATCTGCCTGTCGGTTACGGTGGTGGTGAGCCTGTTCACCCAGCCCAAGCCGGATGCGGAACTGGTGGGCCTGGTTTACGGATGCACCGACGTTCCGTCGGAGGGTCACCTTCCGCTGTGGCAGCGGCCCATTTTGTGGGCCGGTGTGGTGTTGGGCGTATTTGTGGTATTACAAATCGTTTTCTGGTAGGTATAAAATGCATCGCGCCGGAATGCTTTCGATCTGGTTTTTTATCGGCCTCCTTTTATTGGTGTACGGAGCCCTGATCCTCGGCTCGGGCCTCTATGAGTATTTCAACCCGCCCGCGGTGCAGACGGTGAAACTCGCCGAACTGCACGCCGGAATCTGGTGGGGCATGCTGTTGCTCGCCATGGGTGCGGCCTACATTCTCAAATTCCGTCCGGGAAGGAGCAAGTCATGACAAACGGCAAAACCCGCAAGATGACGTTCGGCCTCGTGGTAGGCAATCGGGGATTTTTCCCCGGTCATCTGGCGCAGAGCGGGCGGTCGGAGATGATCGCCGCCATCGAGAAGGCCGGCCATAGCGTGGTTGCGGTGGGGCCGGAAGAAACCAGGCACGGCGCCGTGGAATCGCGCGCCGAAGCGGCGGCCCTGGCCGATGTCTTCCGCAAGCACGCCGCGCACATCGACGGGATCGTCGTGACGCTGCCGAATTTCGGCGACGAACGGGCCATCGCCGATACCCTGCGGGCCGCCGCGCTCCCGGTGCCGGTGCTGATCCAGGCGACGCCGGACACGCCCGGCCGGATGACCATCGCCGACCGCCGCGACAGTTTTTGCGGCAAGATGTCGGCGTGCAATAACCTGACCCAGTACGGCATCCCCTACTCCTTGACCACGCGCCATACCGAAGCTCCGGATTCCGATTTATTCGCGAAGGACCTGGACTGGTTCGCCGCCGTGTGCCGCGTGGTGCGCGGTCTGCGGCGCCTTCGCATCGGCGCCATCGGCGCGCGGCCCGCGGCCTTCAACACGGTGCGCTACAGCGAGAAGATTCTCGAAAACAACGGCATTTCCATCGAGCCCATCGACCTCTCCGAAATCCTCGGCCGCATTGCGCGCATGAAAGACGACGACCCCGCCGCCGTCGCCAAGCTGGCGGCCATTCGCAAGTACGTCTCCACCGAGAGCGTGCCGCTCGAAGCGCTGCTCAAGATGGCCAAACTGGGCGCGGTGATCGACCACTGGATGGCGCAAACCGAGGTCGCCATCAGCGCGGTACAATGCTGGACGTCGCTCGAAGAGTATTTCGGCGTGGTGCCCTGCACGGTGATGAGCATGATGAGCGAGAACCTCATGTCGAGCGCCTGCGAAGTGGACATCTGCGGCGTGATCGGCATGCATGCGCTGCAGCTCGCTTCCGGGACGCCCAGCGCCCTGCTCGATTGGAATAACAATTACGGCGACGACCCCGATAAGGCGGTCTGCTTCCATTGCAGCAATCTTCCCAAGCATTTCTTCAAGGGAGTGCGCATGGATTTCCAGCAGATCATCGCCGGCACGGTGGGCCGCGAGAACACCTACGGCACCTGCGAGGGTCTGGTGAAAGCCAGCCCCATGAGCTTCGCGCGCTTCTCCACCGACGACAGCCACGGCAAGATCCGCGGCTATGTGGGTGAGGGCCGATTCACCGACGATCCGCTGACTACCTTCGGCGGTGCGGGCGTGGTGGAGATCGCGAATTTGCAGGGGTTGTTGCGCTACATCTGCGAGAACGGCTTTGAACATCACGTGGCCGCCAACCTGGCCCCGGTGTCGGCGGCGGTTGGGGAAGCGGCCACGCGGTACCTTGGCTGGAGCGTACATAATCACAGTTAGTATGGGTCTTTCACAAGGGCTCGGGTGCGAGGTGGCGCGGGGACTCATGCCCCGGGCGACGTGTTTTTCCCGCCTGTCAACATCCGCACAATGGGTGGGGGGGACCCCCTGGGGGGTGCCCTCTAGGCCACGGGACGCCCTGGTCCCGCCGCGGGGACAACGGTATCAGCCTCCCGCAGAACCCCACCAGACCGACGAGGGCGTCGGCCGCGGACCAGGGTGTCAGCCCCACCAAGGGAAGAGCATGCGGCATTGGGCACTCCTGCCTGCAGCGTCGAGACTCAGCTCGACGCGCGTTGGCGGGCGCGACGCGGATCGACACGGCAAGCTAACGCATGCCCCACGCATCACGCCGAGGTTCCTGGAGAATGCCTGCGCCATATCGGAGACCCAATGAGCATTGTTGCCGGTGTCGATTTCGGAACCCTGAGCGTACGCGTGTCTCTGTTCGACAGCGTGAAGGGCAAGCTGGGCGCGGGGGTGGGCGAGTACCCGCTGCTGCGCAAGAAGGAAGATCCCGACCACGCCACGCAGAGTCACCGCGACCACATGAATGGCCTGGCCGCGGCCATGCACGCCGCGGTCGCCAACGCGGGCATCGACGGCACGGCAATTGAAGCCATCGCCCTCGATACCACCGGCTCCAGCGTCATTCCAGTGAACGCGCATCTCGAGCCGCTCGACGATTACTACCTCTGGTGCGACCACCGCGCCTGGAAAGAGGCCGCCGAAATCACCGCTGCGGCGCACGCCCGCTGTCTTGAGGCAATCGACTGGTGCGGCGGCATCTATTCTTCCGAGTGGGGCTTCGCCAAGCTGCTGCACTGGCTGCGCCACAATCCCGCAAAGCGCGCCGCCTTCGCCACCGCCTTGGAACATTGCGACATGGTGGCGGCCGTGCTGTGCGGCATCGACGACGTGGCCGCGATTCCGCGCAGCATCTGCGCCATGGGCCACAAATGGATGTGGAACGCCGCGCTCGGCGGCTTCCCGCCGGAAGAATTCTTGACCGCTGTCGATCCACTACTGGCCGGCGTGCGCGAAAAGCTGGCGGGCCGCTATCAGACTTCCGACAAAATCGCCGGCCATCTTTCGGCGGAGTGGGCGGAAAAGCTGGGACTGCGGGCGGGCATCCCGATTCCCGTGGGGGCCTTCGACGCGCACTGGGACGCCATCGGCGCGGGCGTGCGCCTGGGCGACGTGGTCAACGTGGTGGGGACCTCCACCTGCATCATGGCCATCAGCGAACAGGCCGCACTGGTTCCCGGAGTATGCGGCGTGGTGCCGGGCTCGATCGACCCGGCGCGTACCGGCATCGAGGCGGGCCTTTCCGCCACCGGCGATATCTTCGAAGCGGTGGCGCGGCGCGCCGGGACTACGGTGGCCGAACTATCGCAAGGCCTCGGCCAGTATCGCGCCGGCGAGACCGGCCTGCTGCGCCTCACCTGGGATAACGGCGACCGCACCGTGCTGGTGAATCCCGAATTGAGCGGCATCACGCTCGGCTGGCGTCTGACGCACACCGCGCAGGACGAGTTGTTCGCGGCCATCGAAGGGACGGCCTTCCATACGCGCGTGATTCTGGAACGGATGGGAGAGCACGGCGTCCCCATCCATCGCGTGATCAACGGCGGCGGCATTCCGCAAAAGAACGCGGTGCTCAACCAGGTGTACGCGAATGTGCTGGGCAAGCCGATCCTGGTGCCCAAGGGCGACGTCACCAGCCTGGGCTCGGCAATCTTCGCTTTCTTGGCCGCCGGTACTTTCAAAAGCATCGAAGAGGCGCAGGCGGCGCTCTGTCCCGGCCATTTCACCATTGAGCCGCAGGCCGCGGAAGCCGCCGTTTACCGGGAGCTGTATCCGCTTTACCGCAAGCTGTATTTTTCCTTCGGACAGCGGGAATCGGCAGCGGTGGGGATCGGCGAAATTTTGCCCGAGTTGCGCCGGGTGGCGGCGCGGGCACGCGGAGGGAAGAATGCTGGAAGCGCTACGAGCTGAAGT